>Ga0209472_1000170_pt1 | contig 38946 bp, 32 predicted proteins | sample GraSoiAngelo_130_FD_185887 | JGI IMG/M metagenome (GOLD analysis project Ga0209472, IMG submission 185887) | Grasslands soil microbial communities from the Angelo Coastal Reserve, California, USA - 14_0929_02_20cm (SPAdes) (version 2) | ecosystem: Environmental > Terrestrial > Soil > Grasslands ... | reverse complement strand
ACCACGGATGTTCTTGAATCACCGCAACGGTCTGCTGCCAGGGAGTTTGCCGCGAGCCCAGAAGACCAGCCTGGCGCTTACCCTTGTAAACAAAAATATCGGCGAGAGAATCACCCTCGCTAGACTCAGGAGGCGCGACTGCTGCGATAAGCGCTGCGGCAGCCAGGGCGATTGCCAATCCTTTCACCAGCAGCCTGTATTGGCGCAGCACGACGCAGAGCAAAATACACGAAAGCAACGTGCCTACGATGGCCGCGCGTGCGAAACTAAAAAGCAACAGAAGAATGGCCAAAATGAAAGCGAGACTTCTTCGCCTGCGAGTTGTGATTTCGTTGCTTGTCACAACTCCCCAGGCCAGAAGCGGCGCAAGCGCCACTCCCGTCAGTGCACCTAACGAATTGGGATTATTAAAGAGCGAAACACGAAGAATGAAATGAAGCGCGACATTTATGTAGACCAAAATTTCACAACCCAGCAGCAAGCCACGAAGGAACTGAGCTTCCCGGCCTGCGACGGCAAGGCGGGCGCCCGCGGCGCCGTAAAGAAACAAAAGAAAAATGCTGAGCGCCTTTAGGGTGGCCAGCGCCGGATGTGAGGAGACCATCGCAGAAATGAAAGCTGCCACAACACAGCAGCAAGCGAGTAGATGAAACGCTCCGAAGCGATGGGAACGGTCCTTCATATAAGCCACGAATCCGACGAACGCGCCCGCCGCCAGGACAAACCAGCGGCCAACTGTCGCTGCGGAAACGAAAGGCGAGAATGTGGCAGCCCAGAGAAAGACAATCTGCAAAGCTGGGAAAAACCTTTGGCGATACTTCCAAAGCGCCGCAATCACGATTTGCAAAAAGATCAGCCCGCCAAGGTATTCGGAGTTATTGGCGTAACCGGGGCAAAACAACGCGAGATAAGCGCCCGCGGCACAACAACTCATTACGATGAGGAACACTACTATTTTGGAAGTGCGATCAGTCATGCAGGACTGCTTCCCACGATAGCACTCCCTCGGCAACCCCGGCCGCGCAAGCTTGTGGTGAGTATTGATGAACCCGGTCCCTGCTTCTCTGGCCCATGACCGCACGCAATTGCGCATCGCTGGCCAGTTCTTCCATCGCCATCGCAAGCTGCGCAATGTCATGTGCGGGAATCACACGGCCGTTCCGGTGGTCTTCCAGCAGATCTGGAACACACCCCGCCGCATCGCTGGCAATGATGGGCAGGCCGCAAGCCGCTGCTTCGTTCACGACCAGTCCCCACGGATCAGTGTGGGTGGGAAACACAAATGTCTCCGCCAGGGCATAGTAGCTCGCCAACTGCTCACGTTGAGCAAAGGCGGCAATTCTCACGAGCCCGCATTTGATGGCGGCGGCCCGCCGGGATATCTCAGCCCGCGACGGCCCATCTCCCACGAGAACCAAGGCGACCTGGTGTCTGAGTGCAGGGGACAGCATCGCGTAGGCGTCGAGCAGATCGAAGATTCCCTTCTCCGGGACCAGTCTGCCTGCGAACAAGAAGAAACGTGCAGGTACGTCTAGTATTGTGCGGTGAGTATCTGGGTCATGCTGGACCTTTTCTGAGTGTCGGGCAAAGAAATGCGTATCGACTGCGTTCGGAGCAACAAAGATCTGTTGCGCGGAGACGCAATATTCCCTCACGTATTCCAGCGAAGCCCGTCCCGGCACAATGAAAGCAGTGCATTGCTGGATGAATTTTCTCTTTAGCGCTTCGATCCGGATGCTGTTATAGCGCTGATCCTTGGCAGTGCTTTCCACCCAAAGTAGAAATGGGATTTCATTGTCCCGGGCCCATGAAAGCGCGCGCCAGGAGGCAACATAGTTGTAGCCGCCGCAGACAATTACCTCCGGCGCCGCTCTGCGCAGAGCTGCAGTCACACCCCAGTTAACCAGAAGACTCTGCTTACGCATTCTTCGCCGCCAGGAGGGCAAAACTTCATAAGAAAACCTGATTTCATTTTTATAGACGAGCCATTGGCGTTGCGTGGGATCGGTTTCGGCGAGAAAGATGACATGCAAATCGATTTCTGGATGTTCGGCAAGCGCATTGAAAACCGGAATGCGATAAGGCGCGATGATTTCGGTGGTGATCGTCAGGCGGCGCCTCACGTCAGGGACCCTCGGTAAATCTGCTCGAGCCGCTTGGCCTGATGTGCCAGGGTGAGGGATTGCAGGATAGTTCGGCGGGCATGACGCCCGATGTCCTCGCGGAGTTGCGGATCGGCCAACAATGTGGAAAGTGTGGTGCCGAGGCGATGGACATCGCCGGGGTCAATTAGAAAGCCATTGGTGCCGTGCTGGATGATCTCTTCAATGCCTTGCCCTCGGCAGGCGATGACGGGTTTTCCCGCGGACATCGCTTCCAGGTAAACACATCCCAGACCTTCATAATGACTGGGCAATGCGAATACCATGCAGCGGCGCATGGCATCAGCAACCTGGGTCCGAGTCTTGCGTCCGAGAAAACTTATCTTTTGTGCAGGTCCGAGCTGCGCGCCCAGCACGGTGAGCCGCGCACGTTCGGGACCATCGCCAATAATTTCGCAACGCAAAGTCGGATGGCGCTGCTCAATCGCACCGAAAGCTCGCAACAGCAGTTCGTGACCCTTACTGGGGATAAGGTTGCCGACGCTGAGTATGACATTGGATGGCAACGAATCCGGTTCTGGATAGAAAATATCCGGGTCAACTCCGTTGTAAACCACTGCTGTCGAAAGCGGCCCATCGATATGCATTCTTACTTCCTCGCACACTCGTCGGCTAATGCAAACAACGGCACGCGCCGAGCGGTAGACCTCCCGCGAAACTCGTTTACACCATTTGCCTGCATATCCACGGACCTGATTTGTAAAAAATGCATCCAGCCCGTGCACCGTAACCACAAATGGAATACCGAGATGGCGGCTGAGCAGAGCCGCCGCATGGCCGCAAGGCAACGCGGAATGGGCGTGAATAATATCGATAGATCGCCGCTGGTGAATCCGTCGAACTACGTGGAAAATACTGGCGAAGAGACTGGCGCCAGAAATTGGCAAACCCACGCCGCCCGGAAGGGAAAAGTACTTTTTCCATTGTGCCGAAGGAGCGGCTGCGCTAGGCCGCGCCTGACCGCGATAGAAAGGTCGAACAGCAAGCACACTGTTGGTAATTTCTAATTCCCTCATTGCGCGCAGCGGCTCGGCGATGAAACAGCCCTGAGCGTCATCGTCATCAGAAGGGTAAAAAGGAGTGAGCGTGAGCACGTGCAGCCGTTGGCGCGGCCCCGTTACGGGCTTAACCAACACGGGCAACGCAGCGCTCATGCCGCCGCTGACAACAGTTTCTTGCGTAATGTCAGCTCGAGAAATATCTCCTCCCAACGCCGGGTGATCAGGTCCCAATCAAAGCGCTCGGCGTGTTTACGTGCGGCTTGTCCGAGCTTCTTTCGCAGATCCGGAGATCGAAGCAGTTCTTGTAAGCGGCTATATAGTTCTTCGTCAGAACCGATCAGATATCCCGTTTCGCCGTCAATCACGGTTTCGGGTTGGTAATTCTTGCGTGCTATGACAGGCAAGCCACAGGCGGCCGCCTCTAAAATGACCTTCGGTGAACCTTCCCAGCTTGACGGAAACAAGAAAATATCGGCTTTCTGATACTCACACAGCAAGTCGTCCGCCTTCAATAATCCCAGGAGGTGAACATTTGCGAGATTCTCTCTCTGCACTCGGCTGTTCAGCTCTGCCTCCATTGCCCCCGCGCCAGCGAGGATAAAATCGGCGTCGGGAAAGTATGCCGCGGCATCGAGTAGCAACTGTGGTCCTTTGAATGGCCGCAACGAGCCGACGAAGAGAACTTGGGGGCGGAGTTTCGGCGGAGAATCACAAGCTGGTTGAAAAAAATGGGTATCTACGCCTGTGGGCACTATTTCGCTCGACAGCCCGTATTCAGTTCTTAGGCTCTGCTGGACCGAAGGCGAGTTGCTGAATAAATAGTCACATCGCAGCACCGTTTGCTCCCAAAGACGCACAGCTTCCGGCGTGATCGTCCTTTCATTACGCAGGTCAGATTGGGATTCGATGGTTCCGATACTGATGCGATTATGCTTGAAGCTTCGCGGAAGCCGCATGTACCACTTGGTTGCCGGCGAAGACTTCAAGTAAAACAGAACGTCGTAATTTCCAAAAGCAAACTCGCGAAAAATGCGCGGCGTCTGCCCGTGCGAGGGTAGAGGAATCAGGCGTGTATTTGGCCGCTGCGCAATGATCGTGTCCGGTTCGCCAAGAACGAACACACTGACATGAAATTGCGCCGGATCCAACCGGCTGATGATCTCTCGCGCGTTGCCCATCTGCGCGTTTGGCAGGTCTTTATCGGCGAAGCTATCGACTAGAACGCGAACCGGAGTCATGTGCTTCCAAACTCTGCTGACATTAAACAGAAATTGCAGCCGGTGAGCCGGTGCATTCGAAATGGAGGTCGCGAAGCTGGGCGCGCAAGCGCTGCTCGGAATCACGCCCGCGCAACGAGTTCGTCAGATGGAGCCGAGCCTGATCAAACAATCGCCGGCGGGCAGCCTTTTCGGCGTACGGAGGCAAAGGATCGATCTCGCCTGGATCTTTCTCCAGGTCGAATAACTGTTCACACCCCGAGCCGAAGTCCATGACCCACTTGTACCGCTGTTCTCGGATTCCAACAATTCGCGGTCCGAGACGGCCACTGGCATGGAACGGATTTGTGCATCCGCTGATGCACTCGATGACTGCCTGACCTTCCCGATGCTCGTCGAGTGGATACTGGCTGCGTCCCACAAACCTGCTCGGAATTGCAATCCCGACTGTATCGAGGAGCGTTGGGGCAAGGTGCATCAAGCTGAAGACGCTTTTGTTGATGGCGTTATGGGTGCGCGTTGCAATTCCGCCAGGAACGCGTATGAGCAGCGGTACACGGATGAGTTCCTCCGTAATCTTCGACGGCGCATGAAAACGCCCGCCGTGCTCCAAGAATTCCTCTCCGTGATCGGCGGTGAGAGCCAGCACGCATTGATCCCACATCCCGAAACGGCGGATTGCATTCACCAGGGTACCGACTTGTTCGTCGGCCCAGCGAATTCCCGCGTCGTGGAGCCGGATGATCTCTTCGCGATGGCGCTTTAGACGGCCAACATCAATATCACCGCGATTCCAGAGTGAGTTCAGATATCGCGCCCGCGAATCGGTTACGTCGTGGTCGCCCATCAACTCCAGAGCTTGCCGCGGCGGATAGTATGGCGAATGCGGGTCCATCAAATGGAGCCACAAGAAGAATGGCTTACCTGCAATTCCGGACAGCCATTCACAGGCGTGCTCGACAATTACCCGTGCGGATGGGAAGCGGCGCATTTCATCGAGCGAAAGCGCTGGAGGCGAGGCGACCTTTTGACAGTATTGAAAGTAAAGCTCATCGTACAACGCGCCAACAGACTTCACCTTGTGGCAGGCATTGGCGATGCGCCCATTCCAGCGTCTTCTGGTTGCAACGTCAGTGGATGCGGATGGTTCCGGAAGCGCGGAGTCCAGAAAATCGCGAAAAGTGTCGAATCCGGTATCGTGGCCGAAACGAGGAGAAAGATAAGGATTGCCGGCAAGGAAAGCCGCCGTGGCATAACCAGCTTCCTTGAGCGTAGAAGCGAGCGTGGTTTCACCCGGTGCCACTCCGATCACTTCTCGTCCCAATGCCAGCGGGGGCCTCGACGCCATGATTGCTGGAAACGAATAATACGTCGGTGCGCCTGCAGCGATCGCATTCGAGAATACAAAGCTTTCGGTTGCGAGGGCGTCAAGAAATGGAGTAGTTGGCCGCCCATATCCTAGAAAGCCCACGTGGTCCGCTCGCAGGCAATCGATCGTAATTAGAATGAGGGAGCACGCGATCATCAATGTGCTCCGTGCCCAGCCGATTTGGCCAATTCCTTTTGTTTGACGCTCACCGAAACAAAGCCGTGCATCCCCTCAAAGCGTCCGCGATTCACAATATCGTACAAATCACTATCTGTGACATAGAGCAAATTCGGATACTTCGCTTTCAGCGCAGAGAGAAGCTGATCCAGCGCCCGCAACGTGGGCCCGCGAAAATCCCTTAAAGAGGAATGAAAATTGATGGAATGTACCGAGATCACTGCGGGGACGCCGCGCGAGAAACAGTTTTCGGCAAGCTCAAGATATTTTTCGGTGGCCAAGTCCCGCTGGGCGGGTTCGAAGTCGATCATGCGATGGAGATTCAAAATCTCCCATTCATCCATATACGGCGGCAAGGGCGCGCCACTCCCATTTTGAGCCACGCGCACTCCGCATTCCGACCAGGCGGCATGCGTGTCGCCATTAGCGCGATAGCCGGGCGCACAAGCTGAGACCGGAGCGGCTGAAAACAATTTCTTAAAATATGCCGCGGCTTGGTGGATCAGACTTGCCTGAGTCTCAGCCTCCAAGAAGCCGGCGTGAGGCTTTTCCGGATTGCAGTATTCATATCCAACCCAGGGCATCCGCCAATAGATATACGGAGTCTCTGCCTTCCAACAAGTTCGTAGCAAGGTACCGCGCTCGGCGTTTTCAGCCAGCGCATGTTCCACCGTGCGACGGCAAAAATGGGTCAACCCATGCAGCGCCGGAAAGAAAACTCCATCAGCTATGCCCTGCCTGTACGCCTGAAATAGGCCCGGCCGTTTCCAATGGCCCGGCAATCCCCGCGTGAGAGGTAATAGCTGAAGCTCGCGGAACTTATCTTCTCCCATCTTTGGAAAATTCAGATTTGCAAGAATGAAATTCATCACCAGGCAAGCGGGCCGGCCGGTCCCGTCGCGGTGCCGCTTCAACAGATCGGAAATCGCGATTACGTCTTCCGCAGTCTCCAAAGTATAGAAGTCATAAGGATTTTCGCCGAGCCGCACGCCACTGGTGCGTAGCTGCTCGTAACCTTCGCGGTCCCGCACCCCCACGCGACCCCAGTCATCACTCTGGATGAGAACAAGTGGCCGCGAAAAACATAGCCCCCGGACACCGGCATTCGCGCTGCGACGCCACAGCTTTTGAGTGAAATCAATCACGTGGGTAGAAACTCGCCGAGGCGATATCTCTCAGACGTATCCAAGATCTCGCAGCCTTTGCTCAATGACGCGCCGTTCGGCTTCATCCATCTGAGCGGCGTCGTCACGGCTGAACTCGCTGAGTGCGAAGATCAAGAATTCCTCGAGGCTGCTGAATCGCGTCCCGAAGCGCCGCTCGGCGGCCTCACAAAGCTGTTCGGGTAACACGATAACTCGCGTTTCACATTGCATTGTGCTTCCCGCCGGACCTGATGTCATTGGATCCCAGTTCTGATTCTAACCAGCGAACATTGCAGAAATCCGTGCTCGGCCCACCTCAATAAGTGCGCGATCATCATCATCCATTCCAAACAGTAGAAGACTGGCAAGGAAAATCCCGTATCCAAGCACGAGAGCGAAAATAACGCTGGGCAGTACAGCAGAATGTCTAGCCACGGCTGCCATTCGTGCTACCCAAATCGTTGCTGCCGCTGCCAACCCAGGGCCGGCTAATTTGAAATAGCTGCGAGTGTAAGGAAATAAGCCCAGCCTCCTCCGAACAACTACAAGGCAATACAGATTAACAGCAGCGGTTCCTAAGGCGGAGACTACGGCCGCGGCCCTAACGCCGGCTACAGGAATCAGGCTCCAGTCTGCTAGTAAGAGCAATATGCCGAAAATTAATTGTCCGCGAATCATTTCCTTCTGGTGGCCTGACATGAGCAGCAGATACCCAACCGATCCCGTTCCGCAATTGACTGCCTGGCCCAGACAAAGGATTACCAGGAGCGGGCTCCCCGCCCGAAAATCCGCTCCGAAAAGGCCCATAAGCGGGCTCGACCAAATCATAAACAGAAGTATCAAAGGAATCGATAACCCGAGTATCCACTTTGTCAGCGTCTCAAAAAGATGCCCCAGCACTTTGTAATCGCCTTGGGCATGCAGATTCGCAATTGTCGGTCCAAAAATCGAATTCACCGATTGCAAGATGATCGCGAGTATGGCCGTCGCCGAACCGGCCACGGCATAAATGCCCACCGTACGAACGTCGAGATAATGTCCCAATAAGATTTTGTCGAATTGCGCCAGCAGGAACTCGAGTGAAGCCGCGGCAAACAAGGTCATCGAGAATCGAGTAACCTCTTGCTCGAGGGCTGGGCCGAGCGGGCGCCATGCACGCGCCTGTGGTGGTGTCAGCTTCCATGCAGATCTCGCAAGGAGTAGCAGCACTACGAACGCGGACGATACCTGCGCAATCAGGTATCCCCATAACCCGGTCCCGACTAGCAGCAACGCCAAGCTGAGGAGCATCGTGAGAGGGCTGCCAATGAAGTTGGTGATAACCGTCCGGCGCGCCACATCTTTGTAGCCGGCGAGAACTTGGCCAAGGAATGTCGTGAACGCCCCTGACAGCATGATCAGCGCGAACAGCACCATATATTTCGCCAAAGACGGAGTGTGATAAATACGTTGCGCGATCGAGTGACGCGCCAAGAACATACCCACTCCGCCAAGCAGATTGGTGATGAGGAGAATTTCCAAGCTTCGCCACAGCAGGGCCCGGAGCCGCTCACTGTCTGCTCTGGCGGTGTACACGGCCACGTAACGCGCCGCAGCCGACGGCAGTCCCAGAGCAGCAACCAGACCAATAGCTCCGACCGCCGTCATCCCGAGCGCATAAATGCCAAGAGCCTCGGCTCCCAGTGCGCGCGCCAGGTAAATCTTGAACGCATAGGCTGCGACCGATGTGAACATGGTGCCGGCAAAAAACACAGCGGACTGGCGAGAAATTTGCCCAATTTCGTGACGAAACTTTTGTGCTTCGGGGGCAGTCGCGGGTCGCGTCTCGATTATCGTTACAGACGACATTTGGAGAGTACCTGGGGCTGAGTTGCAATCGCAGGTTTCCGGTTCTCTGCTGAGACGAAGATTGGCCAACATACGAAAGCTTTCATTTTTCCACCAGGTCCCAACTCAAAGGCGTTCCTTGCTCAATATCTCGTGAGGCTCGTTTGCCGAGAACTTGTGGGAGATGGCGGGTGTGGAGTCCATGCGCAGGGCGGATAGACCGAATGTTTTGATCGCTGAGCAGTTGGCCTTGTTTCACATCCTGCACCACGAACAGCGAGCGGCGAAATACGCGGCTGCTCGCTTCCTGAATACCGCCGCCGAATTGAACTTTCCCGAGAGCCCGTTCGGCGGTGCGGACTTCGTCCACCATGGCCTTAAATTCCTGGGGCTCCAAAGAGAATTCGCTGTCGGGACCTTTGAGAGCGCGGGACAGCGTAATGTGCTTCTCAATAATGCAGGCGCCGAGCGCCACAGCAGCTACGGGGACCGCAATGCCCAGGGTGTGATCTGACAGGCCTGCGGGAACACCGAAGCGGCTCGCCAGTTCCGGAATAGTGCGCAGATTCATGTCATCGGGCGCAGCTGGATAAGCGCTCGTGCACTTGAGCAAGGCAATCTGAGTGGCGCCGGCTTCGCGCGCTGCCGCGACAGCTTCCTCAATCTCCTCAAGCGTAGCCATTCCTGTGGAAATGATCAGCGGTTTTCCGGTACGAGCTATTTTTTTAACCAACGGGATGTCTACCAATTCAAACGACGCAACCTTGTGCGCCGGAACGTTCATTTCTTCCAAAAAGTCGACTGCTGTTGGATCGAATGGTGTCGAAAACAGATCCAGCCCAAGGTCATTAGCCACCTGCTTCAATTTCGGCTGCCACTCCCAGGGCGTGTACGCCTCAGCGTAGAGTTCGTGCAGCGTCCGACCGTCCCAGATAGTGCCTCCATTGATGCGAAAGTATTCGCGATCGCTCGCGATGGTGATGGTGTCTGGCGTGTAGGTCTGCAGCTTGACGGCATCAGCGCCGGCGGCTTTCGCGGCATGAATAATTTTCACCGCCTGATCAAAGCTTTGGTTGTGATTGGCGGAAAGCTCGGCGACGATGTAGACGGGATGGCCGGAGCCGACACAGCGGTTCGCGATCTTGATCTCGTTGGTCACGGATGGTGATTTTCCAATCGGACAGACCGGATTAGCTCAAAAGCCTCTGCCGCCCGACATCCCACAACACTGCCCCAACGCGTGGCGGTAGCACGCAACGCCTCAGCCGATCGTGGATGCGGAAATTCCCGCGCTTCTGTGTCGTAGCATGCAAAGCTTGAGATCTTGGCGTCCAACGTCCTGGTGATGTCGATGAAGACATTAGGCCGGAAGCAGTGCTCTGGTCTCTGAAACGCCCAATCGGTGGAAGAGGGGACTTCGAAGGTGTATACCTCGCGCACGCACTGCCCGCTCATAGGACGGGTGGCAGTCAACACGGCTCGATGTACGACGCCATGGTCAATATTGAGGTCACCGGGATGATGGGTGTAGATGACCTCGGGTCGCACGCTTTCGACGAGTTGTTCAAACAGTTTGACAATTTCCAGCAGCGGAATTGTGTCCAGCCGATTGTCGGGAAGACCAAAAAGTGTGACCACCTTTACGCCCAGGCATTCGGCCGCCGCACGAGCCTGACGGTGTAAGCGGGAAAGTTGCTGCGGATCCGTTTGATCTCTGGACGACCCGCGCGATGTCACTCCCTCGCCTACGATTGCGAAGTGTATATCGTGGCCTTCTTGCGCGAGCCGCGCTATGGCGCCGCCACAGCCCAGAACTTCATCGTCGGGATGGGCAGCAACCACAAGAATTTTCATTTTTGTATCCGGTCGTTTTTTGCGAGCTGTGTGATGGTGACGTCAGCCACAATCCGACCGTCGTATAGTGCGGCGCGGCTGAATTCGAGCCGGAAGCCTTCATGATCCAAGAAAGCGCGGGGATATCCTTCGGCATCGAGCATGCGGATGAAGTCATACAAGTTTTTCAAAGAAGCAGATGTCCTGATTCTGCTTTCCTCCGGCGTTCTCCGCTTGAAGTTCGTAACGGCTCCTTCTTGAGGTACAGGCGCCATCTCCTCCAGGATGATTCGCTTCATCATGCTGCCGGCCAAACGTGTAGCGCGAATGTAAATCTCCTCAGCAGTTCCATCCAACGAGAGTGTCTCCTTCAGATACACAGACCCGGCATCGAACTGCTCAGTCATCCGCAACGCAGTGAGCTTGGTATCGCGATGACCCCGCGCGATGAGATTCTGGAGCGGACTACCTCCTCGCCCGTATGGTACGTCGGTCATATGAAAGCAGACGCATTCGAAATTATTGATTATTTCCGCCGGCACCCGCCAAGACCAATGCAACGAAAAAATATATCGTGGAGCAATACGTGAAACCGAGGAGGCTGAGAGTTGAGCTGGTTCTCCCATATAGCTCCATCTGCCATCCAGTTTGCTCAAGAGTTCGTCAAAAAGCCGCCGATTCCACGGCTTTGATCCCAAAACGAGGTAAGCCTTAGAGTCAAATTGATTGCCTGGATTTGAAGCGCCAGTCATTGCGGCTGATCCTGAGCCCTGATGCGGGTATAGTGCACTGTAGGTGCGCCTTTCACGTATGCCGCCTCACACCGTTTGAACCTTGCTCTTTCGAATGCACTTTCTGAGGCCGAATTCCCTGCCTTGATCCAGGCATGCAATTGCCGGACGTCGGTATCGACAAAAATCCTTTCAGAGGCGGTAGCAATCAACGAGCTTGCATAGCCCTTGCCGCGATACTTACGCGCGATGCTAACATCTATTTCCGCTTCGTAGTCGAGAGTGCGATCGAAGCGGATTTGTCCCAGTGGGACACCGTTGTTCTCTGCAATGAGGATGACGCAATTTTTGTCAGCAAGCTTTGCCTTAAACCAGCGATCATGATCCTGCCAGCAGATTGCATTGCCTTCGAATGAAGCGGTGCGTACGTCTGGATCATTAGCCCATTCCCACAGCAGCTCGCAATCTCCATCTTTCGCCCGTCTCAGGGTGAAACGTGTACCCCGCATAGCCGCGATGACACGTTCCGCTCCCCGCCCGTCAACCAGCCGCCGCGCTCGTTCAGACATGGAGCTGCGAGCCGTGGATGATAGCAACAGGGCTTTTACTTTTGCTGCCGCTTCATCAGGACGAAACCCGTGCCCACTGCCAAGGTGGATTGCTGTTCCGTCCTGCCCAAGTGCCTGGGCGATAGGGCGTTGATTCTCGGCGATATCAATAACAGCGGAGGGAAGGCCGAGGAGGCAAAGCTCCCAACAGGTCGAGCCTGCGGCAGAGACGGCGAAGTCGGCCCAAGACATCAGCTCGGGAATATTCGTGACGTTCCGGCACAGGCGTGTTAGACCATTCGAGCCTGCCGCCTCTTGTTCGAGCATTTCTCCATTTGGGTTCCCGGGTCCCACAACGACGATCAATTCGACCCCATCAATGTCAACCAGGCGCATGGCCCGCAGCACCGCAGAGGTGACGTTCTCCGGATCGCTCCCGCCCATGGTAACCAATATTTTCTTTGCTACGGGCGCAATCTCTCGCTTCCAGTCTCGCCACACCTTGAATTCTCGCCGCAGGAGGACATAATCCAGGCCCAGACAGAGACGCGTGTACTTCTTTCGCGAGGTGTAGAGACTCTCTTTGGCTGAAATGTTCTGATTGACCACCACGTCGACCGAATAGTGACCAGCATGATCGTAGTCATCAATAATCAGGAGCTGGAGTCCGGTGTCTTTCAGGAAGCGCTGATACGCAGAGTCAAAGTGATAGCCGTCGACTACAGCCCAGTCCGCCTGCAGTTCTCGTGCGAGGCTTGCCGTTTGCGCTGCGTCGTCCGCGCTGCCCGGCATCGCGTCTAATCGGGAGATCTGAGCCTGCTCTAGTCGCAATCTTTCATCAATTCCAGCGCTCGATTCCGCCATCGCAAACACAACGTCGCCGCCACGATCCTGCCAGGCCTGAGCCAGTGCAAGGCAGCGCATCACGTGTCCAGTGCCGATTTTGACATTGGCGTCAACACGAATTAGAAGTTTCCGCGAATCCATCCGCTCAACTCGCGAAGGCGTGATGATATTTCCTCGCGCCGGAGAACAATTCCTGCAACCGAGCGCTTGTAACCGGTTGCCACAAATTACTTGAGACCTCAGGCTGGCGATAGCGCCTAATCAGTTGCGGAATTTCAGCGATTTCTTCTGGCGATCGCAACACTCTCCCCACGCCAAATTTCTCGAATTGCTCGATGTAGCCGTAATGTGAATACTCCAGCCAGCCGCACAGAAAAGAGGGAATTCCGCGCGCTGCACAGTCGGTTGCGGCGGTTGAAAGCACGGTTACGCCTGCCCAGGTTTTTTGCAGCAGATCTTCGGAGAGAGCGCCGCTCACAACCGTGGCGACCTGCTGCTGCTCAGCAGTGAGAATTCTATTTATCAGCCGCTCGCGTTCGCGCTGGCTTTCAAACGGATGCAGCTTTACCACAAGCTTGCGGCCGGTTTTGAGCGCCAGATCTGCCAGGCGCGACAGCAGATCGCGATAAAATTCGTCAGTTCTGGCCGATGCAACTTCATAAGGCTCTGAGAAAAAAGTGATGAAGGGAGCCTGCTCCCGATCTCGTTGCACGTTCAGCGCGGGCAAACGCCCTGGCGCGCCGAGTTCGACTTTTTCTTCGGGCACTCCGCAAACTCTGACCAAGTAATCCTGTTCCATTTTGCCTTTCGCTAGGATCACGTCTGCATGGCTTCGTTTGAAGAGATGAGCGCCGTCTAAGGCGCCGTGGTGGCAGGCAATGGCTGGAATGCCGCGATTGCGGGCCAGGAGTACGGGAATGCGAGTATAGGGATTGCTGTCGTCGGCACAAAGCACCGCTTTCACCGGCTCGATTTCAAATACCTGACGCCAGGCTTCTCGGATTGCGAGGCCCTGGCGCAGAAGCTTGGGAAAAGAATCGAGAAGTCCCAGACGCCCGAGCATCCCGATTTCCGGAATAGATTCGAGATCTGTACGCACATGTCGCCACTGAGCTGATAGTTCGTCACGCTCGCGCCGAGTGAACGCCTCATATCTTGCGTAAGACGCTAGTTTCGCCACCGTGACATTAGCGGAAGGTTCCGCCAGCCACCCACTCCGTCGTGTCGCGACAAGCAAGAAATCCATTTCCGGAACTGTGCTGGCGTATGCAATCGCCATTCGCGAAACATTCACATACGCGCTGGGCATCAGGACGACCGGATTGCGTGATGGCTTTCGTCCGCCAGTGAAACGTCGCCGAAGAAAATAGTTCGAATCGTATTTATCCCAGAGGATTTCAGCGAGTTGTGCGATTGGAAACCTGGCTGCCGAGCGAACATATCGCAGCGCTGAGCGATTCGATTCAATTCTTGAAGAGAGGACCTGAAGCCGATCGCGCAAGAGAAATCGCAATGCGTCGGCGTAGAAACCTGGGCGGGTGATGTAGAGCTCGTCGCTGCTTTTTAGATTCTCAGCGAAACGGCGCAAAACCCCGAGCAGTTCAATCTGCTGATGAAAGAAGATTGCGGTCAGCTCCCACCAATCGAGCCCTTCGGCATCCAAGAGGCGGTTTCGTCCGCTTTCGAATATCTCCCGAACCCACTGGAAGTCCTCGACTCCGATTCGCAGTGAATCGAGCGGGATCACCTGGCATCCGAGCTGAAGGGTTGAGCGCCTGTAGAAATCGCAGCCACCTTTGCCCAAGTCGATGACCTGATCCCACTTTTGTTGACACGGGCCGTTCTCAAGGGAATCATCGGGATGGAGGAGAAGAATTCTCATCTACTCGCCACCAATCAAGCATGTACCGCCTTCTGTAGAACGCGCGCATTCAATTGCGCAAGTTCGGGTTCCCGCTCCATAAGGGCTAAGACATCTTGCCAGCCAAAATCATCGCGGCCTTCAAATCGCGAATAAATAGTTCGAATCAGTTGCAGATCTTCATGCGTATCTAGAGTCAAGCGATAGGCGCTGTAATCCCGCTCATCACGAACTGATACCAGCCTGAATAATTCAGGGTGTTCATAAATGTATGGCGTCACGTGTTCTCGTTCGTAGGGTTCGCGTGCCTCCCGCCACGCTCTCTCCAGCGCAGCGATCGTGAACGCTTCTGTATCGAGTCCTCGGGGGTAAGTTCGTTCAAGGGCGTTGCTGGCGTAGTCGGCGGGCTGGCTTAGGAATGCTTGGATCGTTTGATCCGTCAATTCGGCGTCAATCAGTGGGCAATCGGATGTCACGCGGACGATTACTTCCGCGCCGAACCAATGGGCCACTTGCCAATAACGATCGAGGACATCGGTCTCCGAGCCGCGAAGACACGCGACCTGAAGACTGTTACATTCCCGGACGATGACATCGTCACTTGGACGATTGGTTGTGGCGACAACGATGCAATCGATGAGCCTGGCGCGGCGAAGCCGCTGGACAACGCGAGCTAGCACGCTCTCGCGGTGCAGACCCATCAGCACTTTGCCTGGCAGGCGTGTGCTTCCCATGCGAGCCTGAATAATGGCGGTGACCCTCACGCTTCTCCTTTGTCATTGGGCAACACCGCTTTTCGGCGCAGGAGAAACATCGCGTCGATATTCTCATTCTGCAAATATCGAAGACGCTCTTCGCGAACCAAACTTAGTTTTGGAAATCGCTGGAGATAAGCCTGGGCGTAGTTTGTCTTCCAAAGTAGGCTGCTATTTCCGCGGTACCTAACCTCCGTCATCTGTGGAGCGTAATATTCCATCCCCCAGATCCACGTCCTTGAACAACGGTAGATTTCATCGAGAGCAGATGAAAGGTCCTGCGGCGCAATATGGATGAGTACGCCGGAGGTGAAAACCAGATCGAAATTCTGGTCCGGATACGGGATCGCCAAAACAGATGCTTGCGTGAAGTTTACATCCGGAACTCGCGATCTCGCGAGCTCTAACGCGTAACTTTGGATTTCTATCCCGTACAGATTCGTGAAACCCATTTCCTGCAGGACAAGCAGTTGATTCCCGACGTTGCAGCCAACTTCGAGGATGTGCGCGCACCTCGGTATACCCTCCAAGAAGCGCCGATTCAGTGCTCTTCGGGTGATCCCGTAATTTCGGTCGTACAGTGCATCGAGTTCTGCAGGGGCAAAAGTATTTCGGTCGGTATATTCCCTGCCGAAGCTGCCCGTCCACTCGCGTGTTTGGCCTGTTCCCTGCGCGGCTGTAACCAATCAACTCTCCTGTACTCGGCTATTTCGTAAAGTATTCGACGACCTTTGTTACACCTCGGACCACATCCTCCACATCCCTATCCCTCATCGCATGAAACATCGGCAAGCTGATGAGCCGCTCGTAAGCATCTTCGGCCACAGGAAACTCTCCGCCTTTGTAGCCAAAGCGATCGCGATAATACGGATGAAGATGAACCGGAATGTAATGAACGTTCACGCCGATGTTTTCCCCCCGGAGCGCCCGGAAAATTTCACCTCGGTTGGCCCTCAGTTTGCTCAAATCAAGACGGATGGGATACAGGTGCCAGGCGGGATTAACTTCCGCCCGCACCGCAGGGCACAGAATTGCGGGAATTTCGCCGAAGGCCGCCGTGTATCGCGCCGCGATCTCTCTTCTTCGCGCTAGATTGGCTTCGAGCTTTTTTAATTGCTGAAGGCCGAGGGCACAAGCAATATCCGGGAGGCGGTAATTGAAGCCCAGCAGAACCATCTCGTAATGCCACTGACTGGCGCTTTGGCGATGGCGCGCGTCGCTGCTGATTCCATGATTGCGGAAGCAGCGTAGAGTTTTCGCAAACTCGGCATTGTCGGTTGTGACCATGCCGCCTTCCCCCGTAGTGATGTGCTTTACCGGGTGAAAGCTGAACACTGTCATATGCGAAAGGCTTCCAATTCGTCTGCCTCCGTACTCCGCGCCCAACGCGTGACAGGCGTCTTCGATTACGACTACGCCGTGGCGTTCGGCTAATTGCAACAGAGGATCTAAATCACAAGGGTGGCCGGCATAATCTACCGGGAAAATTGGGCGCGTGCGCGAGTTGATTCCAAAAGCCACCTGCTCGGGATCGAGGGTCAAAGTATCCGGAGAGACATCGGCGAATACGGGCGTGGCACCCTGATAGAGCACACAATTTGCCGTGGCCGCGAAAGTTAGCGGCGAAGTGATCGCTTCATCCCCGGGTCCCAGTCCTGCGGCGAAGGCAGCGCCGTGCAGGGCCGCAGTTCCGGAGCTGAAGCTGATCGCATGTTTTGCGCCTACCCACGTCGCGAATGCTTCTTCGAACTCCTCCACCTTGGGTCCGGTGGTCAGCCAATCCGAGCGCAGCGTTTTCACAACCGCCTGAATGTCGTCTTCATCGATCGCCTGGCGGCCGTAAGGTAGCAGCGTCTCGCGCACGGGTTGTCCACCCTCCACGGCTAGCATTTCATGGACAGTCGCGTTCGCGCTCATGCGGTTGCGCTCTGTGCCTGCAGGATCATCATTTCTTCTGACTCGGGTGAACCGGCATCGATCAGTTCCTGAAGTTCCTCGCGAGTAAGCCAGTGCTGGTTAGAGTCGCTGGTATAGCGGAATCCATCCGGCAGCGGGCGGGCATCGTGCCAGTTCTCCCTTCGCCACCAGGAGTGCGCCGGCTGGATTACAAACATGTCTTCAGTCTCTAGTGCGTGGCGTGCTTCGTCTTCTGAAACCAGTACCTCGTGCAGCTTTTCGCCGGCGCGGATTCCGATGTAGTCAATGTCACATCCAGGAGCAACCGCCTCGGCCATTTCGAGCAAGCTCATGCTGGGAATCTTGGGAACAAAAATTTCTCCTCCGTGCATGTTCTCGATGCAATTGACCACAAACCTGACACCGTGATCGAGCGTGAGCCAGAAGCGCGTCATCCGCGGATCGGTGATGGTAACTCTCCCGCGCTTGCGTTGTTCGAGAAATACGGGAATTACGCTGCCCCGGCTGCCAACTACATTGCCGTAGCGGGCGCAACTGAAGCGTGTATTCTGCTCGCCGGCGTAGGCGTTGGCCTGCACGAACATTTTTTCCGCGCAAAGTTTTGTTGCGCCATAAAGATTGATCGGGTTCACGGCTTTATCGGTGCTCAACGCCAGAATCCGCTGCACGCCCCGATTGATGGCTGCGTCGATCACGTTGCGCCCGCCGATGATGTTGGTCTGAATCGCCTCAAACGGATTGTATTCGCAGGCTGGCACCTGCTTGAGAGCTGCCGCATGAACAACCACGCTGACCCCGGAAAGCGCGCGCTCCAAACGCTGCGCATCGCGCACATCACCGATGAAATAGCGCAGCGTTGGGTCGTCGAATCCTGTCGTTCGCATATCGTGCTGTTTGAGTTCGTCCCGGCTAAAAACGATGAGCTTTTCCGGGTGACATTCGCGCAGCATCACCTCCACAAATTTCCTGCCGAATGAACCCGTACCTCCGGTGACGAGCACGACCTGCTCCGACCAGTTCATCATTGATCCTCGTTGGATTGAGCCGGATTATAGCGGAGATGCACGTCCCGCTTTGCACAGTTCAACCGCCACACTCATCATTGGAACCAGCCTGATTACGATCAGCGCTGTTTGGCTGCTGCTAAGATATGCGCGGCTATTGAGCAGGGAAATCTCTGCACTAATTTCTCTGTGCGAGGCCGCCCGTGAAGCTGGTCGGCGACCGGCGTTGGGGCGTTTAAGGTGCATGGATGGACGCTTCACAAATGATCCCGGCAAACGGCCAAGGTCTGCGCGAAGCTCCGCCCATATTGCCGATCGAACTAAGCCGCCCAGCGGCGCCAACCTACTACCCGCAACTTCAGGCGCAGGATTCGATGCTGCGCGAATATTTGCGCGTGCTCATCAAACGTAAGTGGGTAGTCATCAGCAGCGTACTCATAATTTTTGGCGTGGTCGCGACTGCGACCATGAGAACAACGCGAATTTACGAGGCCGCAGGCAGCATCGCCATTAATAAAACGGATCCAGCTCTGCTCAATCTGAAGGACAGCGCAAACGGCGCCATCGACTACGATCCCTCTGACTTGGATACCGAGGTCAGCATTCTGAGAAGCGACCTGCTGGCGCTTCAGGTCATCAAGCAACTCAATCTGGATAAGCGGCCAGAATTTGGCGGCAGCGGAGACACTCAGCCTTCTTCTCTGGAGTTGACCACTGACGCGCTCCAGCCTGACTCTGCCAGCACCTCGGAATTGCTGGCGGCGTTCAAGGGGAGCCTGCAAGTTTCGCTCAGGCCGAATACGCGCGTCATCGATATCCATTACCGCAGCGCCGATAAGGATTTGGCCGCGCATGTCGTAAATTCGCTGATTCACACCTATATCGAGCAGAACTTCAAAACGCGTTTCGAATCGACCATGCAGGCTTCGGACTGGCTTTCGAAGCAACTTATCGACTTGCAGATGAAGGTAGAGACCTCGCAGGAGAAGCTGGTCAAATACCAGAAGCAACATGAAATCCTCGGCATTGACGAAAAGCAGAACATCATTACTTCCAAGCTGGACGAACTGAATAAAGAGCTAACCACCGCTGAGTCAGGACGGATGGAGAAAGAATCTGTCTATCAACTAGTGCAGTCGGGTGACGCGGACACAGCGGCTGCGGCGGCCACCAGCGCGGACGCTCCCGCTCCCGGTGGAGCGACGATTTCTTCTTTACTGGAAAAGTTGCGTGAGCAGCAAGCCGACTTGAAGATTCAAGTCGCGCAGCTTAGCACTCAGTTCGGACCTTCCTACCCGAAGGTCGCGCAAATGAATAATCAAATGAAAGAGGTAGATGCGCAAATCCAGGTGGAGATGAAAAAGATCGTCTCTCGGGTGCGAAGCGACTACCTGACGGCTCTCCAGCGCGAGACCATGCTGCGTGCTGCGATGGACAAGCAGAAACAGGAAGCGAACAAGCTGAACGAGAGCGCCATAGAGTACAGCCTTCTGAAGCGCGACGTCGAGACCAACCGCACATTGTACGAAGGCCTGCTTGAAAAATTGAAGGAAGCCGGAGTTACTGCTGGATTGAGATCCAATAACATCCGGCCGGTAGATGAAGCTCGCGTGCCGATGTACCCGGCGGAACCGAATGTCCCGCGCAACCTTTCTTTTGCCCTTGCCCTCGGGCTTACAACCGGCATTGGTCTTGCATTCCTGCTCGAGGGCATCGATAACACCGTGCGCACGCCAGAGCAGGCACAGGCACTTTCTGGGCTGCCCTCGTTGGGCTTGATCCCACTCGGATCAAAGAACGGCGTCGAGGCGAGTGTCAGGCAGCGCCTTGCGGTGGCTTCCTCCAAGGAAGTTGTCGAACTAATTACCCAATCGCGCCCGCAATCGCAAATGGCTGAATCTTATCGCGCTCTGCGGACTTCTCTGCTCCTAACTTCCTTGGGTGCGCCGCCGAAAGTTATTCTCATCACCAGCGCGCTTCCCCAGGAAGGCAAGACCACAACTAGCATCAACACAGCCATTGTTCTAGCGCAGAAAGGTGTCCGGGTGCTGCTGATTGATGCCGATCTGCGGCGTCCCAGCATTCACAAGACTCTCGGCACGGGTCCGAAGACGGGGCTCAGCAACGTGCTCACGGGAAATGCCACATTGCAGCAGGCCACAGTTCGTTCGAGCATCTTACCCGGATTGTTTATTCTGCCCGCCGGTACTCCTCCGCCGAACCCGGCGGAACTGCTGGCTTCGTCGAACATGAAGGATGTTCTGGCGGAACTGCGCGAGCAATATGATCACATCGTAGTAGATACTCCGCCAGCATTATCGGTGACCGATGCGGTCGTCATGTCGACGCGAGCCGATGCCGTCGTGCTGGTCATTCGCTCCGGTCAAACCACGAAGCAGGCGTTGCGGCGCTCACGCGACCTGTTGATGCAGGTGAATGCTCGTGTCGCGGGAGTGCTGTTAAATGCCGTCGATCTGACTTCTCCGGATTACTACTATTACTACGAATATCAGGGAAAATACGGGCATCGGTATTACTGCGAGGACGAGTTGGACAGCGCGGCGGAATCCGCGCCAAAAATCAGCTCCGGAAGCGCCTAGAAGTTCTCAACCGTCTTCATATTTTGCATGAGAATGGCACTTAGTCCGGGCAGAAGACTTCTCCTGCTGGGCGCCTCCACGCTTGTTGTTCTGGCGTATGTTGGATTTGCGCTGACCGATTATTTAGCGGCTCGGTTCTCAGAAAAAACTGATCTGACGAACTTGCAGCGAGCAGTCCGGCTTCAGCCTTGGAATGCAGAGTATCGCAATCGTCTTGGCAGGTACTTCTTCTTTCAGGAAAATTCCACCGACGATTCGGTTCGGTCATACCTTTCTGCGGTTTCTCTGAATCCGCATCAGGCACGCTATTGGATTGACCTGGCAAACGCATATCAAGTACAAGGCTCCGCACAGCCCGAGGAGGATGCTTTGGAGCACGCGGTCCGGGTAGGACCAACGAGCACCACAATCGCTTGGGACGCGGCGAGTCTCTACTCCGTGCTAGGGGACACCGAGGAAGCTCTACGCGAATTCCGCACCGTGCTGGAGCATGATCCCTATTTGCCGCCTGCTGCCTTACAACTTTGCTGGCGCATCAAGCCTGATATAGATGGTTTATTGCGTGATGTGGTTCCGCCGATCGCGGCCGTTTACACGAGCTTTCTCGATTTTCTGATTTCGCGAAAAGAAACCGAGAGCGCAGCAAAAGTATGGACACAAGTCGCAGCCCTTCATCAGCCAGTCGAGCAGCGTCACGTTTTCGATTACATGCGCTATCTGGTCAGCCGACAGGAAGTCGATCAGGCCCGGCTTGTCTGGGAGCAGGCCGCGAATCTTTCCGGACTTGCGCCTTACCAGCCATCTCCCGAGAACCTTGTCGTCAATGGAGATTTCAGGCTCAGCGTGCTGAACGGAGGATTCGACTGGCTCTATCAACAATCGAGCGACGTTTCTCTGGCTCTTGATCCCACGCAGTCTCACTCAGGATACAGATCTCTGTTAATCAATTTCGATGCCCGAAGCCTTGACGACGCCGGCATACAACAATTAATTCCGGTGCAGCCGGGCACCGAATACGATTTCTCCGCATATTTCAAAGCTGAAGATATTCAAGGCGCCGGCGGCCCGCGGTTTGCAATTCAAGACCTCTATAGCGGGCAGACATATTTCAGCAGCGATGACTTGAAGGATTCAACTTCCTGGAAACAGGTATCGGGGATATTTACTACTGGGCCGGGAACCAAGCTGCTGATCTTCCGCGTGCAGCGCGTACCGGCTAGAAGTCCGATCAGAGGGAAACTTTGGATTGATGATATCCGGCTGGTGCGGACAAATTATGAGGGATCTTAGCCATTGACCTCGCCAGTTCTCACTTCGCCGAGTACTGAGCCGGCCGTTATGCGGCAGCCATATCGCTCACTACTCGATCCGATCACTTTCTATGGGGCATTCGGTCTGTTGCTATTTGGTCCAGTGGCCTTTGGCGCCACGGAGCCGTGGTCGATTTTCCTCTTGGAAGCTGGGAGCGCGTTACTGTTCTTAATGTGGATCATCAGGCAGGCGCAAGCAGGCGAAGTGATGGTGAGTAGCAGCCCGCTCTTCGCACCTATGTTGTCGTTCATGGCTCTTGTAGGATTACAGTTGCTCGGAGGACACACCGCGTATCGTTATCAAACGCTTCGATCCGCGCTCTTGTATGTCTCTTATGGGGCAACAGCGTTTATCGTCGTTCAGTCGCTGCGCAGAACTTCAAAGGTGAAATCTCTGACTATTTTGTTCTCCGCGTACGGCTTTGTGGTCGCGACCCTCGCGCTTGTCCAGAGCATGTCATCGAGCGGGAAACTGTACTGGCTTAGAACCCCGCGATCCGGCGGATGGATCTACGGTCCATACGTGAACCACAACCATTATGCCGGGCTGATGGAAATGCTGGCCCCGATTCCGTTGGTGTTTGCGCTGAGCCGCTATGCCCACGGTCCGCGCAGAACCATGGCAGCAATCGCCGCGGCAGTGATGGCCAGCACCATCTTTCTTTCCGGATCACGCGGCGGCATGGTCGCTTTCGCCGTCGAAATGGCGGTCCTGGTTAGCATCTTGGTACGGCAACGCAAGAGCAAACAGCTCGCCCTGGCGTTGGGCGCGTTTCTCGTTATCTCCGTTGGACTGCTCGCCTGGCTAGGCGGAGGCCAATTGACCCGGCGTATGGCCAGTATCCGAACCGAAGCGCGAGCAGAGCTGTCGGGTGGAACACGGCTCGACATCACTCGCGATGGGTTGAAGATGTTCACACTTAAACCGATTGTAGGATGGGGGCTGGGGGTGTTTCCGGATGTATATCCTGAGTTTCGCAGCTTCTATTCCGATCTTTTTGTAAACGCCGCGCATGATGACTACTTGCAATTGCTGGTGGAGATGGGAGGGCTCGGATTTATCGTGATGCTCTGGTTTCTCGTCATCGTTTATCGCCGGGCGGCCAAGAAGATCAGCAAATGGATGCACGACGTGAATGGCGCTACGGCGCTCGCGGCAACTCTGGGCATTACTGGCATCTTGGTTCACAGTCTCTTCGACTTCAACCTTCAGATTCCGGCCAATGCCGCGCTTTTCTACGTGCTGTGTGCCATTGCGGCGATGGAACCTCGTTTTGGGCTCGCACGCCGCAGGCATTCCCATCGGTCAGAAGTTGAAGCCGCCGCTTAGCGGGCCAAATGTTTTTCAGGAAATATTTACCGATTAGCGGTCTTGGCCGAGGTACTGGCCAGATGCACCTGGTGAGATGCGGTGTACTGTTCAATTCCCTTGAAAAGCGCCTCTGCAATCTGGTGGCGGTAAACTTCGCTTTGCAAGTTGTCTTCATCAGTGGGACTGCTGACGAATGAAATTTCCGTCAGGATTGCCGGCATGGATGTGCCAGTAAGCACGACATAGGATGCCTTCTTCACGCCGCGATCCCGAATGCCTGGTGTTTTCGCCGCAAGCATGCCGTACAGCGCACGCTGTACCATGGCCGCGAAGTGCCGTGATTCCTCCACCTTCTCGCGGATGTCAACAGTGGTCCAGTCGATGCTCTGTAATTCTTCCGGGGCCCCGGCTCCGCGAGTTCTTGCTTTCACGGACGAATATGTGTCCGTGTAATAAGTCTCCACTCCACGCGCAGAAGAATAGCTACTATAGTTCGCATGAATGGACACGAACAGGTTGGCCTGCGCCATGTTCGCAATCTCAGCCCGCTTTTCGAGCGCGACATAGCTGTCATTCTGGCGTGTATAGAGAACCTCAGCGCCCAGCCGTTCCGTGATGAGTTTCCCCAAACGACTGACAACGTCCAGAACCAGATCCTTTTCCATTAAGCCTTTGCGTCCGATCGTGCCCATGTCCCACCCGCCGTGGCCGGCGTCGAGCACGATTCGAAGCTTTTGGGCAGTCGCAACAGCCGGTGTCTCACTCGTGATTGCTGGTTCGGGAAGCGAACTCAATTGAGGCGGGCGCGACAAACTCGGCAGGTTGGAAAGATCGGGCCGCTCCATGGATTCAGGTTTCGCAGATCCGCGAATGTCGATGACCAGCCGATAAGGATTCGACTCCATGCGAACTGAAAAATCCGCGGTGGTTTTTGTTTGCAACACCACTCGGGTGATCCCAGGCGTGGGTTGTGCGATACGTATCCGCGTCAGGTGTGCGTCATTGATTTGAATGTCCTTGCCGAAGAGTCCAGGCGCAAGTGCGGTATCGTGCAGATCGAAATAGATTCTTTCAGGATCACTAAGCCGATGGGCTTCATACTGAACTTGTTCTTGCAGGCTGATGATCACGGTGCTGCTGTTGGACGAAGACGTGTGCTGGATCCCAGTTACTTGCGGAAGAACAGACAACTTCTCGCGGAGGGGCGAGGACAGTTCAGAGGATGATGAAGAATCGTTTTCCGTCGCCTGATTCGTCTGACCCGCTGCAGATGATCCATTAGCGGAAACAGCCGGCGTAACTTGTTCGGACCTTTGCGCCCCAGAAGATCTACCGATCTTCCACCACAATCCGCCGCCGATAGCAATCGCTATCGCGATCAACAAAATAGCAACCCTGAGTCCCGGCCTGGCGTGCTCCGGTTTGGTGAGTTGCGGCGAAGTCGTCGGAGGTGTATCAGGCTGAAAATGCGGGGCAACCGCCACTTCAGGTGCAAGCGGTTTCGACGGCAAGGCAACAGTTACGTCTTCGGCTATCGGCTCCGGATTCGCGTCGACCACTCGCTGCGAAATTTCCGCCATTTGGTCTTCTTCTTCCGGCTTCATGGCGGCCAAGATCAGTTCCGCGAGTAGATTCAGGCTGCGGACGTCGCTGTCGTTGAATCCATAGGGTTCGCTTGAGAAGGCTTCCAGCAGGCCGATCACGTTTTGCTGCCCGGCAAGCGGCACGGCCACCATGGAGCGTGTCCCAAGGCGTCGGCAGGCCTGCACATTCACTCTGGGATCGGTCTCAGCGTCATCGCAGCGGACGATCCGCGCGGTGCGGAAGGAAGCCCCCGAAAATCCAGAGTTCGGATCCAAACGCATCCCAGCATCTGGGGCGATTGTGCCGGCAGAGGCGCGGCAGATGATTGCGTTATCCTGGGCGAGCGCAATGGCAACTCCGTCCGCTCCGGTGATCGTCAGGGCGCGTTCAGCGACGAGTTGCAAGACTTCATCGAGAACAAACTGCTCCAACTCCCAAACGTCCTCGCTGGCCTGTCTGTCGTGCCGGTTCTCACGCGCTTTGCGCTGCCTGATTTGTTCATGAAGAGAAGAAAACGCGAGAAGCGCCTGCAGCGCCTCATGTCCAGGTGCGTATGTAACACGGGAAGTTGAAGTTTCGCGCTGGGCTGAAATGCCCGGGTCCGCTGGTTCAGGGTTACTCCCGACAGCGGCGTTTTGCGGACTCGCGCTCATGCGAACGGTGGAAATCTCTGTGGATTATGCTTCGCCAGTTCTCAATTGTCACGGGGGAACTTCTTGTCAATTCACGAGTTGCGTACTCCACATGCACTCGGGGCCGATACTCTCATATCTGCCCAGTGTAAGTTACAGTTGTTTGCGCTGAATCGCAATACTGCAGCATGGCACGAAGGTGGGAGATCGAATTATGCCTTTCGTAAGCCATCCCATTCGTGCCATTGCGTTCCGCTGGGATTTGGTCATATTCTTAATTTTCAGGCCCTTACAGGTTGTGGATAGGTGAGTGACGCAAAGAAGAAGTTGGGTTGGAAGTGGCCGCTTGGCATAGTGGCCACAAGCTTAGCTGGCGCTGGTGTGGTGCTGTTTCGTGGCTGCTGGCACAGCAAGATGAGTTGGCCGGTGCGCGCCCAAGGCCATTGCTATCAGGTATGCCTTGGTTGTGGCATCAAGCGCCTGTTTGATGAAAAGGCGTTCCGCGGCTACGGACCCTACCAGTACGATCTGAATCGTCTTATCACTTGGGATCGTGATCAGTCACAATCTCCTTCCGAGCAGCGTCCTGCGTAAACTTCAACCCATATAGGCATCCGCGACCCATGGCCGTCGCACTTTGCGGCAACGAGGACACCCGCGTCTACATTGCAATGGATGAGAACCAGCAACGTTAATGAGAGGTCTAACTTTGCGAGGCTAAGATTTAATCATGGAGTACGGGCCTGATCTCATTGCCTCCTCCCACTCAGCAGCGGCTGCAGTTGCGCTGCGCCGCAAACGGCAGCATCATCGCCATCAAGTCAACAGCTTGGCGTACGTCAATATCGGTCAGGGTAATGGCGGCATTATTCGCGACCTCGCCGAAAGCGGAGTTGCTGTTCAGGCCGTTGCTCCTTTGCAGGTCAATCAGCAAGTGCAGCTTCGATTCGAGTTGGTGAGCCCGCGAGTTCGCGTGGAAACGACGGGACGCGTTGCCTGGGCAGATTCCAGCGGACAGGCAGGGCTCGAATTTACTGGACTTCAGCAGCGAACTCGCCGCCTGCTGAAAGAATGGCTTTTCACTCATCTATTGAGCTCTGCGCAGAACGCAGCATGGGACACGATTTTTGCCCAGGGTCAACCGGCCACGGACAGTCAGCTGCAATTCTCGGCTGGGGCGCGCGCGCCGATACGGCTTGCAGCAAGAGCAAGCACCGCGCTGAATCCGAAAGATTGTAGAGACGCCACGGTGCGGATATGCGGCGCTCGCATCCGAATTCAGGCCCGCGTATTTTCACGGCTTGTGGATGGTTTGATGCTGCTCGCGGCAGTGCTGCTCTTCTCCGTGGTGGGCATCTCGATAACACACATTCTTCCGACCTGGCCAACTGCATTGGCCATGGTGGCGGTGCTCACTAGCGTTCTTGCGTGCCTGTACGGGTTCTTGTTTCACTTTTGGGTCGGCGCTACACCGGGAGCAAGTCTGGCTCGCCTCGCTTCCCGCGATTCAGATGAAATGCATCTAGAGGACGACCGCCCGCGATTTCGGTAAACCGGTGTTGGTCCTTAGTCGTTGGCCGGCTACGAGCCCCTGGCGACCGAACCAGCGACCAACGACGGTTCTAATGTGTGAAGTATTGCCGTTCCAGCCAGAGTTGAAGGTGTCGTTTTGCCTGGGGCTTGATTTCAACAAACCTGATTCCAGCGTTTCCGTCCGGGCCGGTCCACGCGACTTCACCTTGAACTTTCATGCGGCGTTTCGTTCCCGGTAGTACGAAGTGTGCCTGAACGGGTCCACTCAATAGAATAGGGCGCCGCAGGCGAATGCCGATTCCTCCCTGGCTCACATTGCGCAGGTAAGCTGCTACGCGGCTTTTTGAATTCCAGTCCAAGGACACAGGCGCATTCAGACCCTCGCGATGGTAGCGCAGCCTGCCCTCGATAATGAGGTTGCGCGCTGCCGATAGCGTATGGACTGCCTGCTCGACCGAAATTGGTTTTTGAAAGACGAACGACGCTCCCTTAGCTTCGAGAGTGTTTCGTCCCTGCGAACCGCTGACAATAATCAGAGGTGCAGAATTGCGGATCGTGCCACTGAGCACGTCACGCAGAAACCGGGAGGCGCCATTCAGGTCGCAATCGACGATCAAGGCATCGATCTTCGATTTCGCGAGCCTCGCCCGAGCGCGATCGGGCTCGCATATGACATCGACTCCGATATGCAAGCCACCCAGAATGCACTCGAGCACGCTGACTTCTGGCCAATCGCGGGAAATCACCACGGATGAAAGCGTCATGTCCGCAACTTTAGTCTGCTGTGCAGAGCGGCCACAGATAACCAAAGTAATTGGACATCCGCCTCCGGACCTCAGACCTCCAATTTCGGGATCATTCCGAGGGCAGAACTTCTACGCTCCGGCTGCCTTTTCCTGGCTGCGATACCATTCGATGGTCCGGCTCAGGCCGGCTTCGAATTCGACCTTGGCCTTGTAGCCTAGGTGTTTTTCGGCGCGGGTAATGTCCGCGAGAGAGTGCTTTACATCTCCGGCGCGCTCGGGCGCGTATTTAACGTCCCCTGTGTATCCAATCAACGTCTTGAGCAGACGAAAGGTTTGGTTCAGATCAGCGCGGTGTCCACTAGCAATGTTGAACACGCCACCAGCAACCTGGTTCGCCGGCGCTTTACACGCGAGCAGGTTCGCCTCGACGGCGTTGTCAACATAGGTGAAATCACGGCTCTGAGTGCCGTCGCCAAAAATCGTCGGTTGTTGTCCCTTAAGCATCTGCGTAATAAATTTTGCCAGCACACCCGAATAGGGCGAACTGGGATCCTGCCGAGGCCCAAAAATATTGAAGTAGCGCAGGCAGACGGTCTCAAGCCCGTAGCAGCGATAAAACGAAACCATGTAATACTCACTAGCCAGCTTGGCGACGGCGTATGGCGAAATTGGATTTGGGGGCATGTCCTCGTGCTTGGGGAGTGTGGGCGTGTCGCCGTATACGGAAGACGATGCGGCATACACAACGCGCTTGACTTTGGCATCGCGAGCGGCGACCAGCAGGTTTACCGTGGCATCCACATTCGCGCGATTGCTGCCGAGAGGATCGAGCACGGATTTTGGCACCGATGGAATCGCCGCTTGGTGGAGAACGTAATCCGCTCCGGTGCAGGCCGACTCCACCGCTTTCATGTCGAGCAAGTCCGCTTCACGAAAATCGATGCGGTTTAGAATTTCCGCGATGTTCTCCGTTTTTCCGGTAGAAAGATTGTCAATTCCGCGTACCTGGTCTCCCTGCGCCAGAACAGCGCGCGCCAGCGCCGATCCAATAAAGCCCACAATGCCCGTAATAAAGTATGTGGCCATAAGCAATTCATAATAACGGATCGAAGCAGGTGCCGCGTGCCGCGGTGATGATCTCAGATAATGATTACAACTGTGATGATCGTCGCGCAGGATGATCCTGGATTGAAATTGGCGCGCACGGTTTGGTCCAGAGGGAAGAGGCTGGTTTGATCGCCGCAAAAGCCGATCGTGGACGAGGTGCCGTTTTGCAGGAACGTCACAAACGTGACCTGTACTGTACCCGTTCCGTCTACCACGCTACTGATTTGCACGATGCTTACCGAGCCGGTGATGGTAGATCCGGTCTGGATGGCACCGCGAAAGAATACATTGCCGCAGCCACCACAAAACACGAGCAAGGAGACTGTCAGGACGAGCGAAAGGAGGCGTTCCACTGGGCACCTCCGGGTGGGACTTAAAGAGAGTGTACACCTTTGGAGAAGTTTTTAAGCTCGGTGTAGCTCGCGATAGCCTTCCACTGCGGAGCGGATCGCCTGCCAAAGGTCGTCCCGGCCCGCCCCAGTTCTCGCCGAGAATGGGATCACGCTTGTGCCTGCATATTCCTGAATCATGCTCTGGATTGAATTCCGCAACTGATTGCCGGACAGCCGGTCGCTCTTGGTGGCAACAACCAGAAAAGGGCGTCCGCTCGCGTTCAGGAATTCCAGCAACTGGCGGTCGCTCGCTTGCGGCGGAACGTTGATGTCAATCAGCGCAAGAGAAAGTACGAGCGATGGCCGCTCACGAAGATACGGTTCAATGAAACCCGGCCATTGCTGCGACACTTGTTGAGGAACACGCGCGTAGCCGTAACCAGGTAGATCAGTGAAAACGACTTCTGGGCGAGGCTTTCCGGGCCATCGGACTTCAAAGAAATTAATGGACCGGGTGCGCCCAGGCGTGGAACTGGTACGAGCGATCTTGCTGCCGAGCAGGGAATTGATCACACTTGATTTGCCGACATTCGATCTTCCCAGGAACGCCACTTCTGGCAGGCTCGGAGGCGGGAATTGATTTGGGTCGGTAGCTGCGGTTACGAATTGGGCCAAGACTCTCACGGTAAGAAACACGTAATCCGAGTGGATCTAGCCAACAGTTGCAGACAATCATCCCAAGCCGAGCGGGTGCTTGTGGTCCACGTCCGCTTCCTTCACCGGCTTGAACTTATGCCAGAGATATAAGATGGCCGCGACGACGATCCCGATACCCACACTGATCAGAAAGAACCATCGGTAAGCAGGTAGCGCGATCAATAGAACTGCAACTACTCCCACTGCAACCAGCAGGCCGGCAGCACCGCGAAAATGGCTTCTCGGCTCGGACTGGGAATTCGCGTCCATCGTGAGTGTCCCAAAATCATTTTAGGCTGCCGTTGGACTTTGGACCATACGAAAAGGCCCGCGCCCGCCTTGGATGAGAGCGCTAACGATGAGGACTAAACCGCATTACTGGTGCGTGGCGGGACTTTCACCCGGCTGAGGCGGTGCAATCGCTGCGATTGGCTGCGCCGTAGCTTCCGGAATCTCCGGCAACGGCTGCTCCAGAGCCAGCGCCAGCACGTGGTCCATAGTTTCAACGAAGTGCAGCTTCATGGCATTGCGCAGGTTCTCGGGAACTTCAGCAACATCTTTTTCATTGTCCTTGGGTAGGATCGCTTCAAAGAGCCCGGCGCGATGCGCGGCAAGCAGTTTTTCCTTCAATCCGCCGATCGCAAGCACCTTGCCGCGGAGCGTAATTTCGCCAGTCATGGCTAAATCGCGGCGAACCGGGATTTTGCTGAGTGCGCTGGCAATGGCTGTCGCAATGGTAATGCCGGCAGAGGGTCCGTCTTTCGGAATCGCGCCTTCAGGCACGTGGACGTGAATGTCAAGGTTGCGGTAGAAATCGCGCGTGAGGCCGAGGCGGTGAGCGCGCGAACGCACGTAAGACATGGCCGCTTGTGCTGATTCCTGCATCACATCGCCCAGCTTGCCAGTGAGCGTAAGCTTGCCTTTGCCGTCAACCACCGTGGCTTCCGTGCTGAGGATGGAGCCGCCAACCTCAGTCCAGGCGAGTCCAGTGACCAGGCCGATTTCACTTTTTTCGTGCGCCAGCGTATCGCGGAATTTGATTACACCAAGGAAGTCGTTGACGTTTTCGGCGCCTATTGCGACGTTATAGCTTTCGCCTTCCTTCACTACCTTGCGGGCGATTTTGCGGCAGACGTTTCCGATCTCCCGTTCCAGATTGCGCACGCCGGCTTCGCGCGTGTACGAGCGGATCAAGGACGTGATCGCATCGTCCGTGAACTTCACGTTCTTCTCGGTAAGCCCGGCTTGCAGCATCTGTTTCTTGACCAAGAATTGCTTGGCAATTTCGACCTTTTCCTGCTCGGTATAACCATGCAGGCGCAATACCTCCATGCGGTCCGTGAGTGCGGGAGGAATGGTGTGCATCACGTTTGCGGTGGCGATGAAGAAGACTTGCGAGAGGTCGTATTCGACATCGAGGTAGTGATCCACGAACATGTAATTCTGTTCGGGATCGAGAACTTCGAGAAGTGCGGCAGACGGGTCGCCGCGAAAGTCCATCGACATTTTGTCCACTTCATCCAGCATGAAGACCGGGTTCTTAGTCCCCGCTTTCTTCATCATCTGAATGATTTGGCCGGGGAGGGCGCCAATGTACGTCCGGCGATGGCCGCGAATCTCGGCTTCGTCTCGCACGCCGCCGAGCGACATGCGGACAAATTTTCGGCCGGTGGCCTTCGCAATGGACATTCCGAGAGATGTTTTGCCGACTCCGGGAGGCCCGACAAAGCAGAGGATTGAGCCTTTGGGGTTTTTTACGAGCTGGCGCACCGCCAGGAATTCCAAAATGCGGTCCTTTATCTTCTCCAGCCCATAATGATCTTCATTGAGAACCTTCTCAGCGCGAGAGATGTTGCGAATTTCCTTCGACCGCTTTTTCCAGGGCACGGCCAGCAGCCAATCGAGATAATTGCGGGAGACAGTCGACTCAGCCGACATCGGCGGCATGGCTTCGAGCTTCTTCAGCTCCTGCATGGCCTTATCACGCACGTCTTTGGACATGCCCGCAGCTTCTATCTTTTTCTTCAGCTCATCGAATTCGCTCTTTTCGCCGCGTCCGAGTTCCTTCTGAATGGCTTTGATCTTTTCGTTGAGGTAATACTCTTTTTGGGCCCGCTCCATTTGCCGCTTGACCCGCGACTGGATGGTGCGATCCATGTTCAGCTTTTCAATCTCGACATCGAGAACATCGCCAATCCGGCTCAGGCGCTCGGCAGGATCGAAGATTTCGAGCAGTTCTTGCTTTTCCTCGATTGAGAGCTGGAGATTAGCTGCGATGGTGTCCGTGAGCTTCGCGGGATCTTCCATGCGCACCGCCGCAATCATGGTTTCATAATTCAGCGACTGGCATAGCTTCACGTACTGCTCAAAGAGACCGGTAACCCGCTGCATGCCGGCTTCGATTTGCGCGTTCGTCTCTGTGGCATAACGAGCGACGCGCACCGAAACCTGCATGTAACCGTCGCTCTCACTAATTTGCAGAACCTTGCCGCGCTCAATGCCCTCGACTAAGACTTTGATGTTGCCGTCGGGCAGCTTCAGGCTCTGCACGATGTTAACGATCGTGCCCACCTGGTAAATTTCGTTCGGCTTGGGCTCATCGACGCTGGCATCGTGCTGCGTGGCCAGAAAGATCTTCTTATCCGAGGTCAGCGCTTCTTCGAGGGCGCGCACGCTGGATTCCCGTCCTACCACGAACGGGGTCATCATGTAGGGGAAGATGACCACGTCCCGGATGGGCATCATGGGCAGCTTCTTGGTTTCGAATTTTTCCTTTGCAGTGGTCACTTCTTCTCCGAACGTCAGCTCTCAACTAACAGCTTTTAGCTCTTAACGCCTGCGCTTGCTATCTAAGTTTAGCAAGTCATCGGCCGTGGCGCGCGAAAAACCAAGAGCTAACGGCTAAGGGCTAAAAGCTGTCTATCCCGCCTTCTCCATCATAGCCAGTGAGACCGCGCGTTTCTCCACCATTTCGCGGGTAACCTCGAATTCCTTGACTTTCTTCTGGCTTGGCAAATGGTACATCAAATCCAGCATGAGCTCTTCCAGAATCATGCGCAAGCCACGTGCGCCAACTTTTCGGGCCATGGCTTGGCGAGAAATCGCCCGCAGAGCATCTTCGCTGAACTTCAGGCGCACGTTCTCAAATTCGAATAGCCGCTGGTATTGCTTAACGATCGCATTCTTTGGCCGGGTCAGGATTTCGATGAGAGCCGCCTCATCCAAGTCTTCCAGCACACCTACTACAGGCAGACGGCCCACGAACTCGGGAATCAACCCGAATTTGATGAGGTCTTCCGGTTGTACGTCACTCAGGAGCTCGAAATTGCGCTTGCGGTTGGCTGCGGGCGCCTCTTCCTGTTCGCCATTATCGCCCGCCTTGAAACCCAGCGATTTCTTCCCCACGCGCCGGCCAATGATCTTTTCCAACCCTACGAAGGCACCGCCGCAGATGAAAAGAATATTGGTGGTATCAACCGGCGTGAATTCCTGGTGCGGATGCTTGCGCCCGCCTTGGGGAGGAACATTCGCGATCGTCCCCTCCAGAATTTTCAGCAGAGCCTGCTGTACGCCTTCACCGGATACATCTCGGGTTATCGAAGGGTTTTCATCCTTGCGGCCGATCTTGTCGACTTCGTCGATGTAAATAATCCCGGTCTGTGTCCGGCCCACATCGCCATCGGCAGATTGCAACAGCTTCAGGATGATGTTCTCCACATCCTCGCCGACGTAACCCGCTTCCGTCAGGGTAGTGGCGTCCACGATGGCAAACGGCACGTCCAGCATGCGAGCCAAGGTCTGAGCCAGAAGCGTCTTGCCGGTGCCAGTCGGCCCGATCAGCATAATGTTCGACTTGGTGAGTTCAATGCCATCGCCGGTGCGCTGCCGGTTCATGTAGATTCGCTTGTAGTGGTTATAAACCGCGACGGCGAGCTTCTTTTTGGTCTGCTCTTGGCCGATTACGTACTCGTCAAGAAACGTCTTGACTTCATGGGGTTTGGGAAGCTGGTTGGGAGCGGTGCTGGGAGGAGTAGCAGCCTTGTCGTCTTCCAGGATGGAGTTGCAGACGGCCACGCACTCATCGCAGATGTAAGCCCGGGGATAGTCGCTGGGGGATGAAATCAACTTCGCGACTGCGTCCTGCGACTTGTGGCAGAACGAACAGCGCAGCATCTCTTCGGTACCGCTTCGGTTTTTCACCCCTTTTTGACTCCTGTCTTAGCGACCGGCGAAAGCCGATCATACCCTTATCTCGTCTTATAGATGATATCGTCTATGATTCCGTATTCTTTGGCCTGCTGCGCGTTCATAATGAAGTCGCGCTCCACGTCTTTTTCCACTTTGTCCAATTTCTGCCCGCTGTGCTTGGCGAGTAACTGGTTAGTAATCTCTCGCATACGAAGAATCTCTCGGGCGTGGATATCAATATCTGTCGCCTGGCCGGATAAGCCTCCCATCGAAGGCTGATGTATTAGAATCCTCGAATTTGGTAGCGCTAAACGCTTCTTGGGCTCCCCTGCGGCGAGTAGCAGTGCCGCCATACTCGCCGCCTGTCCGATGCAAATTGTAGTCACATCGTTCTTCACATACTGCATGGTGTCGTAAATTGCCATACCGGCGGTAATCGAGCCACCGGGAGAATTTACATAGAGCTGGATGTCCTTTTCCGGGTCTTCCTGCGCCAGAAACAGCATCTGGGCGATGACCAGGTTGGCAATGTTGTCATCGATCGGCGTGCCAATAAAAATGATGTTGTCCCGCAGCAGCCGCGAGTAAATGTCGTAGGCCCGCTCACCCCGGCCGGTCTGCTCGATGACCATGGGCACCAGCATCATTTTTGGATCGTTCACGTTCACCCCACACTCCTGCCCCGAATGTCCGTCAGCTTTTCGAGGGAGGATTCGAAAGCGTCCGCATCATGCGGACTGATGGTACAGAAAATCGAGGGTCTTCTCGTTGCGGATTCTATTTCGGATTCTATCCAGCGCTCCATCACGTGTCAAACGCGCGCGGATCGCTTCCGCCGTTTGTTTTGACTGCGTTGCAAGTGCCTCAATCTCGCGGTCAATTTCCGCATCGCTGACCTCAATTTTTTCCTCCTCGGCGATCTTATCCAGCAGCAGCGAAGCCTTGACTTCGTGCAGAGCCTGGTCGCGCTGGCCTGCTCGCAAGCGATTCAAATCCATCTTTTTCATGTCTTCGGCTTTCATGCCCTGCGCAGCCAGCGCGCGCAGCCCGCGCTCCAGACGAACATCAATTTGCCGTTCGACCAGGGCTTCCGGAACCTCTAGATCGTTGCGTTTCACCAGTTCAGAAACCAGTTTGTCTTTGGCCTCGCGTTCGGCAGCGTGAGTACGCTCAGCTTCCATTTGCTCGCGAATTCGTTTGCGTACGTCATCTACATTTGCGAAATCTCCCACTTCCTTCGCGAACTGATCGTTCAACTCCGGCAAGCTTTTCTGCTTGATGGACTGAATCTTAACGGTGTAGGTAAAAGTTTGTCCGGCAAGCCGTTTATCGGAGTAGTCATCGGGATAATGGACGTCGAACGTGCGTTCGTCGCCGGCAGATACGCCACGCAGATTTTCCGTGAATTCCGCCATCGTGCTTTTGCCGCCGATCTCCACGAGAATATCGTCCATGTGCACCGGCTTGCCCTCGCCGGTTTTAGGCTGGCCGTCGAGAGAGACCTGGGCAAAATCGCCTTCCGCCAATGGCCGGCCTTCGACCGCCGAAAAGGTTGCGTGCTGCTCGCGCAGGTCGGAAAGCGCTTGCTCCACTTCTTCATCAGTAACGGAAATGGAGGGCTTATCGGCGCGAAGCTCTCTGTAGCCTTCGACCTTGATCTCTGGCATGATCTCGAAACTGGCTTTGAACCGCAGCGGTTCACCTTCATGCAGGTGCAAGTCGGTGACCCGTGGCTGCGAGACCGGGATCAGACCCTGCTTTTCCGTTTCTTTGCGAAAGTAGCGAGGGACCAGGGCTTCCACGACATCGCTCTTCAGGTCCTCGGCGAAACGCTGGCGAATGATGGAGGCGGGCACGTGTCCTCGGCGAAAACCAGGCAAACGGGCAAGCTTCTGATACTTCTGAATCAGCGTATCGGTTTCACGAGTGACTTCAGCAGCGGGAATTTCAATCTGGATTTCCCGTTTGGTGTTGCTGGCAGTTTCTGTGGGGCTCACATTTACCTTTCGCGATAGGCCAGACTCTGGCGACCCGCTCCTCGCTAATTTGAGTGTAAAGAGAGAGGGAAGGAGCGTCAATGACCCGAAAGTTCTCCTATCCCATAAAATTAGATCACCACTATTTTCTGGTTGGGAACTGAGAGCTGAGAGCTGGTTTTACCCACAAGCGAAATGCCGGAGACTTTGGAGCGTATGGCGACCGCTAAAGAATCGATGACCGCGCACTGGCTGAGGATCTTGAATGAAGAGATCGTGTCCTGCACTCGCTGTCCCCGGCTTGTTGCCTATCGTGAGAAGATCGCTCGCGAAAAGCGCCGCGCGTACCATGATTGGGAATACTGGGGCAAGCCGGTCCCAGGTTTTGGCGATCCCAACGCCCGAGTAGTTGTGCTCGGTCTCGCTCCCGGTGCTCATGGATCTAACCGTACTGGACGCCCGTTTACGGGGGACGCTTCAGGCAGATTCATGTATCCGGTTTTGTACGAATCTGGATTTTCCAATCAGCCGAATGCTACAGATCGCAATGATGGGTTAAAGCTACGCGATCTCTACATTACTGCTGCAGTGCGTTGCGCTCCCCCGGACAACAAACCGCTGCCGCAAGAACTCGGCAACTGCGCTTCGTTTCTGGATCGCGAAATGGAAGGTCTAAGAAGAGCGAAAGTGATCGTTGCTCTGGGCCGGATCGGGTTTGATGCTTACCTCAATTACTTGAAACGGCGCGGCGAACTGGAGCGTCGGAAGCCTTACGTCTTTCAGCATGGCGCGAAATATGAGATGAAAAACGGCAAGGTGCTCCTGGCCTCGTATCACCCTTCCAATCAAAATACCCAGACGGGAAAACTGACGCGCCAAATGTTCATGCAAATCTTTAAAGAAGCGGCGCAGTTGGCCGATAAATAAGGAGAGCGGTCGCCGCTGGAGCCGGATCGCTTTACCCACCCCATTGTGGGGAAACAATCATCAGGGTCGCGAACCGGGGCGGCGCCGCCCTTGAAAATCAGTTGCCATTCCGCACTCTTCAGTCTTCTGCGAAACCTCCAAAATTAAAATCCCACAAAGACAGGCTCCGGTTGTAAACAGATACTCCAGATTTCCTGCACCCGGTGCTGAATGTGTTCTTTCAAAGCTACGACATCTGCCGCCGTCGCCCCACCTCGATTGACAATCGCCAACGCGTGTTTGCTCGAAATCGCCACATGCCCGCTGTCGTACCCTTTGCTGAAACCCGAATGTTCAACCAGCCAGGCGGCGGAGATTTTGTGTTGTGCGTCTAGCGCGGGATAGCTGGGAATTTGGAGCCCTCTGGCTGCGGCTCTGCGGCTCAGATCCTCGTGCTGTTCGCTTGAAAGCACTGGATTCTTGAAGAACGATCCGACGCTGCGAGCATCCGCATCTCCCGGAGTAATCAGCATGGCCTTGCTAGCGCGAATGCGGCGCACAGCCTCTCGCGTGTCGGCCAGAGTGGGAATCTGTTGCCAACCCGAAAAATGTCTCTTCAGGTCAGCATAATCGATTCGCGGCTGGCCCCCAGGCGTCAGCCCATACGTTACACGCAGGATGATGTAACATCCCCGCTCGCTGGTATTAAAAATGCTCGTCCGGTAGCTGAACCCGCAGGCTTCGCCACATAGCTCCCGTATCTGATCATCTCGCAGATCGAGCGTGAGCACCGACTCGATCGTTTCGGCTGCTTCCTGTCCATAGGCGCCGACGTTCTGCACCGGCGTCCCACCCACGCTTCCAGGGATGCCACTCAGGCATTCCACTCCCGCGCAGTTTCGTGCTACAGCGCGAGCGGCAAACTTGTCCCATTCTTCCCCGGCGCCGACGTCGAAAATCGCTTTGCCATTTTCATTTCGCTCATCGATTCCCGTAATCCCAACTTTCAGGACAAGGCCTGGCCAGCCCGCATCGGAGACGACCAGATTGCTTCCGCCTCCCAGTACAAACAGCGGCAGGTTTCGCGAGCGCCCGAACGCAACGGCACCTTGCACTTCGGCAATGGTCTTGTTCTCGACGAAATACCGCGCCGGACCGCCAACCTTCATCGTCGTCAGCGGCGCCAAAGACACGTTTTCCTGCACGTTCATGAGAGTTGGTCCAACTATATATGACGGGACAAAAAAGGGCAGAGCTGCGATCTCCGGTTATGATTCAGTTAAAAACGACGAGGATTACGAGTGTTTCTTGGAAGCAGCTAGGGCAATTGCCTGCCTCACATGCCCGTTGGCTTGTTTCAGCGCTCTTTCCGCCGCGCGACGGTTTACGTTCGCAGCCAGCATGACCAGCGCTACAGGAACCCGGTTGCCGGCTGAGTTCAAAGCTTCGCGTGCGCGGCTGTTACTTACACCGGCGGCCTGCTCGAGAATGTTGACCCCGCGCTGCACCAGCTTTTCGTTCTTCAGATGGACATTGACCATTAGGTTTCCGTACACGTATCCGAGGCGCGTCATGGCGCCACTAGAAAGCATGTTCAGGATCATTTTCTGGGCGGTTCCGGCTTTCATTCG
>Ga0209472_1000169_pt1 | contig 39080 bp, 36 predicted proteins | sample GraSoiAngelo_130_FD_185887 | JGI IMG/M metagenome (GOLD analysis project Ga0209472, IMG submission 185887) | Grasslands soil microbial communities from the Angelo Coastal Reserve, California, USA - 14_0929_02_20cm (SPAdes) (version 2) | ecosystem: Environmental > Terrestrial > Soil > Grasslands ... | reverse complement strand
GCCGGGCTCCTCGCTCGCGATCACGCGCTCCTCTCCGAGCAGGCGATTCACCAGCGTGGACTTGCCGACGTTCGGGCGACCGATGATCGCAATGCGAATGGCGTCGGAGTCGGCGTCCGCAGCCGCGTGCGGCTCGAAGCCGGCAAGCACCCGCTCCATGAGCTCCTCGCACCCGCGCGCGTGGCTCGCCGAGATGGCGAGCGGCTCACCCAGCCCCAGGGCATGGAAGTCTGCGCCGGCGATGTCGGCGTCGAGCCCGTCGGTCTTGTTGAGGGCCAGCGTGACGGGCTTGCCCGAGCGGCGCAGCTCACGCGCCACGAAGTGATCCTGCGGCGAGAGTCCGGCGCGCGCGTCCGCGAGGAATACGAGGCGGTCGGCTTCCGCGACGGCGCGTTCGGTCTGGGCGCGCATCTGCGCCTCGATGCCGGTCGGGTTCTCGATCAGGCCACCGGTGTCGATGAGGATGCAGGGAACCGGGCCCAGCCGCCCGAAGCCGTACTGGCGGTCGCGCGTGAGCCCGGGCACGTCCGCGACGATGGCGTCGCGCGTGCCCGTGAGCACATTGAACAGCGTCGACTTGCCGACGTTCGGCCGGCCGACCAGGGCGATGACGGGCAACATGGCTTGGGCGCAACCCGGCGGGCGCCCACGCTACTTGCTTTCCGTCGGCTGCGGGACGGGCGTCTGTGGCACCGACTTCCTGGCGGCGCGGGCCGCGAGCGGCGTCACGCGAAACGCGCTGATGTGCCCGCGGTCGTTGATCACCAGCACCATGTTGCCGGCCACGACCGGAGCGGTGCTGATGCGCACCTTGCCGGTCGACACGCGCGCCGCGAGCGCACCGCTCGCCTTGTCGAGCCAGTGCACATAGCCCTGGAAGTCCGCGGTGACGAGCGCATCGTCCATGGTCGCCGGCGCGGACAGCCCCCGATGCAGCAGCGCTTTCTGCCGCCAGATCTCCGTTCCGGTACGCGCCTTCAGCGCCAGCAGCTCGCCGTCGGCCGTCGCCACGTACAGTGCATCGTCATCGAGGGTAAGCCCGCGGAAGCTCGAGGCCTCGTGCGACCACCAGATCTGCCCGGTCTCGAGCGCCAGCATGGCCACGCGTCCCTGGAAGCCGACCGTGAACACGTCCTGGCCGGAGACACGGACCGGGGAGTCGATGTCGGCGAGGCGCTCCAGCTCGGTGCGGCCGTGCGGCGGAGTGATGGTCGCCTCCCACTGCACCGAGCCGTCGTTCATGTTGGCCGCCAGCACCTTGCCGTTGTCGAAGCCGCACAGCACCAGATCGCCGGCGATGACCGGGCGTGCGGTGCCGCGCAGCGACAGGCGCGGCACCTGCTGCTCCTGGAACCACAGCTCATGCCCGTCCGCGGGACTGAGCGCATGCAACTTGCCGTCGACCGTGCGCACGGCGATCAGGCGCTCGGAGATGGCCGCCGGCGCCAGTACCTCCCCGTTGAGGCGCACTTTCCAGCGAATCGCACCGTCCGCCGGGTTGAGGGCGAACAGCTGCCCGTCGCTCGAGCCCGCCAGCACCAGCTCCCCGCTCGCGGCGGTGCCGCCGGACAGCGGTGCGCGGGTGCGCGTGCGCCACAGGATACGGCCCGAGGAGACATCGATGGCCACGATGTCGCCGCGGTGGCCGGCGGCGTAAGCACGATTGCCGGCGACCGACAGGCCGAGGCCGAGGCGCAGGGCCACGGCCTTCTTGTCGTCAACGGAGGCACTCCAGACACGCTGCACGCGCAGGGTGGCGCTCAAGGGAGTGAGCTTCGCGGGCTGGTCGATGCTCTTGTCCTTCGAGCAGGCGGCGAGCAGCGCCAGCCCCACCAGGGCGCCCGCCACGACATGGGTCGATTTGCCGCTCATTTGCCCGCTTTGGGCCCGGTCGCCGTGACTTTGGCCGCGGGCGCCGCGCCGGGCGCATCGGCCGCGAGATCGGCAATCTTGAGGGTGAGGAGCGAGTCGCTTGCCGCCGTTTGCGCGCTGCGATACTCCTTCAGCGCCGCGCTCTTGTCACCCTTGGCATAGTAGGCATCGCCGCGCACCTCGTGGTATTGCGCAGCGAAGGCTCCGGGTTGAGCCGCGTTGAGAGTGGCGAGCGCGCCGTCGGTTTTGCCTTGGGCGATCTGCACCCGCGCCAGCCGCAGCCGCGCTACCAGGGCGAGGTCGCGATCCTTGGAATTCTCCGCCACCGCGGCGAGCTCGCCCGCCGCCCGATCGAGCTCGCCGCCGAGCACGTACAGGCGCGCCGCCAGCAGCCGCGCCTGGTCCGTATAGGGTGAGGCCGCGTATGCGTGCTGCAGCTCACCGAACAGTGCCAGGGCGCGTGTGCGATCACCGCCGTCCAGAGCCTGCACCATCTGCGTGTACTTCGCGCCGGCCTCGAGCCGCCCGGCATCCAGGCGCCCCTGCCACCAGCGCCAGCCGTACACGCCCGCCGCCACCACGGCGACCGCCACAATCACGGCCGGGCCGTTTTCCCGCACCTGGGTCTTGATCCATTCCCACTGTTCTTTTTCAGACAGGTAGTCTTCCACGCTTCCTCCAACATCACGCCGCTGCGGGGCCGCCGCCGCGCCCTCTGGCCAGCGCCGCATCCACGCCCGCGGCCAGGCCCACGATCGGGCACTCGCTCTGACCGGACTCCTCGCGCAAAGGTTTCATGGCAACCACGCCGCGCGCGAGCTCATCGTCGCCGATGATCAGCGCCAGCGGCGCGCCGCTCTTGTCCGCGCGACGGAACTGCGCCTTGAGGTTGCCTGCGCCCAGGTTGAGCTCGAAACGCACTCGCGGCCGCTCGCTGCGCAAGCGCTCAACGAGCTCCAGCGCCTGCTCGCCAGCCTGCGCACCGCTCACCACGACGTACACGTCAGGGGGGCGCACGGACACCGTGCCCCCCGCCGCCTGCAGCAGCGCCACCAGGCGCTCGACGCCCATCGCAAAACCGATCGCCGGCGTCGCCTCACCCCCGAGCTGCGCGATCAGGCCGTCGTAGCGGCCGCCGGAGCATACGGCATTCTGTGCGGTGGTGGACGGGGTGATCCACTCGAACACCGTGCGGTTGTAGTAATCGAGGCCGCGCACCAGGCGCGGGTTGATCTCGTAGCTCACACCCACGGCGCGCAGCATGCTGCACAGCGCCTCGAAGTGTGCGTGCGACTCCGCATCCAGATGCTCGGTGAGCAGCGGCGCGCCGCGAATCACCTCCTGCATCTGCGGGTGCTTGCTGTCCAGGACCCGCAGCGGGTTGCCGGCGAGGCGCCGCTGGCTGTCCGCGTCGAGTTCCGCTGCGCGTGCCTGCAGGTACTCCAGCAGCCGCTCGCGATAGGCGCGGCGGCTCTCCGGCGTGCCGAGGGAGTTGATCTGCAGCTTCAGGCCGCTGATCCTCAGGCCCCGCCACAGCCGCGCGCTGAGGGCGATGAGCTCCGCATCCACATCCGGGCCTGGCCAGCCGACCGCTTCCACGTCCACCTGCCAGAACTGCCGGTAGCGGCCGGCCTGCGGCGCCTCGTGGCGGAACATCGGCCCCAGACACCACAGCTTGTGGCGCTGGCCGCGCAGCAGACCGTTGGAAATCAGCGCGCGCACGATGCCGGCGGTGGCCTCGGGGCGCAGCGTGAGGCTGTCGCCACCGCGGTCGGTGAAGGTATACATCTCCTTGCCGACCACGTCGGTGTGCTCGCCGATGGCGCGCTTGAAGAGCTCGGTGTGCTCCACCACCGGCACGCGAATCTCTTCGTAGCCGTACGCGCCGAGCAGCTCGCGCGTGCACGCTTCGAAGTGCTGCCAGGTGCCGATCTCGGAGGGCAGCACGTCGTTCATTCCGCGGATGGGCTGGATCTGCTCCGCCACCTCAATCTCCGTGCGCCAGCCGCGGCGGCGCCGCCATGGTGCGCCCGTCGCCCTCGATGAGCAGCCGTGCGCTGCCGTCGTGGCGCACCAGGCCTGCCAGCGCCAGCGGCTGATCGTTGACGCGCAGCCCCACCGCCGCGGCGTTACCGAGGACCACGCGCAGCGGGGGCGCGCCGCTCACCGTGCGCGGCGCACTGCCCGCCGCGTACAGGCCCTGCAACAGGCGCCGCCCGCTCGCGTCCGAGACCTCCACCCAGCTGAGTCCCGAGAACTTCAACCCCAGCTGCGTCGCGCCCGGCGCCGGGAGAGCGGCGGCGCCCGCGCTCGCCTGCGTCGCGGCGGCGCCCGCGCTCGCCTGCGTCGCGCCGGCGCCGGAGGCTGGCAGCGCAGCGGTCGCGAGCGGCTGCGGTTTCTCGCCCGGCGTGGTGAGCAGCCACCACAGCAGCGCGAACAGCGCAAATCCCGCCAGCCCCTGAAGCGAGCCCCTCACCAGGCGCGCAGCGCCCCGGCCGGGTTCACGGTGCGGGATGCGGGTGAGATCCGGGTGCGCCGCCCGCGCGCTGCGCGCATACAGCTCCTGCAGCTGCGCGGGCGACTCGCCGATGAGCTCGGCGTAGCGCCGCAGGTGCCCGCGCACGTACACATCGGCGCCCAGGGCCGCGAAGTCCTCCGCTTCCAGTGCTTCGAGCGTCCTCGGATCGAGGTGCAGACTTTCCGCCGCCTGCGCGAGGCTGAGGCCCGCTTTCTCGCGCGCGTCGCGCAGCCGCGCGCCGGTGCCGCAGCGTTGCTCGCCGCCAACTTCACTCGCCATGAGCCTCAGCCGGGGTTGCGATCGAGTTCCGCCAGGGCGTGCGCCTGGTCGGTCCCGGGGAAGTCCAGCTGCAGTCGGCGCGCGTAGCGTTGCGCGCCGATCCTGTCGCCCTGGGCGCGCGCGACGCGCACCCCGAGCAGCAGCAGATCCGCGGTCGCCTCGTAGTTGCCGATGAAGGCGTCGATGCCGGCGCGCGCCGGGGCGAGCTCGCCGTGCTGGAATTGCAGCTCGGTGAGCTGGTACGCGGCTTCCGCGAAGTTCGGCCGGAGCGCCAAGGCGCGGCCGAAGTCGGCGCGCGCCTCATCGTCGCGCTTGGCCGCGCGCAGGCACACCCCGGCGTTGGTGTAGGCCGCCTCGGGGGTGCGATACAGCGCGTTGTGCGCCGCCTCCTCGAAGCGCCGCACGCCCTCCTCGGTGCGACCGTTCTGGCACAGGTACACGGCGTAGTTGTTCACCACCTGCGGGTCGTGCGGCGCCAGCCGCAACGAGGTACGGAACTCCGCATCCGCCGTGGCGGGGTTGTGCATGCGCTCGAACAGCATCGCGCGGGCGCTGTGAACGTCGGCGCTGCTCGGGTCCTCGGCGAGCGCCCGGTCGAGCTTGTCCTTCGCCAGCGCGACGTCCCCCTGGTGCAGATAGGCGATCCCCAGCTGCACGTTGTAGGCGGCCGCATCGCGTGCCTTGCTCGGACGCTCCGTGGTTGCGCAGGCGGCGAGCAGCAGCGTCAGCGCGCCGGCCGCCAGGCGCGGCGGCAGCCGCTCGTGAGCCGGGGTGTTGACTGGGTTGCTCATGGTTGAACCGCCACGCCGATGAGCTTGCTCCCGAGACGCACGGTGGTGCGATCGATGACGCGCCCGGCCAGCTGTCCGCAGGCCGCGTCGATGTCCTCGCCACGGGTGCGGCGAATGGTCGCCAGCACTCCGCGCTGCAGCAGCTCGTCACGGAAACGCTGGATGACGGGCGCGCTCGAGCGAGTGTAGCGCGTGCCGGGAAAGGGGTTGAAGGGAATCAGATTGACCTTGGCCGGATGGCCCTGCAGCAGGCGCGCCAGCGCGCGCGCCTGCGCGGCAGAATCGTTCACGCCCGCGAGCATCACGTATTCGAAGGTCACGCTGCGGCCGTTCTGCTCATCGAGGTAATGCCAGCACGCCCGCAGCAGCTCCGCGATCGGATGCTTGCGGTTGATCGGCACCAGCTCGTTGCGCAGCGCATCATCGGGCGCGTGCAGCGACACGGCCAGCGCCACGTTGGTCTCTCGCGCGAGCTTGTAGATCTGGGGCACCAGCCCCGAGGTCGACAGCGTCACGCGGCGCCGCGACAGATCGAAGCCGAAGTCATCGAGCAGGATGCGCAGCGCGGGCACCACGTTGCGGAAGTTGGCGAGCGGCTCGCCCATCCCCATCAGCACGACGTTGCTGACGCGGCGCTCGTCCCCGGGTGCGCTCACCGCGCCCGGCGTGGCGGCGAGCGCGCGCTGCGGTTCCTCGCGCTCGAGCTCGCGCACCGCCAGCCACACCTGCCCCACCATCTCGGCGGTGCTCAGGTTGCGATTGAAGCCCTGCCGGGCCGTGGCGCAGAACGAGCAGTCCAGCGCACAGCCGACCTGCGAGGAAATGCACAGCGTGCCGCGATCGGGCTCGGGAATGAACACCATCTCGAACGCTTGGGTTGCGTCGGCGCGCAGCAGCCACTTGCGGGTGCCATCGCCCGAGCGCTGCTGCGAGAGGATCTGCGGTGCGCGCACCTCGGCCTGCGCGGCAAGCAGCGTGCGGAAGTCCCTGGCGAGATCGGTCATGTCCTCGAACGAGCCGACGCCGCGCTTGTACATCCAGTTCATCAGCTGGCGCGCGCGGAACGGCTGGCCGCCGAGCCGCGCCACGAAGCTCTCGAGCGCCGCACGCGGCAGCCCCAGCAGGTTGGTGCGCGGTGTTGCTGCAGATGTCATGGCGGTGCGGCGCGCGCTCCTAATCGCGCGGATGCAGCTCCGTGGTGCTGAAGAAGTAGGCGATCTCGCGCGCCGCGGTGTCGGGCGCGTCCGAGCCGTGCACCACGTTGCGCTCGATGCTGGTGGCGAGGTCGGCGCGGATCGTGCCGGGGTCCGCCTTCTTCGGATCGGTCGCGCCCATGATGTCGCGGTTGCGGGCGATCGCGCTCTCGCCCTCCAGCACCTGCACGATGACGGGGCCCGAAGTCATGTAGCGCACCAGGTCCTTGAAGAACGGACGCTCGCGATGCACGGCGTAGAAGCCTTCCGCCTCGCGCTGCGACAGGTGCAGCATGCGGGCGGCGACGATCGCGAGGCCTGCGTTCTCGAAACGCCGATAGACCTCGCCGATGAGATTGGCTCTCACGCCGTCGGGCTTGACGATGGACAAGGTGCGCTCGAGCGCCATTCGCTAGGGACCTCTGACAACGCTTCGCTTGAAGGCGCGGGTGTTCGCGCCGGCAATGTGCAGCCGTGCGCGGGGTTAGCCGGGAAGTTTACCTTGGGTTCCGCACCCGCGGCAATTTGGCGTGCGACGGAAGTGCCGGTTTGGTAAGGCTTTTTGCGCGCACCGAGACGGCGGGCGCGCCGGTGCAGGCGCGCGCCGCGCCCGCGGGCGCTTCAGACGGAGAAGCTCTCCCCGCAGCCGCATTCCCCCTTGACGTTGGGGTTTCTGAAGCGGAAGGCCTCGTTCAGGCCCTGCTTGACGAAGTCCACGATCGTGCCGTCGAGGAGCCCTAGGCTCGCGCCGTCCACGAACACCCGCACGCCGCGGTCTTCGAACACCGCGTCCCCAGGCTGCGGGCCATCGGCGTAGTTGATCACGTAGGCGAAGCCGGAGCAGCCGGTCTTGCGCACGCCGAGCCGCAGCCCGATGCCGTGCCCGCGGGCCGCGAGGAAGGTCTTGACCCGAAGGGCTGCGGATTCAGTCAGTGAGATCGCCATCGGTCCTCGTATTGTAGCGCCTCAAGGCCAGCGCGAGAGGCAGGCCCGCAGAGCGTCTTCGACCACCAGCAGGCGGGCGAGTTTCTCGACCGGAACCCCGCGGGTGGCGGCCCAGGTCGCCGGCGTGCCCGGGATCAGCGCACCGCGCCCTCGCCCGCGCAGCTCGCCACATAGCCAGGCGGCCACGTCCATAGTATGGGGGCAGCCGAAGGCCTGAAAACGTGCGTCCTTCACAATGTCGTCTGCGACCTGCAGGTGAAACCGCACCCAGCTCTCCTGCCCCGGTCCGCCGGCCTCGCCGCTCACGGTAGCGCCGCCGCTGCCGCTCGCGCGCGCCGGCCCGTAGCCCTGCCCGGCCATGGCGCCCGCCGCCGGGGACAGTGCGCGCAGCCGCCCCACCTCGGAGCGCACGGCGCTGAGCGCGAGGTCCACGTCGGCCGCGACGCTGAAGCGCCCCAGACTGAAGCGCAGGGAGCTCTGCGCGAGCTGGGTGTCGCGTCCCAGGGCGCGCAGCACGTAGGAAGGATCGGCGGAGACCGAGTTGCAGGCGGCGCCGGTGGACACCGCCAGTCCCGTGAGGCCCGTCACCAGGCTTTCCCCCTCCACACCCTCGAACGACACGTTGAGAATGCCCGGCAGGCGCGGGGCGCCGGCCCCGTTCAGATGCGTGCCGCCGAGGGCCTCGAGCCCGGCCCACAGCCGCTCGCGCAGCGCCGTGAGCCGCACGCCTTCCGTGGGCAGCTCGCGGGCGGCCAACTCGCAGGCGAGGCCAAAGCCCACGACCTGGTGAGTGGCCAGCGTCCCGGGCCGCAACGAGCGCTCCTGTCCCCCACCGTACATCAACGGCTGCAGCAACCCGCGGGCGCCCTGGCGCACGTAGAGCGCACCGACGCCTTTGGGGCCGTAGATCTTGTGCGCCGTGATCGAGACGAAGTCGAGCGGGAGCGAGTGCATATCGAGCGGCACCTTGCCCGCGGCCTGGGCGCAATCGCTGTGCAAGGCGACGCCGCGCTCGCGGCACAGTGCGCCGATCGCGGCGAGGTCCTGCAGCACACCGATCTCGTTGTTCGCGTACATGATCGAGGCCAGCACGGTGTCGGGACGCAGCGCCGCGGCGAAGGCCGCCGGCTCGATCAGCCCGGAGCGTGCGGGCGTGAGATAGGTGACGCTGAAGCCTTCCTTCTCGAGGCGCTTGCAGGGGTCGAGCACGGCTTTGTGCTCGGTGCGTGCGGTCAGCACGTGGCGGCCGCGATCCGCGTTGGCGCGCGCGACCCCGAGGATCGCCAGGTTGTCGGACTCGGTGGCCCCGGACGTGAACACGATCTCTTCAGCCGCCGCTCCGATGAGCGAGGCGACCTGCGCGCGCGCGGCGGCGATGCGCGCGGCGGCGACCGCGCCCAGGGCATGCGCCGAGGAGGGGTTGGCGAAGTCCCCGCCCGCCGTCAGACAGCCGCTCATGGCCGCGGCCACGGCCGGATCGACCGGCGTCGTGGCCGCGTAGTCGAGGTACAGCGGCCCTGCGGCGCTCATGGTGGCTGCGCCCCGGCGTGGCGGCGCCGGCTCTGTACCGCCGTGAGGATGCCGCGCAGGATGTTGACCTCGTTCTGATCGAGCTCCGCGCGCTGCAGGAAGCGCCGGATGCGTCCCATCAGGTGCGTGCCGCTCTGGGTGCGGTCGCGAAACTCGATCTCCTCCAGCACCTGCGCGAAGTGCGCGTACAGGCGCGCCATTTCCTGCGCGCCCGCGAGCGGCGGCCCGGCCGGTGCGCTCGCCGCCGCAGCGCGCTCGCCGGCGCGGAACAGCTCGTACGCCACCAGCTGCACCGCCATGGCGAGATTCAGTGACGGGTAGGCGGGGCTGGCCGGAATGCGGATCAGCGCATGCGCCGCCTCGAGTTCCTCGTTGGTGAGCCCGGTGCGCTCGGGCCCGAACACGAGCGCCGCGGGCGCGCGGCGCGACTCGGCCAGGATACGCACGGCCGCATCGCGTACATCGATCACCCGGAAATACTGATCGCGATCGCGCGAGGTGCTCGCCGCCACGAAGCCGCAGCCCTCGAGCGCCTCGCCGAGCGATGCCACGACGCGCGCGGCCGTGAGTACATCGTCCGCGCCGGAGGCGCGCGCGCGCGCTTCCCTGTGCGGAAACTCCTTCGGCTGCACCAGCAGCAGCTCGTGCAGGCCCATGTTCTTCATGGCGCGCGCCACGGCGCCGATGTTGCCCGGGTGCGAGGGCGCGACCAGCACGATGCGAATGTCGGGAGAGTCCATCTGTTACGCTAGCTTGGCCGCCGATTGTCACACGAGCTTAAGGACCGTGCAGCCGCTTCTCAATATCGCCGTGCGGGCCGCGCGCCGCGCCGGCGAGCTCATCGTACGCAGCCTGAACCGCCTGGAGTCGCTCACCGTCTCCTCCAAGGGGCGCAACGACTTCGTCACCGAGGTCGACCGCGCCGCCGAGCAGGAGATCATCGGCAGCATCCGCCGGCTCTACCCGCAGCATGCGTTTCTCGCCGAGGAAAGCGGCCGCAGCGGCGGCGAGCACGAGACACTGTGGATCATCGATCCTCTGGATGGCACCACCAACTTCCTGCACGGCTTCCCGGTGTTTGCCGTGTCGATCGCCTGTCAGATCAGGGGGCGCCTCGAGCACGCGGTGGTCTACGACCCGATGCGCGGCGAGCTGTTCACCGCCAGCCGCGGCGCCGGCGCTCACCTGGACAATCACCGCATGCGCGTGAGCAAGGCGCGAGCGCTCGAGGGCGCGCTCATCGCGACCGGCTTTCCCTATCGCGCCAACACGCGCTACCTGGATGCGTACCTCGCCATGTTGAAAGCGGTCACGCTGCAGGTCGCCGGCGTGCGCCGCCCCGGAGCGGCGGCGCTCGATCTGGCCTATGTCGCGGCCGGGCGCGTCGATGCGTTCTGGGAACTCGGTCTCGCGCCCTGGGACACGGCCGCCGGGACGCTGCTCATCCAGGAGGCCGGCGGCCATATCGGCACGCTGGCCGGCGCCGAATACCGCCAGGAGGGACACATCGTCGCCGGCAGTCCCAAGGTATACGCAGCGCTCGTGGAGCTGCTCGCGCCGCACGTGCCCGAGGAGCTGCGCACGCCGTAGAACGCACGGCCTGAAAGCGAGCGCGCGCTCGAAGCGGGTCGCACTGCGTCCGCGGGTGCTGGCTCGCTTTCCCCCGATCCCTTGTGTAGAGTCCTCGCGAAAAATCGGGGGTTCCAATGGCGCGACAACTTCTTGCGACCAAGTCCATTGCCGAGCTGCACGAGCAGGAATCCACCGGCAACCAGCTGCGGCGCGCGCTCACCGCCACGCAGCTGACGCTGCTCGGCATCGGCGGCATCATCGGCACCGGTATTTTCGTGCTCACCGGCACCGCGGCCGCCAATCACGCGGGACCCGCGCTGCCGCTGGCGTTCATCGTCGCAGGTCTGGGCTGCACCTTCGCCGGGCTGTGCTACGCGGAGTTCGCCGCCATGATCCCGGTGTCCGGCAGCGCCTACTCCTATTCCTACGCCACCCTCGGCGAGGGCATCGCCTGGTTCATCGGCTGGAACCTGATCCTGGAATACCTGTTTGCGGTCGCAACCGTGTCGGTCGGCTGGTCGGGTTACGCCGTCAGCCTCCTCGAGCAGCTGCATATCCACATCCCCAGCGCGCTCTCGAGCGCGCCATTCGGCACCGGGGCGGACGAGCTCCACATCGTGCGCACCGCGGCCATCATCAACGTGCCGGCCATGGCGATCGTCGCGGCGATCGCGACCATCTGTTACATCGGCATCAAGCAGTCGGCCGTCTTCAACTCGGTGATTGTCGCCATCAAGGTGACGGTGGTCGTGCTGTTCATCCTGTTCGGCGTGAGTTACATCGACGCTGCCAACTGGCACCCGTTCATACCACCCAATACCGGCAAGACCGGACAGTTCGGCTGGAGCGGCATCATGGGCGCCTCGGGCGTCATTTTCTTTGCCTACATCGGCTTTGATGCCATCTCGACCGCGGCCCAGGAGACCAAGAATCCGCAGCGCGACATGCCTATCGGCATCCTGGCGAGTCTGATCATCTGCACCGTCCTGTATGTGCTGGTCGCGGCGGTGCTCACCGGCATGGTGAGCTACAAGGAGCTCGATGTCGCAGCCCCGGTCGCTCTGGCACTCGATAAGTACCCGGGACTGCACTGGCTGGGTATCCCGCTGAAACTCGGCGCCGTGGCCGGCATGACCTCGGTCATGCTGGTCATGACCATCGCGCAGGCGCGTATTTTCTTCGCCATGGCGCGCGACGGCCTGCTGCCGCCCTTCTTCGGTCGGGTGCATCCGCGCTTCCGTACACCCTCGACCGGCACGGTGATCACCGGAGTGTCGGCGGCCGTCATCGGCGGGCTGTTTCCGGTGGGGATCCTGGGCGAACTGGTGGCGATCGGCACGCTGGCGGCCTTCGTCACGGTGTGCTTAGGGGTACTGGTGCTGCGCCGCACGCGCCCCGACCTGCCGCGCCCGTTCCGCGCCCCGTGGCCGTGGTTCACGTGCATCGCGGGTGCGCTGGTGTGCGCGTACATGATGTATTCGCTGGGCGCGGCGACGTGGTGGCGACTGGGCATTTGGACCGCGGTCGGCGTGATCGTGTACATCGCGTACGGCTACCAGCACAGTTGCGTGCGCAGGACCGTGAGCGGCGCCGCCGCGACCCCTCGCCCCGCCTGACGCGCGCGGCGGCCCCCAGCCGCGCAACGTTCGCTGCCTCCGCAGGGCCGGCCGCCGGCAGCTCGGCCTGGCAGGGCGCCTCAGGCTCAGCGCTGCCGATCATCCAGGCGGCGCCGCAGGCGCACATTGATCATCTCCACCGCCACCGCGAACGCCATCGCGAAATACAGATAGCCCTTCGGGATCTCGAAGTGCAGGCCTTCGGCAATGAGGGCAACCCCGATCAGCAGCAGGAACGCCAGCGCCAGCATCTTGATGGTCGGGTAGCGCGCGATGAACGCGCTGATCGAACCCGACACCCACATCATCACCAGGATCGCCACCACGATGGCGGCCACCATGACGGGCAGCTCCCTCACCAGCCCCACCGCCGTGAACACCGAGTCGAGCGAGAACACGATATCGACAAGCCCGATCTGCACGATCACCGCCACCAGCTGGCCGCGCAGCTGCGTCCCGCCGGCATCCGGGGCCGGCCCCTCGAGCGTCTGGTGGATCTCGAGCACGCTCTTGGCGAGCAGGAACAGGCCGCCGAGCAGCAGCACCACATCCCGCCCCGAGAAGCTCCGGCCGGCGACCTGTAGCCAGGGGTGCACCAGATGTGTGAGCCACACGATCGAGAACAACAGGGCGATGCGCGTCAGCATCGCCAGCGCCAGCCCGCCGAGGCGCGCCCGGTGCTGCAGCCGCGCCGGCAGCCGCTGTACCAGGATGGAGAGGAAGATGATGTTGTCGATGCCGAGGACGATCTCGAGCAGCGACAGCGTGATGAACGCCAGCCAGACGTGCGGATCGGTGAGCAGCGTACCGGCGCTCCGCTACGGCAGCTGATCGAACGCCGCCTTCTTCACCGTCGGGAACACGTGCTCGGCGGTGAGCCCGAAATCGAGCGCGATGGCGCTGGAGATGTAGATCGAGGAGTAGGTGCCGGCGATGATGCCGATCAACAGCGCCGCGGAGAAGCCCTTGAGCACCGGACCGCCCAGGAACAGCAGCGCCACCACCACGATGGAGGTGACCACCTTGGTCATGATGGTGCGCGACAGGGTCTGATTGATCGACTGGTCGAGCACCACGTCCGGCGGCGAGCGGCGGTTGCCCTCGAAGCGCTCGCGGATCCGGTCGAACACCACCACCGTGTCGTTCAGCGAGTAACCGATCACGGCGAGAATCGCCGCCACCACCGCCAGGTCGAACGGCATCTGGGTGATCGAGAAGAACCCCAGCACCAGGATCGGGTCGTGCAGAACTGCGAGGATCGCGCCGGAGGACAGCCGCCAGGTGTGAAAGCGGAACGCGATATACACGAAGATCAGCACCAGCGTGAAGAACAGCGCCCACATGGCGCTCACCTTGAGCTCGCTCCCTACCTGCGGGCCGACGACATCCAGCTGCGCCACCTGGGCAGCCGTGTCGATGCCGCTGAGCGCCGCCTCCAGGCGGGCGCGAATCTCGGTGGCCGTCTGCTTCGGGTCCGGGGGCAGGCGGATGGCGATGTCGCGCGAGGAGCCGAAGTTCTGTACCTGCGGCTCGTGAAAGCCCGCCGCGGCGAGCCGGGTACGCACCTGATCGACGTTGGCGGCGTGCGTGAACCTGACCTCGGCGCTGACGCCGCCGGTGAAATCGATGGTCAGATTCACGGCGCGCGTGAGGAACGACGCCAGCGACACGATCATGAGCACGGCCGACAGCGTGTACCACACCTTGCGCGTGGCCATGAAGGGATAGCTGGTCTGATGGCTGAAAAATTCCACTTGTGGTCCTTGCGGCTTGCGGTGCCCGAGGTGCTCAGTCAGATTGACAGGCGCGCGATCTTGCGCCGCCCGCCGTACATGAGGGTGAGCAGCGCCCGGCTGCCCATCAGCGAGGTGAACATCGAGGTCGCGATCCCGAGGGTGAGCACGACGGCGAAGCCGCGGATCGGTCCGGTGCCGAACACCCACAGCACCAGGCCTGCGATCAGCGTGGTGATGTTGGAATCCGCGATCGCCGAGAAGGCCTTCTCGAAGCCGGCCCGGATCGCCGCCTGCGGCGACACGCCCTTGCGGATCTCCTCGCGGATGCGCTCGTAGATCAGCACGTTGGCGTCCACCGCCATGCCGACGGTGAGGATGATGCCGGCGATACCGGGGAGCGAGAGCGAGGCGCGCATCATCGACAGCAGCGCCGTCAACAGCACGACATTGGCGAGCAGCACCAGGTCGGCCACCAGGCCGAAGGTCTTGTAATAGATCGCCATGAACAGGAACACGCCCGCCATGCCCACGATCAGCGCGGTGACGCCCTTGTCGATGTTGTCGCGGCCGAGGCTCGGTCCCACGGCGCGCTCCTCGATCGGGTAGAGAGGGATCGCGAGCGATCCGGAGCGCAGCAGCAGCGCGAGCTCGCGCGCCTCACCGGCCGCCAGCCCGGTGATCTGGAAGTTGTTGCTGAATATGCCGCGGATGGTGGCGTCGTTGATGACCTCCTCGTCGGTCACCTCGCGGTTCACCTTCTTGCCGCCGACCTCGCTCACCTCGCGCCGCTTCTCGATCAGCACCACCGCCATGCGTTTGTTGAGGTTCGCCCGCGTGGTTTTCAGCATGCTCTCGCCGGCGCGCGCGTCGAGCTTGATGTTCACCGCCGGACCTTCCTGCGACTGCCCGGTGGTGGCGTTGGTGAGCTGGTCCCCGGTGGCGATCACCTCGCGCTTCAGCAGCACCGGGCGACCGAAGCGCGTGTGGGTGTAGAGCTTGGAGCCGAGCGGCGCCCGCCCGAGCTGCTGGGCCTCGAAGGCGTTGTTCTGCATGTCCTCGAGACGGAACTCCAGGGTCGCCACGCGGCCGAGAATGTCCTTCACTTCGGCCGAGTTCTGCACGCCCGGCAGCTGCACGTTGATGCGGTCGATCCCCTGGCGCTGCACGATCGGCTCGGACACGCCGAGCTCGTTCACGCGGTTGCGCAGCGTGGTGATGTTCTGCTGGATCGCGTAGTCCTGGCGCTCGCGGATCTGCGCGGGCGTCAGTACCCCGGTGAGGGCCGAGCCGCTGGCCAGACTCTCGGTGGTGACGGTGAGCCCGGCGAGCGGCTGAGTGAGGGCGCTGCGCGCGGCATTGACGTCGGCCTCGGGCGGCAGCACCACCCGCACGGCGTTGGGCCGCTCACTCCCCACCGCGACCGTGGCCACCTCCTTCAGCGCAATGTTGCCGGCGGCGAGCGCGCGCCGCGCGTCCTGCGCGTAGCCCTCCAGCGCCTGGCTGACCGCGGCACCCACGTCGACCTGGTAGAGCAGATACAGGCCACCGCGCAGATCGAGCCCGAGCGGCATCGGGCGCAACCCGAGCGTGCGCAGCAGCTCCGGCGTGCGGGGTGCGAACGACAGCGCGGTCCGGTAGGCGTCGGCGTATTGCTCGTTGACGGCGTCGCGGGCCGCGAGCTGGTCGGGCACGTTGGCGAAACGCACCATCAGGCGCCCGCCGTCGATGTAGCTCCTGTCGACGCGGATGTGGCGCTGGGCGAGAAACGACTCCACCGCGCGCGAGGCCTCCACAGTCACCGGGTTGTGGTCCTTGCGCTCCACCTGCAGCGCGGGGTCCTCGCCGAACACGTTCGGCAGCGCGAACAGCATGGCGAGCAGCAGCACGGCCGCAACCAGCAGGTATTTCCAACGGGCGTATTCGAGCATGTTCAGGCGCTCTTCAGGGTGCCCTTGGGCATCAGCTGCGCGATCTGGACCTTCTGCACCTTGACGCGCACGCCCTCGGCGATCTCGAGCGTCACGAAGGTGTCGCCAACATCGGTGACCCGCCCGAGCAGGCCGCCGGTGGTCACCACCTCGTCCCCGGCGGCGAGCTTCGACACCAGCGCCTGGTGCTCCTTGGCGCGCTTCTGCTGCGGCCGGATCAGCATGAAATAGAACAGCGCGATGAACGCCGCCATGAGCAGCGCGAACTGGAACTGGCCGCCGGGCGCGCCGGGTGTCGCCTGCGCCCAGGCGTCAGGGATCAAGGCATTCATGTATCAGTCCGGGCGGCGAAAAGGGCGGCATTATGCCACAGCACCGGCGGCGCGCCGGTCGGCGAGGAATCCCCGCGCCCAGGCCGCGAGCTCCCCCGCCACGATGGCGGCGCGCAGCGCGCGCATGAGCCCCAGGTAGAAATGCAGGTTGTGGATGGTGTTGAGCCGTGAGCCCAGGATCTCGTTGCAGCGGTCGAGATGGCGCAGGTAGGCACGCGTGTAGTTGCGGCAGGTGTAACAGTCGCAGGCGGCGTCGACGGGTGAGAGATCGTCCTGGTAGAGGCTGTTGCGGATGTTCATGACCCCGCTCGAGGTGAACAGGTGCCCGTTGCGGGCGTGACGCGTCGGCATGACGCAGTCGAACAGGTCGATGCCGCGCATCACGGCCGCCACGATGTCCTCGGGCCGGCCGACCCCCATGAGGTAACGCGGCCGCCCGGCCGGCATGTGCGGCACCAGCGACTCGAGGACTCCCAAGCGTTCCTCCTCGGACTCCCCGACCGCGAGTCCGCCGACCGCCAGCCCCGGCCAGTCGAGCCGCAGCAGCGCTTCGAGCGAGGCGAGCCGCAGCGCCGCGTGCATGCCGCCCTGCACGATCCCGAACAGCCCCCCGGGCGCCTCGGCGCGGTGGTAGTGCGCGTGGCTGCGCGCCGCCCAGCGCATGGAGCGCTCCATCGACTCGCGCGCCGCGCTCTCGGTGGCCGGGTGCTCGGTGCAGTCATCCAGCGCCATGGCGATGTCCGAGCGCAGCGCGAGCTGCACATCCATGGAGTCTTCCGGGCTGAACCGCACCTCGGCGCCGTCGAGGGGCGAACGAAAGCGCACCCCCTCCTCGGTGATGCGGCGCAGGCTCTTCAGGCTGTACACCTGGAAGCCGCCGGAATCGGTGAGGAGCGGGTGTTGCCAATGCATGAAACGGTGCAGCCCGCCATGCGCGGCGACGATCCTTGCACCCGGGCGCAGCATCAGGTGGAAGGTGTTGCCGAGAATGATCTGGGCGCCCAGTCCCTGAAGCTCCTCGGGCGTCATCGCCTTGACCGTGCCGTAGGTGCCTACCGGCATGAAGGCCGGGGTCTCCACCACGCCGTGAGCGGTCACGAGCGTGCCGGCGCGCGCGGCGCCATCGCCCGCCTGCACCGTGAAGGTGGGCCTCACGCGCGCTCCCGCGTGACCAGCATCGCGTCGCCGTAGCTGAGGAAGCGATAACGCGCCCGCACCGCGTGCGCGTAGGCGGCGAGCACCTGCTGGTACCCGGCGAAGGCGCACACCAGCATGAGCAGGGTCGACTCGGGCAGATGGAAGTTGGTCAGCAGCACATCGCTCACCTGAAAGCGAAAGCCCGGTGTGATGAACAGTCGCGTGTCCCCCGACCAGGCGGCCGGGGCGCGCGCGCACGCCGCGCCGCCGCCCGTGGCCAGGGCCGCGGACTCGAGTGCGCGCACCACCGTGGTGCCGACGGCGACCACGCGGCCGCCGCACGCGCGCGTGCGCGCGATCGCCTCGCAGGTGGCCGCGCTCACCCAGGCGCGCTCGGCATGCAGGGTATGCGCCGCGAGGCTCTCGGTGCGCAGCGGCTGAAAGGTTCCGGCGCCGACGTGCAGGGTGATGTGCGCACGGCTCACGCCGCGTTCGGTGAGCGCCGCGAGCAGCGGCTCGTCGAAGTGCAGGCTGGCGGTGGGGGCTGCGACCGCGCCGGGCTCGCGCGCAAAGATGCTCTGGTAGCGCTCGCGGTCCGTGTGATCGGCGCGCCGGCGGACGTAGGGCGGCAGCGGCACCTCGCCCCAGCGCTGGAAGAATTCCAGCGCCGGCGCCGGCAGCGCGATGCGCCACAGCTCCTCCTCGCGCCCGAGCACCCGCACCGTTCCGCCGGCGGTCTCGATCTCGAGCCCCGAGCGCACCGGCTTGCTGGCGGCGAGCTGCGCCAGCGCCTGCCGCCCCGCGAGGGGTCGCTCGAGAAGAATCTCCACGCGTCCACCGGTGGGTTTCGCGCCCACGAGGCGCGCGGCGATGACGCGCGTGTCGTTGAGCACCAGCAGATCCCCGCGCTGCAGATACTCGGGCAGATCCCGCACCGCGCGGTCCGCGAGCGCCCCGCTCGGAGCCTCGAGCACCAGCATGCGGCTCGCCGAGCGCTCGGCGAGCGGCGCCTGGGCAATCAGCTCCTCGGGCAGATCGTAGGCAAAGTCCTGGCGGCGCACGCGCGCATGTTACACGCGGCGCGCGCCCCGGCCTCCGCGGCGGCCGGTCCTTCAGGCGTCGTCGCGGCCGAGGATCAACACCCTGCGTGGCGGCTCGGCGCGCTCGCGCGGCGAGCCCTCGCGCCACATCATGTCCTTGCGGACTCGCCCCATGTTCTCGGGAAGCGTCGCGCCGAGCTCGAGGGTCTTGTGCTGACGGATGATGCGCAGCGTGAATTTCTCTCCGGGCTGATAGGAGCTCAGGATGCGGGTGGCATGCGAGCCGCTGGTCGGCTGGCGCCCGTCGATGGCGAGGATCACGTCCCCGTCCTCGAGCTTGAGGGCCCCGTCGGCGGGCGCGCGCACGACCAGCACCCCTTTTTCGCTGCCAAAGTAACTGCCGAGACGCGGCGTGAGTGTCGCCAGCTCCAGGTCCATGAGCTGGGTCATGAAGGCGCCGTGCAACTCGGGAAACGGTCCGAAGCCGAGGTCGGTGAGGCCGTGAACGCTCGCCAGCACACTCGGTCCGGGGCGCGGCGTGACCGTGAAGTCGAGCGTCTTGCCGTCGCGCAACACCCGCACGCTCACCCTGACATCGGGTTTGACGTCGCGCATGATGTGCACCACCTGGCGCGCCGGCTCGCCGCCCTTCAGCTCGGTGCCGTTCACCGCCACGATCACGTCGCCGACGTGAATGCCGGCTTCCGCGGCCGGGCCCCCGGGACTCACCTCGCGCACGCGCGCGCCCGCCGTGCCCGTGGCCGCGTCCAGCTGCACACCGATGATGGCGTGGCCGGGCTCAAAGGGCATGACCCGATCGATGACCGCCCCGCTCAATTGCGCGGACAGCCGCGCCACCTCGTCCGCCGCCTGCTCGAGTCGCTTGCGGGCCGCCTCGAGCTGCGCATCGAGGTCGGCGTCCCCGTCGGGCCGGACGGCGACCGGCGGCAGCGGGGCCGTTGGCGATGCGGGCGCTGCCAGGGCGATGCCGGCCGCCGCGGCCGCGGCGAGCGCCGCAACCGCCACCAGGAGCCAAGGGGTCAGGTAGAGTCTCTTCACGTTCGCTCCTCGCTTTCAGCGCGACTCATCGGCCAGGGTTTCCGCGTAACGCACCTGCACCAGCGCTCCGACCAGGCGCGTGCGCGCCTGCTGCAGGGCCAGCAGCCGCGCCGGATGGGCCTGATCCAGGCGCTCGGCGCTGAGCAGGTCATCGACCTGCGCGATGCGATCCTCGAGCCCGGTCACCGCTGCGCGCGTACCCACGTGCACCACGGCCGGCTCGCGGGGCAGGCTCGCCAACCAGTGCTCCATGGCGGCGGTGTGCGCGGCCGGGGGCGCCGCCGCTTCCGGGGCGAGGCGCGCGGGCTGGGCGGACCAACCGCCCAGGCGCGCCCACACCGCGATGATGCCCAGTGCCAGCACGCTGGCGGTGGCGAGCGCGCGGCCGCCGGCGAGCCGCCGTGCGGGGCGCGCACGCGCGCCCGCGCGGCGTTGAAATTCGTGCCAGCCGTACGGCTGTGCCGCCTCCTCGGGCAACTCGCGCAGGCGGCGGGCGAGCGAGCGTTCTCGATCTAGATCAGGGTGCATGACGGGTGATTTTCCTGCGGCTCGAGCCAGGCACGCAGTCGCAGGTGCGCGCGCGCGAGCTGCGACTTGGAAAAGCTCACGCTGCGCCCGAAGGCGCAGGCAATCTCCTGGTGGGAGTAACCCTCCACTTCGTACATCCATACGACCGCGCGTGCCGTGGGTGCGAGCGTGGCGAGGGCGCGCTCGAGGTCGATGGATTCGCCCCGGTAGTCCTGCGTCACCAGAGCAGCCGCAGCGGCGCCTACACGGAAGTCAGCCGGGTCCAGGGACAGGCACAAACGCCTCCACGGCGAACGCAGGTACATCAGGCAGCGGGAAATCGCGATCTGCCGCAGCCACGCCCCGAGTGGGGCCTCCCCGCGAAACTGCGGCAAGCGTTCGTAGAAGGTCATCATCGTGTCCTGGAACAGGTCCTCTGACATCGCTCGCTGTCCCACCATGCGCCGGATCAGGGTGAGGGTTGCGGGCGCCACGGCGGCATAAATCGCCCCCTGCGCCTGCCCATCCCCCGCGCGCGCCCGCGCCAGCACCGCTTCGGGAACGGTGATTTCCACCAGTCGGGTCACGGGTTGTTTAGATGCGCGAGCGGGGCAAAAGGTCGCAACGCACCGCCCTGCCGCCGCCGCTGGCATCTGCGCTGGGCGCATACCCTTCCCGGGCGCGCGGCCCTATACTGCTGCGCGGCCCGGTTTGTAAACGGGAATAAACACTCGACGCCCGAGTGGCGGAATTGGTAGACGCAGCGGACTCAGACCAACGACTTGAGCCCTCGGGCGAGAAATCCCCGAGGTGAAGCCCGTCAAACTCGGCGAAGGCCCTTAGCGGTTCGCAGCTCGAGCTGATGCCGAGCCAAGCCTTCGCAAGCGCGAAGGAAGGTGTAGAGAGCAGACGGCGGGCACCTACGGCCTAGAAGGCCACGGTGAAGGCGTGCTCCAGACCACGAACCCGAGCGGGTGCTTGCGCCCGGGGCGGCGAAAGCCGAAGTGGCAGGAAAATCCGCCGCCTTTAAAAGCGTGTCGGTTCGACTCCGACCTCGGGCACCATCAATGACGCGCGTAGGCGAGGGAGCTTGCGGCGGGTGATGGGAAGCCGGTGAGCCGGCAGCGCGGATTGCACACCAGTCCCAGGTGCTGCGGGCGGTGCAGGGCACCGCGCGCGGCGATGAGCGCCGTGCCGGTCATGGCGGGATGCACCACCGCGAATTGTCGCGCGGCATCGGCGAGGCCGTCCAGCCGGTCCGGAAGGTTCGCGCAGCCGCCCACCAGGACTGCCAGCAGCAGCAGAGCCCTCAAACCTTGTGCCCGGTGTCCGCCAGCGTGCCCACGGAACTGGTGTCCGCCAGCGTGCCCACGAGACTGGCGCCCGCGCGGCGGTTGCGTCGCAGCGAGCCGAAGCGCAGCAGGTTGAGCGTGCCCAGCACAAGCGTCGCGCAGGCCCACGAGAACAACGTCCCCGACAGGGTGAACCCGAACTCCCCGGTCGCCGATATTCCGAGCACGGGCGCGAGCAGCCCGCCGGCCAGTGCCGCGGCACAGACCGCGATGGCGAAATCGGGCAGGGAGACATCGTCGGTCTCGGCATGCGTGATCAGGGTGGCGAGCCAGCCCACGAGCACGGCCATGGTCAACAAGGCAGGGACGTTCATTCGCTGATCCTCTAAGGTGGCAGCCGCCGGCGCGATCGAGGCGCCAGGGTCGGTCTTCAGTCCATGATCTGGCTCGACAGCCACCACGCGAACACGATGACGATCAGCAGGCCTGCGATGTTCATGGGAATCCTCGACACGGATGCGGGTGGGCGGTCCGTGAGAGGATGCTCCGACTCGCATGCCGATTCTGTGCAGTAACCGACACACGCACGTGTGCGAGAGTCGGGATTTATACTTAAGTTGTCGCACGCCGCAGACGAGAGCCCGCCCCGCAGTGCGGCGTTGAACGAAGCGCCGCGCGCCTGTCGCCTGGCAACGACGTCGTGCCAAGGCTGTTGCGTCGATGTACAACACAGTCTCGGCGGGAGGATTTCAATGCGCGTCAGTTGCGCCCGCGTTCTCTGCTCGGCACTCATCGCGGGCCTTGGCGCGTGCGGTCACGGCGGCGGCACGGCGCCGTCGCAGCCCGGCCCGTCCGGCCCGCCCGTCGTGACTTCCGGCACCGACGTGGTGACCTACAAGAACGACCTGGCCCGCACCGGCCAGAACCTGACGGAGACGGTGCTGACGCCCGCGAACGTGAACGCGAGCGGCTTCGGCAAGCTGCGCTTCCTGGCCACCGACGGCAAGGTGGACGCCCAGCCGCTGTACCTCGCGGCGCTCAGCGTGCAGGGCGCGACGCACAACGTGGTGTTCGTGGCCACCGAGAACGACTCGGTGTACGCGTTCGACGCGGACAGCGGCGCGTTGCTGTGGCGCGTGTCGCTGCTCGGCGTCGGGGAAACGCCCAGTGGCCCGCACGCCTGCAGTCAGATAACGCCGCTGATCGGCATCACTTCGACGCCGGTCATCGATCGCGCCGCCGGTTCCCACGGCACCCTGTATGTCGTTGCCATGTCAAACAGCGGCGCCGATCACCAGCGTCTGCACGCCCTCGACCTCACCAGTGGTGCCGAACTGCTCGCAGGACCCAGGGACATTACCGCGACATATCCCGCACCGGGCGGCGGCACGCGGACTTTCGACGCCGGGCAGTATGCAGAACGTGCGGCACTGCTGCTGTCGCGGGGCGTGATCTACACGAGCTGGACTTCGCATTGCGACATCTCGCCGTACACCGGCTGGGTCATTGCATACGGTCAGACCAACCTCGCGCAAACGGCGGTACTCAATGTGGCTCCTAACGGCACCGGCAGCGGAGCCGCCACGGCGGGACCTGCGATCTGGATGAGTGGCGGCGGCCCCGCGGCGGACGCCGCCGGAAATATTTACCTGCTGACCGCCAACGGCGCCTTCGAGACGACTCTGGATGCAAATGGATTTCCGAGCAACGCGGACTATGGCAATTCCTTCCTGAAGCTGTCGACGGCGGGCGGCGGACTGAGCGTGGCCGACTATTTCACCATGTCGAACGAGGTCAGCGAGTCGCAAGCCGATCTCGATCTGGGCTCCGGCGGGGCGATGCTGCTTCCGGACCTGACCGACTCCACCGGCACAATCCGGCATCTTGTGGTCGGTGCGGGCAAGGACGGCAATATCTACCTCGTCGATCGCGAGGCGATGGGCAAATTCAACGCCCAGAGCAACAACAGCCAGATCTGGCAGCAGTTGACCCAGGTCCTCGGCGACGGCAGCAGCGGGGGCATCTGGTCCACGCCGGCGTACTTCAACGGCACGGTCTACTACGGCCCGAGCGGCGGCAACCTCCTCGCCTTCCCGCTGAGTGGCGCGCGGCTCGCGGCCTCGCCCTCTTCCGCCAGCTCGGCCCGGTTCCCCTATCCGGGAACCTTCCCCGCGGTATCCGCGAACGGGGCCAGCAACGGCATCGTCTGGGCGCACCAGAACACCAACCCGGCGGTGCTGTACGCATTCGACGCCGGCAACCTCGGCCACGAGCTGTACGCCAGCTCGCAGGCCGCCAACGGCCGCGATCAATTCGGCGCCGGCAACAAGTTCATCACGCCCACCATCGCCGACGGCAAGGTGTTCGTGGGAACCCAGACCGGCGTCGCGGTGTTCGGGCTGCTGCACTGAGCGCCCGGCTTACCGAGCGCGGCCGGCGACGCGCGGCCGGCGCGCTGCGCACCCGCGCTCACCGTCGACAAGCTCCGGTGTCGCCCGTATCCTCGCTTCGCGCATCATGAAGTTCTGCGACCAATGCGGCGCTGCGGTCCGGCTGCGTGTCCCCGAGGGCGATACGCTGCCCCGTTACGTGTGCGCGGCGTGCGGCACCATCCACTATCAGAACCCACGCCTCGTGGTCGGGTGCGTGCCCGAGCATGAGGGCCGCATCCTGCTGTGCCGCCGTGCGATCGAGCCGCGCCGCGGCTACTGGACCGTTCCCGCGGGCTTCCTGGAGAACGGCGAGACGCTGCAGCAGGGCGCGGCGCGTGAATCGCTCGAAGAGGCGCAGGCGCAGGTCGCCGTCGGATCGCTCCTGTCAGTGGTGCACGTGCTGCACGCGGAGCAGGTTCACGTGTTCTTCCGCGCCAGCCTGCCGGCGGCGCGCTTCGGAGCCGGGGCGGAGAGCCTGGAGGTCGAGCTGGTGGAGCCGGCCCGGATTCCCTGGGCCGACATCGCCTTCCCCAGCACCGACTTCACGCTACGGCGCTACCTCGAGGACCGGGCCGACGGCCGCGAGCTGCATCACTTCACGACCATCGACCGGCGCCTGCGGGTACCTGCCGAGGGCTGATTCACCCGCGCAGCGCGGGCGTGGCACAATGCCTGCGCCAGCGCGCCTCGCGCCATGGGCGCGCGCGCCGGCTCCCTCGAGGAAACCGCATGACTTTTGTCGTCACCGAAAACTGCATCAAGTGCAAATACATGGATTGTGTCGAGGTTTGCCCGGTCGACTGCTTCCACGAGGGACCGAACTTCCTCACCATCGATCCGGAGGAGTGCATCGACTGCACGCTGTGCGAGCCCGAATGCCCGGTCGAGGCGATCTTCTCCGAGGAGGAGCTGCCCACCGGACAGGAGCACTTCAAGCAGCTCAACGCCGAGCTCGCCAAGCAGTGGCCGGTGATTACGGAGAAGAAGGACCCGCCTGAGGACGCCAAGGAATGGGAGGGCAAGCCCGACAAGCTCGCGCTGCTGGAGCGCTGATCGGGCGGCTACTTGCGCCCCGCATCCTGCAGGTGCTTCGCGAGCACATCCGGCGGGACATAACCGGGCAGCAATTCCCCGTCCGCCATGACAATGGCGGGGGTTCCGTCCAGGGCAAAATCCCGTCCCAGCGCCCAGGAGCGCGCCACCGGGTTGTTGGGGCAGGGCTTGGCGGGCAGCTCCTGCCCGAGCTTCGCGCGGGTCAACGCCTCGTTGCGGTTGGCAGAGCACCAGACCTGCTCCGCCTTGGTCCAGGACGAGGTGTTGGGTCCGGTGCGCGGGTAGGCCAGATAGCGCACCCGCACTCCGAGGCGGTTGTACTCGGCGATCTCACTGTGAAGCTTGCGGCAGTAGCCGCAGTCCACGTCGGTGAATACCGTGACGGTGTACTTCGGATCCCGGGGAGCGAAGATCACCATGTCACTCTCGGGCACGGTCGCCATCAGGCGCAGCCGCGCTTCGCGCCGGCGCGCCTCGGTGAGGTCGTCGTTGGCGGCGAGATCGTACAGGTCCCCGGTGATGGCGTACTTGCCGTCCGAGGTCACATAGGCAATTTCCGCGCCGCGGGTGAGCTCGTAGATGCCCGGGATGGGTGAGGCGCGCAGCTGCTCGGGGCGCGTGCCGGGGATGTGGCTGGCCACTTCCGCGCGCGCGTCCACTCTGGGCTCGGACTGGGGCTCCTGCGCGGGCGCTGCATTGCAGGCCGCCGCGCCACACAGCGCCAGCCACAGCACGGACTTCTTGGCAATCATGGGAATTTCCGCCGCTTCGCCGCTGTTTTGCAATTCGACCTGTGCGGGCGGCGAAGGTTCGCTCGCAGGCCGTGCCGGGGGCAGTCTAGCAGTTCCGGGTCGGCGACCGGGTGACGACACGCGGCCGCTCCGCCGGCGCAGCCTCAGCCGCGCGGATGGTGCTGTGCGTGCAGCTCTTTCAGGCGCTCGCGCGCGACGTGCGTGTAGATCTGTGTGGTCGACAGGTCGCTGTGGCCGAGCAGCATCTGCACCACGCGCAGGTCGGCGCCGTGATTGAGCAGGTGGGTCGCAAAGGCGTGGCGCAGGGTGTGCGGGGAGAGCTCCTTGGCGATGCCGGCCTTGCGTGCATAGCGCTTGATGATGTGCCAGAAAGCCTGGCGCGTCATGCGATCACCGCGGCGGGTGGGAAACAGGTAGTCGGTCTGGCGCTCGAGCAGGATCTCGCCGCGGGCGCCGCGGTCGAAGTCCTTGAGCGCGCGCATCGCCTCCTCGCCGAGCGGAATGAGCCGCTCGCGATCGCCCTTGCCGAGAATGCGGATGACGCCCTGGTTCAGGTTGATCTGCCCCTGGCGCAGGTTCACGAGCTCCGAGACGCGCAGGCCGGTCGCGTACAGCACCTCGAGCATGGTGCGGTCGCGGTTACCGAGCGGGTCGCTCACCAGCGGCGCCGACAGCAGCGATTCGACCTCCTCCTCGGTGAGCGAGCGGGGCAGCGAGCGGCCGATCTTCGGCATGGCGATCTGCGCGGTGGGGTCCTCGCGAATCGCGCCCTCGCGCATGAAGTAGCGGAAGAAGCGCCGGAAACTGGACAGCTGACGCGCCGTGGAGCGCGGCCGGGCACCGGCGTGCACGCGCCAGGCGATGAAGTCCTGCAGGTCAGCGCGCGAGGTACGCATGATCGGCACGCTGCGCCCGGCGAGGTCGGCACGGTAGGCGGCGAGGGTGTTCGGCGACAGGCCCCGTTCCATCCACACCGCGTCCAGGAAGCGGGACACCGCCGGGTCGGCAGACTCGGCGTTGGGGTTGATGGCGATCGCGGCAGACGGATTGGGCAAGCCTTAAGTCTCGCTGGGAACCTTGAGGTCTGCGCCGCGTGCGGTGGGCGAGGCCTAAGCTTCCCGATGATGTGGTGACCGCAGTATGGTGAGCGCGGCCCGGCTATCGACGTGATGACCTTCACATCTGCAATCCCGCATTAACATAAAGAGAACCAGTTCACATACTTTAGCGGCAACGGCTGTCCTGTAATGAGCGCAAGGTCATGAATCCGCCCGCCACCTTGCGGGCGCTGGCACTCGCGCCGGCACGCCTCGCGTACGGCCTGTGGAGCGCGCTGGCGTTCCTGGGCGTGGGCCTCACCGCGCTGCTGCTGCTCGCGGTGCTGACGGCCCTCGCACGGCGCCGGGCGGCGGCACGCGCCGCGGCGCGCGCTTTCCTGCGCCTGGTCGGCATGCCGCTCACGGTGAGGTTCCCCGAGCGCATCCCGCCGGGCCAGTGCGTGGTGGTGTGCAATCACGCCAGCTACCTCGACGGCATCGTCCTCACGGCGGCGCTGCCGCCGCGCTTCGGCTTCGTCATCAAGCGCGAGATGGCCACCGTGCCGCTGGCGGGTGTGGTGCTCAGGCGTCTGGGCTCGGAGTTCGTGGAGCGCTTCAATCGCCAGCGCGGCGCCGCGGATGCGCGCCGCGTGCTGCGCAACGCCAGTAACGGGCATTCGCTGGTGTTCTTCCCGGAGGGCACTTTCACGCGCACCCCGGGCCTGTTGACGTTTCACACCGGCGCGTTCGCCACCGCGCTGCGCGCCGGCTGCCCGGTGGTGCCGGCAGTGGTGCGCGGCACCCGCCGGGCGCTGCCGCCGAACCGCGGCCTGCCACTGCCGGGACCGCTGGAGCTGCAGTTCCTCGCGCCCCTCGCCCGGCTCCCGGATACGGCTGCGGAGCTGCGCGACCGGGCCCGCGCTGCGATCCTCGAGGCACTCGGTGAGCCCGATCTCACATGTTGCGGCGATACTGCCCGCCCACCTGGTACAGCGCGCGCGAGATCTGCCCGAGCGAGCTGACCTTGACGCACTCCATCAGCTCCGCGAACACATTGCCCCCGCCGGCGGCCACCTGCTGCAGCGCGCTCAAGGCCGCCGCGCAGCGCGGCGCATTGCGTGCCTGGAAGGCGCGCACCGCCGCAACCTGATCCTGCTTCTCTGCCTCGGTGGAGCGGATCAGCTCCGCCCCCTTGTGCTCCTCCGAGCCATCGGCCCCCGACAGGAAGGTATTGACACCGACGAGCGGCAGCGACCCGTCGTGTTTCCTGGTCTCGTAGTACAGCGACTCCTCCTGGATCTTGCCGCGCTGGTACATGGTCTCCATCGCCCCGAGCACGCCGCCGCGCTCCGACAGCGCGTCGAACTCCTTGTAGACCGCCTCCTCCACCAGGTCCGTCAGGTACTCGATGGCGAACGAGCCCTGCCAGGAGTTCTGGATCTTGTTGAGGCCGAGCTCGCGATTGATGATCAGCTGGATCGCGACCGCACGGCGCACGCTCTCCTCGGTCGGCGTGGTGAGGGCCTCGTCGTAGGCGTTGGTGTGCAGGCTGTTGCAGTTGTCGAACAGCGCATACAGCGCCTGCAGGGTGGTGCGGATGTCGTTGAAGGAGATCTCGCGCGCGTGCAGGCTGCGTCCGGAGGTCTGCACGTGGTACTTGAGCATCTGGCTGCGCGGACCCGCCTGGTAGAGCTCGCGCATGGCGCGCGCCCAGATGCGGCGCGCGACGCGCCCGATGACCGCGTACTCCGGGTCCATGCCGTTGGAGAAGAAGAACGACAGGTTGGGCGCGAAGTCATCGATGCTCATGCCGCGCGCGAGATAGTACTCGGCGATGGTAAAGCCGTTGGCGAGCGTGAAGGCCAGCTGCGAGATGGGGTTCGCGCCGGCCTCGGCGATGTGGTAGCCGGAGATGGATACCGAGTAGAAGTTGCGCACCCGCTGATCGATGAAGTACTGCTGCACGTCGCCCATCATGCGCAGCGCGAACTCGGTGGAGAAAATGCAGGTGTTCTGCGCCTGGTCCTCCTTGAGGATGTCCGCCTGCACGGTGCCGCGCACCGCCTGCAGGGCGTGCGCGCGGATGCGCTCGTACTGCTCGCGTTCCAGCAGCTGATCCCCGCTGACGCCCAGCAGCGCCAGCCCCGAGCCGTCGTGGTCGCGCGGCAGCACGCCCTGGTAGCGCGGCGGCGCCACGCCGCGCGCGCCGTTCTCGGCGTGCAGGGCTGCGATCTGCCGCTCGGCCTCGCTCCATTTGCCGGCGGCCTTCAGATAGCGCTCGACCTGCTGGTCGACCGCGGTATTCATGAACATCGCCAGGATCATCGGCGCCGGCCCATTGATGGTCATGGAGACCGAGGTCGAGGGCGAGCACAGATCGAAGCCCGAGTAGAGCTTCTTCATGTCATCGAGCGTTGCGATCGAGACGCCGGAGTTGCCGGTGCGCCCGTAGACATCCGGGCGGGTATCGGGGTCCTCGCCGTACAGCGTGGTGGAATCGAACGCGGTCGACAGGCGCGCGGCGCCGTGGCCTGCGGCAAGGTAGTGGAAGCGCCGGTTGGTGCGCTCCGGTGCGCCTTCACCGGCGAACATGCGCGTCGGGTCCTCTTCTTCGCGCCGGTAGGGATACACTCCGCCGGTATAGGGATAGCAGCCCGGCAGATTCTCCGTGAGGATGAAGCGCAGCACCTCGCCCCAGTCGCGAAAGCTCGGCACGGCGAGCTTCGGCACCGCCGAGCCCGACAGGCTCTCGGTATAGTTCTCCCCCTTCACCATGCGCTCGCGCACCTTGTATGAATAGGTGGCGTCGGTGGCCGAGCGCACGCGCGCCGGCCAGGCCTTGAGCTCCGCCACGCCCTCGGCGCCGATCTCGGCGAGCGCGCCGTTGTAGGCGGCGCGCAGCTCGCGGCGCGTGGCATCCGCGCCCGCATCGGTGAGCGCTGCGGGCGCAAAGGGCTCGAGCGGCGCGGGCAGGGAGGCCTCGTGCAGCGCCTCGAGGGACGCGTACAGACCGCAGGCGCGGCGCGCGGCTTGTGCCTGCGCCTCGATGCGCGCGCGCGTGGCACGGCCCGCCTGGGCGATTTCCGCCAGGTAGCGCGTGCGCGCCCCCGGCACCAGCGGCGTGCGCGGCGCGAGCTCGGTGGGGCCCGCGTCCGCGAGCGTCCAGGAAGCGGCGCCGATTTGCCGGGAGCTGAGCGCGGCGCACACCGCGGCGAACAGCCGGTTGACACCCGGGTCGTTGAAGCGGCTGGCGACGGTGGGGAACACCGGCAGCTGCGCATCCGGCAACTGCCCCTGCCCGGGATGGTTGCGCCGCCATTGCTTGCGCACGTCGCGCAGGCTGTCCTCGGCGCCGCGCTTCTCGCTCTTGTTGAGCACGATGAGGTCGGCGTAGTCGAGCATCTCGATCTTCTCGAGCTGGCTCGCGGCGCCGTATTCGCTCGTCATCACGTACAAGGACAGGTCGACCAGCTCCACGATCTCGGAGTCCGATTGACCGATACCGGCGGTTTCGACGATCGCCAGGTCGAACCCGGCGGCCTGGTACAGCTCGATCACGTCCTTGAGCACGGCGGCGGTCGCCAGATGCGCCCGCCGCGTCGCCAGCGAGCGCATGTAGATGTTGTCCGCCGACAGGCTGTTCATGCGGATGCGATCCCCGAGCAGCGCGCCGCCGCTGCGCCGGCGCGTCGGGTCCATCGCCACCACCGCGATCTGGGCCTGCGGGAACTGCCGCGCCAGGCGCGTGAGCAGCTCGTCCGTGAGGCTCGACTTGCCCGCGCCTCCGGTGCCGGTGATGCCGATCACCGGCGCCTTGCGGCGCGAGCGGGCCACCGCCCGCCGGATCTGCTCGGCATCGGCGCCCCCCACACCGGCGGCTCCTTCCAGCACCGAAATGCTGCGGGCGATGAGCGCGTGGTCACGGGCATTGAGCGGGCGCAACTCGTACGCCGGCTTGCGCACCGCGGCGATGCGCCGCAGGACATCCTCGATCATGCCCGCGAGTCCCATGCGCCGCCCGTCCTCGGGCGTGTAGATCTTCTCCACGCCGTGGCGCTCGAGCGCCTCGATCTCCTGCGGCGCGATGGTGCCGCCACCGCCGACCACCACGCGGATGTGCTCGCAGCCGCGTTCGCGCAGCATGTCCACCATGTAGGCGAAATACTCGTTGTGGCCGCCCTGGTAGGAGCTCACGGCGACCGCATCCGCGTCCTCGTCGATGGCGGCGCGCACGATGTCGGCGACGCTGCGATTGTGGCCGAGGTGCACCACCTCCGCGCCGCGCGCCTGCAACAGGCGCCGGATCATGTTGATGGCGGCATCGTGGCCGTCGAACAGCGAGGCCGCGGACACGAACCGCAGGGGTGCCCGGGAGAGGGCCTGCTCGCTGCTGGGCGCGGCCGCGCCACCCTTGAGACCGGCACTCATAGAGCCTCCGTAAGGAAACCCCTGACTTCAGTCAGGGGAGCAATTGCATCCAAGGCTTGACCTGTAGTGATGGCTGGAGGTGTCTCTTTACCCGATAGTAGGATAGCTACCAATCAGTATGGTCGAGGCCCGGGCGAGCGGTCAACGCGCACCAGGGGCCCGCCGCCGCCCGCCGCCGCAGTCACGCTGCGGCCGCCGCGCCGCTATAATACTCCCGCAGCGATGAACAGCCGCCGTGCCAGCCCGCCCGCCGCGGGCAAACAACCTGAAACCGCCGCCTCCCCCTGGCGGGCGAGCCGCGAGCGGCTGCGCGACCGGGCGGTGAAGCGCGAGGCGGTGATTCGCGCCGCCGCCCGCGAGTTCAACCGCAAGGGCTACCACAACACCTCCCTCGATGACATCGCGGCCCGGCTCGAAGTCACCAAGCCCACGGTCTACTACTACGTCACCAGCAAGGAGCAGCTGCTGTTCCAGTGCTTCGTGGCGGGAGTGGAGCAGATCCGGGCGGCGTTTCGCGACGTGCGCCACCTCGAGGTGCCGGCGCGCGAGCGCCTCAACGCCGTGCTGCGGCATTACGGCGAGGCGGTGGCATCCGAATTCGGCTGGTGCATGGTGCGCGCCGAGGACCAGGACCTGTCCCCGGCGATGAGTCGCCACATCAAGGCCCTCAAATCCGAGATCGATCACGGCATCCGGCGCCTCATCCGCGAGGGTGTGCAGGACGGCTCCATTCAGCCGTGCGACCCGAAGATGACCGCGTTCGCGCTCGCCGGCGCGCTCAACTGGATTGCACACTGGTATCGCGAGGACCACAGCCTCACCGGTGCGCAGATCGCCGCGGCGTTCGTCGCGGTGTTCGAAGGCGGGCTGCGGCCGCGCGCCGGCAGCGCCCCGCTCGCCGTGCGCCGCGGCACGCGCCGCCGCGCACGCCGCCCCGCGCAAGCCGTGGCCCGCTGAACGACCCCCGCAAACCTGGAGGCTCCAACATGTCCAATCAGGATGTAGTCATCGTCTCCGCCAAGCGCACTCCGATCGGCGCGTTCCAGGGTGCGCTCACGCCCCTCACGGCGGTACAGCTGGGCGCCGCGGCCGCGAAGGCCGCCATCGCCGCCGCCGGCATCGACGCGGCCGAGCTTCACGAGGTGATCATGGGATGCGTGCTGCCGGCCGGCCTCGGCCAGGCGCCTGCGCGCCAGGCGGCGCTCGGCGCCGGCGTGCCGGTCGGCGTGCCATGCACCACGGTCAACAAGATGTGTGGCTCGGGGCTGAAGGCCGTGATGCTCGCCGCGGACCAGATTCGCGCCGCTTCCGCCCAGGTGGTGCTCGCCGGCGGGCTCGAGTCCATGAGCAACGCGCCGTATCTGCTGCCGAAGGCGCGCAGCGGCTACCGCATGGGCCACGGCGAGATCCTCGATCACATGTTCTACGACGGCCTGCAGAGCCCCTTCGACGGCAAGGCCATGGGGTGCTTTGCCGACTCCACCGCCAGCAAATACAACTTCACGCGCGCACAGCAGGATGCCTTCGCCACCGAGTCGGTGCGGCGCGCCACGCAGGCCCTGCAGGGCGGCGAGTTCGACCTCGAGGTCACGCCCCTGACGGTGAAGGGCCGCAAGGGCGAGACGGTCATCGCACGCGATGAGACGCCCGGCACCTGTGACGTGAGCAAAATTGCCACGATGAAGCCCGCGTTCAACAAGGACGGGACCGTCACGGCCGCCAGCTCCTCCTCCATCTCCGACGGTGCCGCGGCGCTGGTGCTGATGAGCGCCGCGGCGGCGCGCGAGCGCGGCGCCAAGCCCCTCGCCCGGGTGCTGGCCTACGCCAGCCACGCCCAGGAACCGGAGTGGTTCACCACCGCGCCCGTCGGCGCGATCCGCAAGGTCCTCACGCAACTCGGCTGGAAGCCGTACGATGCCGATCTGTACGAGATCAACGAGGCTTTCGCGGTGGTCACCATGGCCGCCATGCGCGACATCGACATCGATCATGCGCGGGTGAACGTCAACGGCGGGGCCTGCGCGCTCGGTCATCCGATCGGGGCGACCGGGGCGCGTATCCTGACCACGCTGGTGCACGCGCTGCGCCGCCGCGGCGCCAAGCGCGGCATCGCCTCCCTGTGCATCGGCGGAGGCGAGGCGGTGGCCCTGGCCGTAGAGCTCCTCTAGCCGCTCACCTGCAAGGGGGTTACGTGAAGATCCAAGACGCACGCGCCGTCATCACCGGCGGCGCCTCGGGCCTCGGCCACGCGGTGGCGCGCCACATCGCCGCCCAGGGCGGCAGGGCCGTCATCCTCGACGTGCAGGAAGGGCCCGGCCGGGCTGCGGCCGCGGCGCTGGGCGCGAATGCGAGTTTCATGCGTTGCGATGTAACCTCCGAGGCCGAGGTCAACGCGGCCATGGAGGGCGCGCACTCGCGCCTGGCAGGCCTCAACCTGCTGGTGAACTGCGCCGGTGTGATCGGCGCCGGGCGGGTGCTCGGCAAGAACGGACCCATGGCGGGCGAGTTCTTCACCAAGGTGATCCACATCAACCTGATCGGCACCTTCCTGTGCGACAAGGCCGCCGCCGCCCTCATGCAGAACAACACCCCCGGGCCCGACGGCGAGCGGGGCCTGCTGATTCACACCTCGTCAGTCGCCGCGTTCGAAGGCCAGATCGGCCAGGCGGCCTACTCCGCCACCAAGGCGGCGGTCGCCGGCATGACGCTGCCCATTGCGCGCGAGCTGGCGCGCCTTGGCATCCGCTGCGTATCGATCGCGCCCGGCATCTTTCATACGCCCATGATGGACGGCATGTCCAAGGAAGTGCAGGACTCGCTCGCGGCGCAGGTGCCGTTCCCGGCGCGGCTCGGCAAACCGGAGGAGTTCGCGCAGCTGGTGGCGAGTGTGTTCGAGATCCCGATGTTGAATGGTGCAACGATCCGCCTGGATGGCGCGATCCGCATGCAGCCGAAGTAATCGCCGCCTTTCGGCGGCAGCGGCGCAGGGGCAGGCAGTGACCGACGCAGGCAGCGCAGCGAGCGCGATCGAGCGCGAGGTCATGCGATATGACGTCGTCATCGTGGGCGCGGGTCCTGCGGGCCTGGCGTGTGCGATCCGCCTGAAGCAGCTCAAGCCCGCCGCCAGCGTGTGCGTTCTGGAGAAAGCCTCGGCGGTCGGTGCCCACTCGCTCTCGGGCGCGGTGCTCGAGCCCGCGCCGCTCGAGCGGCTGCTGCCGGAGTGGCGCCGCGAGTACCCCGGCATGAAGGTGCCGGCGGCGGAGGACGACTTCCGCATCCTCACCCGCAGCGGCTCCTTCAGGCCGGTTCCCGCTTCGCTGCTGAAGCTGCTGCCGCGCTCGATGACCTACTCGACGCCGTTCGACAACCACGGCAACTACATCATCTCGCTCGGGCAGCTCACGCCGTGGCTCGCCGCCAAGGCCGAGGGCGCCGGCGTGGAGGTGTTCGCGGGTTTTGCCGCCGCGCAGGCCGTGTTCGACGAGCGCGGTGCCGTCAAGGGCGTTCGCGTCGGCGACATGGGGCTGGACCGCGACGGCAAGCCCGGCCCCAACTTCACCGCCGGGGTGGAGATCCACGCCGGCCTCACGGTGCTCGCGGAAGGCGCCCGCGGCTCGGTCTCCAGGCAGCTGATCGCGAAATTCGACCTCAGCCGCGGGCACTGCCCGCAGACCTTCGCCCTGGGGTTCAAGGAGCTGTGGCAGCTGCCCGCCGGGCGCGTGCGCCCCGGGCGCATCGAGCATGCGCTGGGCTGGCCGGCCGACCCGCACACCTACGCCGGCAGCTTCCTCTATCACCTGGATAACGACCGCGTGTACGTCGGTTACATCGTCGGCCTCGACTACCAGGATCCGCGCCTGCAGCCCTTCGAGGCCTTCCAGCAGTACAAGAATCACCCGCGCGTGAAGCGGCTGCTCGCGGGCGGGGAGATCGTCTCGGCGGGGGCGCGCACCATTGCGGCCGGCGGCTGGCAGTCGACCCCGACACTGGAGATGCCGGGCGCGATCCTCATCGGCGATGCGGGCGGGACGCTGAACTTCGCCAAGATCAAGGGCGTGCATCAGGCGATCCGCTGCGGCGCGCTCGCCGGGGAGCACATCGCGCAAACCGGTGGCGGCAGCGGCTTCGACGCCCGGTGGCGCGCCTCCGAGGGCGGGCGCGAGCTCGAGCGGGTGCGCAACTTCAAGCCCGCGTTCAAGCGCGGCCTGTGGCTCGGGCTCGTGAACTCCGCCTGGGAGACGCTCACCGGCGGCAAATCGCCCTGGACGCTCAGGAACAGCGCCGACTGGTCAGCGCTGCACAAGCTCGACGAATACGCCTCGCCGCAGCGGCACTGGGTCGAGCGCACGCTGCCGCCGCGTGATCGGGTGTCGTTCGTGTTCTTCGCCGGCAACGTACACCAGGAGAACCAGCCGGTGCACCTGAAAGTGGCCGACACCGGCATCTGCGCACAGCGCTGCACCCGGGAATTCGGCAATCCGTGCGAGCGCTTCTGCCCGGCGGGCGTCTACGAGATGGTGGACGACGGCCACGGCGGGCGGCGGCTGCAGATCAACGCCGCCAACTGCGTCCACTGCAAGGCCTGCGACATCAAGGACCCGTACCAGATCATCACCTGGACCACGCCCGAAGGGGGCTCGGGGCCGAACTACCAGTCGCTGTAGCATTGCCGCGACCGAGCGGATGAATCGCGCACCGCGGAGCTCTCGATGTCTGAACTGTGGCGACCCTCCCCCGCGCGCATCGCGGATGCGACCCTGACACGCTTCACGAGCTGCGTGAACGCGCGCCGCGGCACGCAGCTGCGTGAGTACGCCGAGCTGTACGCCTGGTCACTCGCCGAGCCCGCAGATTTCTGGAGCGAGCTGGCGCGCTTCGCGGATGTGCGCGCGGACTGGGGCGCGGGACCTGCCATCGAGCACCCCGGGCGCATGCCGGGGGCGCGCTTCTTTCCGGGCGCGCGGCTGAACTTCGCCGAGAATCTCCTGAGATTCGGCGACGATCAGCCGGCACTGGTGTTCCGCAACGAGCGCGGCACGCGCCGCACACTCTCGTACCGGGAGCTGCGGGCGCAGGTGGCGCGCGTGGCCGATGGACTGCGCTGCGCCGGGGTGGTGGCCGGTGACCGCGTCGCCGGCTTCCTGCCGAACCTGCCGGAAGCGGCCATCGCGATGCTGGCGGCGGCCAGTGTCGGCGCTACCTGGTCGTCGTGCTCGCCGGACTTCGGCGTGCGCGGCGTGCTCGAGCGCTTCGGGCAGATTCAACCCAAGGTGCTGTTCAGCGCCGACGGCTACTTCTACGCCGGCAAGCAGCTCGATTCGCTGCAGCCCATGTCAGAGGCGCTGGCTCAGCTCACCGCGGTCGAGCGCGTGGTGGTGATCCCGTATGTCGATCCGCGGCCCAACCTGGCGGCGCTGGGGCCCGCGGCCGGCCGCGCCAGCCTCTGGCAGGAGTTCGGCGTCAGCGGGGGCGCCGCATCGTTCGCCCCGCTCCCCTTCGACCACCCGCTGTACATCCTGTATTCGTCCGGCACGACCGGCAGACCGAAGTGCATCGTGCATGGCGCCGGCGGCACGCTGCTGCAGCATCACAAGGAGCACCTGCTGCACACCGACCTGAAGCGCAGCGACCGGCTGTTCTACTTCACGACCTGTGGCTGGATGATGTGGAACTGGCTCATCAGCGGGCTCGCCTCAGGTGCGACGCTGGTGCTCTACGACGGCAGTCCCTTCCATCCGCACCCCGGCGTGCTGTGGGACATGGCGCAGCATGAGCGCATCACGATCTTCGGCACCAGCGCCAAGTACCTCTCGGCGCTGCAGAAGGACGGCTTCGTTCCGGCGCAGGCGGTGGATCTCACGGCGCTGCGCACCGTGCTGTCCACCGGCTCGCCGCTGCTGCCGGAGAGCTTCGACTACGTCTACAGCGCCGTCAAGGCCGACCTGCAACTCGCTTCGATCTCCGGTGGCACCGACATCGTGTCGTGCTTCGCACTCGGATGTCCGACGCGGCCGGTGTATCGGGGCGAGATCCAGTGCCGCGGACTCGGCATGGCGGTCGACATCTTCGACGACGCCGGCCGGCCGGTGCGCGGGGAGCGCGGCGAGCTGGTGTGCACGGCGCCATTCCCGTCGATGCCGGTCGGGTTCTGGAACGACCCCACGGGAGCGAAGTACCGCGCCGCCTACTTCGAGCGCTTCCCGGGTGTCTGGTGCCACGGCGACTACGCGGCGCTCACCGAGCATGACGGAGTGGTGATCTACGGGCGCTCGGATGCGGTGCTGAATCCGGGCGGTGTGCGCATCGGCACCGCGGAGATCTATGCCGCGGTCGAGAGCCTGCCGCAGATTCTCGAGGCGCTGGCGGTAGCCCAGGACTGGCAGGGCGATGTGCGTATCGTGCTGTTCGTGCGCCTGCAGAACGGGGCCGAGCTCGACGAAGCCCTGCAGCAGCAGATCCGCTCGACCATCCGCACGCACACCACCCCCAGGCACGTGCCGGCGAAGATCATCGCCGTGGCGGACATCCCGCGGACGCTCTCCGGCAAGGTCACCGAGCTCGCGGTGCGCAACGTGATCCACGGCCTGCCGGTCAAGAACCTGGATGCACTCGCCAATCCGGAGGCGCTGGCGCATTTCCGCGATCTGCGCGAGCTCGGGTCCTGAAGCGCGTGAGCGACGCCGCTGCGAGCGCGACCGCCGCCGCGTCCGCCGCCGCTGCCGCGGCGGCCCCGGGCGTGCTGCAAGCCCTAAATCACGCCGCGCCGGATCTGGTCCTGCTCGATCGATTCGAACAGGGCGCGGAAGTTGCCCTCGCCGAACCCCTCGTTGCCTTTTCTCTGGATGATCTCGAAGAAGATCGGACCGATGACATTGCGCGTGAAGATCTGCAGCAGCACTCCCTCGCCCTTCTGCGGATTGCCATCGATCAGGATGCGGCGGCTGCGCAGCTCGGTGAGCGACTCCCGATGGCCGGGCACGCGGGCGGCGAGGTTCTCATAATAGGTGTCGGGCGTGTCCTGGAACGCGACCCCGTGCCCTCGCAGCACGTCCACCGTGCGGTAGATGTCCTCGGTCGCGAGGGCGATGTGCTGGATGCCCTCGCCGTGATACTCGCGCAGGTACTCCTCGATCTGGCTCTTGTCGTCCTGCGACTCGTTGATCGGGATGCGGATCTTGCCGCACGGACTGGTCATGGCGCGCGACAGGAGCCCGGTGCGCTCGCCCTCGATGTCGAAGTAGCGGATCTCGCGGAAGCTGAACAGCTTCTCGTAGAAGCCGGCCCAGACATCCATGCGCCCGCGGCCGACGTTGTGCGTCAGATGGTCGATCAGGGTGAGGCCTGCTCCTTCGGCCGGCGCGCGCTCGGCCGCCGCGCCCGCCACCGGGCGAAAATCCACGTCATAGATCGAGCGCTCGCCGTACAGGTCGACCAGGTAGATGAGCGAGCCGCCGATGCCCTCGATGCAGGGGATGTTGAGCTCCATGGGACCGGCGCTCTGCGGTCCGGGCCTGGCGCCCAGTTGCAGCGCCCGGCGGAACGCTGCGGCCGCGTCGCGCACCCGGAACGCCATGGCGCACGCCGAGGGACCATGCGCGCGCGCGAACGCCTGTGCGAAGGACTCAGCTTCCGCGTTGATGATGAAGTTGATCTCACCCTGGCGGTGCAGGGTGACGTTCTTGGCGCGATGGCGCGCGACCACCGGGAACCCAAGCCGCTCGAACAGCGTGCGCAGCAGCTGCGGATCCGGGGCCGTGTACTCGACGAATTCGAAGCCATCCGTGCCCATCGGGTTGTCGTGCGGCTCGCTCATGGGCTTCACCTTCGGTGCAGCAGCGACGCGCGGCTGGCGCGGGGGCGATGATTATAGCCGCCCGCGCACCGGGCACCGGCCGCGGCAGCCCGCGGCCCCGCTCGCGGGGTGTCAGCCGCGACAAGGTATAATCGCGCGCCGCAACACTGCGGGACCTGCGGCCGGCCCTTGCGGCCATGAAATCGGCCACGCGCACACGGCACCGCCGCTTTCCCCAC
>Ga0209472_1000167_pt1 | contig 39323 bp, 30 predicted proteins | sample GraSoiAngelo_130_FD_185887 | JGI IMG/M metagenome (GOLD analysis project Ga0209472, IMG submission 185887) | Grasslands soil microbial communities from the Angelo Coastal Reserve, California, USA - 14_0929_02_20cm (SPAdes) (version 2) | ecosystem: Environmental > Terrestrial > Soil > Grasslands ... | reverse complement strand
GGCAGGTTCGTCGCCAAACCGAAGCCGCTGTACGAGTTCGTGACGTCTGAAAACGCAATGTTCGGCGGACACGCAGTCACGTTCTCTATGGTGCACTGGGGAAAACCCTGACCGCCGGCAAATTTGAAAAAGCCCTGGCCGTAGCTCACCCGAGCTTGCGTTATGAAATTGGTCGTCCAGGCGCGAGTATAGTCCCAACCGTACTGCCGGTCTTGCGCCGGCACCGCCACAAAGGCCCCACTGGCGATAGCAGCAGTGCTGCCGTTCAATGCAGCGTTGCTGTTCTGATAGATGAAACGGAAGAAGAAGCGGTCTTTGTTGCTAATAGCCCAGTCGCCGCGGCCCGTGATCTGCTTGTCGTCAAAATTGTTCCCCACGACACGGTTTACAAATGCGAACGGCACCGTTGCCGCTGTCGTGCCGTTGGAGACCGTGATGTTCTGCACAACGCCAGAGGGCTGCGGATTGCCGGCCGTAATCCCGTACGGCCCGAACTTCTGGATCGCGGCCACAGCAGGGTTGTTGGGGAACGCCGCAGCCAAAGCAGTGAGGCCGGCAGGCGTCGGGGTGAGGCTCGAGGAAGTGGACGAGCTCACGGCCCGTTGCTGCTCTTGCTGGTAGCTGCCAAAAAACCATATCCGGTTCTTCAGAACCGGGCCGCCAAGCGTACCGCCCCAGCGGTTATCGACGAAGCGGGGGACCACCGGCGTCTTGCAGCTGGTCGCGAACGGCGTAGCCGTCCCGGCGGTCACACCAGGAGGGCAGAAGCCTAGCAGCGGGTTCTTCTGGCCGTTCGTAAGGGAGCGGTCCCAATCGCCCTCGTAGAACTCGTAGCCGCTTCCGTGAAATAGGTTCGTGCCTGACTTGGTGATGTAGTTCACCACCGTCCCCGAGTTGCGCCCATATTCCGCGCTAAAGTTGTTGCTTACCACCTGGAGTTCTCCCAATATGTCCGGATTGGAAAGAAAGACCAAAGGACCAGCCACAGAGTTGTCATTGTTCGCCTGGCCATCGATCTGGAAGTTGTTTGAGCGCCCGCGCAGGCCATTGTTCGCGATTGCCGCTCCGTTGGTGTTGCTGAAGTTCGTCGAACCGTTGTTGGCCACGCCGGGAATGAAGAGTGCCAGGTTGTCGAAACCCGCGCCAGCGTTAGGCAAAGCCCCTACGACGGTCGTATCGAAAGTGCCGCCGATCTGCGAACTCGTGCTCTCGACCAGGGGCACCGAGGCTTCCACAGTAATCAATTCCGAAGTGGCACCGACGTCTAGCGTATGGGCCCCCAGCGCAGTACTTTTTCCAGCTTCCACCACAACGTTGCTGAGTTGTAGCTTGCGAAATCCGGATGCCTCGATGGTCAGATTATACAAGCCGATGGGAAGGCCCTTGAGTTCATAGTAGCCCTGTGCGTCGGACTTGTCAGAGAACTTGGCGGCTGTGGCCACATGCGTGGACTGCACAGTCGCGCCCGCAACGACAGCTCCCTGCGCGTCCATGACCGTACCTGAAATCATTCCGGTAACAATGCCTTGGCCAAAAACAGAAGGGGAACTAAGCAATACCACTATGACTAGTACAAGTCCCGCACGAAGATTCCAGCAAATCGTTCTCAAAGGGGTAAACAGACCGTGAGCGTCTAACCTCATGGGAAGCCTCCAAATTGAGACGTAGCTTTAGAATGTTAGGTACCTGGACGTGACCACCACAGTCACATGATTGAGGGGATAGCATTTCTGGCTCCAATTTTAGCTGAAACTTACACCTGACAGAGGCGCAAGAAAACAAGGCACTTATTTTAGGTCTAGGTTAGTTTTGATTTAGAATCTAGGTCCTTGGGGACTCGAAATTGGTATGAAATTGCGCATAATTGTACAGAAAACTGGAACCTAACGCGCTTCTAGAGACGCCACCGGGATCAGGCATTGGCACTTTGATTTCGCAGACGACTCCCACTCGCAACTTTCACCGGTCGCCCATACTTCCAGGCCTTAACCAGCCGTATTTTCTTCGCGATGCCGTTACACAGGGGGCAATACCGCACCAATGGTATTGGTGCGGGCCGGCGGTTTCTCTTTCGGGGCGGCGGGTTCGTCTTCGGTAGGGGCGGTATCGGGAGTATCCACATTGACGTGATGCTCACCAACTTGCTCTTCGAGCGGAACGACATTTGCAAAATCCATGGCGGGCATTCCAGCTGTGGCCCCCTGCATGAATTCCAACCAAATCGGCAGGGCCGCACGCGCACCGGTTTCTTTCTTCCCGAGCGAAATCTGCTTGTCGTCGAAGCCCACCCACACGCCGGCGGTAAGCTGCGGCGTGTACCCCACAAACCAGGCATCGGTGTAGTCCTGCGTGGTTCCCGTCTTGCCGGCGGCGGGGCGGCCCAATGCCTTGGCCTGGATACCTGTTCCGAATTGTATGACTTCCTCGAGCATGGCGGTCATGGTGCGCGCCACTTCGGGGGAAAGCACGTCGTGCACTTCGGGATGCGCTTCTTCGAGCAGCGCGCCGTCATAACTCGTTACGCGGCGAATCATGTGCGGGTCGATACGGATGCCGTCGTTGGGGAACACGGTGAAAGCAGAAACGTGTTCGAGCAGCTTCATGTCCGCGGCCCCAAGCGCGAGCGGAAGATACGGCGGCAGCGGCGTGGTGATGCCGAAACGCTTGGCCATGTCCACCACGGTATTGATGCCGACTTTTTCCGCAAGTTTCACGGCAGGAACGTTTCGTGAACCCGCCAGCGCGCGGCGCAGAGTGATGGTCCCTTCGAATCGTTCATCGTAATTGCGCGGAGAATACGGCTGGCCTCCGCTAATCGTCGTGAACGGCAAATCGACAATCGTATCGAAAGGCGTCGCGCCTCGTTCGAGCGCATCGGCGTAGACGTAAACCTTGAAAGAACTTCCGACCTGTCGGACAGCCTGCGTGGCACGATTGAATTTGGAATCCTCAAAACTGTAGCCGCCAACCATGGTTTTGATTTCTCCGGTGGAATTATCGATGGCGAGAAGCGCGCCCTGCGGGCCGGGCTGTTGTTCGAGCTGGACGCGCACGGTGTTGTCGCGCAATTCTTGAATCGAGAATTGCGCCAGGTCGCCGACTTTCAGCAGGTCGCCGGGTTTCTTGCGCCCAGTCCAGGCGAAATCGTTGGCGGAAAGGATTCCGCGGTACGGACCGATCTTGATGACCACATCTTTGTCCGCCACCGAAAGGACGAGCCCGGTGACGTAGCTTCCCTTCTCGATGGCATGCCGCCAATCGTCGTCTTCGTAAGAATCCAGTTTGCCGAGATTGTCGCGCAGCACGTTGGGAAGGTTGCCCTTCCAGCCGTGGCGCCGTTCGTAACTGTGCAGACCATCGCGCAAAGCCTGGTTCGCGACGCGTTGCATGTTGATATTCAGTGTGGTGTACACGCGCAGTCCGCGCTCGTGCACAGCCGATGTTCCATACGTCGCTTCGAGATACTTGCGAATCTCTTCGAAGAAATATGGCGCAAGGTCGTTGCGCGGATACTGAATGTGCAGTCCGAGCGGAGATTTTCTGGCGTTGCTCTCTTCCGTCGGCGTGATCTTCCCTTCTTCTTCCATGCGATGGATCACCAAATTGCGGCGGCTTAGAGCGGCTTCCGGATTCGAGAGCGGAGAAAATTTCGGGCCGTTGACCATTCCGGCCAGCAGCGCCGCTTCCTGAAGTTTCAAGTCTGTGACGGGCTTGCCAAAATAAAATTGCGCGGCGGCGGCAAAACCGTAATTCCCATGCGCTAGGTAAACCTGGTTGGCATACATCGTGAAGATTTGCGGTTTCGTGTAGCGGCGCTCGATCTGCAGCGCAAGGAGAATTTCTTGCATCTTGCGGCGGAAGCTGCGGTCGCTGCGGTCAAGAAAGAGATTGCCGGCGAGCTGCATGCTGATGGTGCTGGCCCCGCCGGTGATCTTGCGCCTGACGAGATTTCGTACCGCGGCGCTGAACATGCGCGGAAAATCGATGCCCCAGTGCTCTTCGAAATGCTGGTCCTCGATGGCGGTGACGGCGGTGTACAGCACCCGGGGACACTGCTCGTACGTCATCAGGATGCGGCGCTGCAGCGCGAAACTGCCGGCAAGCTGGCCGTCATCCGCGTAGACTTCCGTGACCACGTCCGGTCTGTAAGTTTCCAGCGCGCGAATCTCCGGCAGATCGCTGGCGTAGACAAACAGCAAGCCGCATCCGGCTCCCAATGTCATGGCGCAAAGGACGAGAAAAGCAAGGGCCACGCGGTCAATCAGTTTCCAACCGCGCAGACGCAATGTAATCGGTGGAAGGCTCAGCATTAAATAAATACTCTATCGCAGAAATCGGACATTCGGCTGGGAAGTGTCAGGCCAGAGCTTCGTAATATTTTTCTCCGGCGCAGGAGCGGCAGAGGGTGCGGCCATTTTTCACAACTTCGCGCTTGAAATTGATGCCTTCGCCGCATTGCGCGCAGACAACGCGAGAACCCTTGAAACCAGGCAAATCTTCCGGCAGCACTTCAACTTTTACCCACTGCTTGTCGAAAAGAATCTCATCGGACAGCTGCGCGTAGGCTTTTTGCTGGCCGGCGTCTTTGCCAAGTTCGGGAAACATTTCGCGCGCGGCCTGCTTGGAAGATTCTTTGGCCGCGATGCGCACCGCTCGGCCGGTCTGGAGATCGACGAACGTGGCGGCGACTTTGCCCCAGTCGCGGAATTTCAAGGCGCGCTTGCCGAGGCGGCAGTTGGCAACGAGCGCCACGGCATCGGTCACGCAGCGGTCGATTTCGACATACGTGACGATTCGCTTGCGCTCAGCAACAGGGTTATCTATGCCGAGTTCGCGCAACCCAAGCATCGCCAGCCGCACGCCGAGGACCTGTCCGGCACAGAGGTGGCCGTGGGCAACCGTGGCCAGTTCGAGGTATTCAGCAACAGTTTTCATCGCAGCCAGCGCAACTCAAACCTTCCCCGAGGCGGACCAGGGGTGCGGCTTGCGTGCCTCGATGAACGCCAGAACTGTCATCACAACGGCGAGAGCAGCAAGAGCGCCATCGCGTACCACGGTCATGCCGGTGAGCGGTTCGGGAGTGGCGAAGCAGCCGCAGTTGATGTTCATGTGTAGAAGATAGGCGCGTGTAACGACGCCGAGAAACCCCAGCATGATCAGCGTGATCAGCGAAGCCCAGATGCGCAGTTGCCAGCCGATGAGCAGAAGCAGCCCAAGGATGAGTTCGGCAAAAGGCAGAGTGTGCGCTACAAAGTCCACGACGGGGGACGAGAGCATTTTGTACGATTCCACCTGCTGCGCAAATGTGGAAAGATTAGTGGAGATGGAGAATTTTAGGACGAACACCGGCCACAAGTGCGTGTTAGGAAAAAAAATCTTGGAGATGCCCGCGTACGCAAAGATTCCTCCAAGGACCAGGCGGCCGATCCAGAGGATTGCTCTTCGTAGGTTGAATGGGCTGGATTGCATCATGGATTCTTGAAAGAATTCTTAGATTTGTTTCGCTCGCGATCCAAAATTATTTCTGCGAAAGCAGCTGATCGAGAAATTGCTTGAGAATGTCGTAAGTCATGGCGCCGGAGTAGGGATAGGTCTGGCCTTTGCAATGAAAGACAGTGGTGGGCGTCTGGTTGACGCGGTAAGTCTGGCCAAGGGCGTAATCCTTGTCAATCATGGGGTCAAGTGTGCCACCCTTGACCAGCGCACGCACTTTGGCCATTTCCGCAGGGGAAAGCACGGCAGCAACTGTGCCATCCACATCACCGTTTTGCTCCCACTTTTCTTGGTTCTGAAAGAGCGCCTGTTCCGCAGCCTCCACCTTGCCAATCTGCGCGGCGGCGCGAGCATAGCGGGCGGCGACCCTTGAGTGCGCGTGCATGGGAAGCGGGAAATCGCGGTGGATCAGGTAGACCCTGCCGCTGCTGACGTAGTCGTCCATCAACCGGCGATTTGTAGTGGTGAAAAGCGTTTTGCAGGCCGGGCACTGATAATCGCTGAAGATCTCCATCGTCACGGGAGCGTTCCTTGAGCCGAACGCTTTGTGCGGGTCGACGTCAGGGAGAGCGGCGGACTGTGGCGCTGGGGGAAGAGCGGCCACTTTCGCCTCGACCACAGGCGCGGGGATCGACGGCGGTTCAGACTTCGCCCGCGTGGCAGCGGTTTCCGTCGGCGGTTGCGCCACCGGTTGCATCGTTGGCGCGGCGGGTTCAGCGGTCTTGTGCAGAGACGGCAAAAACAGAGCAACCAAGCCAAGGAAGACTACGCTAACAATCCCTGCCAAAATCCGCCGACGGTTCACACGATCCTCCAATTTAATCGAAGTGATTCGCCCTTGTGTGAGACGAAATTTAATTCTACCTCGAAACAGGGGGAATGTGAGGTAGTCGAGTCTTGGATGGCCAAGTGCGCTCCGAACAACATACCTCCCACCACCGCCTGGAGGTTTGTTGCGGCCATACGCGGAAGCGTCGTTCGATGTGGTTTGCTGGTTAAGCAAGAAACCTTCGCCATGCATGGAGAAGATGCGCTGCGATCTTGCTAACGCACAGAAAATGAAAGAGATATAGATGTTGTAAGAAAACTTGACAAAGACACACTCAACATGTATACTCCCCTTCGAGCGAGGCTCGGACCGCGAGGACTGCGCTGGATTCGCATTGATTTCAGCGATATGCGGGCGAATGGAATTATCAAAGGATTTTAGGAGGAACGGCAGCAATGAGTAAGATTATCGGAATTGACCTGGGAACCACGAACTCGGTCGTGGCGGTGATGCAGGGTGGCGAACCGGTGGTAATCCCCAACCAGGAAGGGGCACGGACGACGCCATCTGTCGTAGCGATTACCAAGACGGGCGAGCGCCTGGTCGGCCAAGTCGCAAAGCGGCAGGCGGTGACGAATCCCGAGAATACCGTGTATTCCATCAAGCGGTTTATGGGCCGCCGGTTTGATGAAGTTGGCGAAGAGACGCGGCGTGTGCCATACAAAGTAGTCGCGGGACCCCATCAAGATGCGCGCGTTGAGATTTCAGGGAAGGCCTACAGCCCGCCGGAAATCTCCGCGATGATTCTCGGCAAGCTAAGAGCTGCCGCGGAAGATTTTCTCGGTGAGAAGGTCTCGAAGGCCGTAATCACTGTCCCGGCGTACTTCAACGACGCGCAGCGGCAAGCCACGAAACAAGCAGGCGAAATTGCTGGCCTCGAAGTGGTTCGCATCATCAACGAGCCGACCGCGGCGGCGCTGGCCTACGGGTTGGACAAAAAGAGCGACGAGACGATCGCGGTGTACGACCTGGGCGGCGGCACGTTCGACATTTCCGTGCTGGAAGTCGGCGCGGGCGTCGTGGAAGTGAAGTCCACCAACGGCGATACACACTTGGGCGGCGATGACGTCGACCAGCGAATCGTGGACTGGCTGATCGACGAGTTCAAGAAAAAGAACAACATCGACCTGAGCAAGGACAAGATGGCGCTGCAGCGGCTGAAGGACGCAGCCGAAAAAGCCAAGATCGAGCTCTCGCAAATGATGGAGACGGAGATCAACCTGCCGTTCATCACCGCGGGCGCCAGCGGGCCGATTCACATGGAGGAGAAGCTCACCCGCACGCGGCTCGAGCAAATGGTGAACGATTTGCTGGAGCGCTCGATGAAGCCGGTGAAGCAAGCGCTGGAAGACGCGAAGATGTCGCCGAATGATATCCAGGAAGTAGTTCTGGTGGGCGGCTCGACACGCATCCCCAAGGTGCAATCGCTGGTGCGCAACTTCTTCGGCGGGAAAGAGCCTCACAAGGGCGTAAACCCCGACGAAGTCGTGGCCGTGGGCGCGGCGATTCAGGGCGCGGTTCTCGCGGGCGACGTAAAGGACATCCTGCTGCTGGATGTGACGCCGCTCTCGCTGGGCGTCGAGACGCTCGGCGGCGTGATGACCGTCCAGATTCCGCGCAACACCACCATCCCGACGCGCAAGGTCGAGACGTATTCGACGGCGGCGGACAACCAGCCGGGCGTGGAAATCCACGTTCTGCAGGGCGAGCGCAAATTCGCCAGCGACAACCGTTCGCTTGGCAAATTCAAACTGGACGGGATTCCGCCGGCTCCGCGCGGGACGCCGCAAATCGAGGTCACTTTTGACATCGATGCGAACGGCATCCTGAACGTGAGCGCGAAGGACAAAGCCACCAACAAGGAGCAGAAAATCACCATCACGGCTTCGAGCGGCCTGACCAAGGAAGAGGCCGAGAAGATGCGGGCAGAGGCCGAATCGCACTCGGAAGATGATCGCCGCCGTATGGAAGAGGTCGAAGCGCGCAACAGCCTGGATGGTGTTGTGTATCAAGCCGAGAAGATGATCCGCGAGAACCGCGAGAAGATCGCGGAAGCAGACGTGAAGAAGGCCGAAGAGGCTACCGAAGACGCGAAGAAAGCCGTCAATGAAGGCGGCGTTCCGCGGCTGCGGGCGGCCAAGGAGAACGTCGAGCGTGCGCTGCACAAGATCGCTGAAGATCTGTACAAGACGGCGCAAGCGGCAGGACAGGCCAGTGCAGCGGCGGGCGCGGCAGGCGGAAATTCGTCAGGCTCGAGCGGCGCTCAGGAGAAGAAGCCCGGCGACGTGATTGACGCCGAGTACGTTGACGTGGACGAATCAAAGCGTCCTAACTAAGTTGAAGTAGTGATGGCAGGGGCGCAGCCCATGGTGGCGGGCGCCCCTGCAATTGTGTTCCCGGTACAAGATGCCTACCACAGCCAAACAGGATTACTACGAACTATTGGGAGTGCCACGAAAAGCGAGTGCTAAGGATATTCGCTCGGCATTTCGCAAGCTGGCACGGAAATATCACCCGGACTTGAACCCGGGCGACAAGTCCGCAGAAGAAAAGTTTAAGCAGTTGCAGGAAGCCTACGATGTCCTCTCCGATTCCAAGAAGCGGCAGATGTACGACCAGTACGGTTTCTACAGCGAAAACCTTCCGCCGGGCGGACCAGGCGGTGCCGGCGGCCACGGAGGGGAGCAGGACGTCAACTTTGATTTTGACGGATTTGATTTTGGCGGCGGGTCCGGCGCGGCGGGCGGCGGAGCCAGCTTCCGTGATCTCTTCAGTCAGTTTTTCAGCGGCGGTCGCGGTGGCGCCGCGATGGAACCGGAGCACGAACCCGGCGGCGACCTGGAATACCAGATCGAGATTGATTTCTGGGACGCCGTGCGCGGAGCGGTAAAGAAGCTTTCCATCACGCGGCTGGACACTTGCGAGACGTGCCATGGCACGGGTGCCGTGGGCACGCCGCAAACCTGCACCGTATGCGGAGGCACCGGCACAATCCGGCAGACCGCTGGCAAGATGAAATTCAACGTGCCGTGCACCGGCTGCGGCGGGACGGGCAAGCTGCGCACCGTGTGCAAGACCTGCGGCGGCGAAGGGCGTGTGCGGCGGTCAGAAACGATTGACGTGCGCATCCCCGCAGGAGTTGCCAATGGCGGGCGCGTACGGGTTCCGGGCAAAGGCAATTCGGGGACGATGGGCGCGCCGCCGGGTGATTTGTATTTGCGCGTAGTCGTAAAGCCGCATGAATTTTTTGAACGGCGCGGCGACGATTTGTACACCAAGATTCCGGTGACGGTAAGCGAGGCCACGCTGGGCGCCAAGATAGAAGTGCCCACGATCGACGGGCGCGCGCTGGTGAGGATTCCGCCAGGTACGAACAGCGGAAAGACGCTGCGCCTGAAAGAAAAAGGTGTGCCGAGCGCGAGGAATGGCGCAAGGGGCGACCAGTACGTGGAAATTCAAGTGCTAGTGCCTCCTCCGACGGATGAACGCGTGCGAAATCTGATGAAAGAGCTGGAGAGCGTCGCGCCGGGTGATCCGCGGAAGGATTTGTTCAGCAAGGCGGGAGTCTAGGGAATCGAATATGGCGCCGCGAGCAAAAAAACGAGCCAAGGCCGGCTACATGATCAGCGCGGTGGCGGAGTTGTACAAGCTGCATCCGCAGACGCTGCGGCTGTACGAACGCGTGGGGCTGCTGAAGCCGTCGCGTTCGCAGGGGAACACGCGGCTATATACGGACGCGGATCTCGAAAGGCTGGATGTGATCCTGACCCTGGCGCGGGACATGGGCGTCAACCTGGCGGGCATCGAGATTATTCTGAACATGCGCGAGAAAATGATCGAGATGGAGCGGCAGATGGGAGAGTTCGCGCAAGTGGTGCAGCAGGAATTGTCGCGCGTAGCGGCGTCGTACACGCGGGAGAAAATGCCGCGGACTGCGATTGTTCGCGCTACGCCGCGGATCGTGCGGTAGTACTCTGCGAGCAGAAATCAGCTATCGGCAATCAGATCTCACCAAAGAGATTGAGTAGTTCCTTCCACAGTTTTCCCAAGCTAGACAGCTTGCCGTCCAAAGAACACGCCCGTATGCTGTTTGGCGCAGGGAAAAGTACCGGTCTGATTATGGCGCTGGAAAATTGCACTCTTTGCAGGGGAACGGGATGGAAGCTGGTGCCGCGCGCGGATGGGGCCGGCAAAGTCGCACTGGCGTGCGATTGCGGCATGGAGGCGCGCGCATCCCTGGTCATGGAACGCGCGCACATTCCCAAACGTTACGAGCATTGTGACTTTGAGAGTTACGTCACGGACCTGACCGATGGGAAGACCTGGTCGGCACAGCACGCGCACTCGCTGAAGCAAGCGAAGCTTTTTACGCAAGGGTTTGTGCGTGAGTATCCCGGTTCGTCCGAAAAGGGCTTGCTGTTCATGGGACCGTCTGGGGTGGGAAAAACGCATCTGGCGGTTGCGGCATTGAAAGAACTCATTCATCGGGGACACGCCGGATTATTTTGCGATTACCGCGAACTGTTGAAGGAAATTCAAGCAAGTTACAACCCGGCGAGCGAATCAACGGAGATGAAGATTCTCGAGCCGATTCGCACGGTGGAAATCCTGGTGCTCGATGATCTCGGCGCGAGTAAACCGTCCGACTGGGTGCGCGACATCGTGGGGATTGTCCTGAACGCGCGGTATAACGAGAACCGCACAACCATTATCACCACGAATTACCTCGACAATCCCGCCTCGGAAGGTGAACCGGCGCGCCTCCCTGGAGGGAAGCTGATTTCGCCTACACGAGAAGATTCGCTGGAGCAGCGCATCGGATCGCGCATGCGTTCACGATTGTATGAGATGTGCCGCACCGTGGAAGTATCTGCTCCGGATTTCCGGCGGGAAAAGACGCAGGCGGGTCGTGCGCCCGCGTAAGACAAAAGACGGACGGCCAATTCCCAGTAACCCAGAGATGCGCAGCCACGCGATTGCCGCCATGCTCAAAGGAGCAGACCGGCGATCGATTGGCCGGTCCAACGAGGTCAAGAAACTTGTCTTGCGCCAGCCAGGACGCTTCGCCGAACTCTTTAAATGCCTTTGGGACGAAGATCCGGTTGTCCGGATGCGGGCAGCGGATGCGGCCGAAAAAATCAGCGTCACGTTGCCGGAATTGTTGGAATCCCACAAACAGGAATTGCTCGGCCTGCTGGATGAAGCGGAACAGACTGAACTGAGGTGGCATCTGGCGCTCATGGTGCCGAGACTTACGCTAAGCGGGCCAGAGAGATATTGCGCTGCGGCAGCCCTGCGGCGTTACCTGGAAGATCGCAGCTCCATCGTGAAGACTTTTGCTCTGCAAGGGTTGGCTGATCTCGCTAATCAGGATGCAAGCCTACGAGAGCCGGTGCGGCGAACCCTCGAAGAAAGCTTGCGAGCCGGCACAGCGGCCATGAAAGCGCGAGCACGGAAACTATTGAAAGAGCTGCAAAATTGAAGGTCTTTTCGAAACCGCAGATTGATTGACACAAGGTTCGCGCGGCGAGTATCCTTTTGAGGTTGCAGCGTTTTCGACGCCCGCAGCATCTGTGTCCCAAGTAACCGATTTGCAGTTAACCTCCTTGCACTAAACCCAGACAGGGAATCAGCAAGGAATTCATTCGACTGAACGCGGGGCCGCATTGCGGCTACCCAAGGCGAAACAAACTTCCGGAGGCCAACAACCATGTTTACTGACCACGATAACCACTCCAATGCGGTTGCTGCCGCGCCTGCACCCGAAGCTGAAACCGCTCCGAACAGCACGCACACAGAAACAAATTCAGCGGTAGAGAATGCGACGGAGCAAACGGCTCTTGCCGCCGCTGCAGAGTCTTCAGAAGCGGCAAGCGCTGAGCGAGAGACGCCTGCGGCCGGAACGCCGGAGCAGATTGGCGCGTCCGCGGATGCGGCTGCCGCGCACGCTGCGGATGCCGAATCTGCCGCCGCGGACGAAGAAGCGGCCGGCTCGGAAGAAATGAGCAAGCTGCTGCAGGAGTACGACGAAAAGCAGGAAGCGGCTGCGTCGCACGAGGTGATTGAGGTCAAGGTTGTCGCGTACACGGAACATGGCGTAGTAGTGGATCTGGGCGGTAAGACGGAGGGACTGATTCCGGCTGCCGAGTTCGCGGACACGGAGATTCCGCGGCCGGAGCCAAACAGCACCATCGAGGTGCAGCGCACCGGGGAAAACAAGGACGGCTTCACGATCCTGTCGTACCTGAAAGTGCTGCGCCGCCGGACTTGGGAAAAAATCGAAGCAGCGTTCAAGGCCAAAGAAACGATTACCGGCAAAGTGGTGGACCGCATCAAGGGCGGCGTCGTGGTCGACATCGGCGTGCGCGCCTTCCTGCCGGGCTCACAGTACGATTTGCGGCCGGCGCAGAACCTGGACAACCTGACCGGCACGGAAATCCAGGTGCGCATCACCAAGCTAAACCGCCGTCGCGGCAACGTGGTGGTCAGCCGCCGCGCGCTACTGGAGGAAGAACTGCACGCCAAGCGCGCCGCATTGATGGAAACGCTGAGCGAAGGGCAGGTCGTGCACGGCCACGTCAAAAACGTGACTGAGTACGGCGCGTTCGTCGACCTCGGCGGAATCGACGGCTTGCTGCACTTGACCGACATGAGTTGGGGCCGCGTGAAGCATCCTTCCGATGTGGTGAAGCCGGACCAAGAACTCGACGTCATTATCCTGAAGTTTGACAAGGAAAAGCAGCGCGTATCGCTCGGACTGAAGCAACTGATGGCCGATCCCTGGGCCGGAGCTGCGGAGAAATATCCCGCCGGCGGAAAGGTCAAGGGCAAAGTCGTCGGGATCGTGGACTACGGCGTATTTGTGGAATTGGAGCAAGGAATCGAAGGCCTGGTGCACGTATCCGAAATGAGCTGGAACAAGAAAATCCAGCACCCGTCGAAGGTGGCCAAGGTTGGCGATGAAGTCGACGTCGTAGTGCTAGACATCAAGCCAAGTGACCGGCGCGTTTCGCTTGGAATCAAGCAGGCGCAACCCGATCCCTGGCTGCTCATTGCGGAAAAATATCCCGTGGGTACGGTCGTGACCGGTAAGGTGCGCAACATCGCGGAGTTCGGCGCGTTCATCGAAATCGAAGACGGATTCGACGGGCTCGTTCACGTTAGCGATGTGAGCTGGACCGAACGCATCAAGAATCCGCACGAGGTGTTCAAGAAGGGCGAAGACGTTACCGCCAAGGTGCTCAAGATCGATCCGGAGAACCGCCGCGTGTCGCTGGGCATCAAGCAGGTCAACGACATCTGGGGCGAGTGGTTCAAGCAGCACAGGGTTGGACAAATCGTGAAGGGCAAAGTTTCGCGCATCGCCACCTTCGGCGCGTTCGTCGAACTGGGCGAAAACATCGAAGCCCTTTGCCATAACACCGAGATTGAGGAGCGCAAGCGTCGCGACGAAGGCATGTCCGGCTTCCGTCCAACAACCGGGCCGCTGAAGAGCGCCGGCCCTCTCGAGCCGGGTAAGGAATACGACTTCAAAATCATCAAGATCAGCCCGGAGACGCGGCGCATCGGTTTGAGCTACCGCGCGGCCGTGAAGCAGATCGAACGCAAAGAGATTGAACAGTATCGTTCCACGTCGAAGTCCTCGTCGACGGCGACGATTGGGGACGCGCTGAAGTCCAAACTGTCGACGCGTTAGCTGGTTCAATACCGGTCCGGAGGGGGGCCGGCCTTCATAATTTCATTTACCTGCAGGTCATTTTAATGATAGGAAGGGGGCACTCCGGCACGGGGCCAGCCTCCGTAAGCCGTTTGGTTCCACCGTTTAGGGAAAGCGCAAAAGCGGCGAATGCTCCTGACGACCCGGGACGGCCGGCGCTCCCGGCGCCCGTAAGAGGGTGGACGAAGCGGTTTTTAATCTAGAGTTGCGCGACGAGGCATAGCGACGATGACCAAGCAACCCACACTTACGAAAGCCGACCTCATCGAAGAGGTCCTGCGCATCACCGAGCTTCCGCGGAAGGAGTCGGAAACCATCGTCGAGACTATTTTCGATAGCATCATCCAATCCCTGCAGCAAGGACAAAAGATCGAAATCCGGGGATTCGGCAGCTTCCGCACCCGCGAGCGCCGCGGACGAGTTGGCCGCAATCCAAAAACCGGAGCGAAAGTAGAAGTGCCCGCCAAGAAAATCCCCTTCTTCAAACCCAGCAAAGAGTTGAAAGATTTCGTGAATAGCGCCGAAGCCCAGGCAGCGCCCGCGAGCGCTGAGTAGCGGCACACGCAGCAAACAGAAGAATTCCGGCTCGAATCGTTTCCATTTCACTGACAAAACATAGGTAGGCTCCGGGTTCGCTCAGCCTGAACAAGAGCTTGTTCGTAACTCGTACGTCGCTTTTGCGCTATGCTGTGCGCGCGGCATTTGGGAAAAAGGAAGCGATGCGAATGGACTATATCTGGACTCCTTGGCGCTACCAGTACATGAAGGAGGCGGCAAGTGGAAACCAGCCGAAGTGCATTTTTTGCGATGCCGTGGCGCGCAACAATGACGCGGAAACTCTTATCGTTCATCGCGGCGAAAAAGCGTTCGTCATCCTGAACCGCTTCCCCTATACCTCCGGCCACGTAATGATCGTGCCGTACGCACACGTTGCGGAATTGAATTTGTGCCAAGCGGGAACACTGAACGAAATGATGCAGCTCTCCCAGCGTGTGGAAACGGCTTTGCGCGCGAATTACAAGCCCGACGGGATGAATCTGGGAATGAACTTGGGCCGCGCCGCCGGTGCAGGCGTGGTTGGGCATTTGCATCTGCACATGTTGCCGCGCTGGATTGGCGATTCGAATTTCATGACCGTCACCGGCGAAACCCGCGTCCACCCGGAAGATTTGAAAACCACCTACGAACGCCTCTCCAAGGCGCTTGCCTGATTCGCGAAGCCTGCTTTGCCGCGATAGAATACACAATTCAAAAGTTTGCACCGACGGGAGCAACAACGGTGGATCTGGAACTGACAGAAGAACAGAAGCTGCTGCAGAAGAGCGTGCGCGAGTTCGCAGAATCGGAAGTCCGGCCGCTGGCAAAGGAACTCGACGAAACCGGGCGCTTCCCGCGCGAACTTTTCAAGAAAGCGGCGGAACTCGGCCTCACCGGAGTTCCCTTCCCGGAGTCGGAAGGCGGCGCGGGTTTCGACCACATTGCTTACACCATCGTCATAGAAGAAATTTCGCGCTGCTGCGCCTCGACGGGCGTGATCCTCTCCGTGCAGAATTCGCTCTACTGCGATCCGATTCACCGCTACGGGACTGACGAACAGAAGAAAAAGTTCCTCCTGCCCTACGCCCGCGGCGAAAAGATCGGCTGCTACGCGCTCACCGAGCCGCAAGCCGGTTCGAACGCCGCCGCATTGCAAACGAAAGCCATCAAGAACGGCGACGTTTACGTCCTTAACGGCACGAAGGCCTGGATCACCAATGGCGGCGCGGCGGACGCAGCAATCGTTTACGTAAATACGGACCCGGCCAAAGGCGAAAAAGGAATCACCGCCTTGATCGTCGAAAAAGGCAGGCCGGGATTCAAAGTCGGCAAGGAAGAAAAAAAACTAGGCATCAACGCGACAGCTTGCAGCGAGCTGGTCTTCACCGATTGCGCCGTCCCCGTCGCGAATCGCATCGGCAACGAAGGAGAAGGCTACAAAGTGGCGCTCTCGACGCTCGACGGCGGGCGCATCGGCATCGCCGCGCAAGCCACCGGCATTGCACAAGGCGCGTTCGAAGCGGCGCTGAAATATTCCCAGGAGCGCATGGCCTTTGGCCACCCCATTTCACAATTCCAAGCCATCCAGTTCATGCTCGCGGACATGTCCACGGAAATTGACGCCGCGCGTTTGCTCATTCGAAAGGCGGCCTGGAAGCAGGATACCGGCGCTCGTTTCAGCATGGATGCCGCCATCGCCAAACTTTTCGCCAGCGAAATGGCCACGCGCGTCACGCACAAGGCCATCCAGATTCATGGCGGCAACGGCTACAGCCGCGAGTATCCCGTCGAGCGCAACTACCGCGACGCCCGCATCACCGAAATTTACGAAGGCACCAGCGAAATCCAGCGCCTGGTCATCTCCTCCTGGGTTCTTAAGTCTTAACAATGGACAATTCGACCACCAGCGATGCTATATGGGCCCCGTTCAAAAAGAATTCACATGAGCCTTCATATTCCTGACTGGAAGCGAGCGGCATTTGCCGGGATTGTTTTGACTGGTCTTGCGACAGCAGTGGTGTTTGGGATTAACCCCGGAGGATTCGAGGGACAGGGTAGTTGGTTTTTGGTGCTGCTCCCCGCGGCGCTCGTAGCATATCCGCTCTTGGATTACTTTCACCGAGTAGCGCCTCATGCAGAGACAGCGGCGTTTTGGGTGTTATTAATTGGCTTCAACTTCCTTTGGTATTGGGGACTCAGCTACGTCACGATTAGATTTGGCGCTTCCTCGAGGACTAAGCTCCGTGCGAGGCGTGAACCCCGGCCCCGAGCTACCTCATAAGCGATTTTCAGTCATAGTATGCTGAATGCGTGCTGGAACTCGATTGCGGACTCGAATTTGACGGTGCGCACGCGGAAGAGCGTTTCTTCCCTGCCCTCCCGCCGAAGGCCGCCGTTTGCCTAATCGAACCGCGCGAAGAAACTGCCGAGCCGTTCTTGATTCGTACGCAGAATTTGCAGCGGCGTCTGCAACGTCTTTTAGGTCCGGTCGATCCCGCCAGCAAACGGCTGAATCTGAGCGATTTCGCGCGCGGCATTCGCTACCGGGCAACGGGCTCGCCGTTCGAACAAACTCTCGCCTACTACCAGCACGCCAAGCAACTCTTTCCCAAACGCTATCGTGACTTGATGCGCTTGCGCCCCGCTGCAGTCCTCAAAGTGAATTTGCGTAATGCCTATCCGCGCTGCTATGTGACTCGCCGCATTCCCGTCGACGAGAGCGGCGCGCCCGCGGGAGGCGCGTATTACGGTCCATTCGCATCGCGGCGCTCCGCGCAAGCATTCGCCGAACGGATTCTCGATTTATTCAAAGTGCGCCGCTGCCAAATTAAAATCCGCCGCGATCCCACTTTTCCCGGTTGCCTCTACTCCGAAATGAAAATGTGTCTCGCACCCTGCTTTGCCGGCTGCTCGAAAGAAGAATATGACGTTGAAGTGCAGCGGCTCGTACACTTCCTGGAAACAAGCGGCGGCTCTCTCCGCTCTACGATCGAGGAAGATCGCGAAAAAGCCAGCGAGCAATTGGACTTCGAACGCGCCGCCGCCTTGCACAAAAAGGTCGAGAAGCTCGACGAGGTCTTGCGCGGAAGGCCGGAACTCACTCGGCGCATTCAGGATCTCGACGCCGTGATTCTGCAACGCGCCGCGGAGGAACAAACGATTGGCGTTTTTCGCGTGCAAAGTGGAAGGCTGGCGGAACCGTTTTTTCTGCGCTTCGCGGAGATCGCCAGCCAGCCGCGTTCCGCGGAACATATCTTTCGCGAGCAATTCGACTCAAACTCTACAGCAGCAGACGGCGACTTAGGCGAACATCTCTGGCTTGTGGCTCGCTGGTTCTACAGCAATCCGCGCGAAGGCGAGATTTTCTTCCGCGAAAAGGACTGGCCCTATCGTAGGATTCTTCGGGCGTGCTCGCGGCTGCTCGCGCCGAAGGCCAACGAAGCGGAAACGAATCCAGCGCCCGGACCAGCGCCATCGCCTGAAGGAGCGTCATGAGCAAATCCGCCACCAAAGAAGGAACGACACGTTACGCGCAGAAGTTTGCGGGCCACGCCGCCGAGGGCCATTTTCGAGAGACTCACCGGCTGGTCCTCTCTTCCGTCGGAATCGGCACCTACCTCGGACAGCCGGACGCAAAAACCGATGAGGGCTATACCGCAGCGGCCGTCGCGGCGGTCGAGAGCGGCATCAACGTGATCGACGCCGCCATTAACTACCGGTTGCAGCGCAGCGAGCGCAGTATCGGCGCGGCCATCCGGCAGCTTGCCGCGGAAGGCTTCGATCGTGACGAAATCGTCGTGTGCACCAAGGGCGGCTACCTGACACCGGATGGTTCGATGCCCGCCGATCCCAACGAATATTTTTTCCGCGAATACATCCAGCCTGGAGTTTTCAACGCCAAGGATATCGCCGCCGGCAGTCATTGCATGACGCCGAAATTTCTGAAAAATCAGCTTGGCCGCAGCCTGAAAAATCTGGCGGTCGAGTGCGTGGACATCTATTACCTCCACAATCCGGAAACGCAGCTTTCCGATGTGTCGAAAGAAGAGTTTCTGAATCGTATCCGCGAAGCATTTACATTTCTCGAATCTGCCGTGGAGGCCGGGGAGATTCAGTATTACGGCATGGCTACGTGGAATGGGTTCCGGCAGGATGCCCGAGCGCGCGATGCCATGCAGCTTGGCGAAATTACCCAAATCGCGCAGGAAATTGCCGGTGGCAGACATCATTTCCGTTTCGTGCAACTGCCCTTCAACCTGGGGATGACGGAAGCCCTGACGCTTGGCAATCAATCGCTGCGCGGGCATCATCGCACGGTGATGGAGGCGGCGAGCGATCTGGACATTACGCTGATTGCCAGCGCATCCCTGTTACAAGGTCAGGTGGCGAAGAATCTGCCGGAGTTTGTTGCCCAAGCGTTGGGATTGGAGAACGATGCGGAACGGGCGCTGCAATTCGTGCGTTCCTCGCCAGGGATCACCACCGCGCTGGTAGGGATGGCGCGCGCGGAACATGCGAAAGCCAACGCACGGCTGGTGGGCGTGGCTCCGGCGACCTTGGACGAATTCAGTAAACTTTTTTCACGTGGCGAAGGGGCTTGACGCAGAGAGCGGGACTCAATGACGAAGCTGAAAGACGCTGTCGGCAAGCCAGTTGGTGATCGCGGCATGGAGCTCATCAAGTTTGCCGGCAAAGAAATGATCGACACCTTCGATGACGACCAGGCGATTTTCGCCGGCGAGGGTGGGAATGAGCGCTTTCACTTTGTCGATAGCGCCGTGTTCGTCGTTGCTCGCATGCACAAATAACTTGGGCTTGTTGCACTGGCGCAGAAATGAAAAATCCGTGCTGTTGACGGGGAGACCCAAACCGATCAGGTGAGAAACGCGCGCGTGCTCGCAGCCGACGCGCAAACCTACCCAGGCTCCAAAACTGAATCCCGCCAGCAAAATTGGAACTCCCGGAAACTCCCCGGCAAGAAAATCGAGCGCGGCGCGAACGTCGTCCTTCTCCCCCTGGCCGCGGTCGTGAACGCCCGCGCTGAGTCCTGCGCCGCGAAAATTGAATCGCAGAACCGGAATCCCTCTGCCATCCAGCGATTTTGCGGTCTGATAGACCACTTTGTTGTGCATCGTCCCGCCAAACAGCGGATGCGGATGGCAGACCACGGCGGTGAGCGGCGGACGCACGGAAGATGGCGTCCAGAGAATCGCTTCGAGGCGTCCGGCAGGTCCTTCCAGGAAAAAATTGCGTGAGTCGTGGGTCGTGGTCATCGTTGCGCCAGGGACAATTTGCAGTCTAGCGCAATGCAGAGAAAAGACCGAATCGGGACGAAGTTCGGTGTGGTCAGTTTGAATTTTCTTAATCGTGATAATAGGGGTCAAAATTCAAACTGACGCATTACTCCAAATTTTCGAATTGTTTATTCCGCGCGGCAAACGCTGACATCGAGGGCAATACTGTCAGGCACGGGAGCGAGGCGCACAACTTTGGAAAGGAATTCCCCGGCACCGTGCCACGGCGCAGAAGCAGTGTTTTGAAACGAAATTCTCAAGTTATCCCCAAGCGCATACTCGCGGTGACTGCGAAACCGCATGCCATTTTCTGAAACGTCCATGGCCATAGCCTCTTCAAACCAGGGAATCCGTTCGAGTTGCACGCGCACGGGAACAGCCAGCGTCCTCCGGGCGCTGCCGCGTCGTTCCGGTTCGTGCCGCTGAGCATGTCCGTTGGCTGAAGAGTGCGGCAGCTCTTCGAATTGAAAAGCGACTGCAAACGTCGCTGGTGTGTCGAAGAATCCGATAGCGCGGGTAAGCTGATCCAGCTTCGCAGAGCGTTCCTGTTGCACGGCGCTTGCTGTTTGGACTTTCTCGCGCGCGTTGGTGGCACGAATCACCTCAAGCGCTTCCGCACATCTGACCACACGCGCCAGGATCTCCGGCTGGCCATCGGAGAGCGACGCGTCATAGGGAAAGGTGAGCCACACCATTACGCCCTTACTATGGGGTTCCTTGGTCGAAACAAGAGCTCCGTTGCGGGAGACGTCGATCGTATTTGCTAATTCGATTTTCTGGCCAAAAGGTGTGGTCCAGCGCAGGCGTACCGGAAGGCGCAGGCGTACCCGGCGGTGCTGGCGGCTGTCCATAGGCGTAACAGTACTGCCCGCGGGGATAGGTCTCCTGAGAGTATATTGTGGCGGTACTGAAATGAGCAAGACCTCGTACTAGGACAAAAATCCCTGAATTTCGCGTTGCAGTTTGCACGGGCCGATGTTAGCTTTGCGCCAGTCTCACAATTCCCAGGGGGGTTCGATGGCTGATGGAGAGGAACGCCGCGAAGCGCGGCGGTTCACAATGAGCCTGCCCATGCGGGTTTTGCCGCGAGAGGCCAAAGGAAACGAACTGGACGCACACACGCGGGACCTCAGTTACCGCGGCCTTTACTTTCTTACTGACGCCAAATTCGAAATTGGCAACGAGATTGAATTCGTTATCACGCTTCCACAGCAAATGACGCAGGCGGGCGATGTGAATATCCGCTGCCTCGGCGAAGTTGTGCGCATCGAGCCCACCGAAAATGGCAGAGTGGGAATCGCCGCGAAAATCGCGCGCTACGAATTCGTGCCCATTGCGGCAACTGCCGCGTAGGGCTACTTCCTCCGCTATTCGGGAAACTCATCTCTCGCAACGGAACTCGGTACAATACTGTGGAAACGCTTTTCTGCCGGGGGAAGCCATGTATCACTACGATGCCAAGATTGCGCTCGAGGAATTGCAGGAAGACGCGCTGCTTCCGCATCCCGTAAAACTGCGCGATATGATTCTGCGGACGATGCTGGGCCCGCAGGACGCGCAGCTTCTGAACCACGATTTTCAGGACTACCTGACGCGCTTCGGCGAACTGCAAAAAATCGGGCGCGGCATTCTGGAAAAAATCGCCGCCGGACAGCGAAAAACTTCCTGATGCGGCTCGCATTCGCAGGAACTCCCGGAAAATGAAATCAAAGCCGCGCGTACTGTTGCTGTCTGCAACATCCGGAGCCGGACACGTTCGCGCTGCCCAAGCGCTTGAAAAAGCTTTTCTGGCGCGCGGCGACTGCGCCGTCGAGCACATCGACGCCCTGCAATATGTCAGCAGACTTTTCCAGCGCGTTTACGACAAGGCTTATATTTCGATGGTGCGCCACGCACCGGAGCTGATGGGCGTGCTTTATGAACGCACGGACCAGCCGTGGCATCACCCGCGGCGGCGTCTGGCGCTGGACCGGCTGAACACCGGCCCCATGATCCGCCTGTTGAAGCGCATCCAGCCGGATCTGTGCGTGGCGACGCATTTTCTGCCCGCAGAGATCATTGCTTGGCTGATCGCCAAGCGGAAGTTGCGTGCGCACAATGCCATCGTTGTCACCGACTACGACGTGCACGCCATGTGGCTCTGCCGCACGGTCGACCGTTATTACGTGGCCATCGAGGAAGCCGCGGAATATTTGGCACGCATCGGCGTGCCGCGGGAAAAGCTGCGCGTGACTGGCATTCCCATTGATCCGCTGTTTGCGGCGCCAATCGATCGAGCGGATGCGCGGGAGCAATTGGGGCTTGACGCCGATGTAACGATGCTACTCATTTCCGCCGGGGGCTACGGCGTCGGGCCCGTGGAGCAGTTGGTGAAAGATTTACTGGCGCTGCAACGGCCGTGGCAAATTGCCGCGATTGCCGGCAAATCCGAAAAGACGCGGAAGCGTTTGGAGGAATTGGCGAAAGAAGCAGCAAATTTGCCCTCAGGCTCGCCACGCCTTTGCCCCGTTGGATTCACCACCGAGATGGACAAGTATATGGCGGCGGCAGACTTGATGGTCGGCAAACCCGGCGGGCTGACGACTTCGGAAGCCCTCGCGCGGGCCTTGCCCATGGCGCTGATCGAACCGATCCCCGGCCAGGAAGAGCGCAACGCCGATCATTTGCTGGAGGCCGGAGCAGCGATTCGCTGCAACAATTTGCCGGCGGCGGCATGGAAGATTGCCGCTTTGCTTGATGATGCCGCAAGATTGAAGAGAATGCGCGATGCTGCCAGAAGCCTGGGCCGGCCGGGAGCCGCCGCGGCCATCGCCGAAGATGCCCTGCGGCTGTTAAACTGAGAACGCGGGGGAAAGAGGCGGGGGGAGCGGTCTGCGGCGCTCGCGCCGCCTGCCGCAGGATCAATGCGACGCCATACACTTCTGATTGATGCGGACGACACGCTCTGGGAAAACAACGTATTCTTCGAGAAGCTGATCGAGGATTTCATCAGCATCGTCGAACCGTACGGTTACACCCGCGCCTACATTCGCCACATCCTCAATGAAACGGAACGCAAAAATATCCGCCAGTTCGGTTATGGCGTGCGCAGCTTTGGGCGCTCGCTGGAAGAAACCTACATAAAACTTGCGGACCAGATGGCGAAACGTGAAACCCTGGCGCTGATTCACAGCCGCGTCGTTGAGTTGGAGCGAACGCCGCCGAAAATCCTGGACGGCGTTCCGGAAACGCTTGCGTATCTTACGGAGCGGCACCGGCTGATTTTGTTTACGAAGGGCGAGCCCGCAGAGCAAGCTGCCAAAGTGGAAAGATCCGGCTTGCAGGGATTTTTTGAATTCATCGAAATCGTTACGGAAAAAGATCCTGAAACTTATGGCGGACTCGTTCACAAGCACAAAATCGTGAAAACCCACGGCTGGATGATCGGCAACAGCCCGCGCAGCGACATCAATCCGGCGATGAAGATCGGCCTGAACGCGGTGTACATCCCGCACCAGCACACCTGGACTCTGGAGCATGAACCCGTCGTGGCAGGCTCCGGGAAACTCGTGATCCTGCCGGCGTTTCGCGAGCTTCGCGCGCATTTCTAGACTAGTCTTAATTAGACTAGTTCAAGCTAATCTGAATTAGACTAGCCCGGACGCTGCCCAAATTGGACGTTGCACCCCCGATTGCCTGCGCGAATCTAAGCTCTTGTAGTTTCCATAAGGAGTGACCCGTGGCCACTACCGTAGCTTCAACGCAAACCGACTGGCGGCAAGAGTGGTTCGAAATTGAAGACGCGACCTATTTGAATCTGGCGAGCGAGTCGCCGATGCCGAAGGTTTCCATTCGCGCCGTGCACGCGGCGCTCGAAGCGAAGAAAAATCCTCATCACAAACCGGATGCCACTTTTTTTGAAGTGCCGAACCGCACTCGCGCGTCCATCGCAAAGCTGATCGGCGGCAAACCGGAAGAGGTTGCCCTGACGAGCGGAGCAAGCGCGGGCGTAGCGGCGGTCGCGTACGCGCTGACGTGGAAACCGGGCGACGAGGTCATCACGGCAAAGGGCGAGTTCCCGCTGCAGCTCGCGACATGGAAACCGATGGAGGAACGCGAGGGGCTGAAGCTGAAAATTGTTTCGCCTCGCGAGCGGTTCATCACCGCGGATGATTTGATCGCCGCGATGACTCCACGGACGCGACTGGTCTCCGTAAGCATGGTGCGCTACGACGACGGATCGCTGCTCGATGCCGCGCGCGTTGCGGACGCGTGCCACAAACAGGGAGCGCTGCTTTTGCTGGATGCCAGCCAGTCCTGCGGCGCGTTGCCCATGGATGTGAAGCAACTGGGGGCCGACTTTATTGTGTCCGCCGGATACAAGTGGCTGTTGGGACCATTCGGCACCGGATTTTTCTGGGCCAAGAGCGAACACCTTGCGATGGTGCGGCCGGGACCGTTCTATTGGATGGCATTGATGGGGTCGCACAATTTCGACGCGATGAACTTCGAAGATCCGAAACCGGGGCCCAGCGCGAAACGTTGGGATGCGCCGGAGTCGGCCAGTTACTTCAATTTCAATCTGGTGGCGATGGACGCCTCGGTGGATTTTGTGCTGCGCATGGGACCGGAGTTGGTCAGCGCGCACAACCGGAAATTGATCGAGCTGATGTTCGCGCGTCTTCCGAAAGATCGCTTCGTTCCTGCAAGTCCTCTGGATCCCGCGCAGCGCGGGCCGTACGGATGTTTCGCGGCGCGAAGTCCGGAGAAAACGGCAGAATATTATCAACGGTTGCGGAAAGAGAATGTAATCGTGAGCCTGCGCGAAGGGAACATTCGCGTTTCACCGCATTTGTACAACACCGAGCGCGACATCGACCGGCTGATCAGCGTGGTTACTCCGTGACCGCCCAGGAAAACTGGCCAAAAATTGCCGTCGTTGGTGCAGGCGCCGTAGGCGGATTTTTCGGCGGACTGCTGGCGCGCGCAGGCGCGCCAGTAGTGATGATAGGGCGTCCCGCCTTTGTCGAGGCGGTCAAGAAGAACGGGCTTTTCCTCGACACATTGCAATTTCAAGAAAGCGTCCGAGTCGAAGCGTCCACCGAACTCAGCGCGGTGCGCGCCGCGGAAATTGTTTTGTTTTGCTTGAAGACCACGGACAATGCGACAACCGCACGCGTGCTAGGTTCGCTGCTTGCGCCCAGCGCTCTCGTCCTCAGCATGCAAAACGGCGTGGACAACGTCGAGCAGATTGAGCCCGGGCGCGTGAAGCATGTCGGCCGCGGCGATTTGGTTGTTGGCCCGGAAAGCGAGAAGACCAAGCGAATCGCGGAAATATTTTCTCGCGCCCGTGTGCCTTGCCGGATTTCCGAAAATATTGAAGGCGAGCTCTGGACCAAACTCGTATGGAACTGCGCGCTGAACGCCGTCTCCGCGCTGGGACGCGCGAAGTACGGCCTAATCGCATCCAGCCCCGATACCTGGAAAGTGGTCGAGACGGCCGTGTATGAAGTGCTGGCTGTGGCAAAGGCCGCGGGAATTCATCCGCCCGGCCTGGAAGATCCCAAGGCGGCGCTGGCAGGCGCGCTCATGATCGCCACGCAGATGGCCGAGGCGCTTTCCTCAACTGGCCAAGACCTGAATCGCGGCAAGCGCACGGAGATCGATTCGCTGAATGGGTACATCTCCCGCCGCGGAGCGGAACTCGGCGTCCCGACGCCTGTAAACCATGCCCTCTTCGCCCTAGTAAAGCTGGCGGAAGGACGTTTGTAGTTTCAGCCGCTTGAGGGCGCCAAAATTATCGTAGCGGGTCGGTTTGAATTTTATTAATCGTGACAGTAGGGGGCAAAATTCAAACTGAACTATTACCAAAATTATCCTTAAATTTCTAGTATTTTCTGCTATACTTGGTTCCGTATAAAACTGCGTTTGACGTGCGGGAGCTTGCTCCCGTTTTTCTTTTTAGGCCAGGTCGTTTCGCCCTTTGCTGGCACCAAACAACCAAAATTCCGCCCTTTAGAATCAACCATTTACGAATTGCCTTTTTTGTAAGTCCTTATCTTTTGACATTCATGCATTTTCATGGGGGGGTGGGCCCCTCCGACATCACAAATCGTGCGCCATGGAGATTCACGCGGAACTCAGGCTAGCGGTCGGGCGGGGCGTGGAAGGGGATGTGGACGATGGCTTCGAGCTCGATGGGGATGCCTTGTTTGGTGGCGGGGCGGAACTTCCACTGACTGAGAGCGTTCATGGCGTTGGCGTCCAGCTGTTCGTCGATGCCTCGGACGAGCTGGATGCTGTCGACCGAGCCGTCACGGCGAATCACGGCGTAGAGGACGACTTCTCCTTCGACGTGCTCGTTGATCAGCGTGGGCGGATACTTCGGGTCGATCTTTCTAAGCGGGCCGGGAGCCGAGACTTCCGAGGAAGATGAGCCAGAGACTTCGGAGCCGGTGCGCAATTCGGAGAAATTGAGAACCCAGCTTCCGGTAGCGCTGTTCAGGTTGGGCATGTTGACGAGCATCTTGTAGATTTTTTTCGAGGCGAAAATCTGCTCGGGCTGCGCGCCGGCGGGAAGCGAAGCGAAATTGAGCGGGCCAGTTCGCTCGGGAGCGTCATCGGACTTCGGGTGTGGATCGGGTTTGGTGATTAAGGCACGCGGAGGGGGCGCACTGATTTTCGATGAGCCGCCGATGCCGGAAATTCCATTGGCTGGCGGACGACCTCCACTGATGCTCACGTCGATGCCATTTTTCGCGGCGCCATTCCCTGTTCCATTTCCGCCGCTGCTCGCTGGTCCGCCGACTGCTCCTCCGTTTGCGCCGGGTGTTCCGTTTGGCGAGCTGCCGGGAACGCCAGGTTGCTTGCCTTCGGGTGAGATGGAGACGCGCGCCGCGAGATTCCCCTGCGGCGCGACGACAGGCGCAGGAGGAGCGGGTGACGCGGACAGTGCGATGAACGTTGCGGCATTTCCATTTGTGACGCCGGATTGCGCCGAGCCGACTTCCGGCGCGGGTTCCACTTCACCCGTTTGCGCGCGTTGCGCGACGCGCGGGGCACCGCCAGCGTTCAATTCCAATTTAGGCCGCGCGGGGGCGGCGTGCGGCAACATCGAAGGGGCGATATCCGCGAGTTTTTGGTCCAGCGTCGGAAGGTCGGGGGCCGGTTCGGTGGTCAGCTTCACTTTGCGAACTTCGCGTGGGCGCAGCTTGGAGAGCGTTTCCTGGCTGATTTGCAGGCGCGGACGCGCCGGTGCCGTCATTTGCTGGAATTGCACGACGTTGGGAAGGTTCGGAAGAATTTTCGGCGGCTCGAGAGGCGCGGCTGAATTGATCAACGTTTGACGCGGATGGTTTGGGTGAACGGGATCGGTAATGATGCGCTGGCGCGGATGGAAAGCGTCGGCGCCTTCTGGAGGAAGAGGCTTTCCCGGTTCGCCGCGAGGCGTGGGTTTGGCTTTAGGAGCTTTCATTTCCACCAAAGGGAAATCGGTGATGGGGCTGGACCACGTGAGCTCGGTCTTATCGAATTCGTGAAAATGAATCGGTGCGCTGGGGAGCCGCGGGGACGGCATGACGAGAAAAACGACATGCCACAGGGCCGCGGCAACGATTGCGCGGCGGGGGACTTTGCGCTCGATCCAGCATTCTTTAAAGAAGCTGCCATCGAGAAAGTTCTTGGGGACGCGGGTCCAGGTCAGAACGGCGGCGATGCTGCTGAAGATGCCTTGGTGGAAAGAGCCCCAGGCCACTTCAAGTTTGGGGCCTTCGCCTGTTTCGAGGCGGACGGGGCTAGCGGCAGGTTTGGTGGCCTGTCCAAGAAGGTTGAGAGCGTTGCTGACATGGTTCAGAGACATTTTCGTTTTGTCGATCGTAGGCTGCGCGGCCGGGTTCGCACGGGCAAAACCACGGGTCTAAGACCCGCCACTACAAAGAAAGATGCGTGAACACCCTATGATAGATGAAACTCGGCGTGCGGGGGTTTACTCGGCCGAGTTATTTTTGCCGCCCGCGAGGAGACAGGCTGAAGCCTGTCCCACTTAGCCGGGCTGAAGCCCGGCCTCTACAAAGGCTAGCGGCGGTAAAAGCTCAGGGCGGCGTCGCCCTGTTTCAGAACGCGAAACCTCTTCAGTGCGCCGAATTCTTCGGGTAAATCGAAGCTGCGGCGATGCTCGGCGATTACAATTCCGCCGGGAGCGAGAAGTTCCGTGGAGCCAAGAAATTCTAGCACGCGGGAGTAATCCTCGGCAGCAGCATAGGGAGGATCGAGGAAAATAAAGTTGTAACCGGGGGCGGACCGCCGCTTCTGGGAGGTCAGCGTGGCGAGGCCGCGAAGAGCGTCCACGGCGAGGACGGTCGCACCCGCGCTGATGCCGAGCGATTCAAGATTGCGCCGAATCAGAGTGACAGCGGGCGCGTGATTTTCGATCAAGACGACTTCCGCAGCGCCGCGGCTGAGGGCTTCGATGCCGATGGCGCCGGTTCCCGCAAAAAGATCGACGAATCGAGAGTCGACGAGATTGGGGGCGAGAACGTTGAAGAGAGTTTCGCGCAAGCGGTCGCTGGTAGGATGTAGGGCGAGGCCTTTGAGGCTTTTCAGGATGCGACTCTTATAAATTCCGGCAATGACGCGCATGAGTGCAGTTATTAGCTGTCAGTTTTTAGTTCTTAGTCAAGGAACAAACTCTGCCCGGTCGTAACTATGCGATGTTTTGAGCGTTTAGACGGAGCGCGGCTGCCCGAGCAGAGACAAACCATTGGACAAAATGCAGGACAAGGAAAACAAAGAAGACGCTAGCGGAAAAGGCAAAATAGAAACCGAGATTTTGAAGGACAGATGTCCAACCTGGAACCTTGCTGCTGTCAAGCGTTATAAAGGCAAACGGTAACGTCAAGAAGAATATGAACCCAAAAAAATAAAAAGTAGCCCCGATAAGTTGGCGCAAATTCGCAGACCGAGTATCAAGCAAAGTCAGGGAACGCTGAATGAAAGAAATATCTTCGACCTTGCTTCGATTTGCTAGGGAGCGGAGGCGCACCACGATAACTGTGGCCGAGAGCAAACTGTAGATGCTAACCACAGTCAGGATTAGAAAAAACAGCAGCTGCAGGGTTGAAAGACTCTTCAAAATCTCCCAGAACGTGTAGTGTGAATTGAACATAAGTATGTTAGACGCCGGCAGGCTGCGGTCAGTTCCTGAGTATATTCTTGGCGAAGTCCCGATTAAACGTCGCTTTTCTAGAACGAGTGAGAACGCGCTAAATTCTCAGCCGATGCGGGCGAGGTGGTAGCGGCGCTGCCATTCGGCGGGGAGCTGGCAGAGGAGGCGCTGCATGGCGTCCTGCTGGGCGGAATCGGCGGCTAGGGCGAAGGCTTCGCGGCGGGCGAGTTCGAGGAGTTCGCGGTCGCGCAACGGGTTGGCGATGTGGAAGCCGAGGTCGCCGGACTGGCGGGTGCCGAAAAATTCGCCCGGGCCGCGGAGGAGGAGATCGGTTTCGGCGATTTCGAAGCCGTTGGAGGTGCGCACCATGGTTTCGAGGCGGGCGCGACCTTCGTCACTCATACGAAAGGGGGCGACGAGGATGCAATGGGACTTTTGCGCGCCGCGGCCGATGCGTCCGCGAAGCTGGTGGAGCTGGGAGAGGCCGAAGCGCTCGGCGTGCTCGATGACCATGACGGTGGCGTTGGGGACGTCGACGCCGACTTCGACGACGGTGGTGGCCACGAGGATTTGCGCTTCGTTTTTCCGGAAGCGCTGCATGACTCCTTCTTTTTCGTCGCTGGAGAGGCGACCGTGCAGGAGGCCGAGCTGGAGCTTGGGAAAGACTTCACGCGAGAGGCGCTCGTACTCTTCCATGGCGGCTTTCAGCTCGAGCTTCGATTCCTCGATGACGGGATAAACGACGTAGGCCTGATGGCCGGCGGCAACTTCACGGCGAAGAAATTCCCAGACGCCCGGGAGATGCTGCTGGGTGGTCATGCGCGTGATGATGGGCGTGCGGCCGGGCGGAAGCTCATCGAGGACGGAAACGTCAAGGTCGCCATACAGAGTGAGCGAGAGAGTGCGCGGGATGGGCGTGGCGGTGAGCACGAGAACGTGCGGGGCGTGGCCGCGGGCGGCCGCCTTGTCCATCAGGCGCTTGCGCTGGAGGACGCCGAAGCGGTGCTGCTCGTCAATGGCGACGAAGCCGAGGCGCGCGAATGCGACGTTGTCCTCGATGAGCGCGTGAGTGCCGATGACAAGCTGGGCTTCGCCGGAACGGATGCGATCGAGGGCGGCGGATTTTTCCGCGGATTTCAGGCCGCTGATGAGCAGCTCGACGCGATAGCCGGCTTTGGCGAGGATTCGGCGCGCGGAAAGAAAATGCTGCACCGCAAGAATTTCCGTGGGCGCCATGAGGGCGGCTTGCGCGCCGTTTTCGATGGCGATGACGGCGGCTTGCAGCGCAATGATGGTCTTGCCGCTGCCAACGTCACCTTGGAGAAGACGATTCATCGGAGTGGGCTTTTCGAGGTCGGCGGCAATTTCGGCGAGAACGCGTTTTTGCGCAGCGGTGGGCTTGAAGGGGAGGATGCGCTTGAGCGCTTCGCGCACGGCGTCTTCGCGCAGGCGGAAGGCGATAGCGTTTTCCTTACGAGCAGCTTTGCGGTCCAGAGCTAGGCTGAGTTGGTAAAGGAAAAACTCCTCGAAGATGAGGCGCTGCTGCGCCGGCGAACGAAAAGTGTTCAAGGCATCGAGGGATTCGCCGGATTCGGGAAAATGCGTGTGGATGAGAGCTTCGCCGCGCGTGGGAAAGCCGAGGCGCGCGCGCAAGGCTTCCGGCAGAACGTCGGGCATTCGCTGGTCGGAGAGCTGAACGGCGGCGTACATGGCGCGGCGGATCTGGCGAGAGCCGAAAGTGCCGATGGCTTCGTAGATGGGAACGATGCGGCCCACTTCGGTGGAATCGAGTTCTTCATTGCTGAGAACTTCGATCTGCGGATTGATCATTTCGAGGCGCGCGGGGCGGAGCTTATCGATTTTCGCTTTGCCATGAAGGATGAGGAGCCGGCCGGGTTTTAAACGCCCCTCGAGGTAGCCGCCATGAAAGAATTTGCAGGGGAGCAAGCCGCCGGCTTCGTCCTGAACAAGCAAATGATAGATCGCGTCGCGGCCGCGGCTACTCATGGTGCGGACAGCCTGGCCACTCATTACGCGGGCGCGAATGGTGTAAACGCCGTTCGGCTGGACGTCTTTCACTTTTGAAAAGTGGATGCGGTCTTCGTAGCGAAACGGCAAGTAGCCGAGGAGGTCCTCAAGCGTGTGGATGCCGCGCTGCGCGAGGAGTTCGGCGCGCTGCGGGCCAACGCCTTTGATCATGCGTACTTCGGTGCTGAGGTTCATCGTCGTTGGATATGTAGCCCGCAAAGCGGGCAATCGGCAAGTGCAACCGCAAAGCCGGGACGCCTTCTTCTTATATCATTCCCGCTGCGAACAAACAGAAGCACGCCCGCAAAACGACCGCGAAACTTGCGCCGCTGGCACGCGTACCGATAGAGTGAGTGTTCCTTGTTCCAAGCGGGAGGTTCGTGTGACGGGAGACCGCCTGACGGGTGCCGACAAGCGCGCGCTGATATTGTGGGTAGTGGCGGGAGTCGCCGGGGCGTTGTTCGCTTACAAATATTTTTTCCCAGAAGCGTCCGTTAATTTTCAGATTTCCCGCGAAGAAGCCCTCGCGAGAGCGGAGAAATTCGTCACCGGCCTCGGTGAGAACGTCAGCGGCTACGAATCCACGATTGTTTTCGACGTTGACGACAACGCCAAAGTCTACCTGGAGCGCGAACTCGGTTTGCAGCAGGCAAACAGGCTGATGTCCGCGGAGCTGAATATCTGGTTCTGGGACGTGCGTTTCTTCAAGCCGCAACAGGAAGAGGAATTCCGCGTGCGCGTGAGCCCGGCAGGACAGATCGCCGGGTACGATCACAAAATCGAGGAATCGCGCGCGGGAGCCTCGCTCGATCGCGCCGCTGCGCAATCTGCCGCGCAATCGTATCTCGGCGCCAAACTCGGACTTAATTTGGGCGGCTGGAACTTTCTTCCCGAGGAAGCCAACTCGAGCAAGCGGCCCAATCGCCTGGATTGGGCTCTTACTTGGGAAAAGCACGGATTCCGCGCGAAGGACGCCCCGTACCGGCTGCAAGTCACGTTGCAAGGAGAGAGAGTCGGCGGCAGCGAAGAGTTCTTGAAAGTTCCCGAAGCGTGGGAACGCAGCTACCAGCAGCTTCGCTCGTCGAATATTCTTTACAACCAGATCGCCATCATTCCTTACATTTTGTTTATGGGCAGCGCGCTGTGGGTGGGCGTCACGCTCACGAAGCACGGGCAAACAAGCTGGGGCGGGGCCATCAAGCTGGGCGTAGTCGTTGCGGCACTCTTTTTCTTGATGGAGATGAATCAGTGGCAATTCGAGCGCGCGGGTTACGACACGCACGAATCCTATGGCAGTTTCGTGCTGCTTCGTCTGGGGATTGCGGTGGCCTCGGCGCTCGGTACGGGACTGATGGTGACGCTAGTGCTGCCAGGCGGCGAACCGCTCTACCGCTCCTATCGGCCGGATCGCATCCAGCTTTCGAGGGCCTTCACGCTGAGAGGGCTGCGTTCCAGAGAATTTTTCTCGTCGGCTGTGGTGGGCCTAACGCTGGCAGCGGCGCACATCGGCTTCATCGTCGCCTTCTATATGGTGGGAAGCCGTTATGGAGTTTGGGCGCCGCAGGACCTGAACTATTCGGATACGGTCAACACGACGTTCCCGTGGATCGCGGGGGTGGCCATCGGGCTGATGGCCTCGACAAGCGAAGAATTTCTGTTTCGCTTGTTTGCGATACCGTTTGTCGAGCGCATGACCAAGTCACGCATTCTTGCCGTCATCCTGCCGGCGTTTTCCTGGAGTTTTCTGCACAGCGCGTATCCGCAGGAGCCCGGCTACATCCGCGGGATCGAGGTCGGCATCATCGGCGTCGTTGCCGGCATCGTGATGTTGCGCTGGGGCATCGTTGCGACGCTCATCTGGCATTACACCGTGGATGCATCGCTCGTGGGATTGCTGCTCATTCGTTCGAACAGCCTGTATTTCAAGATATCCGGCGTGGTGGTAGGCGCCGCCGCGCTTGCCCCCTTAGTCTTTGCTTGCATTTCGTATTTGACGCGCGGGGGGTTTGAAAATGTCGAAGACCTCTTGAATCAGGCGGCGCCTGTCCCGGAGAGTGTCCTCGCCAGCGAACAGGAAGATAAACCTTCAGAGATCAAATCAAGGAGCTATAGCGCACTGGCGCCGGGCTTGATCGCACTCCTTGCCGTTTGTCTGCTAGCTGGAGGCTTGTTGGCGTGGCGGCTGAAGCCGGAATCCATCGGCGAATATCTGAAACTGTCCGTGAATGCACGAACGGCCCGGGCCCGGGCCGACGAGATCATTCGGCGGCGAGGCGCCGATCCAAATTCGTATTACCATGCTGCTGTTTTTGTCGACATTGCCGATCCACTTGTGAACGAATACCTGCGGCAGCGTGTGGGAATTGCGGGAGTCAACGCTATCTGCGCGGAGCGCGTTCCGGCTGCGCTGTGGGGCGTGCGTTACTTCCGCGACAGCCAGGCCGAAGAGTTTGCCGTCGTCCTAAGACCCGATGGGGCGCTGCACTCGGTGCGGCACACACTGGCGGAAGAGACGCCTGGCGCGTCGCTCACAAAAGAAGAGGCCGTTGCGCGCGCAGAGAAGTTTCTGCGCGACGAGAAGAAACTTGATTTGAAAAAGTGGGCCTTGGTCGAATCCAATTCGGATAAGCGGCCGCACCGCGTCGATCACACACTGGCATGGCAGCAGAATGAGCCACTCGACGCCGCTCCATCGACTTCCGCAGCCTCATCGCCGAAAACAGATGATCATGCGCATGCGCGCATGGATGTGCAAGTATTGGGCGACGAAGTCGCAAACTATCGCACGTACGTCAAGATTCCCGACGACTGGCGCCGCAAGCAAGGGGAACTCTCGCTCTTTCGAGCGGTATTCAGTTACGTGATCCCCATCCTGTTTTTCTTCGGCCTCGGGCTCACCGGGCTCATTGTTTTTCTCATGAATTTGAAATCAGAGGCGGCCCGCTCGATTCCCTGGAGGCGCATTGCTTTGTGGTCGATCTGGGGACTGCTCGGTTATCTGGCGGTCTTCTTTCTTGGCAACCGCGTCCCTAGTTTCCTGAATGCGTACAATACAGCGATTCCGCTTAGAGTCATGTATGGCGGGCTCGCCATTGGCGCGCTGCTCGGCGCTCCATTATATTTCGGCGCAATCGCGCTGCTCTTTGCCATCGCGTGGTATTACGCAAGCCGGGCGTTCGGAGAGGAGCGTCTACCTGGCTGGGCCGGAATGCCGAGCAACTATTACCGCGACGCCCTGTGGATCGGTTTGGGAGGAACCGGGGGCCTGCTCGGACTCGAGCGCCTCCTCGCAGTCGCGTCAACTTACTGGCCGACGGTGCATCGCTCGCTGGAGGCTTCGTTCGGCTTGGACTTTGACGCTTTGTTCCCCGCAGCATCCATCGTTGGAGGAACAGTGCTCCGCGGTTTGCTTTTCACGGGACTTGTCACGGCGACTGCGGCCTTCGTGGCCGCGCATGTGCGTCATACCGCGTTGCGCGTCTTGCTTCTGCTCTTTGGTTCGCTCGCCCTCGCCGGTGGGAATTGGGGCAGTCCCGGTGACCTCGCAAAGCAATTTCTGGCCCGGCTAATCCTGCTTAGCGTTCTCGCATTCGGGGTGCGACGCGTGATGCGCTTCAACATTCTCGGCTGCTTCCTGGTGGTCGCGGCCACTTTCCTGCTCGGCGGCGCCAACGAACTGCTTTCCCAGCCGGATTCGTTTTATAAGGCAAACGGCTACGCAGTTCTGCTCGCGTTGATTCTACTATTTGGCTGGCCATTTGCTGCTTGGCGGATGGGTAATTCAGCGCCGGTCGCTGGACAAGCCGATATGGCCCATTAAGCGATAAGACGAGGACTGAGACTACGGCTTGGCGGTTCCAAATTCGGGGAATATTCTTGAAACAAAATCCACAGATTGGGCGTTGTTATAGCGGGAGGCGGTGCTCACCCAAGGGTGGAGGAGTGCGTCCAAATTGGGTGGTCGTGTGGTGCGCAGCGTTCAGCCGAGTGCCCGAAATTGCGCTAAGGTGTTGCTTTACAAGCGGCAACGCCGATTCACACGAATAGAAAGCGAAATATGCCGCTCCCCAGATGGGCTTTGGCTTTGGCCGATGATAACGGTCGCTCGGGTAGCACAGACGCCGTCCTGGCCTCGGTGATCTCCTTGTCCCACCTCGACGAGCGAGCGCTAGTCGCGGAAGCGCAAGCGGGCAGCCGCGCGGCTTTCGAAGAACTGGTGCGCCGGTTCGACCGAGATGTGCTGCGGCTGGCGCTGAACCTCATGAAGCGGCCCGAGGACGCCCGGGACGTATATCAGGAAGCCTTCCTGAAGGTCTACCGCAATCTCCACCGATTCCGCTTTGAGTGCAGCTTTTATACCTGGCTCTACCGCATCGTCACCAACGTTTGCCTGGACCACTTGCGCCGCCGCCAAGCCCGCCCCGAAGACCAGTCTCCGGAGCTGAATTCTGGAGGTCACGAGGAAGGCATCACTGATTTCTTCGAGCGCCAGCGTGAGCACCGCCCGACGCTGGATCCCGAACGCACATTTATCGGCAAGGAAATCAAAGCGCGGATCGCCACGGCGATGCAGCGGCTCTCGCCGCGCGAGCGAATTGTTTTTGAGATGAAGCACTATCAGGGGCTGAAGCTCCGGGCGATTGGGGACGCCCTCGGCACCACCGAGGAAACCGTCAAGAATTCGCTTTTCCGCGCCACGCGCAAACTCCGCCATGAACTGGGAGGACTGCGATGAGCGTTTTTGAAAAAAGTTTGAGTTGCAAGGACATTGCGCCGCTTCTGGTGTTTCACGCGTGCGACGAAGTCAGCGACAAGGAACGCAAACAGATTGAGGCCCACGTCGCGAAATGCGAAGCGTGCGCCGCTCAGCTCGCCGAAGAGAACCATCTTCAGGAAGCCATGACCGCTGCTTTGCAGCCTGCCGATGAACTCGATGCCACCGGAATTCTCCTCGCGCAGTGCCGCAGCGAACTTGCCGAAGCCCTCGACGATCTTTCCGCGCCTCCGATCCAGGAACATTGGCGTCCCTTTGGGTGGCTGCGCCGCTGGATGGCGTTGCGGCCGGCCTGGAGCGGCGCGCTTTTGGTGCTCGTCGGGATCGTGGTTGGAACTCAGATTGTTCCATGGCTGCAGAATCGCCGTAACGGCGACACGAACAGTCAGGCCATGAACGTCACGGCCAAGCGACCTCTCACGCCTGAGCAACTATCCAAGATTACATTCTCCGGCGTTAATTTTTCGCCTTCCTCGGAATCAGGAGCTCCGAACGTGCAAGTGCATCTCAACGCGGAGCAGCCGATGGTTTTGAGCGGCAACGTTGAGGACAGTGACATCCGCGGAGTGCTGACTTACGTGGTTGAAAATGGCGAGCGCTTCGACGCGGGCGTACGCCTCGATTGCCTGGAAGCGCTGAAGGCCGCCGCGCGGGATCAGCAAGTGCGCCGGGCGTTGATCGCCGCGGCGCGCAGGGATCAGAACCCCGCGGTGCGCATGAAGGCCCTGGAGTCGCTCCGGGTTGCGGCTTCGGATGATGACGTCCGGCAGACTCTGCTCGATGCGCTGGAGCGTGACGCCAATCCGGGTGTTCGCGTTGAAGCCGTCAACGTGCTTGTTGGATCTTTGCAGCATGGCGATACCGAAGAGATGGCGCCGGAACCACCGGCTCCGACAACGCCAGCGATCGCAGGTCGTCCCGATGACGACCCGTCGCTGGAGCGCGTGGTGCGCGCGCTGGAGCAGTTGCAACACCGTGATCCCAGCCGCTACGTGCGGTTGCGCAGCGCCGCCGCCTTGCGGCAGATTGGCCCGCGTGAAGTGCAGTAACTGCTTTGACGGCAAGAAATCTCGTTCGACGATGAACACGCAATTCAATCAAAGACTTTTGCACTGCGTGGCATTATTCCGCACGGTGGCGCTCCTCGTTTCTGCGGCATGTTTCGTGTCGATTTTTGCGGCCAAGGCTGATCCTGGAGAGCCAACAGCCCTCGCCCTGCCTGCTGATCCGGGTTCGCAACACGCCTCGGCTGTTCGCACTGGCGTGCTGACCACCAGGGACGGCCTGACGCTCCGGCTGACGACTGATTTTGGGCCAGTCAACATTACACAACTCGAGCCCGGCGTTGCACCGGTCGTGCGCTACACCGTGCGCATCGAAACCGATGCCCGAGGCACGGCCGCGCAACCGCTTCTCGATGCTTATTCTCTCAAGGCAAGGGCAACGCCGTCAGGAGTAGAAATCACCGGCGCACTTCCGTCGCAAGCGGCGCGCTCCGCCAATGCGCAGTTCTGGGTGCAGTTCGAGATCACCGTGCCGCGCAGTTACAACGTGGAAGTGAACACCGACGCGGGCGACATTACGACAGGCGATATTGGCGGCACAGCTGCTCTTCACACTTTAGGCGGAAACATTAAGACCGGGCGAATCGGCGCCTCGGGAATCCGCGATGCTGCGTGGGGGCGCAGCGCCGCAAAACTGGAAACAGAGGGCGGCCACATCCAAGTGCTCGACGTCGCGGGTGACCTTACGGCCTTCACCGGAGGCGGCCACATCAACGTTGGAAACATTGCGGGCGACGCTTCGCTGCGCACCGGAGGCGGTCATATCCGCGCCGGCCAAATCGGGGGGCGCGCGGAACTGGACACCGCCGGCGGCAACATCACTGTCGCTCGTGCCGGAAACTACGTCAGCGTACGCACCGGCGGCGGGCAAATTGATTTCGGCGAAGTGCGCGGCTCGGTACACGCCCAGACCGGCGGAGGCGGGATTCGCGTCATGTACGTTTCCGGCCCGATGGAGCTGGAATCGAGCAGCGGCAGCATTTGCCTGACTCGCGTTGCCGGCGCCTTGCAGGCGGCTACATCCGGCGGCACGATCACGGCTTGGATTAATCCTGATTCGCCTTCGGGAGGTGGAATCGTGCGGCTTGCGGGCGCATCGCAGCTCGCTTCGGGCAACGGCGACATCATCGTATTTCTGCCGCGGAATTTAGCAGCCAACATCGACGCCGTCGTAGTTAGCGGGGGCGAGGGCCACATCGAAGCAGATCCTGAGCTCCACATGACGATGCAGGCGTCCAATGGTTCCGGGACCGTGCATGCCGTGGCTGTTTTGCACGGGGGCGGCGTACCGCTCAAACTAAAAACAACCGCTGGAAAAATTCGCCTCAAGTTCCTGGATTCAGATGTCGCTCTTCACCAAATGCTAGTCAGTGAGCAGGTGGGCCGCCTGAATAATAGATTGAAGGAATATGGATTTGTTCCGGATCCTTTTCTTCCTTCCGGAACAGGGCCAACACCTCCGCCGCCATCCGAAGCGGCGACTCCGCCCGACAAGACGGACTGGTTGGAAAGCTGGCTGACCAGTCTGGAAATCAAATTCAGGGGTGGGATGACCGAGGATGCTGACGATTTCCAGAAACGGCTCGTCAATTTTCCCAAGCCATCGTATCCGGCGCTCGCGCAACGCGCGGGCTTGCAAGGCTTCGTGAAGCTCCAGGTGCGGGTGAAGAAGGACGGCAGCGTCGAGGTGCAGAAACTTCTGGAAGGCGAGCCTGCGCTTGCCGATGCCGCTATCGCCGCCGTCAAGCAGTGGCGGGCAAAACCCGCTTGGATCAACGGCAAGCCGGTCGAAGTGATTTCGACGGTGACATTTAATTTTCAGCTGCACTGAGCGGCAGCCGGCTCGGTGCGCGCTACATTTGTTGGGGTTCTCAGTTGCGATTGGTAGCAAGTACTCGAAGGGGGTAGAACGTTATGCTTCGTCCAGCTCTTCGCGCCATTGCTTTATCCACATTGCTTGTAGCCGTTGTTTGGGCTGTTCCCAGCTTCGCCATCAGCAAGGAGTTCAATCAATCCTATACTTTGCAAGCCGGCGGTTCCCTGGAGCTGCAAAACGTCAACGGAACCGTGGACGTGCAGGGCTGGGACCGCAACGAGGTCGAAGTCCACGCGGTAAAGACCGCGAAGCACAAGGAATCCGATCTTGAGCGTGTCTCTATCGAGGTGGACGCCAAGCCGGACGCGGTCTCTATCACCACGCGCTACCCGCAAAACGAAGGCGTGGAAGTGGCGGTCGACTACACCATCCACGTTCCGCACGGCGCTCGCGTCGAGCATATCGGCACCGTGAACGGCACGCTGCGCATCGCCGGCGTAGACTCGGTAGAAGACCTGCACACCGTAAACGGCAATATCGAAGTCTTCGAGGCCGGCGGGAGCATCCACGCGCACACCATCAACGGCAACGTGCGGCTGGAACTGGCGCGCCTTACCGATAAGACCGGC
>Ga0209472_1000166_pt1 | contig 39451 bp, 38 predicted proteins | sample GraSoiAngelo_130_FD_185887 | JGI IMG/M metagenome (GOLD analysis project Ga0209472, IMG submission 185887) | Grasslands soil microbial communities from the Angelo Coastal Reserve, California, USA - 14_0929_02_20cm (SPAdes) (version 2) | ecosystem: Environmental > Terrestrial > Soil > Grasslands ... | reverse complement strand
TCTGTCCGAAAGTAGTGCTGAAGCTGTAGTACATGTTGTGGTCGTCAGTATAGACGAGGTAGACGTTGCCGGCCTGGTCGACGCTGACGTTGACGAACTGATGTCCATACCCTGTGGCCGTATTGGATTGATGTATACAGGATAGTCGGTGAAGCTGAGGCCACCGTCGATCGAGACCGCTATCCAGACAGCGTGGGTGCTACAGCTTAGGCAGGAGACTTCGCCGGCATTGGCGATGCTGCTGAAGGATTGGTAGATCAGGTGGTTGTTGGGGTCGATGGCAAGGTTTCCGATCTCGTTCTGGTATAGAGCATGCCATGGATGGTTAGCGTCAAACGCGTTCGCAACTTGGGCGTATGTTGCGCCGCCATCGTAACTGCACGTTACGAAAATGTTGTTGGTTGTGGCGTATGCATGGTAGGAGACGCATACTTTGTTGGCGCCGTCTGCGGCGATCCATTCCCTGTCGTCAACTGGGATAGTTGCTCCGGTAGGGTTGAGGATGAACGAGGCGCCTCCATCGTGGCTGGTGCTGACGTATACGTTTGCGAGCGGCGGGGTTGTGGCGAGGCTGGCTACATAGATGTTGTAGTGTCCGTTGGTGTTGAGCGCGGGTGCCACTGCAATGTCGGTGTCTCCTCCTGCTGGCGAGAAGCCAACGCTTCCGGTTGAGACGCTGTCAGGCAATGGTAAGGTTGTGAAGTGGTTGCCGTTGTCTGTGGATTTCCATGCAAAGGTTCCGCCGCAGAGGCCACCTATGACGCAGAAGACGTTCTCTGAGGAGCCGTAGAAGTTGCCTGATGGGTCGGCTCTTATTGCTGGCTCGCCCTCAGTGTTCTGGCATGTGCCCGCGCCGTTTGGACAGGTGACTCCGACGCTAAAGCCATGTCTGAATGGGTTGCCTGCTAGCTCATAGTTGGTGAATGTTGGAGTGCTAGGGCTGGCGGCATAGGCAGGATGCAATGCTGTACCGACTATCACTAGGGTGCTGGTTAGCATTAGGATTGAGAGCAGAATTGTTGTTGCTTTTCTTGATGGTTCGAGAATAGGTTTCATCGAGAATTCTGAGCGGTCGTTGGAAAGATAATCATTGTTCCGCGCGGTGATAATTTCGAATTTCGATATTTTCGAAACTCGATATATCTAAACGATATATTTCGATATACGAGTAGATCATACCGGTTAGGGAGCGCTTGCGTGGACTCTTAGGTCTATCTAATTCGCATAGCTCATGGACTGGCGCGGACAATCACTGTATACTAAGCAGTTTGACCAGCACGCATGTATGACCTTGTCGCTGGTGTTGTGGAGATGATGCATCAGCTCAGAATTTACGAAATCTTCGAGCAGAACAAGGCTGCGTTTCATGACCGATTTCGCGACCACGCGGCGCGGATTATGAAGTCCTACGGCTTTGACATCATCGCAACGTGGGAATCAAAAACGAATGACCGCACAGAGTTCGTATATTTATTGGCGTGGTCCGATGAGCAGGCGATGCTTAGAGCTTGGGGACAGTTTAGGGCCGATGAAGAATGGAAGAAGATCAAGAAGCTTGCGAACACTCAGCATGGTAACCTAGTCGGGGTCATCGAGGAACGGACGCTAGTCCCTACAAACCATAGTCCATCTATTCGTCGAACGAAACTCGACAGCAAGTAGTTCAGACCCAACAAACTTCATTCCGCTTCGATGATACGAGATGAACCGGGATGATCACTTCTGCCACGGCGGCTTTACGTCCTTGATCCGGGAGGCCAGTGCCAAGCCCAGCAAGCTCAACAGCACTGCAGCAAATAGGGCGTAGCGGAACCCAGTCACTACGCCTTCCAACGCGGCGTACGACCCGACGCCGGCAGCGGCAGGAGGATCAAAAGCTCCGGCGATCGTCAAGAGTACAGCCAAGCCGAGCGGAAAGCCTATGCGGAAAGATGTACTGACTACTCCGGAAGCGAGGCCCTCTTCACCCGGCTTCGTTCCGGCAACTGCTGCGAGGTTGACAGCGGGGAACCCAATGCTCGCGCCGAGGGTCCAGACTATCATGCCGGGTAGTACCAGAAAATAGCTCCCTTGTGCTGATATCACCGTAAGTAGGGCAATCCCCACCGTCGCAAGACTTGTTGACACGAGAAGGGTACGTCTAGCACCGAGTCGATTCATGATTCGGGAGGCACCCCATCCGCCCACAAGGAAGAAGATTACCGCGCTAGGAAGGGTTCCGAGACCCGCGTAGAGGGGTGAGTAGCCAAGGATGTTCTGAAGGTAGATCGTGATTATGAACGAGACTCCTCCTACAGTCGAAGTGAGGACAAGGGCAAGGGTGTTCGCCGTGAGTACGGACCCGCGCTTGAGGAATGCTGGAGGTATCAACGGCGATTTAGACCGTGATTCAATGGCAAGAAATGATGCGAGCACGAGCACCGATAGGCCCAGCGGGACGATTGTGTCTAGTGTGTTGAAGCCCGAGGTCGCCGCAGTGGTCAGTCCAAAGACTAGGAGGATTGTTCCAAGGGTCACTGTTATAGCGCCGGGCACATCGAGACGTTGATTCTTGAGCCAGCCCTCGGTTTTTGGGAGAAACCTCTGGCTAAGAAGAGCCGCCGCAATCCCAATTGGAACATTGACGAACATGACTGAACGCCATCCAAAAGCAACTGTCAGCGCTCCTCCCGCAACGGCCCCGGCTGCGAATCCGGCCGAGAGCACGGCTACTAGAACCCCGAGCGCCTTGTTTCTCTGGGGGCCTTCGGGAAATATTCGAATGAAAATCGCAAAGGCCGTAACCGTTGACATTGCGGCTCCGATTCCTTGCAATGCCCTGAAGACGATTAGTATCAAGAGGGATGGGGCCAGACCGCCCGCCATCGAAGCGATGGTGAACAGGACAATCCCCGCAATGAAGATTTTCTTCTGACCGTAGACATCGCCTGCTCTTCCCATGAGCATGAGAAAGCCGGCGAGGGTTAGCCCGTAGGCACCTATTACCCATTGAAGGTCAGCGTATGAAGCCAGGAATTGGGTCCGAATAGTAGGGAGAGCCACTTGAACGATGGAGAAGTCGATGATGTCGAGAAAAGACGCCATTATGATTAGTGCGAAAATGAGACGGACGTGCTGAGTGGCCTGTGCGCCGCTTTCGTTAGTCTGTTCCAAGATCTCCATGGCCCTTCGACGAAAACGCCGTATTTGCTGACCGAGTTTTATCCATTTCAGTCATAGTGATCACTCGCTCTTCCGATTGACTTCCTCAACTGGACGATGAGAAAATTGAGATGAATAATGTCGGAGAGTTAGCTAACACTAATCCTCTATAGTTGGATTCCATGACAGCTCAACAAAGCCTAGAGAGTTCGATTGGATTGTAGCCGAATCCCCGCGTTGACCGAAGTCCGTAAAGTCAGACTATTTGGTGGGCGAGCTTGCGCCCTTGCCGAAGAACCTTTTCGACCAGGTCTTGTAAGGTAGACTGGGATGACTATTCCAGCTATGGTTCTGATGATGCCTCCGATGAAGCCCACGTTGCCTCCATAGACGATCTCAGCTATTCCGAGCCCGATCGAGACGATGTAGATTATGATGCCTGCCATCCATGCCCATCTTGCCCCAGTGTAGAATCCGGCACCGAGTGCGAGGCCGAGGATTCCGAATATGATGACTATTATCGCGAGGGCGAAGGGTCCCGAGGCCATTCCAGCAAGCACCGAGGCGCCTCCAAAGAGGGAAAGCAGGCCTCCCGCGGCGGCGACGATCGCGATTATCGCGACACCAACTGGTCTCTTAGGCTTCGGCGCAGAGGATTGCATCAAATCAAGACTTCTCGTTGGCATGATAAGCCTATTGGACAAACTAGTGGCTAGAAGGTTACGAATCATTGCGTGGTCTCAGCGTGCCTCTTGTCTTTGTAGGCGCTAGTGTTTGCGGTCTAGATTTTCCAGAGGCTTCGCGGGAGTTGTGGCATCAAATTTCTAGGGCTTGGATGTGTGTTGATGGCGGCTACTGGATGATAAGTGGGCGTGTCAAGTCTTGAAGCGTATACTGCTAGAGCGAATGCCCATAGTCGGTCGTCATGGGTCCCGCTGACATGCGAGAACTGTAGCTGGCCTGTTTTTGATAGTTGGAATCGTTCCGCGCTCATTTCGTTTATCAGTTCAGGGTCGCGTGGGAAGTGTAGGTGGCCGTCTTGCATCTTCCGTTTGAAATAGTCCATTATCTCCTGCTTCTTCGGTAAAGATAGAAAGATTCCTTGCGCGTTCTTTAATCCTGATTTGTACGCGTCCTGGACGAAGAACTCACCGACACCGGTCTGGTCGATGTAGATCCGGGACACTGTCTTCAGCCTCTGGTTCAGGAGGTTTAGATATCCAGTTACCGCGGAGAAGGCGGTGCCCGGCGGGAAAGCCGTTTCGTGCACGAGATATACGTCTCGCCCAATTTTCTCAACAACAGCCACCGCTGACAGGTCAATCTTCGGAGCGAGATCAGTGCCCACGAAAAACTTTCCAGTCCTTGCCAATCGTCCGCTTATCACGTCATCCTTGGTGAAAGTCTCGGGCCCTTCAGTCACGCAACTCTCGATGAGCTCGAGAGGCAGGTATGCGTCCTCATCGTCCGCGAAATCTGCTTCCATCTCCCGCTTCCACCGTCCCGGGTCCGTCTGATACTGTCTGCGAATCTTTTCCAGAAACTCTGGATCGATGGGACCGTTAGGCTTCAACGCGTCTTTGTAGCTTACATGGTGGCGCGAGAAATCTCCGAACTGTTCATCGTCTGTCCCTATGTTGTCGAACAGAGTGTCCCTGGACCCCGGAGTGCTCGTCCCATAGAAGCTGCCGTTGGTAGTGCTCAATGCGAAGATTATCGCGTCATACAATTCCTTGTCGTGCTCGATGTACGCGAACTCGTCCAGCACGACCACGTTCAGAGTCTCCCCGCGAATGGTGTCGGGATTGTTTGGCAGAGCCTCTATCACGGACCCGTTCCGAAACGCGAGCCTCCCCTTCCTCGGCGGACCCTCGAGCACCTCCCGTCCCAGCCTTGACAAGAGTCTGGAGATCTTGTCTACCATCTTCAGGCTCTGCCGCTTGCTTGGAGCAACAATCGCAGCTCTGAACCCTTTCCGGGTGAGAGCGTTGAAGAGGACCGCTACTGCCATGGCGAGGCTTTTGCCGCTCTGCCTCGACCAGCGGGCGAGAATAAACTGGCTCTTGTCTCGGAGGAGTTTCTCTTGATAGACTGTGGCTTTGAAGCCTAGACGTTTGAAGAACTCAACCACATCGGTCTCGTCGATTAACGGTCGGTCGCTAGCTTCGTCCCATTCGCGCTTCTTCTCAAGATTCTCGTAGTACCGGTTGATCTTTTTCCCAGGCGATGTTATCATCTATGTCTCAACCTCTACGGGCTCGCTCTTCGATCACTAGCGCCATTGGATGCATCTGCGGGCGGCCCGGTGGTCTTTCGCGGAATCCGCCCTGTGGCTTCCAGCTCCTTGAGCCGCCTCTCCCATTCCTGGTACTGCTTGTCCCGCAAGACTGTGTTCAATACTTGGGCCGTGTTCGTATGTAGCTGGGTCCATTTTTCGCGAGTTTTTGGGTCAAGCTTCTGATTCATCATCACTTCACATGACATTGCAAGACTCTGATCAAGTTGGTCGATTATCTGGGACCGAAGCTCGTTCTCGTCCCGGTCGTTCCCCTCCATTACGCCTGGTCACCTTTGTTCGGTTGCTTGCCTGGAAAGTCGTTCTTCTGTTTCCCGTGCCTCTCTTCTGAGACCTCGTCGGGGTCTGGGATTCAGCGCTTCTTGCCAGAGTCCAAGCGATTTCACTGCTATGCTTCCCAGCAACCTGATCTGTGCCTGGTCCAGGGTTCCTTCCTTGGACCCTTCCTCTAGGCGGTCCAGGACAATACGGCTCAGCCGTTGAATGTTGGCTAGCAACTCTTCGCGCTGGCGAGCCTCCTTGATCTCTTCTACCAATCTCTAACCACTACCTCTTTTTTTGTTGGCAAGCAGACATTCTCGCGACGTGCGTCCCGTCCCGTAGTCCATTCACATTCCAGAACGCCCGTAGTATCGGGTGATCGTGTCTTGGTGTTACGAGACTAGCTCAGAGTTACGAGAGTGTCGCTTATGGCCGACACTCATAGACTGTCCTTCCTGACTATTAAAGAGAGTCCATCCCAAAACGAATAGTTTCGCTCAGACTAGCCCGGACCAATCAGTGACTAGGAAATACTATCGGCCATGTCCAGGGCAAAGTTCTTTCTTTCGATCTGTTCAGCAGATGATTTGTTTCATGGAACTCCCAGTAGAGCCTTCTTCACAGCCATCTCGGGGTAGAAGCCTCGAGAGGGCTCCTTGGTGCTACTTGTTGTGGGGCGTGCCGGCTGTTCTCGTCGTGGTTGCCAGCGCGGCTTATGGCGCTTCGATACTTTCTCTTACAGGTAGAGGAGTTGTTTGGGTAATCGCTGTAGCTTGGGCCGGAGTAGGCTGCTTCCTGAACGGTCGATCCTGCGGCCGAGTCCACTGTAAAATAGATGGAATCGTTTTTCCACTTTTCGCCATAGTAGGAGCGTTGAACGTGCTTTCAGTCGTCTCGTTCGACTGGAACCTATTCTGGCTCGCTTTCATCGTGATTCTTGTCGGGAGCTTCGTTCCTGAATGGACCTGGAAGAAGTACTCGTGATGAGTGATATGGCGGGGTCCGACGATGTGTGTAACTACCCCGGTTAAGACCTCCAAGCGTTAGGTAGGATAGTCATGTCAGAATCGGAAGATACTGACATTATTCCTTCGCCAACCAGTATGTACATGCGCCTACGGACATCACCACCATGAATTCGTCCCTTGCCAAGACAGCTATCCCAAGCCAGGACTCACTGGCGAAGGTCACCTACTACAAGCTCGACCTTGACACTATCCTTGACGGGCTTATTCCTGATCCGCTTCCGGAATCGGGCGGCAAAGACAATGCTATTCATCACTTGAACATCATAATCTTTGGAAAGCCAAACACTGGCAAAACCACGTTGGCGGAATCGATTTCTCAAGCGTTAGCGCGTAGATATGGTCAGAGGAATGTGAAGGCACTGCGCGCTTCGCGTGACCTTCCAGGTTTGTTTCAGAATATCGACAAGCTCTTCGGCCGTTTCCGGAAGCCTCCGAAGGCGATACTCTTGTTTGCTGATGATATGACGAAGGCGCTGAGAAAACTTTCTGGGACCGTCGAGGTGAAAAATTCCAACGGACAGTTGGAGAAGATGCGGAGGATCGATTACTGGCTGGACAAGTGGTACGACATTAGAGGCGAACTCTTCAAGCGTGGCATGCGCCAGGGGTTGGTGGTCATGGTTGCGGGTCTCCACCGTTTCTACGGGGGCGATATAGATCTGCGGGCTGATGCGGACCTCTTACTTGTCAGAAGCACTGGAACGCCTGGCACGTTTGACGCGAACAAGGTCGAGAAAATGCTCGGTTCAGTCGTCTACTACGCCATGCGTCAGCATGAAGTTGACGCTTTGCGGGACAGGAAGGAACTTGCATGGACTGCCTTCGTGGCAAAGACAGGCTCGGGGGTCTTCCGTGTCCCACGTCCCTCAGTTTCCACGAAATGGCTGATGCGAAATGTTGGATCTGTCGAGACCTTCCAAGAATTCGCCGTCGAGGTTGACGAGCCTAAGAAGAAATCAGCTATCGAAGTTGTTGAGCCGAAGAAGAGATTGGCAGTCGAAGAGAGGCCAGTCATTCAGCTAATACAGCATCTTCAGCCCAAGCGGCATAGGACCAAGCGAGGTCGGCGTGTCGCAATCGTTATTGCGGCTGTCGGTGTTTTGACGATAGCCTACTTGGCCTGGAAATATGTTTGGCCTTTCTAAGGTAAGATCAGTCCCGCGTTGGCCTGCCGAGCCTCTGTGACCGAGCCCCAACCCTTTGGACTCAGAGGCGAGGCTTGTCCGTGGATACGGTCAGCCTTTCCAGAGTCCTATCGCTGCTCCTGCTAGAAATGTGACCGAGGATATCGGTAACAAGCTGGCCAGTCCGATGGCTTGGGACACTATTGGCTGCGCTCCGTTGAAGACGTAGTAGATGGTATTTGCTGAAGGCGTGGTCCATGCGAGATTGAGGTAGCCTGTGACCCCGAGTAGTCCGACCAATGCTACGATAGCGAGGGCGAGCTTGATCGCTCTCTTGATAATCACTCCTAGTAGGATTCCGATGATGAATGTTGTAACGGAGAGCACGGAGATTATGGTGGTTAGGTCGAGACCGTTTGCCATGTCGAACCCGTGTAGTCATGTCTCTCCTGGTATAAGGGGCTATATGTGGCAGAAGTCGCAAGAAGATGTCTAGAAGGCGAGGGTTTCACGGCGGGATAATCCGTGGTACCGAAACAGGCTGGTTGTTCGAGCTGTTCCTTAACGTCGACCGGCCGAATTTGATAGCAGTTCAATCACAAGGAGGGCTTGAAGACCCATCGGCCCGGACGTGCATACTATGCAAGGATCCTAATCGTACAGTCGAGCTATCTAATTGACGAGATCTTATCTTTCCTTTTCTACTAACTTTTCTTTTCTGTTATCTTTCTTTTTTCTACTAACTATTTCTCGACCCCCCCGGGGGTATCTGAAAATAAAAAAACTCCTTCACACTTTACAGGCTAGAACCCTATGGTGCGGGAGGTGGGATTTGAACCCACGAACCCCTACGGGACAGGCGCCTCAGGCCTGCGCGTCCAAGACCCTTACAGTCGACGGGTCTCTTTGACCTGGCTTGGCAACACGAGCCGCCCCCATAACAAGGCGGACTCCCGCAAACACCAGGCCCGCTCCCGCAAAGACCCAAACCCAAACGACGCCCCTAATTGGCTTTCGCCAATCAACCAATCCCATCAAAACCGGGCAATGTTTAATTGAACCCCGCCCCGGAACCCCACACAAACCCTACTTATCCAAGCTAACAGGAACAATGTCTCCATGGCCACCCGGCGCAGAAAAACAAGACGATTACGCGGTAGCCGGTGCCACGGCTGGGGACGATCCGGACAACACCGAGACAGCGGAATGCAAGGAGGACACGGCAACGCCGGATGGAAACGCCACCGCTGGAGCAGCGTCATACGCTACGGCTGGGAGATCGGAAAAACAGGCTTCACACCCATCAACCCAAAACACCAACGAACAATCAACATAGACCAGCTAAGCCAGAACCTCCAGACACTATCCGAACAGGGCAAGACAAGACCGTCCGGTAACCGGATAGAAGTTGACCTCGGCCAGATAGGCTACACCAAACTGCTAGGCAACGGAAAAGTCACACAAGCCCTCAGAATCATCGTCGCACAGTGCACTGAAAAAGCAGCCAGCAAGATATCCCAGGCAGGCGGCGAAGTAGTACTCCCAAAACCCGCCGAAGCCAGTAAAGAAGGCTGATTCCAAACGGTCCGCTTCATCGAAATCTTCAGACCCCTAACCCGCATTCTCCCCAGTGTCCGCCCCCCTGATCGAGAGGTCGGGTTCACAGAGAAGCTGATCTGGACAGCCCTAGCGCTAGTGATCTACCTCATAATGGCGGAGACCCCGATCTACGGCGTCCCACACACCGGAGGGATCAACGATCCCTTCGGACCCCTACGAGTTATCTTCGCAAGCCAGAGAGGCACACTTGTTGAGCTAGGAATCGGACCAATAGTCACAGCAGGACTCATACTCCAAGTCCTCTCCGGCTCCAAAATGATCAACGTAGACTTCAGCAACCCAGGCGACCGGGCCCTCTTCACCGGAGCCAGCAAAGTACTCTCCGTATTCATGACCATATTCGAAGGACTCGCCTTCCTACTCGGAGGAGCATACAACGTCACAAATTCCGCGGGACAACCGATCCCGCCCAGCCTACAGAATGAATTCTTCATTCTAGTACAACTCGTATTCGCTGGAATAGTCATAATCCTCCTAGACGAAATGCTCCAGAAGAAATGGGGCTTCGGAAGCGGAATCAGCCTCTTCATCGCAGCAGGCGTCTGCCTCCAAATAGTCTGGAGCAGCCTCGGACCCATCTCCCCCGTCTCCGACGGAAAATACCTGGGAGGAATAATCGCCTTCTTTCAATCCCTAGGACCAGTACTCGCCAGTCCACTCAGTTTCACATCATGGCAAGCCGCGCTCTACAGAGGCGGCAACCTTCCAGACATGCTCGGATTCATCACAACGATAGCAGTGTTTCTAATCGTCATCTACCTCAACGGGCTGCGAGTCGAAGTACCAGTCTCCTACGCTAGATATCGAGGATTCCGAGGACGATTCCCCATCAAATTCTTCTACGTATCAAACATACCCGTAATCTTCGCAGCAGCCCTCTTCGGAAACATATTCTTCATCGGCCAACTCATCTTCAACAGATACAACCCCGGATGCTCCAACACAGGAATAAACTTCTGGCTAAGCCTAATCCCCGGATGCTACCAGTCCCAACCACAGACCGGACAACTAATCCCAATCAAAGGCCTAGCATACTACACGTTCGCTCCCCGTTCGCTGGGAGTCGTGCTGGGCGACCCGATAAGAGCAGGAGTCTACATGCTCATATTCGTTCTAGCCTGCGTATTCTTCGCCGTAACATGGGTCGAAGTCGGCGGAATGGACTCGAAGACAGTCTCCAAACAACTCATCGACTCGGGAATGCAAATCGAGGGATTCCGAAGATCCGGCTCAACCATCAGACAGATCCTTGACCGGTATATCCCGGCAGTCACGGTTATTGGTGGAATCACAATCGGAGTAATAGCTGCCAGTGCAGACTTCCTCGGTGCCTTCGGCACGGGAACAGGAATCCTGCTCACCGTAGGCATTATACAGCAATACTATGAAATTCTTGTAAAAGAAAGAATTACCGAGATATACCCGGGAACCAAAGGCCTCTTGGGATAGTGAGAGGCCAAGCCTTGCAGGCAACAATCATAGTCGCCGGCGTACCCGGGGTCGGGAAGACAACAATCCTCCAAGAGCTAGAGGCTGTGGCCACGGAAAGGAAGGTCCCGCTCAAGATCGTCAACTTTGGAAACGTCATGAACGAACTCTTCAAAAACCGCGGGGTAGAGATTCACAGGGACCACATGCGCAAGGAGGACATTTCCCTCCAAGCTAAGATACAGGAAGAAGCCGCCCGAATGATTTCAAAGACCCCAGGAAACTCCACCCTAGTCGTCGACACTCACATGTTCGTCAGAACCAACGACGGCATATGGCCGGGGACCCCACGAAAGGTGCTCGAAGCCTTAGATCCCAGTATGATCATATTGATAGAAGCGGATCCGGAAGAGGTCGCTCGAAGAAGAGCTGCCGACACCACGCGTTACCGTGACAGTCAGAACCTGGAAGATGCCAAGGCGGATCTGCAATGGTCGAGGAATATGGCGAGCGCAATAGCTGTCCTTGCTGGGGTTCCGATTCAGATATTGCAGAACCAAACTGGCCAGCAGCGACAATCGGCTGAGGAACTCCTAAAGATTATCGAGAAGCGTAGCTAGCTTGAGCTTCATAGACGATATCATCCACTTCCTCGGCGGTCCCGTTCAGAACCTCTGCAACCCAAACCATATCTCACCAGCTCCATCCTGTGCACCCCTCTCAGCTTTCATTGTTCTTTCAGCCGCCCTTATTCTCTCCCTTATTGCGATGCTAGCTAACCGGTTCCTGGTGAACTACAAGATGGTCGCAAGCTACAGACGAGAATATATGAACTGGATGAACGCCGTAAGAAAAGCCCGCAAAGACGGAGACGAAAAGCAGCTGGACAAACTGATGAAGCGGCAATCGGCGGTCATGAAAATGAGCTCTAGAGCTACACTTGAGCAGCTGAAAACGTATCCGATCACGATCGTCCCGTTCTATCTGATTTACGCAGTGCTAGGCTACGCCCTATCATCAACTCCATACACGGCCTACGCCCCCTTCTTGTTTCCCTTCGCCACAATCATCGGCACTGGAGTCGCGGCCGGATTGCCTCTCTTCTTCTGGTACCTCGTCTGCTCATTTACGATAAGCATTCCGCTCTCGAGAATCTTCGGTGTCTCAGCAGCATTCTCGATGGCACCGACAACGGGAGACACGAAATGACCAACCCGCATCAGAGGACTCACGGCCGAAGAAGGTTGCCTGTGAGGTTACCCTCAGGGAGGAGAACTCTGCATTTTGAGCCAAGAGCCCCAGCGAAGGCACAGTGTTCGCGCTGTGGAAAGGAGCTACATGGGGTCCCAACCTCTAAGCCTTTGAGATATTCGAGGAGCGCTCGCGCTCCATCAAGGCCGTATGGAGGGGTATTGTGCCCGAACTGTCTCTCGACGCAGGTTCGAGCCCTCGTCCGTTCTTCCAGCGTTTCAACATGATCATTACCGTCAGTGGGCCGCACGGCACAGGCAAGTCAACGTATGCAGCCCAACTGGCCGATGCCTTACGCATCCGGCATGTTTCCGCGGGCGCGGTGTTTCGACGAATCGCGAAGGAAAAGAAGATCTCTCTCGAGGAATTAGGAGAGAAGGCTCTGGAAGATCCTTCCATTGACAAACTGGTTGATCAGCGAACTATAGCTGAAGCGGACAAGGGTAATGTTGTCATTGACGGTCAACTCGCAGGCTGGATTCTGAAAGACAGGTCGGATTTACGGATCTACCTCACCGCTCCCGAAGACATCCGTTTGGAACGAATTGCCAAGCGGGACAAAGTAGGCCTCCGAGAGGCTCGAGCGCAGACGGAACAGAGAGAATCTGTCCAGCGAGAAAGGTATCTCAGACACTACGGGTTTCAGGTTGAGGATCGCTCCATCTATCATCTCATCCTTGATACGAGTCTCGGCTCGATTGAGGACACAGCCAAGGTTCTCGTTTCAGCGGCCGCGATGGTTAGAAGAGCAAAGAAATCCCAGCGAAAATCGACGAAACCTTAAATGAGGATTTCGACCGCGAGAGCCTAGGAAGATTGTCCCGATGCCCACCATCGAAGTCGGACGCGTCTGCGTGAAAGTCAACGGTCGGGAAACGGGACAGAAATGCGTCATTGTTGACGTGATTGACAAGAACTTCGTCCTGGTTACAGGACCACAGAAGATCTCTGGCGTTCGCCGTCGAAGAACAAATGTGAAACACCTCGAACCTACAGAAGACTCCATCGATATCAAGAAAGGAGCATCGGATGAGGATGTGGCAAAGGCCATCGGCAAGGGAAAGAAGGCCGAAGCCTTCAAAGAAGCCGTTCTTCCAAAACAAGTTCTCGTAACAGCCTGACGAGTTCCATGCTGGAACTCATCTCCTATCTGCAAACATCCGTTCTTCAGTTGAGATTCTTTAAGAGATGCCGGATTCCACTGTTGAAGTGGAGATGATGAGTGTCTCAGCGGGCTCCCTGGGAAGAGCAGAGAAAGCTACTGGTCAAGCTTGAAGAGGAAACCGACCCAGCCCTAGGATGTCCGCCGACGAAGAGGCCTCTCGATCAGCATCTTCGTTTTGGACTCATCAACCTGGACAAGCCCTCCGGGCCGTCCAGCCACGAGGTTGTAGCTTGGGTCAAACGAATGTTGCGGCTGAAGCATGCCGGCCATGGCGGAACTCTAGAGACCTTCACCAGGTTGGAGCAATCCGATGGTCACAGGCGTGCTTCCTCTAGCTCTTGAAGACGCAACAAAGACAATCCAGGCCTTCCTACTTACCGGCAAAGAATACGTCTGCCTAATGGCGCTCCACGCTGACGTGGAAGAGAAGAAAATCCAGGCAGTGCTCGAAGAGTTCGTCGGGGACATTCTTCAGAGACCTCCTGTTAGAGCTGCTGTTAGGAGAGATGTGAGAAAAAGGAGGATCTACTACATTCGAGACGTTGAGATGGATGGACGCGAAATTCTGTTCAGGGTCGGATGTCAGGCAGGAACATACATTCGGAAACTAGTCTATGACGTTGGCGAGGTGCTTGGAGTTGGCGCGCATATGCGTGAGCTTCGACGGACCCGGGCGGGAAGCTTTACCGAAGAGGAATCATTCTCATTGTACGACCTGATGCAACTGTCAGAGGCTAACCCTAAGGAGAGAGACATGCTAACGAGACGAATGGTGAAACCAATGGAGTCAGCCTTCCAGTATGTCCCACATGTCTACATCCGTGATTCTACGGTCAGCTCAATCTGCCACGGAGCAGAACTGGCAGTCCCCGGAATAGTCCGGCTCAGTGAAGGTATTGTCCCAAAGATGCCGATCGCATTGTTCACTTTGAAGGACGAGCTCGTCGCCTTGTCAAAGGCACTCATGTCGAGCGAACAGATGATGAAGGAGGATCACGGCCTGGCCGCGAAAACTGTGAGAGTCATAATGCCCGCTGAGACCTATCCCCGTTTATGGAAAACGAAGACCGTCACAGTCAAAGCTCAGAGTTGACTTCTCAATGACCGAGAATCAAGTCTCTTTCGTCTGCAACTGTGGAGAGGAGATCGTGATGGAAGTGAAGGCTGAGGAGGAGTACAATGTTGCCTGTTCCAAATGTGGCCAGGAGTACCGTTTCTTTGGTCAAAGTGTCTTGAGATGGAAGTCAGACTAGTTAGGATAATTGGATGAGTGCTGCTGCGGTTGCTAGCCATAGGGGAATCGTGACTAGTGCCCAGATGGCTCGGTTCCAGGTCAGGACTTTCTGCCCGTCGAGTATGAAGAAGGGTACCATGTTGAAGGCTCCCAGCCAGAGATTGATGAATATAGCCCATGGGAGAAAATTGTGGCTATTAATGATTATTCCGTTGATTCCGATTACCGGAAGCGTGAAGTAGGCAAGCGCGAAGACTCCGGCCGCAGCAACGTTGACTAAGGGTCCCACGAGCGAAATGATGCCGTTGGTTTTTTTGTCCATCGCGTCACCAATGTAGCTGGATCGGGATGCGATGTAGACCGCGCCTGGGGCTGCGAAGACAAAAGTGCCCTGCGATACGGCCGCAAAAACGAGAGTCATAATTGCTCCTATAGTCCACAGTCTGAACTCGGCCCAGGCGCCGTATCTCTGCGCTGTGAACTTGTGCGCTAACTCATGGCCGAGGAAACCCGTACCGATAACAATCATGCTGAGGAGAAACACCTCGAGAAGGGCTATCGGAGTGGCAAACCACGCGAACATGTATCTCGTCGAGAAGCTTACTGCAAGGACGATCCAGGCCGTGCTGAGCGCTACCAGCTCGCGCCTCGGCATCAAGTTCATCCTTGGAGATTGAATGAGTTTTAGAGTCGTTCCGGTACGGCGCCGCTCTAGTACGATGGGCTGTCTGGGGGCGCGGGCCTGCTGGATGTTGGGGCATTCGTGATTTTCAGGGAGGCGATGGAGGACGCAGTGGGTGCGGCCGCAGTATCGGCAGACGTAGGGGATGAATTCCTCTGCTCCGCATACTGCACAGCGTTCCAAGATTGCCTCGTGTTATGGGGTGTTAGTCACTTAAAATCGTGCCTCCAAAGGAGTCTGTTGTAGTTACGAGCGGTTCGAAATCTGGGTAACGCCAGGCTTAGAATTGTTATTCCTCACGTAAATAATTCAAGGGTGGCGTCCCCCGGGCGCGAGCACTGCCATTCGCCCGTTAAGGGTTGTTGGCTGGCTCGCTCCCATCGCCACTCTCGTCAATCTTCTCAAGAAACATGCCCAGGCTTCTTCCTTTGGGGCGATTCTTGTGCGAGTTTCGCATACTGGATTCCTTGAGTTAGCGTCTCGCGCGCTTTCCAAAAGGGAAAATAGTCGGTGAAACGTTGCCCAGTTTAGCCGGGATTCCGGAGCCTGGTACCGGGCAGTCTGCCTAGCACGCGGGCCCATGTCTGGAATAGGCTCTCCTGTCAGCCTGTGCCCCTTCGGGGCGCGTGGGTTCAAATCCCACTCCCGGCGCCATTCTGATTTCCATACTGAAAGTGTGAAGGAGTTTTTTTATTTTCAGATACCCCCGGGGGGGTCGAGAAATAGTTAGTAGAAAAAAGAAAGATAAGATCTGGCAAGGAAGGTTCTAGAGCTGGAGGATGAAGAAGAAGGGAAAAACTCGGCGGTGAAGGCCGGATCTGCGTCGCGAGACTCGCGCGCATACCTTTTTTTTCTTCGACGCGCCTGCTGACGGGGTCTTAACAGGGTCTCATCGTCACGCCTTATCGCGCAAAACTGTTGTCCAGTCGATCTTGCCACTGTTAAGGATCCTCAGTTGATTTCTAGCCGTTCTCCTGGGGACTATCAGGGCGTTCACGCTAGTCTGCGTTCATGGGGACATGGATAGAGGTGGCTGTTCGGCGGGTTTCGAGCTAAGAAATTAATTGCAGGGTCAGCGCCTGGAATCTCTTGTGCGACCCCGCAATCTTGGATTCTCGGATCCGGGGCTGTTTTTCAAACTTGAAGAATTAGACGGGCGTTGTTATGGGGAAGGGTCCTTTGTGGCGGAACAGGTTTGGGCCGAACCGCGCTGAGACCCGATTCCTACTTACAGGGTCGTCGGATCTAATACTGGACCATCTAGATCCAGCTTACTGCTTCAGGCTGGGGCGGGATCGTATTACGATCTCTCTCGCAGCTTCCACCTGTCGCGGGTATTCCTTTCCTCGCCCGGAGAGTTTCTTGTCAGCCTTGTGAGCGTCCAGCTTGGCGACGACGTAGTCGACAGCCTTGTGAATATCGAACTGTTTGCAGCTGAAGACGTCGACGAAGGCTGTGTTTCTGTCAGGGAAGGTGTGAATACTAATGTGGCTTTCAGCGATTATGACGAATCCGCTGACTCCCCATTCAGAAGGATTATCGCCGGGGCGATAGATGAAAGTGTAAGGCGGGGTGATCTTGTGCATCCCGATAACGTCGGGAAGCTCATCTAAGAGATCATAGATGTGGGAGAGGTCGGAGAGCTTCCGACGATCACACTCCGACAAATCAAGCGTAAGATGTGGTCCAAACATTTCTGGAAGATTTTCTAGTCCGAATTTTCCGGATGATAATAATCAACGGTCAACGCGTATTTAAGAATTGTTTGCGCGCAGATCGATCGCAACAGTAATTTTTTCGAGCAAGAAATTTTTCAGTGAACGGAGAAAATTCTCTCTCCACGAACTTTTTCACCGAAAAAACGATCATCCGGTCGCTTGCGAGCAATAAATCGTAGATAAAAATTCCGCAGACAACTCCAGAATCCCACAACGAAATATCCGCTGAGGTTGGAATGAGACAAACACACAAAGTTGTAGCAAAGTTGGTGCCGCCAGGGCTCCTCGGCGTCTCGTGTACAACAAATTTGCTCGTCACTCAGACAATTTTGATGTGCGAGTCGTCGATCGCTCCAACGATTCTTGGACTCTGAACTCGTGGAGCGGCTTGAACTTCTGACCAATGTTTGCTCGCTTCGACCTTGAAACCAACTGTGGACGACGGGGATAACTCATCGACTTAGGGTCTCATTCTCTAACACGCGGGTTTGAGGGCAACCAGCAAGGTGAAGAGGGATCTTCAAAGTGGAAACGTTAAATTACGCGATAGGACGGGCCGATTGCTAGTCTCATAGTGAAATTATGTCCCGAGAGTTTAGGCTCATTCTCCGCTTCATGGGAACCGACATAGACGGGACCAAGAAAGTAGCCTATGGTCTCGGCAAGATACGAGGCGTAGGACCCAATCTAGCCTTTGCAGTCGTCAAAGCGGCAAAGATCAACCCGGAAGCCCGTATGGGAGCCCTCTCAGACGGTGAATTGTCGAGGGTGGAAGACGTCATCAAAGACCCTCTGAAACACGGCATACCTCCTCGAATGGTCAATCGACGTAAGGATATCGAAACCGGTCGAGACATGCACCTCGTTGGGGCTGATCTGGCTCTCAAGATCAAATCTGACATTGACTTAATGAAGGATATCCAGAGCTGGAAAGGAATCCGACACTCTCTGGGACTAAAGGTCCGGGGCCAGAGAACGAGGACCACGGGTAGGTCAGGGAAGGCGGTTGGTGTGAAGAAGAAGGTTCTCATGGAAGCAGCGAGAGCGGCCGGAAAGAAGGAGAAGGAAGAGGAGAAAAAGTAGACTAGGGTAATGCCATGGGAGACCCGCGAAAACCAAGAAAAGCGTACCAGACCCCTCGCCACCCATGGCGAAAAGACCAACTCGAAGAAGAACTCCACCTAGTAGGAGAATACGGCTTACGAAACAAGAGAGAACTACGCGGTCACGAGACCGAGCTGTCGCAGATCAGAGGAATCGCCAGAACATTACTCGGAGCGGAGGAAGAGGAACGGGGTCCGCTTGAACGCCAATACCTGACTCGGCTGGCAAGACTCGGGATTCTTCCGGAATCAGCAACTGTCGACAATATTCTTGATCTGAACGTTAAAGATCTAATGGAACGCAGACTACAAACAATAGTGCACCGAACGGGTCTCGCGAAGTCTATCCACCAGGCTCGCCAGTTCGTTATTCATGGTCACATCAGTGTCGCCGGCGACATTGTCTCCGTGCCAAGTTATGTTGTTCAGCGCGAACAAGAGTCAAGAATAGCCTTCCACGCCCGCAGTCCCTTGAGCAATGCTCAACACCCTGCCAGAGCAGCTCCCACAGGTAAGAGAGTGTCCCGGATCATAGAGGAAGTAGCCGCACCCACTGCTCCAATTCTTCCAGAAGTCTCGCCTGAAGTTAAGGAAGAAGTTCTTGCCGAACAACCTCTCGTAATTCCTGAAGTCGAGGAAGAAGAAGCGCCCGCGGAGCAGGGAGAAGAGAAAGAGACGCAACCTGCTTAAACCCCCTTCTTCGGTAAGAAACACACCCGATACCAATGGTCGTCTCAACCGCCATTCTCCTAATCGTAGGAGGAATCTGCGCCGCTGCACCCTTGTTCAAAAGAGTCTCGAAAGGCTTAGAGAAAGGTCTGGTCATTCTGGGCCTTGCGGTAGGAGTCGCAATAATTATTGTTGCGATAGACTTGGCGCTTGGACTGGGCATCCTATCCGGCATTTTCGGAATAGGATTAACGCCAGCTTCTTCGTCGAATCCGTACCTGAAGTACTACCTGGTTGTCATGGCTGTTCTAGGAATTCTCCTCTTCTCACGCCCGCTTCGCAACGTACGCTGGGCGTCTTTGATAGCACTTGGAATCGGTATTCTCGCAGCCGCCTATCTTCACGTAGCGTTCTCTGTCTCCAGCACGGTTGTCTTGGGTGTAGTTTTCATAGTTACCATCCTAATCGTCTACACACTCCTTAGATTTGTCGAGGATATCCTTGAGTTCATTGGAACAGTACTTGCCTTTCCACCCGTCGCGATCGCAATCGGGCTCGTAAGCATCTATTTTGGAATCATAACCTTCGCTTCCTGATCGAGTAATCTCACAGATCCCTCACTGGGGCTCCGAACGAGTCTCTAGCAGTTCTTCGCGACCGAAACCAAAGTATAGAAACGGCATCAAACAGTTTCAATCTGGTCCGTCATTCTGCGTTAACGATCGTGTTTTCAGCCAAGCAAATGTTGAAAACTCAGATAACGCCATAGGTTTTCGTGAACAGCTTTAAATAAAGTCCGGCGGGTCGGGGCTGGACACTTCGCGTTGGAAGTATGATAACTAGATGGACATAAAGCTCCTCACCAAGGAACAGGATACTATCCGTTTTGTCCTGTCCGATGTTTCGCCAGCATTCGCCAACGCGCTCCGACGCATAATCCTCGCCGAGGTCCCGGTGATGGCGATTGAAGACGTCATGATTCTCGAGAACAGCTCGGTAATGTATGATGAGATTCTGGCCCACCGCCTAGGGCTCATCCCGATCACAACCGATCAGAGTTACAATCTTCCCGAGGAATGCACCTGCAAGAGCGAACTAGGTTGCGAAAAGTGTAGAGCATCGCTCTCTCTAGAGGTCGAGGCCTCGGACCCTGTTGAGGTTGTCTACACCTCTAATCTGAAACCAGAGAACCCCGAAGTGAAACCCGTGTCCGACAAGGTGCCGATCGTCAAGCTCGCCCAGGGCCAGAGAATCAAGCTTGAAGCATACGCGCGGCTTGGAAGAGGAAGAGACCATGCAAAGTGGCAACCAGCATCAGCATGCACTTACAGCTACGACCCGAAAGCCAAGACCTTCAATTTTCTAGTCGAATCAACCGGGACCCTGCCGCCGGAGAAGCTGGTTCTAGACGCCGCTCGGCTCATCAGCGCGAAAACCTTGGGGTTCGAAGAAGGGCTCGGAGGAATTTCTGAAAAGTGAAAAAGCAAGTAGCTGTCTCGCAGCCCGAGGAGATTGTTGACGCTTCCAATCTCATCCTGGGAAGAATGGCCAGTTACGTGGCCAAGAAGGCTCTTGACGGAAAGAGCATGGTGGTCATCAACGCAGAACGCGCAGTCATTTCCGGAACCAAAGAGCGAGTCGTCGCTAGAGCTAAGCTGAAACTAAAGACTCGAACGCTCGGAAACTTGGAAAAAAGCCCGACCCATCCGCGCAAGCCTGACGGTTACGTCCGAAGAGTCATACGGGGAATGCTACCTTGGAAAAAAACAGGAGGCAAAGACGCCTTCCATAGAGTCAAGGTCTACATCGGGACCCCTAGCGAATATCAGGATCGTCCCGCGACTAGAGTCGCTGACGCTGACGCTTCAAGACTGAGAGTTCCTTACATCACCATCGCCCAGTTATCCGGTGAGATCGGAGGTTATCCACAGTGAGCGAGAAGAAGAAACTCTCACTTGAAACAGGCAAGAGAAAAACCGCAATCGCGAGAGCAGTAATGAGGCCTGGGAAGGGACGCATTTACATCAATGATCAATCGCTCGATCACATGTATCCGGAAGTTGCGAGAATGAAGATTGAGGAGCCGTTGTTGATCGCTGGGGATAGGTCGAAGGCTGTCGATATCAGAGTCAGCATTGAGGGTGGCGGAGTGATGGCTCAGGCAGAAGCTGCACGCATAGCAATTGCCCGGGCGTTGGCAGGCTGGACGAAGGGTACTGAGTTGAGAAAGACCTTCCTCGCCTACGATAGAGTCATGATAGCTGGAGACCAGAGAGTCACAGAACCCAAAAAGTTCGGCGGACCAAGCGCACGGCGAAGAAAACAAAAATCGTACAGGTGATGGTTGACCTATGATAATTCCAGTAAGATGCTTCACCTGTGGGAAGCAGATAGCTGACAAGTGGGAAACCTTCAATCAGAGGGTCAGAGCCGGCGATAAGCCTCAGAAGGTCCTTGACGAACTGGGAGTCAGGCGATATTGCTGTAGACGGATGCTCATAACTCATGTCGAGTTAATCGACGAGTTCCTGAAATATCCGCAAGTGACCGCGAAGAGACGGGCAGAACTCGCTTAGGGTCTTGGTCGCATGGAGAGCCAAGACTTTGAGGACAGGGAAGCAATCCCTCGAGCGGAGAACCTTCTCCTCTCGCTGGAAGAGCTCTTGGCCGCCGGTCTCCACATTGGAACCCGGATCAAGACGGTGGATATGGAAAAGTACATTTTCCGAGTCAGACCCGACGGGCTCTTCATACTAAACATCGGAGAGACGAACGAAAAAATCCGAGTGGCCGCCAAGTTCATGGCGCGCTTCGAACCGGGCCGAGTACTGGCCGTATCATCAAGACTCTACGGCAAGACTCCGATAGACAGATTTGCCGAGCTCACGAAGGCCATGCCGATTGTCGGTCGATTTATGCCCGGCCTCATATCCAACCCCCTACAGCCAAAGCACGCCGAACCACAAGTCGTCCTAGTAACGGACCCGAGGGCGGACTGGCAAGCCATCAAAGAAGCAACAGCCGTTGGCATACCAGTCATCGCACTCTGTGACACAGACAATGTATTCTCGGGAGTTGACCTAGTAATTCCGGTAAACAACAAGGGACGAAGAGCCTTAGCGGTAGTCTACTGGCTACTCACACGCCAAGTCCTCAGAGAAAGAGGAGAAATCCCACAGGATGGGACAATCCCGTTGACGATAGACGATTTCGAGACGAAGCTCGCCGCCATGCCCCTGGGACGAGCTTCAGGTGGCGAGGCGTGAAGAAGCGCCCCCCAGCTCAAGCAGGCACATTCTACCCGGACACTGAAGGAGCCTTAAGAACCCAGATCCAACAGTCGTTCCTCCATCCCTTGGGACCAGGAGCCATACCAACAATTCCCGGAACCCGAAACCAGAACCTTCTCGGATTGATCGTTCCACATGCTGGCTACAGTTACTCTGGACCCGTCGCGGCACACAGCTACTACCACCAGGCGTCGGCTGGAATCTTCGAGTCCATAATCATCCTCGGACCCAACCATACAGGGCTTGGAAGCGGAGTCTCGACAATGACTGAGGGCGAATGGAGCACCCCTCTAGGAGACGTGCCCATAGACACGGATCTCGCTCAAGAAATCGTCGACAGCTCCGATCTAGTAGATGTCGAAGACGAGGCTCACAGAAACGAGCACTCCATCGAAGTTCAGCTGCCATTCTTGCAATTCATCTATCCGAGAAGATTCAAGTTCGTTCCCATCTGCATGATGCTCCAAGACCTTCAGACCAGCATCGAAGTCGGCGAGGCTATAGCAAAAGCGGCGGAGAATCATCGGGCCATCGTCCTAGCCTCCTCGGACTGGACCCATTACGAACCACAAGAACAAGCTCAATCCAAAGACAAGCAAGCGATCGAAGAAGCGCTGCAAATGAACGAGAAAAAATTCCAGGAAATAATCGAGGAACGCTCCGTCTCGGCTTGCGGATACGGTCCGGTAACCGCGATGATCCACGCGGCAAAGCTCCGCGGAGCGAAAAGTGGGAATCTACTCTCCTATCAGACTAGTGGAGACGTCACCGGGGACAAGAGCGCAGTGGTAGGCTATGCCGCAGCTTCATTTGAGAAGTGAAGAATCCTCGCGGCCGACCGACGTTTCCCGCGCAATTTCACGGGCCCCAGGCAAGATAATCCTAGCCGGAGAACACTTCGTAGTCCTCGGCGCGCCCGCGGTAGCCATGGCCATCAACCTGTACTCTGAGGTCAAGGTAACACCCAAAAATAGTCCAGGAGTAGATGTCGATGCGGACATTCCGCTTCGATTTCTCGCTGGGAAGAATCGAAACTCGGGGGTTTCTGATCCTCGACAGCTTCTACGCCCTCTTCAACTCGCTGCTGAAGCCACCCTGAAACAAGTTGTCGCCAAGGACCGCGGACTGCGGGTGAATGTGGAGTGTGAGATTCCTGTCGCGGCGGGCCTCGGCTCGTCAGCATCGACAACCGTGGCAATAATTTCGGCCGTAGCGAGGTCGAGGGGAATCGAACTGAGCAGGAAGAAGATCTTCAAGCTCGCCTTCATACCGGAAAACTTCCTTCATGGCAAACCCTCGGGAGTAGACCAGGCTGCCTGTATCTATGGGGGCTTGATACGGTTCAATCGTCCGTCAAATGTGAGGACGGTTCGACTGGAGAAAGAGCCTGCAATCGTCGTCTGTGACACTGGCATTCACCACGCAACTGGGACGCTTGTAGGAGGTGTTGTTCGGAAATCTCGCAGAGAGAAGAAAGACTTTCGGGATTACATTGCGAAAGTTCGCGACATTTCCAACGGAGTCGTCAATGCGCTAAGAGAGGGCGACGACGTAGAGCTTGGCGTACTCATGTACCAGAATCACGATCTTCTTCGAAAGATCGGCGTTTCCCATCCCAAACTCGACCACTTGGTAGAAGTAGCAAGGCGCGCAGGTGGTTTGGGAGCGAAACTTACCGGGGCTGGAGGAGGAGGCTGCATGATAGTCCTCTGCCGGAGTACTAGGGATCGAGATAGAATGTCTCGCGTTCTCAGAAGAGAGGGCGGGACGCCATACAAGGTTTCAATGGATGCCACTGGCGTCGAATCACAGTCTGCCTGAGAGGGGTTCTTGAATTGCGATGGGAAAAATTCAAAGCGTAGCACTACAGCCAAAGCAGACACGCCAGAACTCGAAGAGCGCCTCGAGTCAACACTTGGAATTACTGTATCATGTTACAAAGGAAGATTCTGTCCTAGGCTCTGTAGAGAGATCGACGGCTCATCGAGACCAGATTCTGCATAGGTCTGGCATGATCTTCGTCATTCGTTCCGATGGCAGGATAATGCTTCAGCATCGGAGCTCCAGCAAAACGATATTCCCAAACTGCTGGGATTCTTCAAGCTCCTTCCATGTCACGTTCGGAGAAAGCTACGAACAAGCAGCAAGACGTGAACTCAGAGAAGAGACAGGGATGTCCGCACCGCTCACCTACCTTGGCAAGTTCTCGTACCATATCCCGCCCGAGAACGAGATCGTTGCAGTATTCTCCTGTAGTAGTGATGATCCTATCAAGATTGATCCATCGGAATCCTCTGGCGCGTCATTCCACACAAAAGACGAAGTTAATGCGATTGCTTCATCCGAGAAGGCAGCGCCATGGTTTACAAGAGGCTGGAATGTACTAACGGACGGTCGAGTCTGAAAGCGGGAGCGCTCGGCTGTCGACTTCGGACTATAGCATGTCGACCGTAACAGTGATTCGGTGGGGTTGATGTTCGGGTCCTCAGCTGTTGAGCGATCAGATTTGCTAGTATGGGTTGAAGGCCACGAGTCCGTTCGAGCTTGCGTCCCAGTAGCCAGCGAACACCCATGTTGGAACTCCGCCACTGGGTGTGATGACCTTCCAGATCTCGTAGATCGAAGCCACTCGGTCGCCGCTTGGTTCAAGCTGGGTCCAGCCAGTAACCCCATAGTAGTTGTCTGCGACCGTAAGCATCGCAGCTTGTATGCGAGTCCCATTATACGACCCTACTTGTAGAGTCGCAAGGGCGGCGAGCCAGACATCATCGTACGCGCCAGTACAGTAGAAATCGCATGTGGCTCCCGGATATGTGCTGGCAAAGGTCAGGTAGAGTCGTTCGGTCTTGGTGTTGTTGAGGAAGCCATAGATTGTTGAGGGCAATCTAATGCTGGATATGATTGGTCCCGAAGTAACATTATCGGATAAGAAAGTGTCTTGTGCCTCGCCATCTGTGCCGGTCCAAACAGAGGTCGGCCCGCCTCCTGTGCCGGGAAGCTTACCAGTAAGAAGAGCTCTGATTGAAGTAGACGAACTCTGACTTATCTCAGATACTATAGCCCCAAACTCTTCAAATGAGACCGCATCAATTCCGACTCTGTTTGGGCTCGTCGCGTTCAACGCCTGGAATTCAACGGACAACTGCTGAATCACATTGGCAAAAGCTGTAGCCGAAGCATCATAACGAATGACGCAGACGCTGTCCGAGGAAATGCATCCAGCATAATCGACTATGCCGCCGAAATCGACAGCCGTCGCGTTCGCCAAATTGTCGCCATAGCTGTCATGCCTCTGGAGAATAACCACCTTCGTTGCTCCTTCGGCTTTCAGCATAGCTGCATCGGCTTGACCCTGCCACCTGTCGTTGGGGGCAGTTCGGAATAGGTAGTCATTCGGAATCGTGAGAGCAACAGAAGTTGAGGAGGGGCTAATGAGAACAATGTGGTTAGCATTTGCGAACGAAAGTATGGATTGGATAGCGCCGCTGTTCAACGGACCGACGACAACCTGGACTCCTGCCGCCGCAAAGGCCTGCAGCTCGGAGAGTGCCCTTGAGCTATCTAGAGAATAGTCGCTGACCGACGCTGCGAATTTCAGATTGCAACCGGCCGAGGAGAGAAAAGAGTTGATGTCAGCTATCGCCAGTGCTGAACCGTCCTTGGCCCTCACGCCTTGTGTTGCAAGTGCGCTTGAAAGGTCGAGAAGTTCACCGATGGTGACGGTCTGCCCTGAGAGGCATAAGCTACCCTTTTGTTGAAGCTGAATCTGAAGTTGAGAGATTTGAGTCTGAAGCTGGGTAATTTCGGTTTGGTCTAGTGCCAGTTGTGCGCTGAGCGCGCTAAGTTGAGTGCTGAATGATGATTCTAATGATTGGACCTTACTGATCTCGTTGGCAAGTTGCGTCTCCAGTGACTGGAGTTGTGAGGTTGCATTTGCTAGTTGAGTTTCGAGTGATTGAATCTGAAGAGAACTTTGGTTAAGTTGAGAGTTGATCGTTTGAAGGCGGGAAATCTGGTTTGTGAGATTTGCGATCTCGGCCTTGAGGGCTGCAATTTGGTCGCTAAGTGAGCTGGCATTGTTGTTGAGATTTGAGACTTGGTTGTTGAGAGATGAAGCTCGTGCCTGATAATAGTAGGCAACTCCTCCGAGGGACCCACCGGCGGCTGTCAATAGGAGAATAATCAATGCCTTCATGGGGACGATGTAAGACATGACGTCTCCATGGTGGTGCGGACCCATAATTGAACATTGCTCATGGCGATCATAGTGGGGGGGCGGAAGGAGTAGCGGATTTGACTATTTCCACAGGGAGATGAGGATGGGAGGAGATCTCGAAAGGTTGATGTGTTAAAAGTAGGAAACCAGGGGCCCTAAACTTCGGAGATATTCTAGGTCTCTTCTAATCCGGTGAGAGGAACCGAGAAAGGTTTTATCGCCTCGAAAAAGTGAATTGAAGTATGTCTGAAATCGTTGTCCTCGTAGACGAGAAAGATCATCCAATTGGCTACGAGGAGAAGATGAAGGCTCATTCCGACGGAGGAAAGCTTCACCGAGCGTTTTCTATCTTCATTTACAATTCCAGGAATCAAATGTTGCTCCAACTTAGGTCAAATGCAAAACACCATTTTCAAAGTCTTTGGAGCAATGGGTGTTGCAGCCACCCGTTGAAAGGTGAGGAGCTAGAGAAAGCAGCCCATAGAAAACTCAAGCAGGAGTTTGGATTTGATACGGAACTGAAGGAGGTCTTCAGTTTCCTCTACAAGGCAAAGGACCCGAAGAGCGGGCTAACAGAACACGAATTCGATCACGTATTCATTGGAGAGTACAACGGTGTTCCAAGGCCAAATCCTGAGGAAATTGACGATTGGAAGTGGGTCACTCCGAGTGAACTCAGGAATGATCTCGCTCAGAATCCTGACCATTATACTCCTTGGCTGAAGCCAGCGTTCGAGGGTTTGGTCCAGCGAAACAGGATCAAGCTATAACCACAAAAGCTCGCGCATAATTGTTCCGACGATCTGATTCCAGGAGACTGCAAGGTTGGAAGTGAAGAGTGTGGAGAGGGGATCGAACATTGGATCATTTTACAAACTGTCGACCGAAGAGAGACTACGTATCGTCCAAGAATTCTCAGTACTCTCCGACGAAGAAGTTCAGACGCTGAAGACTGGCGCTCTGCCCGGTGCCTCGGCACAGAGAATGATCGAAAACGTCGTTGGAGTTCTACCAATACCCTTGGGGATCGCCGTGAACTTCCTTGTCAACGACAAGGACTATCTCATACCAATGGCCATCGAGGAACCCTCAGTTGTTGCGGCAGCCAGTCACGCCGCCAAGATGGCAAGGGCCAAGGGCGGGTTCAAGACCAGTAGCACTGAGCCGATCATGATCGGGCAAGTACAACTTGTAAAGTGCCCATCACCGAGAGATGCGGAGAAAGCAATTCTCTCCTCGAAGCAGGAGATCCTGAGCAAGGCGAACCAGCAGGACCCGACACTTGTTTCCAAGGGCGGGGGGGCGAAGGATTTGCGTGTCAGAATACTGCCTAGTCTCACCGGCACGATGGTGATTTCTGAGTTATTCGTGGATTGTCGAGACGCTATGGGAGCGAACGTCGTCAACACGATGGCAGAAGCAGTAGCTCCCATGTTGGAGAGGCTCTCGGGCGGAAATGCGAATCTTAGAATCATATCGAACTTAGCCGACAAAAGAATCGCGAGGGCCACAGCGCGCTTCTCGAAAGATGATCTAGGTGGAGGGGAAGTTGTTGACGGAATCGTTCAAGCCTACGCTTTTGCGGCCGCGGATCCGTACAGGTGTGCCACTCACAACAAGGGAGTAATGAACGGGGTCACAGCGGTCTGCCTGGCGACAGGAAACGATACTCGGGCTATAGAGGCGGGCGCACATGCTTACGCGGCTAGGACAGGGCACTATTCGCCTTTGACACGTTGGAGTAAGGATGAGAATGGTGACCTTGAAGGATCCATAGAGATACCCGCCGCTGTTGGGATAGTGGGAGGAATAACCTCCGTACATCCAGCAGCAAGGATCAGCCTAAAGATTCTACGAGTTAAGACTGCAAAGGAATTGGGGGAAGTTATGGCGGCGGTCGGCCTAGCGCAAAACTTGGCGGCACTCAGGGCTTTGGCTGCAGAGGGAATCCAGAGAGGTCACATGTCTCTCCATGCAAGAAACATTGCGGCCATGGCTGGAGCTGAAGGAGACATGATCGACACCGTTGCGTCGGCAATGGTGAAAGAGAAGAAAGTGAGATTGGACCGAGCCAAAGAGCTGCTTACAGAACTGGTGTCCTCAAAGAGCAGGGATGCCTCCCACAAAGAACCCCACCAGGCCAAGAAGCATCCAAACTAATACCTGACTCTTCACCGTACGAACGGTTGTGGCTGTCGGGTCGCGGATAAGCCGGTAGGATGAGTACAAGAAACCAAGATCCGCAACTACGACAATAGGGTAGTATAGCATTGAAACTCTCTGATCGAAAACAGGAACTAAGAAGCTCAAGAGAGCAGCTACTACGAAGAATGCTGCTGCAAGTTCCGCGGCACGCTTCGGTCCTTGCGTAACCGCGATAGTCATGATTCCCTTTGAACTATCCCCCGCAACATCTGCAATCCCCTTCGCCACTTCACGAGCTGTGTTAGCCAAGAAGGCGAGGAGAAAGAAGATGAAGAGCAATGGGCGCAAGCTATTGACTGCCAAGCCCCCAAAGAAGAAAGGCAGGGCGACGTTGAAGCTTACGACGACATTTCCTAACAGACCAGTCTTCTTTCCACGTGTGTTATAGTAAGCCATCAGGGCTAAGGCAAACAGTGCAGTCAGAAATGTGAGGATACCGAGCACCAGTGAGGATAACAGCGCGAAGGCAGAGAAAACCACCGACAATCCGTAGGCCTGTCGGATAGTCACCTTTCCTGAAGGGATTGGCCGGTTAGGGCTGTTGACCCTGTCCACTTGAACATCCTGAATGTCGTTAAACACCATCGTCCCAGCTAGAAGCAAGAACGCTGTGAGGAAGCCAAAGATGGCCTGCGTCGGATTCGGCAGGGTACCAAGGCCAATCGTCTCAGCGACTAGAACTGCCAACCCAATCATGAGGCAGTTCGGAATTCTGACCAGCGTCAGGAACGGAGCTAGTCGAGCGGAAGATGCGGGGCTTGTCGGATTCAGCCGCCGATCGTCGGAGGAATTTGTGGTTTCCACAATTGCATTGTTTCAGAATAAGCCTAAATAAACTGACGAGGCATATGCCGATATCGACATATGTCCGTCAAGAAAGAGTCCACCTTACTGGAAGACCTAAACCAGGCCCTGGCGGGGGAAACCCTGGCCGCCTTCCGGTATCTTTACCTAAGCAAAATCGCCAACGGGATTAACTCTGCCCATCTCTCGTCAATCTTCCAAGAGATCGCGAAAGAAGAGTGGGCTCATGCATCGACCTTGATGGGAAGAATAATTCAGCTAGGGGGCGTTCCCGTCGCAAGGCCAGCCGAGTGGGAGAAGCGAAGTTTTCTTCCATATTATGAGCCTCCTAGGAGAGGAAACGATTTGAAAGCTCTAATCAAGGATAGCCTGAAGCTGGAGAGAGCTTCCATTGACTTCTTCCAGAAGCTAGCATTGAAAACCCGAGACAGCGACCTGATAACCTACAGAATGGCCATGGATGTCATGGCTGAAGAGGCCCGGGACGAACAGAGAATCTCTGCTCTAGTAGAATAGCCCCGTCAGATGGGTGTTAGACCCATCCGCGGATTTTCATCGCCGCGGTTACCTTGCCAATAGCGTAGATGTAAGCCCCTGTACGCATGTCCACGTTGTTCTCTTGGCTTGTCTTGTACACCTCAGCGAAAGCCTTCTTCATTATCGCCTTCAATCTCTGGTCAACCTCCTCCGCGCTCCAGTAGAGATGCTGGAGATTCTGGACCCACTCGAGATAACTTGTGCTGACCCCTCCAGAATTCGCGAGAATGTCCGGAATCAACGTCACATCTCTCTTGAAAAGAATCTCATCAGCCTCCGGTGTAGTCGGACCATTGGCGCCTTCGGCCACGAGCTTCGCTTTGATCTTGGACGCGTTCTTTTCTGTGATAACGTCTTCAAGGGCGGCTGGAACGAGTATGTCGACGTCAAGCTCCAGTAGCTCTTCGTTCGTAATAGGCTCGCTCTCAGGCATGTTGACGATGTTGCCGGTCTTCTTCTTGTAAGCTGAGACTTCGTTGAACCAGATTCCATTCTTCTTGTAGGCTCCGCCCTTAGAATCGGAGACCGCCACGACCTTTACGCCCGCTTCTTCAAGGAACATGTGAGCAAAAGATCCAACATTGCCAAAGCCTTGTACTGCACACGTCGCCTTTTTGAGGTCCATCTTGAGGTGCCGAGCCGCTTCTTCGACATTGATGGACACACCTCGGCCGGTGGCAGAATCTCGGCCAAGCGATCCCCCGATTATCAACGGTTTCCCGGTGACGACAGCGAAAGGATTGTTTCGTTCGTTCTTGCTGTACTCATCCATGAACCATGCCATAGTCTGAGAGTCTGTATAGACGTCAGGTGCGGGAATGTCTCTGAAGGGACCAACTATCTCGCTGATCAAGGAAAAGAATGATCTCGACAGTCTCTCCAATTCCGAGTGAGAGAGTTGTTTGGGGTTGACTGTCACTCCTCCCTTGGCTCCGCCGAATGGGATGCCCGCAACCGCGCACTTCCAGGTCATCCACATCGAGAGTGCCTTCACCTCGTCGATGGTGACGTTAGGATGGAATCTTATTCCCCCTTTGTAGGGTCCAAGGGCATTGTTGTGCTGGCTCCTGAAGCCTTGGTAGAGGAGAATTCGGCCATCGTCCATTTTGACTGGAAAGTTGATGCTAAGAATTCGTCTGGGCTTTCGCAGGATCTCCTGAACGTTAGGGTCTAGTTTCATTATGTCGGCGGCTTTCTGGAATTGTTCCAGCGCCATGTCGTACTGGGTCTTCTGCATCCCCATGCTGACTGGGGCGGCGTCGTGTTTTGATGTAGTCTCCAGCAACAGACGAGCCTTCTAATTCGGAAACGCCATCGAGAAATTCTCCATTTAGACCTTTCTTCACTCACAACCGAAAATGTTTGAAGGAAAAGTTGTCGGAGTTTTTGCGGATGGACAAGGCTTTTTATAAAGACTCCAGAGTTTCTTCGCTCTGTTTCACGTAAGGAGAGAATGAACTAGACAATGTCCGCAAAGCCTCATCTCAACCTCATCGTGATGGGTCACGTAGACCACGGCAAGAGCACCCTGACAGGCCACTTGCTCTTCGATGCCGGATACATCGATCAGAAAACGATTGACAATTACGCGAAAGAATCAGAGAAGACTGGAGCCGGCGACACCTTCAAGTTCGCCTGGGTCCTAGACACGATCAAAGAGGAACGAGAGAGAGGAGTCACCATTGACCTCTCATTCCAAAAATTCGAAACTCCTCATAACTTCTACACGATTATCGATGCGCCGGGACACCGTGACTTCATCAAGAACATGATTACAGGCGCTAGCCAAGCAGACGTTGCCATACTTGTAATTTCTGCAAAGAAGGGAGAATTCGAAGTAGCCATTGGACCCGGAGGCCAGGCGCGAGAACACGCGTACCTCGCAAGGACCCTCGGCGTTAAGCAACTGGTTGTAGCCATCAATAAGATGGACGACCAGACGGTCAAGTACACTGAAGAGCGTTACAAGGAAGCCAGGAAGGAATTGGAAGGACTGCTGAAGACGGTTGGCTATGATGTTTCCAAAATTAATTTCGTTCCCACCAGCGGATGGCTAGGAGACAACCTTGCAAAGAAGAGCTCCAATACGCCGTGGTACAAGGGTCCAAGCATACTGGATGCGCTGGACGCTATTGTTCCACCTGCTAAGCCTCTTGACAAGCCTTTGAGAGTTCCAATCCAGGACGTCTACACCATAACCGGAGTCGGGACTGTCCCAGTGGGACGGGTCGAGACTGGAGTGTTGAAAGACGGGGACAAGGTCATCTTCATGCCTTCTGGGAAGGTCGGTGAGTGCAAGACGATCGAGACCCACCACGTTAGAATGACCAAAGCCGAACCTGGAGACAACATTGGGTTCAACATCCGTGGTGTCGCAAAGAATGAGATTGGGAGAGGCGAAGTCATGGGTCATACCGACAACCCACCCACGGTCGCAAAGGCATTCGTCGGCCAAATCATCGTCATCTACCATCCAACGGCTATCGCCGCCGGATACACACCGGTACTACATGCTCACACCGCTACGGTAGGGGTGACCTTCGAGGAACTGATACGGAAGCTGGACCCGCGAACCGGTCAAGTAGTTGAGGAGAAGCCCTCGTTCCTCAAAGTAGGCGACAGTGCTCTCGTCAAGATGCGGCCGCTCAGACCAATGGTGCTTGAAAACTTCAAGGACATTCCGGAGCTTGGAAGATTCGCAATCCGCGACATGGGAGCCACTGTTGGCGTGGGAGTTGTCCAAGAGATCAAGGAAAAGGGCGAGATTCCGAAAGCCTAGAATCCAACAAGGATACTTCCCGTTCCATATTCTTAGGTAAACGGATTTTCGTCGTTTGTTCAAGAATAGCGTAGCGGCTATTTCCTCAACGAGTACCCGAGCAGAACGGATCATCTTTGCCCTCAAGATACCAATGTTTTTAACAGTACAGGGGCGGGCTGTGAACTCCGCGAGAAATGTAGAATCATGAAGGTATCTTGGAATGGTCTCCAAAGCTAGAATCCGACTGTCCAGCACGGACCCCCATGATATCAACACAATATGCGCGGAAATCAAAGAGATCGCGGACAAGACCGGTGTGAAGCTGAAGGGACCTATTCCCCTCCCAACGAAGAAGCTGATGGTCCCAACCCGAAAATCTCCCGCGGGCCAAGGCACAAACACTTTCGACAAGTGGGAGATGAGGATTCATAAACGGCTCATCGATGTGGACCCGAATGAGCGATTTTTGAAAAGGCTGATGAGGATTCGAGCTCCGGACGACGTTTTTATCGAGATTGAGCTCGTCTAGTCTCTATTCCAACCTCTTCCTTATTCTGATCCTTCCCACGATTCATAAGAGGACGAATCAGAAAAATCCCGACACTTCCCAGACTAATGCTGAAGGCGAATCCTACTGAGATGTACGGCGCATTTGTCCGGAAGATGAAGGGAATGGTTGTCAGAGTCACGTTAACATTTACGAAGGCGTTCACTGCGACGTTACTGTTGTATGCTGTCAGGGTAATGTACCTCTGGCCAGGGTCCGCGGTCCAGGCAGCAGAGACCCTGAACGTCGCCGTTATCGCATTCGCGGTCGGCCCGATCTGGCTTGGGACGGCGAAGCCGTACAATAACGGTGGCGACCCAAATGGCCCGTCGTGGCCGTTAGTTGAGACATTCAGATAGACGGGACCTCCTTCTTGGTCCGTAATGGATGCAGGTATGGCCTGAGATGCTCCCTGTTCGACTTTGACAGGCTGGACTCCTGCCCTGATAGAGATAGGAACGGGTAGGCTGGCATTGACGTATCCGATGTCTCCGAGTCCAAATGCTGTGAACCAGACTAGATTCCCTGGTCCGGGCCACATCCACCAGACGTACGGGATCGTAGTTGCAGGCACGAAGTACTCGGTTAATGATCCAGTAGTTGGATCGTACTTGGCAACTCTTCCGGCAAAATGCTCTGAGAACCATATCATCCCGTTGGAGTCGAGAGACATCGCATTCGGGAGCCCGACAGGGCAGTCCGGATTATACGATTCTGAACAATATCCGATGCCAAATGCTCTCCACTCTCCGGTCGAAGGGTTGAAGCTACCGAACTGGCCGCGGCCATGATCGGTAAGCCAGACTACGCCCCCGCGGTCGACTGCTAATTGAATAGGGAAGGTAATTTCAACGTTGGGCGGCGGACCATAGTCAGTAACGTTGCAGGAGCCCGTCTGGCAGGGAATTATATGCCCCAGCTTCTTTGCAGTCGTCTCAGCAAACCATATTGTGCCATCAGGCGCAGTTGTAATTCCTTGTAGCGAGGCGCTCGCCGCTGGTGCTGTGTAGGAATTGACTACTCTCTTTCCTGCAGGGTCGTACTCAATGATTTGATTGGTGCCCAGAAGTGTGATCCAGATCCTCTCTTTGTTGTCGATGGTCATGTATTGGGGACTGCCGCTTGGGAAAGTCTGTTCAATTGTTATGTTTCCAGGGGGGGCGGTTGAATTGTAGTAAGCAAGACTATTGTTTTCGAGGAACCAAACTCTAGTTAGATTATGGTCGTAGACTATGTCTGATGGAATCGCGTTTACTAATGTGATAACGGGTGTGGCAATAGGTTTGCCGCCTGCACCGATCGTGAAGTTTACTATCTGTGCTTGGGGAGGCTCAACGACATTATTTACAATATTGCCCTCCTTTATCGTGACAACCCAGACAGTCTTGTTGGCTGGATAGAGGATAAACGGAGTAAAGTCTGACGAATTCTGTGAAATGCGAAACGTAGTCACGTAAGGATTGGTTGATGAGGAACCAAGTACGAAATTGGATGCCGTTGGACCAGCCGCTCTTGTCGTGAAGACCCCAAAGAACTGAAAGGAAGTTGCTAGAAGGATGATTGAGATCGCTGCCGTTCCTACGCTGCTCGTCGGAGCCCACTCTATCCGACGTTCAACAATCCGCTCTGCATGAATGTATGGACAGTACAAAAGGAGATGCAGAACACTCTGAACTGGCCATTCCTAGATGCCAAGAACGGGGGCACTGAAAGGGTTTGTCCGCCCTGAATCTCGGTCCCCCGTATTGCATAGTTGTCTATTGCAAAACCGTGTGTTTGAGTATCACCGTTGATGATCGTAACCTTGACGATGTCGCACCGATGTACGTTCATGATCGGCCATTGTCCTTGATGATCCTTGCTGTCATTGAACCCGTTGATGTTAGCCACGATAGTGAAATTGCGGGTTGCGCCGGCTATCCCTTCGCAAGGTGAACCGGGAAGACCAACGGCGAACGTCAAGATCCCGCCACCCAGAGCCGCAGCTACTACGATGACTATAACTGCAAGCATCTTGTTCCTCAGCACTAGTCTGCCTCGCGCCTCGTAGACGAGAACCAGAGGTTCCAAGAGGAAAACTCGCTAATAGGGTCTTCGCCCATATCATGATCTAGATCAATATTGTTTCGTCTAAGACTATCGTACGCTGGACTTCCTGATCGAAGATATCTCTTACACTCACCAGCCGTTATCTCTGTCCAGACGCACTTGTATGGTAAACTGAGATAGGTGATCATCGATCGTTGCCCCACTCAAGATATATTTGCATAGCAAGAGGAGCCTGTTTCACGGCGGGGGTACCAGAGTCAGGTCAAACACTGACCATATGGGCGGGTCGCGCCTTGGCATGCGCGCGCTACACTCAAGACCCGAACGAAGAGGCGTCGAGGTTGATTTGATGTCTCTGGGAGCGCGGGTGTGTTATCCCGTGGCGTAGGCCTTCGTGGGTTCGAATCCCACCCCCCGCACCACTTTCGCCCGTGGAGATCACGAATTCGAACTGACCGGTCGGCGGACACAATTCGCCATTTCATTACAGATAGAACTCACTCGGAGGAACGAATTCAAAAATCTAAATCAAGTTGTAGCAAGGAGGGTTCACGGCGAAGTCGTAGTGGGCGGAGAAAGTCTGGCATTGCAGGATGAGACTAGAGGCTTCCGAGAGGGGGAGCGGATTGCAAAGATCTCGGTCTGGACCCTGCTAGCCCTCGGCGTTGTTGAGATAGGTTTCAGCCTGGTCAGCGGCAGCATCTCGCTTCTCGCAGACGGAATAGACTCAATCTCCGATGCGGTGGTGAGCTTCTTCGTATGGACCGGGCTACGCATCATCCGTAGGAGGCCGAGTCGGAGGTTCCAGTTCGGCTACTACAAAGTCGAGAGTTTCACGGCACTGATCACGGCCATCATCCTCGTAGGAGTCTCTGCGTACATCTTCCTCCGATCCTACAGATCGCTGCTGACCCCTGCACCCATTCGGCTGCCGCTGCCCGCCCTCATTGTCCTCCTAGCCGCGGGTCTCGGGTCGCTGTATCGCGCTCTTCAAATGCGCCGAATAGCCAACAGATACAACATACTATCCCTCAAGGTTGACGCGAGAAATTCCATCAAGGACTCGTCCTCATCCTTCGTAGCTTTTGCCAGCGTCCTCCTCTCGACATTCGGAATACACCATGCAGACGCGATCGGAGGAATGCTGATTGCCGTATACATCCTCACAGTCGCATACGTTGCGCTACGAGAGTCTAGCCTCGTCCTTCTAGATGAGTTCCATGAGCCGGATCTGTCTCGCGAAATAGAGCATCTGATTAGAGCTCACCCGGATGTAATGGGAATTAGGGATCTGAGACTTCGCCGAGCTGGACCGTTCATAGTAGGAGTACTAGAGGTAGAGGTTGAAGGGAGCATGACACTGAACGAAGCTCACGAAGTCGCTACTCAGCTTGAAGCCTCGGTCAGGGCGAGAATCACGGGGCTACGAAGGCTAGTCGTTACGCCGGTTCCAGTGGTCGACCCGCACAAACATCCTCACGAACACTACGCGCCTTAATCTTGAGGGATAGCTGAGGGTCACCCGAATAAGTCGACTCTTTCTAGGATCGCATTCAAGGTGTTAGATCTTTCACTGTTGTCAATCCGAGCCTCCTTGAGTAAATCGTGGCGCTTGCCAGAGATACGACGCTTAGTGCGGACAATGAGACGAGAGTCGAAAGTTCCAAGTCGCCGACAGATAGGTTCGGATCAGGGACGAGGAAGAAGATTGAGATGCCCCATGCAACGGGTATTGCGATCAACATAGAGATCGCGAGGACTCCCCATGCTTCCCACACCAATAGGCTCAGTCTGTACCAGGCATTAGCGCCTAAGACCTTCAAAATAACATAGTCGTTGAACCTTCGAGAGAAATTCGTTGCCAAGTAGCTCAGCAATATCCCACATGTTAAAGCCAATGCTAGAATCGGAACGAGGAAGATGTGGAACCATGTATCATTCAGGAATGTCAAGTTTGAGTTCAGAATTGGATCCTGGGAACCAACTACCAACCCGAATGAGCTTGCCAGTTGTGAAACTGCGGACAAAACGGTTGGGTCACTTTTCACTTTCAACAGCAGAACATTGAAGCCATTTAATCCGAGACTCTTTTGAAGAGTTTCGACGGGTGTATACAGAACTCGTCCAGCGTTGAGGGGATCTACCAGCGCGCTCTTTACGTTATACCGATAGCCGAGGGCGCTTACCTGTGAGAGATTGAAGGGCGTCTGGACGATATTTCCTACCAGCGAGTCTCCAGCGATCATAGTGTACTGTGCATCACTGCTCTGCAGAAATCCATCAGAAGTGTACCAGTCACCTATAGCACTGGTCGCGTTGATTCCCACAATGAGGGCGTTGGTTGAGCCAGTGTCCGCTTCAGGAATGATCTGGGTGTTGATGTTCTCCCCGGTGTCTTGGTTGCTCGCGAAATGTGCCTTTACGTAACCTGTTATCGAGCTCATCGTCATCAGTCGCGTGTCTACTGTCTGGACCCCGGGAATCGCTCCAAACGCAGACGCGTTCTGAGGAGAAATGATGTATGATTCGTTCCCATAGTCTATCGGGGGAAGAGGTGCTATTCGGGAGAAGGACGTTGCGAGGCTCACGTACTGGTTGTAGATGTTGCTGTTCGCAACGATTAGGACATGTGGGGGCATTGCGCGGACCACGTAGCTGGCTGATGTGTCTGCTGAGACTAGCGCTCCGGATAGGACAATCATGCTGAGACAGATACATACGCCCATGCTGAGCAGCGTTTTGTTGAACCCTCTGTCTCGCGAAACGTTTCTTGTTGCCAAGTTGAAGGTGGAGCCGAATCTCCCAATTCGGAGGGGTTTTCCCAGACTCTTCAGGTCCAAGTTGGCGAGTTGTTTCGAAATCGCATTAACGCTGGAAGATCCGACAATTCTTCTCACCCGAACGCTCGCGACCATGTAGGCGAGCAAGAAAGAGATCATTGGAACTACGATCAGAATAGTTGCACCAGCATTAGCAATTGGCCCTACTTGCTTGAACAGTGAAATTGACGGCCAGGACCACGAAGTGTAGGCCAGGAGCGCCGAGAGCGCCCCTACTAGACAGCTCGAAACTATCACGAGAAGAGCCTCGAATGTTACGTATGAGAGAAGGCGGCTAGGGAGAGCGCCTGCGGCTTTGATGACGCCAATGTCCCTCGTGCGTTGGCTGATCATTGATGAGACCAAGTAAGACGTGGATAGGAGTCCCACGATGCCAATGAGACCCAGAGCGAGGACCAAGTAGGCGAAGATCATCCAGGAAATGCCGAACGTTGATCTCATCGACGAATCATCTCCTAGTCTCGTAGCGAGGTCTTGACCAAGGAGTAGGAGGAATGTTGTCGTTGCGACGGTGAGGGTTAAGCCTAGGAATGCTAGGTAGGAGTGAAATCCTCGCCTTCTCAGGCTCTTAGTTGCGAACCCTAGCGGGCCTATCAATGCTCCCCAAACTTCCATTCTCGAGATGAAAGATCACGTCTGCCATCTCGACTATTCGATCATCATGGGTCGTGACCACAAGAGTCTTCCCCTTCTCTCCTTTCAGCCTAGCGAGAAGCTTGACGATTTCTAGCCCGGTCTTCTGGTCAAGGTTTCCCGTGGGCTCGTCGGCAAGAATTAGAGGTGGATCATTGGCGATTGCACGTGCGATCGCAACGCGCTGCTGCTCTCCTCCGCTAAGTTGAGCGGGAAGATGCTTTGCCCTGTCGGTGAGCCCGACCATGCTGATGAGCTCCGCTGTCAATTTCTCATTCCTTCCGCTATCACTCCATCCAGCCAATTCCATCATCAATTCCACGTTCTCCTCGGCGGTCAGAGTCGAGACTAGATTGTAGGATTGAAAGATGAAGCCTATGTTTGCGGATCTGAACGCAGAGAGAGAGTGTTCGTTCGAAGCGTTCACATCAAGTCCCAAGACCCTAGCTTCTCCCTGAGAAGGTTTCTCGAGTCCTGCGATTATGTTGAGAACGGTTGTCTTGCCAGCCCCGGACGGTCCGACGATCGCGGCGACTTCTCCTTCTTTGACGTTCAGGGTTATTGATGAGAGGGCTTTGAGGGGTTTTCCGTTCACTATGTACTCCTTGGAGACGTCTAGGAAGTCCACTGCGAGCCCTGGGGCCCTAACCTCGGTTTCTTCGTCTTGGGAGGCCATTGGGTTTCTTCAGATCTATTGTGTCGATGGGGCTTATACTTACCGACAGGATGGACGTGGGATGAATGGCTAGTTTGGCTGGTACGAGTCTAACAAGAGAAGTTCTGGGTAGCGTTCTGGTCGATTGAGCTGAACGGGCTCGGATTGGCTGTGCAGGTGTAGAATGAAACGGC
>Ga0209472_1000164_pt1 | contig 39838 bp, 38 predicted proteins | sample GraSoiAngelo_130_FD_185887 | JGI IMG/M metagenome (GOLD analysis project Ga0209472, IMG submission 185887) | Grasslands soil microbial communities from the Angelo Coastal Reserve, California, USA - 14_0929_02_20cm (SPAdes) (version 2) | ecosystem: Environmental > Terrestrial > Soil > Grasslands ... | reverse complement strand
GCTGCCTCCCGTAGGAGTCTGGGCCGTGTCTCAGTCCCAATGTGGCTGGCCATCCTCTCAGACCAGCTACCCGTCGTCGCCTTGGTGGGCCATTACCCCGCCAACAAGCTGATAGGCCGCGAGCCCCTCCACCGGCGCAACCTTGCGGCTGCTTTCCTCGTTCAGGGATGCCCCCGAACGAACGTATGCGGTATTACCCGGCCGTTGGGCCGGCTATCCCCCGCCGACGGACAAGTTGCTCACGTGTTACGCACCCATCTGCCACTGAACCGGAGTTGCCCCCGGTCCCGTACGACTTGCATGTGTTAGGCACGCCGCCAGCGTTCGTCCTGAGCCAGGATCAAACTCTCCAATGATTGAAGAATCCGAACAGCTCATGCGAACGACTGCGTTTCGTATGTCGTCCGTTCTCACGTCAGAGTCAAACCCTCGCGACGCGCGTCTGACCGCGCGCCGTTCAAACGGGTCCGCACTCCACACGCTCGACCATCAGTTCTCAAAGAGCCGTGCGCAAAAAGTTCGCGCGCAGACGCCAATCCTAACCCGGTGGTCCGACCCGAGTCAAGGGGGTCTGGTGATTGAAGATACGGCCCCTCTCCCTCCCCCCGCCCTGCCCCCACCCAAGTAGAGTGCTACTAGCTCTCGCCAACGGCCGATGCGAAATTGCCCGCTATGGAGCTGTCGCGCGCCGATCGCCGCTTGACGACGGAGCGCCGCGGGCCCACCGACCGTCGTCGCGTCGTGACCGTGGTCGTGGAAGAGCGGCGGTCCGGCGTGGAGCGCCGCGCGCCACCCGAGCGGCGCGCGCCCGAGAGCGCCGGCGAGCACATCCGCAACGCGCTGCAACTCCTCACCAACGTCGCCGAGTCGGGCACGCTCGACGAAGAGAGCCTGCGGGATTTGGATGCGGCGATGTTCCGACTACGGTTTGCGCTGGATCGATTAGAGGCGCGCGGCTAGTCGACCGATCGGGCTACGGCGTGCCGCGAGCCGCACTCTCCGGTGGCTCGGCCCGCGAGCCGCGCGAACTGCGCGGCGCACTCTCCAAGACTTCCTCTACCAGACGCCACAGCGTATCCAGCGACAGGGGCTTCAAGATGAATCGCTCGGTCTCCATGAAGAGCGACAAGCTGCGCGGCTCCGGCAGCGGCTCCGACGCGATCAGAACGAACCGACCCCGCAGCTCCGGGCGCTGCACGATCGCCTGACGCCACAGCCACAGTCCGCCGCGCTCCGGCATGTTGAGGTCGGTGATCACGATGTCGAAGGATCGCTCCTTCAACGCCTGCAACCCTTCGACGCCGCTCGCGGCGGTGGTGACGCGGCAGCCGCGGCGCGTGAGCGAGCGCGCCAACGCCTCGCGCATCGCGGCGTTGTCGTCGACCATCAAGACGGAGTACATCACGGAGCTGGCCATGAAGCACGTCGGTGTACTCGGGTATAACGAGTGTCGTTCAGGCGTCAAAGGTGCGCAAGTGTTGCAGGGGCGCAGCAGATTGGCGTAGCAAGCTTAGGGATTTCCACTCCGCTTCGGCCCGCGTTTGCGCTTCTCACGCTCTTTCACGTACACCGTCGTCCCGCGCGGCCCACTGCCCGACGCGGTCATGCCGAGCTTTGCCGCGATCGAGCGCGCCCCGTCATTCCCATCACCGATGGACGCGATGACCCGCTCGAGCTTGAGCGTGTCGAATCCCCACGCCATGACGAGCGCGCACGCTTGCTTCGCCAGGCCCCGCCCCTGTGCTTCGGATCTCAGAGCACAGAGCAGCTCGAAATCGGTTCCGCTGAATGCCGGCGATCGGACGAGCCCGGCGACACCCACGCTCGCCCCACCTTCGACGATCACGAACAGGTGGTGGGGATGCTCCTCGTCGGGCAACGGCAGGGTGCCGACAAACTCCCACACGTCGTCTTGCTGCTCCAGCGAGCTGAGCAGCTCGTCGTCGGGTGGGCTCAGCGGTCGCAGCTCCACGGCGCTAACCGCGGTATGGCCCGCCGGGCACGCCCCACCCCCAGTGGGGCATCGGCGCATTGGAATCCACCGTGGCACCAGGCTGCGAGTTCAGCACCGCCAGGCGGGAGCCCCACTCGAGATACGCGACCAATGCCGACCGGAACTCCGGGTCGTCTGGCAGCCCAACCTCATCGGCGGTTTCCAGCAGGAGTCGTACCCACTGGGTGCGCTGGGGCTGGGTGAGATGGCGGTCGAGATGACGGGAGATCATATGCGGATGCCCGCCGTGTTCTTTCGTGTAGAGCCTGGGCCCGCCCAGGACCTCGGCGACGAAGCGCGCCACGTGGCGCGGATGCTCGTCGCTCATGCGAGCGAAGATGGGGGCGAGAACGGGGTCCTGGCGGACCTTTCGATAAAAGGCGTCCATCAACCGCTCAATGGCGGGCATTCCACCCGCCCACTCGAACAACGTGGGCGGCGGGGGCGGCGGCTTGGACGGCGACCGAGCGGGCATGTCCTCTCCGAGGCTCGTGGATTCGGAGCTCAGTGCGCCCGGGAGGATTCGAACCTCCGACCAACAGCTTAGAAGGCTGCTGCTCTATCCACCTGAGCTACGGGCGCGAACGCTCGGAACAATCTAGCGCCCCGAAAACCCCGTTCCAATCGGGACCGCACCGACGCCCCGCCCAGTGCCCGCCCTCGGACCCAAGGCGACCCCGGTCGCCGAGGTCCGCGGCTCGTACACCACGAACGGATGCACCACGAAGCTCAGCGCGTAGCGCTGTTCCAGAAGCTCGAGGAACCCCGGCGGGAACACCAGGTCACCGTAGCAACGATCGCCCTCGCTCCCTCGGCAGGCACGCAGCGCCGCCGCGACGTGCTGCGGATCCGCGCCCGTGTGATCCACGAGTACCACCGCCCCGAACTGCCCACGGGCGATCCGCGCGCCGAAATCGGCCGCGATGTCCGGGCGCTGGCTCGCCAGGAGCCGGAGGTTGAACGGATCGAGCACGCGGGGGCGCTCGCCCAGCTCGACCGGAAGAATCGGATTCTCGCTCAACAGGTCGTGCGCTGCCGGGCCGAGCCGCCGCGCGATCACCGCCACCGAGCGGCGCTCGGGCTTCCCGCCCTTCTCGATCAGCGATTTGATCGAGATCATGCCCGGTAGCCACGTGAGCGCGATGAGCCCCGCGAACACGACGGGGAGTGCGACCGCGAGCTTCGCGGTGCGGGGCGCGTGTGTCAACCGCTCGCCGAATACCAGCACCGACGCCGCGAGCAGATCGAGAAGATGGTTCGTGTCGGTCCCGGGCGAGCTGAAAATGACTACCGTCACGCCCGCCGCGAGCCAGAAATACGTCGCGGGGACGGTCCATGCCTTATGGCGGATCGCGTCGACCGAATAGAGAGCGGCCACGCTCACCACCAGCAGAAAGACAGGATCCTGCACGGCCGCGAGCAGCAGCCAGACCGGGGCGGCCACCGCATAACCCAGATGCATCCCGCCGGTGGCCACCGCGCGGAACGACGCGAGCGCTCGGCCGTCACTCGCCCAGTAGACACCTCCGAGCGCCAGCGCCGCGAGGAGCGCGAGGGAGCCTCCGACCGCACCGGCTGCACGCCTGTCCTTCCGCTCCCACAGCCACCCGGAGATGAGGACGGCCCCCGCGACGGCCGTGAGTTTCGTGAGAAATGCCCCGAGACAGCAGAGCACGCATGCGACCAGCCAGGGTGCCGCGCGGCGCCGGGCGTACCGGAGGCCGCACCAGATGCCCCCGAGGTTCAATGCCGCCGCCAGGAAATCGCCCTTGACCTGAAGCGAGAGCAGCTGAAACGAGACCGCCGCGTGGGGCAAGAGCGCGAGCGGGACCGCGACCGGCCAGTCGACGCCCAGCTCGCGCAGCGTCAAGAACAGAGCCGCATCGAACAGCACGATCCCCAGCACTGTCAAGACGACCCCCGCCGTGACCGGATCGAACGCCAGGCGAATCAAGACACCGTGCACCACGAAGAAGAGCGGCATGTACCGCGTGCCGCCGAACCCGAAGGCGCTGTAGGTGGGACGGTAGAACACGCCTTTGGCGAAGTCCTGGGCCAGGGCGGTCCAGACGCCGCTCGAGCTGTCCTGCGGTAAGGCCCCAGGCCAGTACCACATCATGAGGGCGACGGAACTGAGCAGGCCCACGACGCACCCGGTCCAGAGCAGCCGCCGCTGCGTCGGTGAGATCGGTTCCATGCCGCCTGGAGGACAGGTGGGGCGCCGGGAATGCAGAACGCCCGGGCGCGGATACTAGGATGACCGCCGTACCCGGCGATGAGTCACGCGTTCCCCGATGTTACCGCAAAGGTCCGGGGGGGCCGACTTGGTGTCCGCGGCGCAGGTCCTTATCCTAGGAGCGCCCAGGCGTCCGTCGGCAAGTCAACGGGAGGAGACCCATGATGCGCATCGCCCCGCTGCTCACCTCCGCATCGCTGCTCGCCGTCATCCCCGTGTGGCAGGGAGGCGACCGGCCCAACGCTGACCGGCCCGATCGGGATCCGCCCAGCCGGGTCGGCCGCCTGAGCTTCGTCACCGGAGCGGTCTCCTTCCGGCCCGGGGACGTAGACGACTGGACCGACGCAACGGTCAACTATCCGCTGCACAACGGCGACCACCTCTGGACCGACAGCGACGCGCGCGCCGAGATCACCGTCGGCTCCACCGCATTCCGCCTGGCGCCGCTGAGCGCGTTCGGATTTCTCGCACTCGATGACCGGACCGCGCAGGTGCGGCTGTCGCAAGGGTCGCTCAACGTGCGCGTGCGCGACCTGGGCGACGACGAGAGCCTCGAGATCGACACGCCGAGTGGCGCCGTGTCACTGCTCCGCTCGGGCGTCTACCGCGTGGACGTCGATACGACCGGCGACACAACCTCAGTCACCGTGCGGAGCGGCGAAGCCGAGGTGACCGCCGCCGGATCCGCCCTCCCGGTGCACCGCGAACAGACGGCCCTCGTCGTGGCGGGCAACTCCCCGACGTACGACGTCCACGACGCGATCCGGTCGGACGACTGGGAGGACTGGTGCGCCTCGCGAGACCGCCGCTGGGACGACGCACGCTCGGCCCGCTACGTGTCGCGCGGCGTGATCGGCTACGAGGACCTGGATGACAACGGCGACTGGCGCGAGACGCCGGACTACGGCGCGGTGTGGGTGCCGCGCGGCGTGGCCACCGGCTGGGCGCCGTATCGCTACGGCCACTGGGCCTGGGTAGAGCCGTGGGGCTGGACGTGGATCGACGACGCGCCCTGGGGCTGCGCGCCGTTCCACTACGGCCGCTGGGTCTACGTGGGCGGGGGCTGGGCTTGGGTGCCGGGCCACGTGGTGGCGCGACCGGTGTACGCGCCGGCCCTGGTGGTGTTCGTCGGCGGCAGGAACTGGAGCCTGGCGATCGCCGGCGGCAGCGGGGTGGCGTGGTTCCCGCTCGCGCCGGAAGAGCCGTACGTGCCCGCCTACCGCGTGAGCAACAGGTACATCCGCAACGTGAACGTGACGAACGTGAACGTCACCAACATCAACGTGACGAACGTCAACGTCACGAACATCAACTACCGGAACCGCCGCGAGCCGGATGCGATGACCGTCGTGTCGCACGAGACGTTCGTGGAGTCGCGCCCGGTGAATCGGGGCGTGATCGTCGTGCCGCGCGACCGGCTCGACGAGGCTCGCGTGGTCGGCGCCACGGCCCGCGTCGCACCGGATCGACGGAGCGTGCTGGCGCAGCCCGCGGACGTCGAGACACGGCGGCCCCCCATGTACGTCATGACGCGACAGGTGGTCGTGCAGCGACAGCCCCCGCCGCCGCCCGTCCCGTTCGCGGCGCGCGAGCAGGCGCTGCGCGCTCGACCCGGCCGTCCGCTGGACGATGCGACGATCGCCACCCTGCGGGCGCGCACGCCGAGCACCAGCCCTGGAACCTTCGTGCGACCGGCAGCACCCGCTCCCGCCCTCGCCCCGGCCCCCGCGCTGCGGCCCGCCCGCGAAGGGCTCCCTCCGCCGCGGCCCGCCCGCCGGGCGCCGCCACCACATGACGCGGCACCCCCGGCATCCGCCCCAGTCGAGCGTCCCGTCCGGCCGGCACGCCGAGAGCGGCAACAGCCCACCGAGCGCGCGCGGCCGCAGGAGCAGCCGCAGCCCACAGAGCGACCGTCGCGACCGGCGGCGGCGCGGGCCGAGCGCCCCGCGCCAACGCGCGTGCCTGCACCCGCGCCCAAAGAGAAGCACGCACCCCCGTCGGAGCGACCAGGGGCTGAACAGGTCGCGCCGCGGCAGCCGGAGCGCCGGCCGGCACCCGAAGAGCGGCCTCGGAAGGACCGCAAGGCCGACCGGGACACGACGAAGGAAAGAGAGCCGTCGTAGATTAGAGGCGGCCATGGAGACGAAGCGGCGGTACGAGTACGCGACACCGGCCGCCGGCACGATGCCGGCGGCAGTCGCGCCCGAACGGGCGCTGCGGGTGTTCACCCAGCCCGAGCGCAATCCGGGGACTCCTCTCGACCTGGATCTCATTCGCGCCCTGCGAATCAACCGCAGCGCCGTGGAGCGTCGCGCCGCCACCATCCCCACACGACGCACCGTCAAAAAAGAATGGCAGGCCGCCTGGCTCTTGCGCGCGATCACCTGCATGGACCTGACTACCCTCCAGGGCGACGACACGCCGACCAACGTGCTGCGCCTGTGCGCCAAGGCAAAGAGTCCCGTGCGACCTGACCTGCTCGCAGCGCTCGGCGCGACCGACATCGGGATCACGGTGGGCGCGGTGTGCGTCTACCACGCCTTCGTCCCGGTCGCCGTCGAGGCGTTGCAAGGGTCCAGAATCCCCGTCGCGGCGGTCTCGACTGGTTTCCCGGCGGGGTTGAACCCCCTGCCCCAGCGGATCGAGGAGATCAAGGCGTCGGTCGCCGCAGGGGCCCAGGAGATCGACGTGGTGATCACGCGCGCGCACGCATTGGCCGGAGCGTGGGAGGCGCTGTACGACGAGGTGCGCGCCTTCCGGGAGGCCTGCGGCGGTGCTCACATGAAAGTGATCCTCGGCACGGGCGACCTGGCGACGCTCGTGAACGTGGCGCGCGCCAGCCAGGTCGCCATGATGGCCGGCGCCGATTTCATCAAGACGTCCACCGGCAAGGAATCCGTGAACGCGACCCTTCCTGTCGGCGTGGTGATGACGCGGCAGATCCGCGACTACCACGAGCGTACCGGATACGCCGTCGGGTTCAAGCCGGCGGGTGGGATCCGCAAGGCCAAACAGGCGCTGGACTGGCTCATTCTCATGAAGGAAGAGCTGGGCGAGCGCTGGCTGCGAGCCAATCTGTTCCGGCTCGGCGCGTCAGCGCTGCTGACTGACATCGAGCGTCAACTCGAACACTTCGTGACCGGGCGGTACTCCGCGGCTCATCGCCAGCCCATGGTCTAAGAACGGGAGGCGGGAGGCGGGATGCGTAAGTAGGAGACCTGCATGACTACGGTGAGCGAGATTTTTGAGACGATGGCGTACGGGCCGGCGCCTGAGAGCGACAAGCCGGCGCTCGCGTGGCTCGATCAACACGGACGCGATTTCGGGTTGTTCGTCGGTGGACGATGGATCAAGAGCAAGTCGGGCGGCGGATTCGATGTCATCAATCCGGCGACGACGGCGAGGCTAGCGCGGGTCACGCAAGCGGGTGAAGCCGACGTGGACGCCGCCGTCGCCGCGGCACGAAAGGCCTTTCCTGCCTGGTCCGCGTTGTCGGGGCACGCTCGCGCTCGCCACCTCTACGCACTCGCGCGCGCCGTGCAGAAGCACTCGCGACTGCTGGCGGTGCTCGAGAGCCTCGACAACGGCAAGTCGATCCGCGAGACGCGGGACTTGGACATCCCGCTCGTCGCCCGTCACCTGACCCACCATGCCGGCTGGGCGCAGCTTGCGCACTCCGAGTTCGCGGGCTACGGGCCCGTGGGCGTGGTCGGGCAGATCGTCCCCTGGAACTTCCCCCTGCTGATGGTGGCCTGGAAAATCGCGCCGGCGCTCGCCGCCGGAAACACCGTCGTGCTGAAGCCGGCCGAGTTCACGCCGCTCACGGCGCTATGCCTCGCCGAGATCGCGCACGAGGCGGGGCTGCCGGCGGGCGTGCTCAATGTGGTGACGGGGGACGGCCGGACGGGCGAGCTGATCGTGAACCACAGCGACATCGACAAGATCGCGTTCACCGGCTCGACCGAGGTGGGGCGCCTCATCCGCAAGGCCACGGCGGGATCGGGGAAGAGGCTCTCCCTCGAGCTCGGCGGAAAGAGCCCGTTCATCGTGTTCGACGACGCCGACCTGGATAGCGTCGTCGAGGGCGTCGTGGACGCGATCTGGTTCAACCAGGGACAGGTATGCTGCGCGGGGTCGCGGCTCCTGGTCCACGAGGGGATCGCCGAGCGACTGGTCGCCAAGCTGCGTGCCCGGATGGAAAAGCTGCGGGTCGGCCCCCCGCTCGACAAGGCGATCGACATGGGCGCGATCGTGGCGCCGGTGCAGCTCGAGCGCATCCGCACACTGGTGAACACGGGCGTAGAGGAAGGCGCGACCATCTGGCAGCCGTCGTGGGCATGCCCGACGGAAGGTTACTTCTATCCGCCGACGCTGTTCACGAACGTGTCGCCCGCCGCCACCATCGCCCAGGTCGAGATCTTCGGGCCGGTGCTCGTCTCGATGACGTTCCGCACGCCGTCCGAGGCCGTGGAGCTCGCCAACAACACCCCGTACGGACTCGCAGCGAGCGTGTGGACCGAGAACATCAACCTCGCGCTCGACGTCGCGCCCAAGATCAAAGCGGGCGTCGTATGGGTCAACTGCACCAACCTGTTCGACGCGGCCTCGGGGTTCGGGGGGTACCGGGAATCGGGGTTTGGACGAGAAGGCGGGAAAGAGGGGATGTGGGAGTACGTGAAACCCGAAACGCGGAAGGCGGAAGTCGGAACGCGGAACAAACGACCGCGCTCTGTTCCGCGTTCCGCGTTCCGCGCTCCGCGTTCCGCAGCGATCCCGCCTATCGACCGGACCTACAAACTCTTCATCGGCGGCGCGCAGGTCCGCCCCGATCAGGGCTACAGCCGGAAGGTCCTCGGCCCGTCCGGTGCGATGCTCGCCCTAGTCGCGGAGGGGAACCGCAAGGACATCCGCAACGCGGTCGAAGCGGCGCACGCCGCGGACGGGTGGGCGAAGGCGAGCGGCCACAATCGCGGACAGGTCCTGTATTATCTCGCCGAGAACCTGGTGCAGCGTGCCGACGAATTCGCCGAGCGGATCGCCGCCATGACGGGTCACGACGTGGCCGATGGGCGCCGCGAGGTGGACGCAAGCATCGCGCGCCTCTTCTCCAACGCCGCGTGGGCCGACAAGTACGACGGCGCCGTGCACCAGACCCCGATCAGAGGCGTCACACTCGCCATGAACGAACCCGTAGGCGTGATCGGCATCGCCTGCCCCGAAGAGGAGCCGCTGTTGGGGTTCGTGTCGCTCGTCGCCCCGGCCGTCGCACTGGGCAACACGGTGATCGCGATCCCGTCCGAGGCTCATCCGCTCGCCGCGGCGGAGCTGTACACGGTGCTCGACGCCTCCGACGTGCCGGCCGGTGTGGTCAACATCGTCACTGGGGCCAAAGACCCGCTCGCGAAGGTGCTCGCGGAGCACGACGATGTGGATGCGGTGTGGTATTTCGGCCGTCAGGCGGCCGGCGCCGAGGTCGAGCGAGCGTCCGCGGGAAACATGAAGCGGACGTGGGTCGAGTGGCACCCGCGGGACTGGCATGACAACGTGCAGGGCGAAGGGCGGGAATTCCTGAGAGAGGCGACTCAGGTCAAGAACATCTGGATACCGTATGGAGAGTAGGAACGGCAGGGGCTAGACGCACAGACGCACAGGGGAGAACAGCAAAACGGGGCCAGGAAAGGATCTCCTGGCCCCTGTATCATTCACGCCGCCAGACGCTTACCGTCGGCGGGCGCCGGCTTTGCCTTCATGCGCTTCCAGCGGTTGCAGATCGGGCAGCCCATGTAAGTCCGGCCGAGCCAATCGGTTTCGTAGCGCTGTGGATGCCGGCACACGCTCGGCGAGCGGCGTTTCGTGACATCACTCTTCCTGGTCGTCATAGGGATCTCGCCACGTAGCCGTGACGGTATATCAACCACCGGTGACGCCCTGAAGTTCCCGCCCGGCAGCGCCTCACCCCACGCCCAAATACCCCTCATTCCAGGCGATCCCGAACTCACCCCCGCACCTCGGGCAGCGCATTTCGAGGGAGTCGCTCGTGATCGGCGCGCGGGCGCGGCACGCGGGGCACACTGCGTAGCGGGAGCGCGAGTGGTCCGGCAGGTCCTGGGCGTGGGACGGGCGCGGCACGACGGTCCAGTGGCGTGGCCGGGAGTAGAGTGTCTGCAGATAGCGCAACGGGACCCGCACGCGCTCCCGCCGCGGCACCTGGAGGACGGCGTCCTCCGGCGTAAGTCCCACGACGCGGTACCAGGCTCCCCGCCTGAGACCGCAGCTCACATCCTGTTTCAAACGGGCCCACGCCCCCGGCAGGGCATCGCGGGTTGGCTCCATGGCTGCAACCTGAACGCGCCTGGGGGGGCTGTCAATTAGGGAAGGACCTAGGTTTCAACTCGGGGCACCGGGGGCGGATGCAGTCCTCAGGGAGGGGCCGATGCTTCTGCTCGTCCTGTTGCGTATCGTGTTAGGCGTCATCGGAGGGCGTTGATTTTCGGCTGCGCCGCTACATGACCCGTCCGTACCGGGAAGGTTCGTTCTCGACTCCTCGTTTCGTGAGGTTCGCATGGTTGGCACCAGGTTCTCGCGCCGCGCGTTGTGGCTCACCGTCGTGACGTTCACGCTGGCGGCCTGCGGCATGGGTGCGCCTTCCCCACCGATTCAGGTCCCGGTCCCGAGCACCGCGGCGGAGGCGTCCACCGGATTCGACAACCGGAGCAACGGCGCGGCCAATGACTCGATCCACCAAGCCGATCAGGACGCATTCGACGAGGTGGAAGAAATCGCGGATGGCTTGGGACCACTCTACAACGCGCAGGCCTGCCGCGAGTGCCATCAAAACCCCACCTCGGGTGGAGCGAGTCAGATCACGGAATTGCGGGTGGGCCATCTGGGACCGGATGGGCGGTTCCGCAACGCCGACATCCCGATCGCGCGCGGGACTGTCGTCATCTCCGGTCGCACCCTCGTCAACGATCGGGCCATCTGTCCGAACGCGGCGTTCCCGGACTCCGAGATTCAAGAGCGGGTGACCGACACGGAGACGATTCGCACGACGCGCGCGTCCCTCAACCTGCTGGGCGACGGGTTAGTGGAAGCCGTCGCCGACGAGACGCTGATCGAGATCGCGCGCGCGCAACGCCGGACGACGCGCGGCACCATCCGCGGTCAGGCGCTCTATGTCCCCATCTTGGAAGCCCCGGGAGAGACGCGCATCGGGCGGTTCGGGTGGAAGGATCAGCACGCCAGTCTGCTCTCGTTCTCGGCCGATGCCTACCTCAATGAGATGGGCATCACCAGCCGGCTGTTCCCCGATGAAGTGACCACGCTGTGCAATACGGCATCCGAGCCGAACAATACGAGCGACTCCTCCGGGCTTGCGGATATCGACCGGTTCACCCGCTTCCTGCGGGCCACCAAGGCACCCGCCCGCGACACGGTGCTGGCCGCGACCCCGGCGGCGCGGCGGGGGTCGGAATTGTTCGACGCGATCGGCTGCGCCACCTGTCACGTCCGCACCCTGATCACGGCTGCGGCCGGAACCGCGATCAACGGCGGCGCCGACACGATCCCGCCGGCGCTGGGCGAGAAGGCGTTTCACCCCTTCGGCGATTACCTGCTGCACAATGTCGGCACGGGCGACGGGATCGTCATGGCGATGCCGGAGCACTATGGGCCGGCCGTCTACAAGGTCACGTGGAGGGAGTTTTCGATCGACAGTGTCGGCCGCACCCGGAACAAGGTGCGGACGGCACCGTTGTGGGGGGTGCGCCTGCGCCCGCGCCTCATGCACGACGGGGCGTCGCTGACGTTACGCCATGCCATCGGGCGGCATCGGGGTGAAGCGAGCGGCGTGTACAACCGTTTTCGTAAACAGACGCAGAGCGATCAAGAAGCCATCATCGCGTTCCTGGAGTCTTTGTGACGGCGTTGAGCAGCCTGACGTTGGGAAATCGGGGCGCCGGGATTTGAACCCGGGACCTTCTGGTCCCAAACCAGACGCGCTACCGGACTGCGCTACGCCCCGCTGGTGCGAGTCAGCAACTTAACACGTCCCCCGCTCCCCCCCAACGGCGCGATGTCCCGGGTTGCCCGGTTGTGCGGCCGGCGCCGCCGCGCTATTCCTTACGCGCGAATCTCCCCAACCGGAATCCGCAATGGCTCGTCTGTTCTGGCTGACGGTCATGGCTGCGTTCGGCGCCGCCCTGGTGGCAGGCGCCTCGTGGGCCGGCGCCTTCATGGCCGTGGGCACGCTGCTCGGCGCGCCCCCGCCGGAGATGGGGACCCAAACCACCACGTTTCTGTGGCACGGCATGCCCCGGCTGCCGGGACATCCGCGCGTGTGGTGCTTTACGTTCGGGCCGACCCGGATCCCAGGCGCGCCCACGGTGCGGATCTATGTCTCACCGCTCGGGCGAGTAGTGGAGACCGAGCCGACCGATCTGGAGACGCGAGTGAAGGCGCTTCACCCGTACTGACAGACTGCACGGGCTAGCGAGACCGCCGCACCAGCACCTCGACCAGCGCCCGGATCGCCCGCCCGCGATGTGACACGCGCTGCTTCGCCGGCAGCGGCGCCTCGGCGAACGTCATGCCGAGATCGCTCGAGAGGAACAATGGATCGTACCCGAAGCCGCCGCTGCCGCGGGCCTGGGACAGGATTCGCCCCTCGCACGTCGCCTCGACGAGCTGCGGCTTGGCGAGCGGCGTGTCGAGATATGCCACGACGCATCGATAGCGCGCGGTGCGCTGCTCGTCGGGAACACCCGCCAGCCGCTCGAGCAGGAGTGCGTTGTTCGCCGCGTCATCCCCCCCCTCCCGGCTCCCCGCCCCGTGCATCTGCGCCCAGCGCGCGGAGAACACACCCGGCGCCCCGTCGAGCGCGTCCACCTCGAGCCCCGAATCCTCGGCCATGGTCGGAATCGTGGCGCGCTTCGCGAAGTACCGCGCCTTGGCGACCGCGTTCTCGGCGAAGCTCGTACCGCGCTCCAGGTCGGCCTCGTCGGGCAGCCGCTCGAGGAACTGATCGACGGGGAACACCAGATGGAACGGGAGGCCGGTGAACAGATCGCGGATTTCCCGCATCTTCCCTTCGTTGCGAGTCGCGATCAAGAGCCTCGTCTCAACCGGGGGCTGGGTCACCGCGCGGTCTTTCCGCGGAGCCGCGCGAGCAGCTGGGTGGTCGACGCCCCTTTCACCAGGGGAACCCGCACGACGCGCCCACCCCACCCTTCGACCTGGTCCGCGCCGACGATCGCCCGGCGCGCGTAATCGGCTCCCTTGACGAGCACGTCGGGGCGAAGGCGCTGGATCAGCGCGAGCGGCGTCTCCTCGTCGAATACCACGACACAGTCCACGCTGGCGAGCGCCGCGAGCAGTCGCGCCCGCTCCCCCTCGGGCACGAGGGGACGGTCGGTCCCCTTCTCCAGCCGTCGCACCGAGGCGTCGCTGTTCACGCCCACGACCAGGGCCTCGCCCTCGGCGCGCGCCGCTTCCAGCAGCGCCACGTGCCCCACATGGAGGAGGTCGAACACCCCGTTCGTGAACACGACGGGACCGCGCTGCCGCTCGCGCCACCGAACCGCGTCTTCCGGCGCGCGAATCTTTTCCGCGCTGCTCACGGGACCGAGTCTTGGTCGAGCGTGGCACCCCACCGCAGGGTCCACTGCAGCAGCGGCGGGGTCACGAGCGTCGTGGCGATGACGACGAACAGGATGGCGCTGAACAGCCGGTTCGAGAGAATGCCCGCCGTCAAGCCGATCTGTGCAAAGATCAGCCCCACCTCGCCGCGCGGGGCCATCCCCACACCGACCGCCGGCCGGTTGAACCGTCGCCACGGGACCGCCCACCCGCTCGCGAACTTTCCGAGGACGGCGATGGCGAGGAGCGTGCCGCCGATCGCCAGCGTCTCATGGCTCTCGGGCACGAACGGATTCCACACGCGCGGGTCCACGGCGGCGCCGATGCTCAGGAAGAAGATGGGCGTGAAGATGTCGGCGACCGGCTTGATGCGCTCCTCGATCGAGGCGAATTGGTTCGTTTCCGACAGGATGAGCCCCGCCGCGAACGCGCCGATGATGAGCGCCGTCCCGGCGCGATCGGCCAGGACACAGAGCAGCAGCAGGAAGGCGAACGCCGACACGACCAGGACACCGCGCACCCGCATGCGATCGACCAGGCCGAAGAGTCGCGGGGCGAGCTTCAAACCGACCCACAGGGCCACAAAGAGAAAAGCCACGGCCACGCCGAGGATGCGCAACGCGCCCCGCAGGCTGAACGCCGTCCCGGCGGCGAGCCCCGAGACCACGCCCAGGATCACGAGCCCGATGACGTCGTCGATGACGGCGGCGCCCAGGATCACCCGTGCCTCCAGGCTGTGCAGCACCTGGAGGTCCTTGAGGACGCGCGCGGTAATCCCGACCGAGGTGGCGGTGAGGGTGGCGCCCACGAAAATGGCGGTCGTCAGCGGGTCGGCGACCGTATGCTCGTACCCGTGCCAGCCGGACCGCCAGTACAGAAAGCCCAGGCCGAACGGCACCGCGACCCCGACGACCGCGACCGCCGTGGCGGCCGGTCCGACCCGCATCATGGCCTTGAGATTGGTCTCGAGCCCGATCTCGAAGAGCAGCACCACGACGCCCACTTCGGCAAGCAGTCGAAACACCGGCGTGAGCGGGTCGTCGGGGCCGATCGGGATCACTTTGAGAAAGCCGGCGCCGAGCAGGATGCCCGCCAGGAGCTCGCCCATCACGGCCGGCTGCCCCAGGCGCTCGAACGCCTCGCCGGCGAATTTCCCGGCGAGCAGCATGATCGCGAAGACCGTGAAGAAGCGGGCAACGTCGATGCCGCCGGCCGCCCCGAGCACGAGGGGCAAGCCTGCGGCCAGGGCCCACAGGGGCAGGCTAAAGCGGCTGCGTCGCCTTGGGATGGAAGTTGAAGGTGTGGTTGAACAGCGGAAGGTTGACGGTCTCGCTGTATTCGGTCTCGATGACGATCTCCCGCGGGGACGCCCGTCGGACGATCCGGATTTGCTGGGCCTGGGCCGGGAGACCGATATCCTGCGCGGCGGCCTGGATCCGGCGGCGGATCGTGCCGTCATCGAGTGAGGGGGCAAGCTGGGCTTGGGTCTGCATCTCGTCGAGCAGCCGGTAGTACCGGAAGAACAACTCACCGATGTTGACGCCGTAGTACAGCGCCCCGACCAGGAAGAGCAGCGAGACGAGGCAACCGGTGGAGCTGGCGCCGCGGCGGCCCGGGGGCGGATGCTTCACCACTGCGACTGCGCCCCGTCGACCAGGTCGTTGACGAGCTTGTCCAGCGCGACCCGGCGGCCCGCGGCTTCCTGGGGCGGCGCGTAGTTGCCGACCTCACTGAGCCCCTGCCGCTGCCACAGCGTCTTGCCTTCCCGCTGATCGAGGATCTCGACGTCGATGGTGATCTGCACCTGGCGCTGCGTGACGTCGGTGCGTTGTTGGCCGGCCTGGTACGCGACCGGTACATCGGGGTCGTAGCGAACGACCTTGCCGCGCACCACGGCGTCCGCGTTGCTCTCCCCCGCGAGCCGGAGCCCGAGCCGGCGCTGGAATGCTTCGAGCACCGCGTCGTTCACTTCCTTCGTCAGCGCCGGTTCGGCGGTCTGGTTGTCGAAGGGCAGAATGGCAACGGTCTTGATGTTCGGCAAACCGCCGCCGGCGAAGCCATAGAGACACCCGCTGGCCGCGACGGCCAGGGCGCTAACGGCGCCCGCGCCAAATCGCAGGATCGAGCACCGCGGCCGTATCGACCAGGACCACCGTAAGCTCAAACCGAGCACTCTCCTCAGGAAAATCCATGCGGGCACGCACCGGCATCCGCCGAGCGTCGAATTCCGTCCGGCTGCGCGCCAACACGTTGCCCTCTCGCCGCCACTCCGCCTCGAGGACGCGCGCGCCGCCGCGCGTCTCCCGGTAGTCGAGCGTGTCACCGTCCTGCGCGAACCGCCGGAGCAGGACGCTCGAATCAGCACTCCCGCCACCGAAGACGCGGGCTTCCGGCGCGGGCGGCCGCACGATTCCGAGCGCCGCCCACAGCATCCGCACGGCCGGGATGAGCGAGCGGAAGTTCTTCTCCGGGTCGGCCCAGAGCGCCGAATCGGCGACGATGGCGGCCGCGCCCGCGCCCAGTCCCAGCGGCCCGACGTAATCGAAGCGCAGCGAATCCGGCGGTGCGATGCGCGCCTGCCCGCGCCCGCCCCACCGCTTCTGGTCGTCCTGATACTTCCACCGGAACCGGATCGCGGTGTAGCGCGTCGGAAGCGTCGCCTGACTCCAGGCAACGGCCGAGTCCCGATCCATCGCGGCCAGCGGCTGCGGCACCAACGGCGCCGGCGGGCGCGGACAGCCGGTCAGCAACGCACAGGCGCCAATGTAGAGGAGTGCTATCCGCGGGTCAAGCGGAAAATGTTGCGGTCTCAAGACTTAAACCTGACGCAAGGAGTGGGGATGGTGACGATCGATAGCACGAGCGTTTAAAGATCCACCGGATCCGGTATCGGCTTCAGCAGGTCGAGGACATGGTCCGGCAGGCGCGTGAGGGTGTGCTGGTGGGTGAGGGAGACGAGCGAGGTCTCGCCGGTGGCGAGCAACTCGCCCGTCGCCGCCCGGTCCACCGCATACCCGAAGGTCACCCGCCGGGACGCGAGCTCGCGCACCCAGCAGCGTACCAGCACGAGATCGTCGTAGCGGGCAGCGGCCCGGTAACGGATGCGGACGGTGGAAACGGCGAGGTAGACGCCCTGCTGCTCGAGCTCTTTGTAGGTCAGCCCCGTCTCGCGCATCAGCTCGGTGCGGGCGCGATCGAACCAGATCAAGTAGTTGGCGTGGTAGACCACGCCCATCTGGTCGGTCTCGGAATAGTTGACGCGCAGGGTTATCGAGCTGATCACGCCGGGGCAAAATCCGCCGCGCGTCGCGAAAAGTCAAATACCGCACTAGCTTGGGGGTCGTGCCCTCCCCAACCTCCCGCGTGGTCGTCGTCGCCGACGCCCATCTCGGCCAGGTCCCGGCCGCGGTCGCAGCGGCGTTTGACCGCTTCCTCGACGCAGTGCCGGATCTCGGGGATGCGCTCCTCATCAACGGCGACCTATTCGACTTCTGGTTCGAGTACGGCTCGGTGATCCCGCGCCGTCACTTCGGCACGGTCGCGAAGCTCCACGCCCTGCGCACCCGCGGCGTGCCCATCACGTTCGTGGGCGGCAACCACGACCGCTGGGGCGGCGACTTTCTCATCCACGACCTGGGCATCGCGTTTCATGCGGGGGAAGCCGACCTTGATGTGGCGGGACGCCGCGCCTTCGTGGCCCACGGCGACGGGCTGACCGAACAGCACTGGAGCGCCCGCGTGATGCACCAGGTCACCCGCCACCGCTTCACGATCCGGGTGTTCCGGGCACTGCATCCCGAGGTGGGGTTCTGGATCGCGCACCAGCTGTCGCGCAAGCTCGCGGACAACACGCGCGACCGGGCCGTGCTGGACCGGGCCGAGCGAGCCCAGGGGCAGTACGCGCAGCAGCTGCTGGCGCGCCGGCCCGACCTGGAGCTCGTGATCCTCGCCCACACCCACCGTCCAGCGTTGGCGCAGCTGCCGAATGGCCGCGCGTATCTGAATCCGGGAGCGTTTTTGGACAATGGACGCTATGCAATCGTCACGAGAGACAACATAGAACTAAAGACGTTTCACTAAGGCGTATCACGAAGACGTATCACAAAGACGTAGCACAAAGACGTAGCACAAAGACGTATCACGAAGACGTAGCACAAAGACGTATCACGAAGACGTAGCACGCAGGCGGCGTCAGCCGAGCGGAACGACTTCGACGTGCTGCAACTTTTCTCCCAGAAACCTCGCGCCCACCTTGCGGAAATGCGGCTCGTCGTCCGACACGACGAAGCGGTGGGTTGGGCGATGGTTCGGTGGAGCGGTGAGCCCGCGCCGCGTCAAGTCATCGGCCACCGCCTTCGCGGTCTCCTCGGCGCTGTCGACGAGCGTCACCGCGGGGCCCAGCACCCGCGCGAGCAGCGGCTTGATGAGTGGATAGTGGGTGCAGCCGAGTACCAGCACATCCACGGCGGCGCGCTCGAGGGGTGCGAGATACTCCCGTGCGATCAACTCGGTCGCGGAGTGGTCGAACCACCCCTCCTCGACGAGCGGCACGAACAAGGGGCAGGCCTGCGCGCACACGGCGGCGTCGGGCCGGAGCTGCTTGATGGCGCGCTCGTAGGCGCCGCTCGCGATCGTCCCCGCGGTGCCGATCACGCCGATTCTTCCCGACCGCGTGCCCTGCACCGCCGCCCGCGCCCCCGGCTCGATCACGCCGACCAGCGGCACCGGCGAGCGTTCTCTCAGAAAGTCGAGCGCCTGGGCGCTGATGGTGTTGCACGCGACCACCAGCGACTTCACGCCGCGCGCGAGCAGGTACGCGAGAATCTCGCCCGAGTAGCGGCGCACGGTATCCGGCGACTTGGGGCCGTACGGGACGCGCGCCGTGTCGCCGAAGTAGACCACGGATTCGTGCGGCAGGCGCTCGAACACCGCCCGTGCGACGGTGAGGCCGCCGATGCCGGAATCGAAGACCCCGAGCGGTGCCCCGCTCACGGACGCGGCACCGGCAGGCTGATCCCGAGGCCGCCCGGGAACGCCCGAATCTTCAGGTCCTTGGGAAAGTCCTGGAGGTGCGCCGAGACGAACGCCTCGGCCCCCGCGAAGAGATGATTGAACACCCAGAGCACGATCCAGTCCTGGACTTCCTGCCGCTTCGCTCTGAGGTTCGCCGAGTGCGTCTCCTTGAGATAGTGCATTTCCGATTGGGCCTTGAGGGTCATCATCGCGCTCACGCCTTCCCAGGTCGCGAACAGCGCGCCGCTGACGCGCCGGCCCGTGGCCGCCTGCCCCCATCCCGGCACCAGCAGCGAGCGCAGAAACGCTCCCATCGGCCGGATGCGGTGCGCCGTATCGGGGGCCACGACGAGCGCGCCGCTGGTCACGAGCGGCGGTGGCGTCGTGTCGGGTACCTGGCCGGCAAGACGCAACGACGGAACGACGGAAAGAAAGGTGACCGCCAGCACTCGTCTCATCGCGCCACCATCACCTTCAGTCTCCCCGGTTCCACACGCACGGTGCACTGGCGCGCCTCAGGCTCGCGCAGCTCGCCGTCCACGTGGAGGAGCAGCGGTCCGTCGAGGGACCGGATGGTCACCGCTCGCGTCCGAAACAGGGCGACCTCCCGCATCGTCCGGTGCGTCCCGCGCATCACGCGCGGCACCGCCCACAGGAAGCGGAGCAGCGAGACGCGCCGCACGAGACACACGTCCAGGCGGCCGTCTCCCGGCAGGGCGTCGGGGGCGACGCGATAGCTGCCGCCGGCCGTCGTGCCATTGCACACCTCCACCATCATCATGTACCCCGTCTCCGCGAATCCGCGCGAGCGGATCTCGAAGCGGGGCGGGCGAAAGCCCGCGAACGCGCGGAAGACGGGCACAAAATACGACGCGAACCCCGAGAGCCCCGGCATGGCGTTACGGACCCGCACGACCTCCGGCCCGAAGCCAAACCCTACGCTGTTCACGAAATACTCGCCGCAGACCAGCCCGGCGTCGAACCTGGCCGTCCGAGCGGTGACGAGCCGCCGTACCGCGCGCACCGGGCTGTGCCGGTATACGCCCACGAGTTTCGCGAAGTCGTTGCCGCTGCCGATCGGCACGACGCCGAGCGCGACCTCCCCGCCCGCTCCGTGCCGCAGCAGTCCATTGGCCACGTCGTGCACCGTGCCGTCGCCGCCCACCGCCACGATGCGCTGCGCTCCTGCCTGCACCGCGTGCGCGGCGAGCTGCGCGCCGTGGCCGGGGGCGTCGGTGCGCTCCACCTCGACCGACCACCCCTGGCGGTGGAACTCGCGCGCAATGGGATCGAGTGCGCGCGCCGCCGCGCCGCGTCCGGCTGCGGGGTTGAGGACGACGTGGGCGTGGATCAGAGGCCTCCATTATACGCACAGAGGCCCGATCCGGCAGCGGATCGGGCCTCCAGTCACTGACAGCCGACCTTCCCGTCACCCCGGGCTTGCGCCCGGGGTCAGGTCAACCACTAGGCAGCCGATTTGCTGACCGAGTACTGACCGCAGCCGGTGAACGTAATCGTCACTGTCGTCGACGTCGTACCCTTGGTCACTTGCACGGTGAGCGTCCCCGAATCGAACCGGGGCTCTACACTGCAGCTCGTGTTGTAATGCAACGGATCGCTCGTGGTCACGGACAGGGAGTAGCTGTTGGTACCGGACGTGTATGCAGACGACCCGGCAATGGTCCAATCGCCACTCGGCAGGCGTGAGCCGACTTTGATCGACCCGGCCTGGTCGGCCGTGAAGGTCGCCAGCCACTTGCGCACGTGGGACGCGGTCGTGCCGCTGGCGAAGGTGTATTCGGTCGTCATGGTATCGGCGAGCTGCACCTGGTCGGCGGTCGGCACCACCGAGCGGACGCCGTTTTCGACCACGGAGCGGGTGGTCCCCGTCGTCGAGTTGGTCACGGTGCGCGTGAACGCGTTCGAGCGCGTCCGGAACGCCCGGTCGGTCGTCCCTGGAGTCGGATCGACGATGTCGATCGAGCCGCTCAGCGTGACGGTGTGCCCTTCGCCGGTGAACGTGCAGCCGGTGAAGTCGATGCGCACCGAATCAGGCACCGGATCGCCATCGGAGTTCGTGGGCGGGGACGGGCTCCGGGTGGGCGTGCAACCCGCGGTCGGCATGGCCATCGCCGGCGCCCCGGGCATCGGGGCCGCGGCGAACGGCATGCCCGTCGCCGCGTCGAGCGTCGCCCCACCGGCGAGCGAAGCCGCATCGGTCGCGACGACTTCGGCGACGGCGTTGGCCTCCGGTTGAGTCAGGACGGGCTGCTGAGGAGACGTCGAGGGTGAGGTGGAACACGCCGCGAACAGCGCGACGGTCATCGTGCCGGCGGCGGCCCGCCAGGCACTCGGGGTGATACGGCGCATACGACATCCTCCGACGGTTCGAGTACGGGGCGCTGTGGTGGTGACGCCGGTTAGACGGATGGTACGTTGCAGGCGTTAACGGCGTCCCCGGCAGCGCTTCCAGTAAGAGTAAAGACTACGGAGGGGGGGGCCTGGTCACGGCCCTTCGAGGTAGCCCTTCGCGAGCAGCAGCTCGGCGTTGAGAATCGCCGCACCGGCGGCCCCGCGGATGGTATTGTGGCTCAGCGCGACGAACCGGTGTCCCAGCACCGAGTCGCGGGCGATGCGGCCGACGGTGACGCTCATGCCCCGCCCCGCGTCGCGGTCGAGCCGCGGCTGCGGGCGGTCGGGCTCGTCGCGCACGATGATGGGCCGCTCGGGAGCGGTAGGCAGGCGGAGCGCCTGCGGCAGCCCGCTGAAGGACGCCCACGCTTCGCGCAGCTCCTCCGGCTCCGCGGCCCGGTCGAGCTTCACCCGCACCGCCGCCAGGTGCCCGTCGACGACGTTCACGCGGTGGCATTGCGCGCTCACGGCGAACGTCGCGGGCGTCACGCGACTGGCCGCCAGGGAGCCCAGGATCTTCCGGGTCTCGCGCTCGATCTTTTCCTCTTCCTCGGCGATGAACGGGACCACGTTGTCGGTGATGTCGAGTGAAGCCACTCCGGGGTATCCTGCACCGGAGATGGCTTGCAGCGTCGTGACCGCCACCGCCGCGATGCCGAACCGGGCGGCGAGCGGCGCCAACGCCAGCGCGATCATCACGGTCGAGCAGTTCGGGTTCGCGACGATGAACCCGCCGCCGGTTCCCTTACACGCGTCGAGCAGCACGAGGTGGTCCGGGTTCACCTCCGGAATCAGCAGCGGCACCGCATCGTCCATGCGGTGCGGCGACGAATTGGTCACGACCCGGTATCCCGCGCGGGCGAACCGCGTCTCGACCGGCCCCGCCACGTCGGACGGAAGACTCGAAAACACGACGTCGCAGTCGAGCGGCGGCTCGGGCGCCTGGACGACGAGCCCGCGCACCGCGTCCGGGACGGCGCCCGGGAGTCGCCAGGCACACGCCTCGGCGTAGGGCTTGCCCTGTGACCGGTCGGACGCCGCCAGCGCCGTGACGGTGAACTGGGGATGCTGCTCGAGCAGCTGGAGGAAGCGCTGCCCGACGGTGCCCGTCGCCCCGAGAATGCCGACGCGAATCTTCCCCATCGCTGCTCCTTGACGCACCCGACGGCTGCGGCGAGTATTGAACATACATACAAGCGAAGCGCTCGTGGTGATTTGCCGCGTATTGCCGCCACGTTAAACAACGTGCTAAAAAGCGACCGCCCGCGGCCTAGCATTGCGCGGGCGTTTCTGTTTCCCGAAAGATGCGATACCGCCGATGCGAGCGAGCGTGACCGTGCGGGTGGCGGGCTCGACGTCCAATCTGGGCGCCGGGTTCGACTGCGTGGGGGTGGCCGTCGGGCGCTGGCTACGCGTCACCGCCCGAGCGGCGCGCGAGGCGGCCGGGAAGCCGGTTGCGCCCGTTGCCATCGAGCGCGCCGGGACGCTCCGAGCCCTCGAGACGGTGCCGGAGGCGGACCTGCTGTATCGCGGCTTCGCTGCCGCCTGTCGGCGGGCGGGCCGGGAGGTGCCCGGCGGCCTGGCGCTGGCCGCCGACTCCGACATTCCCGTCGCGCGAGGGCTCGGGTCCTCGGCGGCCGCGACGGTCGCGGGGGCCGCCGCCGCTGTAGCGCTGCTCGAGCTGACGCTCGACCCGCCGGCGCTGGCCGAGCTCTGCAGCGAGCTCGAAGGCCATCCGGACAACGTCGCGCCGGCGGTCTTCGGCGGCGCCAACCTCGTGCTGCGGGGGCCTGACGGCCTCGTCGTGACGCCCCTCGCGATTCACCGATCGCTCGCGCTGGTGTTCGCGGTCCCGGACTTTACCGTGGAGACCAAGCGCGCGCGGGCTGCGCTCCCGGCGACCCTGCCCCACGCCGACGCGGTGCGGGCGGCGGCGAAGAGCGCCGCCCTGGTCCACGGGCTGGCGCATGCCGACCCGCGGCTCCTCGCCGCCGGGCTCGACGACGTGCTGCACGTCCCGTTCCGCCGCGCGCTGGTGCCGGGCTACGACGAGGTGACGAGCGCAGCGCGGCAGGCCGGCGCGTACGGGGCCACGCTCTCGGGCTCGGGACCGACCGTCGTCGCCGTGGTGGTCTCCGACGGCGTGGGTCCCGTGGGCGACGCGATGGTGCGCGCCTGGGGGGCCTGCGGCATCGCCGCCCAGACGTTTCACGCCGACCGCCCGGCCGGCGGCTTCGAGACGGCCTGAGGCCATGACCCGGGCCCCGCGCTCTCCCCCGCACATCCACAAGTTCGGCGGCGCGTCGCTCGCGGACGCCGCCGGGATAACGCACGCCGCGAAGATCGTCCTCGCGCACCGCCCGGCCCCGCAGGTCGTGGTGGTATCGGCGATGGGCGGCGTGACCGACGCGCTACTCGACTGCGCCGCGCGGGCGGCGCGTGGGGACGCGGCGCATGTCCGCACGACCGCCCGCGCGCTTCGCGCCCGGCACGCCGAGGCCGCCCGGACCCTGGTGCGCCGTGGCGTCCGGCTCGACGACCTCGTGAAGCTCATCGACGCGGCGTTCGCCGAGCTCGAGCAGCTCGTCGGCGGGCTCGGGATCCTGCGCGACATCACCCCTCGCACCATCGACTACGTGGTCGCGCGGGGCGAGCGGCTGTCGGCGCAGCTGTTCGCCGCGGCGCTGGAAGCGGTGGACTGTCCCGTCGTCTACGTCGACGCGACGGACGTGGTGCGGACCGACGGCACGTTCGGCAACGCTTCCCCCGACGTGGGCGGTACGGCGCGGAGCGCGCGCCGCACGCTCGGACCCCTCCTGGCGCGCGGCGCGGTCACCGTGGTCCCCGGCTTTCTCGGCGCGGCGCCCGACGGCCAGGTCGCCACGCTGGGACGCGGCGGCTCGGACTTGACGGCCACGCTGCTCGCGCGCGTGTTGGGAGCGCGCGAGGTATCGCTCTGGAAGGACGTGCCGGGCCTGCTGACCGCCGACCCCCGTATCGTGCCCGACGCGCGCGTCGTGCCGCAGGTCCATCTGCGCGAAGCGGCGGAGCTCGCGTATTACGGCGCCAAGGTGCTCCACCCGCGGGCCCTCGTCCCGGTGATCAAGCGGAACGTGGCGATTCGTATCCGCCCCTTCGCCGAGCCGGCGTCCCTCGGCACCGAGATCTCGCGGCGCCGCACGCTCGAGCAGTATCCCGTGAAAGCGCTCTCGGCCATCCCGCGGCAGGCCCTGCTCACGGTCACCGGCAGCGGGATGCTGGGGGTGCCCGGCATCGCGGCGCGCACCTTTGCGGCGGTGCACCACGAAGGGATCTCCGTGTCGCTCATTACGCAGGCCTCGTCCGAGCATTCGATCTGTTTCAGCGTCCCGGAGGAGAGCGCCCAGCGCGCGCGCCGCAGTCTGGAGGAGACGTTCCAGCGGGAAATCGCGCGTCAGGAGATCGACGGCGTCGAGGTCCGCACCGGCCTCGCGACGCTCGTGGTGGTGGGGCTCGGCATGGCGGAGACACCGGGCATCGCCGCCCGCGTCTTCTCCGCCCTGGCCGAGGCCGGGATCAACGTGATCGCCACGGCTCAGGGGTCGTCGGAGCTGAATTTGTCACTCGTCGTCGACGGCAAGGAAGCGCCGCGCGCCCAGCGGGTGGTGCATGCGGCGTTTCAGCTCTCGAAGATCGGGGGCGGCGCGGTGGCGCACCCCGAGCGCAGCGACGTCGTGCTATTGGGCTTCGGGCAGATCGGGCGGGCGCTCGCGCCCATGATCGCCAAAGTGAAGCGGGAGGCGCTCAAGCTCCGCATCGTGGGATTGATCGACTCGAGCGGCCTGGTGTTCGACGCCGACGGCTTCTCGCCGCGGCGACTCGCCGCGTTGGCGGCGGCGAAAGCCAAGGGCACGCCGCTCGCCAAGGCGACGGGCGGACGGCGGACCAGCGCCGCCGAAGCGGTCGCCTTCGTCGCCCGGCACGCCCTCACCAACCCGATCCTGGTGGACGTGACGGCCGACGAGACGACGGAGACGCTCACCGCGGCGCTCGGGGCGGGAATGCATGTGGTGCTCGCCAACAAGCGCCCGGTCACAACCGACAAGCGACAGTACGACGCACTCCGCGCCGCCGCCCAGGCGCACGGCCGCCGGCTGCTGCTCGAGGCGACCGTCGGCGCCGGCCTGCCGATCATCGATACCTACCAGAAGCTCGTGGAATCCGGGGACCGGGTCTCGAAGATCGAGGGGTGCCCGTCGGGAACGCTCGGCTATCTGTTCGGGGAGCTGGGCCGCGGCGCCGCGTTCTCGGCGGCGCTCGAGGGCGCGATCGCCAAAGGGTACCCCGAGCCCGACCCCCGCGACGACCTGTCCGGGATGGACGTGGCCCGCAAGGCGCTGATCCTCGGCCGGCTGCTCGGGTTCTCCGGGGAGCTCCGGGACATCGCCGTCGAGTCCCTGGTGCCGGAGGGCGCGGAGCGGCTCGGGCTCGACCAGTTCCTCGCATCGCTTCGCCAGTTCGACGCGCCGTGGGCGAAACGCGTCGCGGCGGCGCGCGCGCGCGGCGGGGTGCTCCGCTACCGGGCGATCGTGACCCGACGCAGCATCCGTGTCGGCCTCGTCGTGGTCGACGCGTCGAGTCCGATGGCCTCGCTCAACGGGACGGACAACCAGTTTATCTTCACGACCATGCGCTACAAGAAGAACCCGCTGGTGATCACCGGGCCCGGTGCGGGCCCGGCGGTGACGGCGGGAGGCATCCTGAACGATGTGCTGAAGCTCGCCGGCGCATGAGCGCCCCCCCTCCCCCTCTCACCTGGCAGGTGTGCGCGAGCTGCGGCAGCGAAATCCCCGAGATCGATCCCCATCCGCGGTGCCCGCGGTGCCGCGGGCTGCTGGAGCTGCGCCACCGGCCTCCGGCCCAGGGTGGGAACGCGCTGCGGGCGACATTCGACGCGCGCTGGGGCGTACGGCGCGGCGCGCTCGCGTCGGGCGTGTGGCGCTACGGCGAAGCCGTCCTCCCCTCCGCAGGCGAGCACATCCTTTCCTATCCCGAGGGCAACACGCCGCTGCTCGCGAGCGCCGCGGTTGCCCGCTGGACGGGCGCGCCGGAGCTCCTGCTCAAGCACGAAGGCCAGAACCCCACGGGCTCGTTCAAGGACCGCGGCATGACCGTCGGCGTGACGCAGGCGCGGCGCGTCCACGCGCGCGCGGTCGTGTGTGCGTCCACCGGCAACACCGCGGCAGCGCTCGCCGCGTACGCCGCGCTCGCGGGATTGCCGGCGCTGGTGTTGGTGCCGAAGGGTCAGGTGGCGCTCGGCAAGCTCGCCCAGGCGCTCGCGTACGGGGCCCGCACGCTGCTCGTCCGCGGCAACTTCGACGATTGCCTCGAGCTCGCCGACCAGGCGAGCGAGCGTCTGGGGGTCTACCTGCTCAACTCGGTGAATCCGTTCCGGCTCGAGGGCCAGAAGACCATCGTCCTCGAGCTGCTGCAGCAGCTCGGCTGGGAGCCCCCCGACTGGATCGTGGTGCCCGCGGGCAACCTCGGCAACACGGCGGCCTTCGGGAAGGCGTTGGCGGAGGCGCTGGCGTGGGGGCTGATCGACCGGGCGCCGCGACTCGCCGCCGTCCAGGCCGACGGCGCCGCACCGTTCGCGCAGAGCTTCCGCGAAGCATTCGCCCAACGGCGGCGCGTAGAGCCGCACACGGTGGCGACGGCCATCAACATCGGCAACCCGGTCTCGTACGAGCGCGCCGTGCGCGCCATCCGCGACACGAATGGGGTCGTCACCACCGTGAGCGACGACGAGATCCTCGAGGCCAAGGCGGTCGTGGACGGCGCCGGGATCGGGTGTGAGCCGGCGAGCGCCGCGGCACCCGCCGGAGCGCGGCGCTTGATTCGCGAGAGCGTGATCCGCCCGCGCGACCGCGTGGTCGCGGTGCTGACGGGCCACGTGCTGAAGGATCCGGAGATTGTGACGCGCTATCATCAAGAACTCGAGCCGCGGCCGGCCAGCGCCAACCGGCCGATCGAGATCGAGGCGCGTCTTACGGAGGTGGAGCGGGTGATGGGCGGCTGAGGCCGTCCGTCAGAATTGGGCGAGGTACTCCTCGTCCCACGCGACGTCGAACTCACCCCGACAGCGATTGCACGTGAGACGGCGCGGACGGCCGTGCAGCGCCGCGCGCTCACGGCAGCTCGGGCACACGCCGTAGTGCGGTCCCCACTCGGACGGCAGCTCGCCGGCCCCTTCGGGGCGCGGGACGACGGACCACCGCGTCGGCGGCCGTGAGACGACCTCGACCAGGTAGTGGGGGACTTTCAGCGGCCTGCGGTTGACGTCGAGAATGGCTTCGAGCGCTGCGAGGCCCGCGACCCGGTACCAAGCCCCGCGGCGCAGCGCGCAGTTCACGTCCACCTGGAGACGACCCCATTGCATTTTGGGCACGGCCGAAAATACGTCGGTCGCTGCCGTTCGAGCGTGATGTAGGCTACACGCCGTTCGGCAAGCTGTCTCAGGGATCCGCGTGGTGCTCCATCCTCATGTCCGCCATCATCTCGGCGCTGCCCGAGCGGATCGTGGCCGCCAGGTCCCGCTGGTACAGGGTATCGCTGGTATCGACCGCCGGCCACGCCGCCCCCCGGTCGGGCACGAACAGGCCGGCCACCGCCCCCATGCCGCCGTCGCGGATGTAGCGCCCCGTCCGGTTCTCGTACACGGCCGTGAGCCGGTAGCGGTGCGCGGGAACCACGTGCACTCCCAGCCGGCGCCAGCTGTAGAAGCGGGCCAGCGGGAACGCGAGGACGCGCCCGGCGGCGTCGGTGACCGGGGCACCGCGCCACAGCACCCTGCCGGTCGCCACGTCCTTCAGCTCGAGGGCGACGCCGTAGTCGTGCATGTGGCCTCCCAGACCGAGGATGGTGCCCGGGATGGCCGGACTGCCTTCCCAGGACCGCTCCGTATGGCCAGGGGGAAGATCGAACGCCTTGCTCCCCGTGCCCGGACGACCGAGCGGGTACTGGACGTCGATGGCCCAGGGGTACGTGCGGTACAACGGCCAGGGCAGGCCGCCGGGAACGTAGTGCAGCACCAGCCGCACGTGCACCCGGCGATAGGCCACGTCGGAGGTGTTGGCGAGCATGGCGCCGGCGATGAGCCGCTGGCCGCGCGCGAGCGGCAGGCCGAAGAGCAGGCGCGGGACCGTGATCGCAGGGGTTTCCCTGCTCGCGGCGAGCAGATGGAGCCCGATGGGCAGGAACAGCTCCCGGTGCTCCGGATCGCTGAGGTTGAAATGATGCAGCATCTCGTGCGGCAGCCGGCGCCCCGACCCGTCCACCACCTCGACCCGGGCGCTATGGAGCGACGCGTCCACGGGGACGAGGACCTCGCAGAGCGGGAACCCGACCATCGCCTCGCCGCCACTGCCGGCCGCCGGCACGTCCACCGGGGGCAGCTGGATGACGAGCTGATGCACACCGGAGTCCACGAGCACGGTCGCACGGGGCAGCGTTTCTAGCCCGGGGCCGGGGCGCCCCGCCTGCGTGAGGAGGAGGAGAAGAGCCCACATGCGCGGCTGCTCCACGGGTTGGAGACGCGCCCAAGATACCGGCTGGCGTGGGTTTTCGCGACGGCCCCGTGACCTGTTGCCAGCGTCTCGGGTCCGGGTCTTTCTTCCAGGCGACGAGATGTCAGGCTACCCCGCAGCGGCCATCGGCCGGCATCAAATGCTCGAGCGGGGGCTCGCGCGCTGGCACAGAAGGTCCGGGAGGTGCTGGGGTAGAGGCGGAGGTTTGGCGGCGCCGCAGGGAGTGGCCGAGAACCCACAATCCTATCTCCGTTCCTCATAACCGAGCGAAGACGGGGGCACGGCTCACTCCCCGCGAGCCGACCGGTTTTCATCGCAAGGGTAGTGCCACGGGATGCAGTGGATGGTCGCTGTGATAGCGAGCGGGACTGGGGTAGGTTCGGCGCAGCCGTGTCGCAGCCGTGCGACACAAAGGTGGACAGGGCGTGGCGGGAGCGTGTAGGAATCGAACCTACCAAGGTCCATTCGGACCCCAGCTGGTTTTGAAGACCAGTCGGACCACCAGGCCCGATCCGCCCCCATGCACCACGGCCGCGGCACCCAGGCACTGTTCTGAGGCAGGGTCACGCCGGCGTGACCCCGGTCACTCACCGCGGGTAGTCGTTACCGAGCCTGCGTGATCGCCACCGACACGGTCGCGCCCGCGATCGACAAGTCGGCCTGACCCGTTCCCACCGGCTTGAACGTTACCCTTGCTGCCCCGGCATCCGATTCGACGCTGATCATTTTCAAGAGTTGCGACTGCAGGTTGAACCGATCGCGCATTTTCTGAATCATCCGCGCCAGATCCGCCGTGGGCACGACGTTGCCGTAGGCGTCCTGCGCGGAGACCCGCAGCACGAACGTAGCGCCGCCAGTCACTACGATCGCCCCGCCGTCGACCCGATTGCCGTCCCGCTCGATGATCACACCAGCGGGAGCCGCCGGGTCCACCGAGAGCGCCGCCTGTCTCTGGAGCGAGTCTACGGTGGCGGTCACGAGGGCCGGGCCGGCCTGCTTGCCCAGCGTCACTTCTGCGCGCGCGAGGCCGGCCGAGTCGGTCACGACACTGTCGGTCGCGACGTCCGCATTGACCGCTCGGAACGTCACGAGTTTCCCGGCCAGCGGCCTGCCGAGGCTGGAGCGCACCTGAAACACCAGGGGCTCGCTCAACCGGGTCCGCGCGATGCCGCGTTGTCCCACTCCCGAAACGAAGCCCGTCGCCGCCGGCGCCATCAGGTCGCTCCGAACCAGCTCCACCGATCCGAACTGCTGGCCGCGCACTCGCACGATGAGCTTGCCCCCGTGACGCACCGCGGCCCGCTCGATGGCGAACGCCGCCCGGCCCAGCGAATCCGTGGAGCGGACGTCGGCGGCCACGCCCATGTCCGGGGCGTCCGGTTGCAATCCGACCGCTTCGCCGGGCACGGCATTCCCCAACGAGTCCCGCACCGTCACCAGCAGTGAGATGGATCCGCGCTCGCCAGCGCGCAGCTCGACGCGACCGGGCTGGACCGCGGCGACGGCCGGCCCCGAGGGGCCGACGACCAACTCGAGCGCCGGGGCTCCGGCGATCGCCGCACCCGAGCCGGTGACGACCTCGAGCATGCGAGTCGCTGGGAGCCGACCGACGCGAAAGCGGAACACGGCGACACCGCTTGCATCCGTGACGGCCTGCGCGTCTTGCGGCGGGCCGCCGGGAATGGCGGAGGTCCCGCGCAGCACCAGCGGCACGCCCGCTTGCGGAACCTCACCGCGCTTCACCTGGACGCGCGCGACGGCCTCGTCCCCGACGGTGACGCTCAACCGGGCCGGGAGCAGCACGGCGGCGAGGGGGAGCGTAGGGGCGACGCGTTGCGCCGCGGACGTCGCGCATCCGCCGATGCTGCTCAGCACCTCCGAGTCCGCGCCGAAGTCGCGCAGATCCGCCCAATCCCGGGGTGTGGGTCGAAAGGCGACACAGTTGCGCCGGATCAGATCCGCGACCTCGCGCCGCGAGATCAGGGGGTTCGAGAGCAGACGGATCACATCGGTCTTGCGCAGCGGCTGCGACCCTTGCGTCGCCCCCCGACGCGGTACGCCCATCACCAGGAGAGCAAGCAACGCGACGGCGCGCGTCACGGTCGGGGGCAGGCCGAGCGCTCGAACCGCCGCTCGACCCCATCGACATCGGCATAGAGGGCTCGGTCCCGGGCGGTACCGGCGGAGTCGAGCGCCACGCCGCTGGTCTTCCGCACGCCGTTGTAGGCCGTCCAACGCTCCTCGACGAGGACCAGCCCGCGCGCCAGCTCGGGACATTGCATCTGCCGGCTGGCGAACAGCTGGGCCCGCAGGTCGAACGCGGCGATCGCAAGGGCCAGGGTGTCGGCGGCGCGGTCCAGTCGCGCCCCTGGCGTCACCGCATCCGCCTCGGGCGTGCGCTGGGCGGGGCCGGGCGGCGCGGGTGATGCCACCGCCGAGTAGAGCCTGAGCAAACCAGCGACCGCCAGTACGCCTGCGACAATGTACGCAGCCCAGCGTCCGGCGCGGCCGACGCGAATGCGGGACGACGCCGCCTCGCCGGCCTTCGCGCCTTCCGCGCTGCCGAACTGGTCGGGCCAGAGGACCTGCGGCGTCAGGGACGACGTGCGCCAGGAGGGCGCACCAGCGGGAGCGAGCGCGGCTTCAGCCGGGGCGGGCACGGCGGCTGGGCCCGGCGGCGTGGCAGACGTGACGAGGGCGGTCTCTTCAGTGCGGTAGTTGTCCCAGCGCAGGCGCGTGGGCTTGCTGCCGTCCGGTCGAATGGACGACGGATCGACGAGCTCATAAAACGGCAGGCACTCGTGCGCCCACGCGCTCCTCGTCGAGCGACGGAACACGCCGCCGACGGTCAGGTCGCCCGAACCCACCGCCACCGCCACCTGCCAGGGCTCGGCAAACACCGCGGTGTGGGTCCCGGCCTCCGCCGAGGTGAGCCCCGCGTCGCCGGTCCAGCGCCCCCGGTACCAGCCGACCAGCCGATCGCCGGTCCTGCGCACGACGTCCTGCGCCACCACCCAACCCTCCAACAGGGCGGCCTTGGCATCGTCGCCGGTCCCGCCCGGGAGCCGGATCGTCGACTCGACGACGAGGTACGAAGCGCCCGTATCCGCGGTGCGCACCAGGCGCCCGGTCAAGAGACCGAAGCACGTCTCATGCCCCGCGGCGCAATGGTCATGGATGGCGGTGAGCGCTCGCTGGGAGATGAAAACCGGGAGCTCGGCGTCTTGCCCGGGTGCGGCATCGATCGGCTGCCACAAGATCGAGGCCGCGAGCGGCATGGCGTCGTCAGGGGCGCGGGCGGCGTCGGGCTCCGCCCCGCCCGGGACGCGGAATCGCGCCACCCTGCCCTGCACCCGCTGCTTCTTCACTCGCTTCCACATGCGGCTACCCGACGGCCAGGTCCACGTGTGTTGAGATACCCCGGTTCGGTCATCGCGTCAACGGGCCGATGCGAACGCCTGCATCATCCGATACCAGAACTCGAGCGCTTCGTAAAAGCTCTGCACGCGGAGCCGCTCATCGCGGCCGTGGGCGCGCACGTCATTTTGCTCCTCGAACACGGCCGAGACGCCGTAGGTGGGGATCCCCGCGTTGCGCAGGAACAACCCATCGGTCGCGCCGGCTTCCATCACGGGCACGATCGGGACATTGGGGAATTGCTCCGCGACCAACCGCTCGATGGGGCCCATGATCGCCGGTGTAAGGGGCGAGGGCGGGCTCGGGATGGGCGTGTAGACCGTGCGGAGGGCGATCCGGTCGTCGCCGGCGAGCCGTTCCAGCGTCGCCGCGACCTCCGCGGCAGGCTCTCCCGGAAGGATCCGGCAGTTCACCGTCACCTGAGCCGACTGGGGGAGCGCGTTCTCGGCGTGCCCCGCCTGCATCAAGGTGGCGACGCAGGTGGTGCGGAGCTTGGAATTGTAGAAGGGCACCGCCGAGAGATGCGCCACGGCCGCGCTGTCGGGCGGATCCTTCAGCACGCCCCGCATGTCCTCCGCGAGGGCCCCGGTCTCGAGCGCGGCGGAGCGCTCGAAGAAGGCGCGGGACACCTCGTTCAGTTTGACGGGGAACTGATACTGTGCGAGCCGCTGCAACACCGGGGCGAGTCGGTAGACGGGATTGTCCGCGGGCCGAGGGAGCGAGCTGTGCCCGCCCTTGTCGGTGGCTTCGAGCACATAGGTCGCGTACACCTTTTCGCTCGCCTGCACGACGAACATCACGCGCCGTCCGTCGCGCAACACGCCGCCGCCCGCGTCGGTGTTCAAGGCAAACTCCGCGTCGATCAAGTCCCGGTGCTTCGTCACGAGCCACGCGATGCAGCTGCCCGCGGTCTCTTCGTCGCCCGTGAGCATCAGGATCAGATCGCGGCGCGGCTTGAAGCCCGCCCGCTTGAGCCGGATGAAATCGGCGACCAGGATCGCGTCCCCGACCTTGTCGTCGGTCGTGCCGCGGCCGTAGAAGTAGCCGTCCTTCTCGAGCAAGGCGAAGGGATCGACCGACCAGTCCGCCCGCCGGGCGGGCACGACGTCCAGGTGCGCGAATCCGATGATCGGACGGCCAGCGGTGGCGGTGGCGGTGCCGCGGTAGCGCGCCACGAGGTTGCCGTGCCGTGCGTCGGGGCCGATCAGCACGCGCACGTCCGCCGCGGGAAATCCCGCCGCCACGAGGCGCCGCGCCATGGCGCGTGCCGCGCGCGGCGTGTTCCCGAGCGAGTCCGTCGTGTTGATCTCGACCAGCTCGCGGAGAATATCGCGCGCCAACGCGCGATCGGCGGACGGCGCTTCGGTCTGCGCGCTCGCCCCGTCGGGGACGGACCAGCGCAGCGCCGCCACGATCACCAGCGTGAGGCGGCTCATCCGACTGTCGCGATCGCGTCGATCTCCACCCGCACCGCCCTGGGCAGCGCCGCGGCCTGTATCGTGGAGCGGGCCGGCTTATGCGTCGGGAAGTACTTCGCGTACACCTCGTTCATCGCCGCAAAATCGGCCAGGTCGACGAGATACACCGTGGTCTTCACCACCAGGTCGAGCCCGGAGCCCGCGGCCTTGAGGATGGCGCCCAGGTTCTTGAACACCTGCTCGGCCTGCTCCGGAGTGGTCTTGCCCACGATCCCACCCGTCTCGGGGTCGAGCGGGATCTGCCCCGCCGTGTACACCATTCCATCGACGACCACAGCCTGGCTGTACGGGCCGATCGCCTTCGGAGCGCCCTCCGCGACCACTATGCCCAGTGCCTTGCGTGGCATCAGAAGAGTCCTTCGATCGTGCCGTCCGGGTGCACCCGGATCTTTTCGGCCGCAGGCGTCTTCGAGAGCCCTGGCATGGTCATGATATCCCCCGCGAGCGCCACGACGAACCCGGCGCCCGCCGATGGCAGAATGTCCCGGACCTGGAGTGTGAACCCGCTCGGGGCGCCGAGTTTGGTCGGGTCGTCGGAGAAGGAGTATTGCGTCTTCGCCATGCACACCGGCGTCTCGCCCAGGCCCATGGCGGGCAGCTGCTCGAGCGCCCGCTCCGCCGGAGGGGCGAACGCCACGCCCCCGGCCCCGTAGATCTCCTTCGCGATCGTCTCGATCTTTTCCCGAATCGGCCGCTTCTCGTCATAGAGGGGCTTGAACTTCGCCGTGCGGTGGTCCAGCAGCTTGAGCACCGCTTCCGCCACCGCCACGCCTCCCTCCCCGCCCTTCTCCCACACCTCGCACAGCTCGACGCCCACACCCTCGGCCGCGCACTCGGCCCGCACCGCGTCGAGCTCGGCCTCCGTGTCCGTGACGAACCGATTGAGCGCTACGATCACCGGGACGCCGAACTTCTGCACGTTCCGGATGTGGCGTCGCACGTTCGCCGCCCCACGCCGCACGGCGTCCACGTCAGCCGCTCCCAGCGCATCCTTCTTGACGCCCCCGTGCATCTTGAGTGCCCGCACTGTGGCGACCACGACCGCCGCCTCGGGGTTGAGGCCCGCCATGCGGCACTTGATGTCGAAGAACTTTTCGGCCCCGAGGTCGGCGCCGAACCCCGCCTCGGTGAGCACCACGTCGCACAGCGTGAGCGCGAGCCGGGTCGCCACGACGGAGTTACAACCGTGGGCAATGTTGCCGAACGGCCCGCAGTGAATGAACGCCGGTCCGCCTTCGAGCGTCTGCACGAGGTTGGGATTGATCGCGTCCTTGAGCAGCAGGGTCATGGCCCCATGGGCCTTGAGGTCGCTCGCGCGCACGGGCTGCTTCGCCGTCGTGAGCCCCACGATGATGCGCGCGAGCCGCTGCTCCAGGTCCCCGAGGGCCGTCGCCAGCGCCATGATGGCCATGATCTCCGAGCCCGGGATGATGACGAACCGCTCCTCGCGCGCGGGACCGGCGTTGAGCCCTCCGAGGCCCACGACGAGGCTGCGCAGGGCGCGGTCGTTCATGTCGATGGTACGGGGCCACGTGATGCGGCGCGTATCGAGACCCAGCGCGTTGCCATGATGCAGATGGGCGTCCAACATCGCGGACAGCAGGTTGTGCGCACTCGCGATGGCGTGGAAGTCGCCGGTGAAGTGCAGGTTGATGTCTTCCATCGGGACGACCTGGGCGTACCCGCCGCCCGCGGCTCCACCCTTCACGCCGAAGACCGGCCCGAGCGACGGCTCGCGAATGCAGAGCGCCGCATTCTTCCCGATCTTCCGCAGCGCCTGCGTCACCCCGACGGTCACCGTGGACTTCCCCTCGCCCGCCGGCGTCGGGTTGATGCCGGTGACCAGCACCAGCCGTCCCTTGGGCTTGCGACGCGCCAGCGCGGAGAGCCGCACCTTCGCTTTGTACCTGCCGTACAGCTCGATCTCCTCGTCGTCGAGCCCCAGCTCCGCGGCGATGTCGGCCACCGGACGCAGCTCGGCCGCCTGGGCGATGGCGATGTCGGTCGGTACCTTGGCCGTCGTGGTCACGAATGCTCGCTGCTAGAGGGTCGTGGCGAGCCGCGCTCCGAAGAGCCGACGCGCGTTGTCCGTGGTACGCTGCCCGATGGTGTCCAGCGACTCTCCCCGGGCCCGCGCGACCGCCTCCGCCACGGCGCGCACGTAGGCCGGCTCGTTTCGCTTTCCGCGATGGGGGACGGGAGCAAGATACGGGCCGTCGGTCTCGACGAGCAGCCGGTCGGGCGGGCAGGCGGTGAGCCGATCCGTCATCGTCCAGTTCTTGAAGGTGATCATGCCGCTGAAGGAAAAGTACGCGGCGATCGCCAAGCCCGCCTCGAACACGCTGGGCCCCGAGCTGAACGAGTGGAGCACGACCGGCGTAGCCGCACCCCGCAACATCGCCGCCACGTCGTCGTCGGCCTCGCGCGCGTGCACCACGACCGGCTTGCGAAGCTCGCTGGCGAGCGCCAGCTGGGCCTCGAAGGCGTGGCGCTGCGTGTCCCGCGGCGAATGGTCGTAATGGTAATCGAGCCCCGTTTCTCCCAGCGCCACCACTTCGGGTAGGGCGAGCAAGTCCCTCAGGCGGGCCGCTGCAGCGGCCGACCAGTGCCGCGCCTCATGGGGGTGGACGCCGGCCGTGGCGGAGAGGCCGGGACGGGCCCGGGCGAGCGCTGCGGCCCGCTCGCTTTCGGGCAGCGTGGCACCGATGACCACCACGTGGCCGACGCCGGCCTCCCGTGCGCGGGTCAGGACCGCGTCGCGGTCGGGGTCGAACGCCGCATCGCCGAGGTGGCAGTGGGCGTCGACCAGCACGTCACACGGCCGCTTTGGAGCGGACCTCGGAGCTGCCTCCGCCGCCCGGGGCGGGCGGCGGGTTGAGCGGAACGGAGCCCGCAGCACGCAGCGCCCGGGCGCCCCGCGCGTCTTCGCCCGGCCAGCGCTTCTCGATGTACATGAGGAGGGGGGCGGCGATGTAGATCGACGAGAAGGTCCCGGTGAAGATCGCGAAGGTCATCACCAGCGCGAAGGGTCGCAACACCTCGCCCGCGAGCACCACGAGTGCGACCGTCGTCGCCATGGTCGTCCCGTGCGTCAGCACGGAGCGCGGCAGCGTCTCGTTGATCGAGAGATTGAGGATCTCGTACAGGTTCTGGCGCCGGAATTTGCGCAGGTTCTCGCGCACGCGATCGAAGATGATGATGGTGTCGTTGAGGGAGTAGCCGACCATGGTCAGGACCGCCCCGACGACGACGAGACTCACCTCGAGGTCGAGGTACCGGATGAACGCGATCGTGGTGAGGATGTCGTGGAACGTCGCGAGCACCGCCGCGAGGCCGAAGCGCCACTCGAACCGGACCGCGAGGTAGACGAGCGTGACGATGAATGAGAAGAAGATCGCGAGGAAAGCCTTGCCCTGGAGCTCCCGCCCCACTTTCGGGCCGACGGCCTCGGTGCGGAGGATCTTGTAGTGCTCGGGTGCCGGGCCGAGGGAGCGCGCCAGCGCCGAGTCCACCGCGGCCGCGGTCGTCTCGGTCGAGCCCGCGACGGCGGCGTCGGCCCGCCCGATCCGCGCGCGGATCACGTATTCGTTGGGCGCGCCGAACTGCTGGATCTCCGCGTCGCGAATGCCCGCCGCATCGAGCGCGCCCCGGATCCGGTCCGTCCCCACCGGCTCGGGCGTCTGGACCTGGATCAGCGTGCCGCCGGTGAATTCGATGGAGTAGTTCAGGCCGCGCACCAGGAACAGCGCAAATCCGGGGATGATGATCGCCGCGGTGAGCCCATACGCCCAGCGGCGCCACTTGATGAAGTCGTAATGCGCGTTGGCGAAGAGTCGGATCATCTCAGACGCTCAGGGTGGCCATGTCCGGCCGGCGGTCGAGCCAGATCATGTAGAAGGTGCGAACCACAAAGATGGCCGTGATCATGGACGCGGCGATACCGATGATCAGGGTGATCGCAAATCCTTGTACCGGGCCGGTCCCGACCAGGTAGAGAATGAAGGCGGTGAGGGCCGTGCTCACGTTCGAGTCGATGATGGCGCTCATGGCGTGCAGGAAGCCCTCGTCCACGGCGGTGCGCACCAGCTTCCCGTGCTGCAGCTCTTCGCGGATGCGCTCGAAGATCAGCACGTTCGCATCGACGGCGATGCCGACCGACAGCACGAGTCCGGCGAGTCCCGGCAGCGTGAGCGTGAACCCGAACCCCGCGAGCCCGGCGAGCGTGAAGACGACGTACAGCGCAAGCGCGGCGACGGCCAGGACGCCCGACAGGCGGTAGTAGGTGACCATGATCAGGACGACGAGGGCCACGCCGACGATGCCCGCACGGATGCCGTCCCTGATCGAGTCCCGGCCCAGCGACGGTCCGATCGTCCGCTCCTCGATAATCGTGAGCGGAGCGGGGAGCGCCCCCGCTTTGAGCACCAGTGCCAGGTCCTGGGCGTCCTGGAGCGGCTTCGCGCCCAGCTCGATCTGCCCGCGCTGGCCGATCTGGCTCTTGATGACGGGCGGCTGGCCCTGCACGCGGCCGTCGAGGATGATCGCCATGTAGTCGGTCACGTGCCGGCCGGTCTCGCGTTCGAAGATGCGCCCGCCACCCCGTGACAGCACGAAGTTCACGACTGATTGGTTGGTGAGCGGGTCCCGCAGGGCTTTCGCGTCCTGCAGGTATTCCCCCGTGATGATCGGCCGGTCCTCGACAGCGTACAGGGTCCGGTAGCTGCGGCCCGCGCGAGACAACACCTCGGTACCCCACCGCAGCTCGATGCCGCGCGGGATGAGCCGTTGCACGTCGGGCCGCGCCAGCAGGCTCTCCGCCACCGGCACCTGCTCTTCCGGAACGAGATACTCGCCGGGCAACTGGCCTTGGAAGAGGAGCGATGACAGGGGGTCCGGTGCGTTGAGCTCGGTGGTATCCTTCGCCGCCGCCTTGCCCTTCGCCGTCTTCCCCTTCGCCTTGCCGGTGTCCGCGCCGAACAGCTGGGTCACGCTCGCCGCCGCGGCACCCTGCCCCGGCGCCCGCACGCCGGCCCGGCGCAACGCCTTGTCGATCTCGGGCAACGCGTCGCGGAACAGGTTCTTCATATCGGTGATGCGGAACTCGAGGAACGCCGTGCGCTGGATGATGCCCTTGGCGCGGGCCGGGTCTTTTTCACCTGCCAGCTCGACAATGAGGCGGCAGCGCCCCTGGATCTGCACCACGGGCTCGCTGGTGCCGAACTCGTCGATCCGCGTGCGCACCACCTTCTCGGCGAGCTGGATAGCGGTGGCGCAGTCGGGCACGGGACCCTTTGACTGGTCCACTTCGAGGGCCAGATGAATACCGCCCTGCAGGTCGAGCCCGAGGTTGATCGGCACGCGACGGATCGTGGTGTCTTTCATGCGGCCGGTCGTCGCGTCACGCACTCGCTGGGTGACGTCGGTGGGAATCAGCTGCCACACCGCGAGCGCCAGCAGCCCGCCGATGGCGATCAGTCGTGAGCGAATCGTGCGCATTCCAGTCTCTACCCCTTGAGGATCGCACGCGCCGCGACCGCGTCGCGTTCGATCTGAGCGACCAGCGCCTGGCGCGACGGGAACGTCTGGGTATCCCGCAGCCGGCGTACCCACTCCACCGTCACGGCCTGACCGTACAGATCGCCGCTGAAATCAAACAGGTGGATCTCCAGCCCGCGCGCGTGCACCCCGAACGTGGGCCGCGAGCCCTGGTTCATCATCCCGCCGTACCGTTTCCCGCTTCTCGTGTCCCGTTTCCCGACTTCCACCCGCACGGCATACACACCATCCGGCGGCAGCAGCTTGCGCGCGTCGGGTGAGGTGAGGTTGATCGTCGGCACGCCGATCGTGCGGCCCCGCCCCGCGCCCCGCTCGACCACGGCCCGCACGCTGTACGGCCGCCCCAGACCGCGCTCGGCCGATGCCAGGTCACCGTGCGCCACGGCGGTCCGGATCAGCGACGACGAGATCGGCTGCCCGTCGTCCTTCACGGCCGCCACCACCTCCATGGCGAAGCCGTCCTCGCGCGCCAACCGCCGCACCATCTCGACGTCGCCGGCGCGACCGCGCCCGAATCCGTGATCGTACCCCA
>Ga0209472_1000161_pt1 | contig 40221 bp, 31 predicted proteins | sample GraSoiAngelo_130_FD_185887 | JGI IMG/M metagenome (GOLD analysis project Ga0209472, IMG submission 185887) | Grasslands soil microbial communities from the Angelo Coastal Reserve, California, USA - 14_0929_02_20cm (SPAdes) (version 2) | ecosystem: Environmental > Terrestrial > Soil > Grasslands ... | reverse complement strand
ATTGGCTCAACGCTGATGTGGCATCCTCGTGATAACCGAGCCGCACAATCTCCGGCACCCGTTTTTGCAGCTCGGACCAATCTAGCGGGAGGTTCTTTTGTTTGTCCTGAGCCAATCCGCGCGGCGCGTTGTAAACTGGGTCGCCTCCGAGAATGAAAAGGTGCTTGATCCGCCCGTCTTTAATGTCAGTCGCGAGTTGAGAAATCTCGATTGTTCTCGGGTTACGCGGGACTTGCCGAACAACCAGTGTCTGTCCGACATTTTTGAGTGCGGCATTGATCGCGTACGCAAGTAGATGCACTGTGACCGGCTGAGATGGACCAACGAGCACCAGACTCGCTCCCGGTTTTGCCATTAGATCATTTGCCAAACCGCTCACCCATGTCTCATCGAAGGTTGCAGCCCCGGATGCACTCGAGGGCGGTGCCTGGAAATTTGCCACCACCGATCCAAGACTCGAATCGTTTGTTCCCGCTAGAATTTTAGTTGCCAGCACCTGCACTAAGGCGGCGATCTGGCTAGCCGGACAACGGAGTCGATGGTCTGCCATCGCCCCTGTGAGTGTGAACCGACTTTCCACAACATACAGCCGGTTCATGCTGTCTTTGGGCGCGCTCACACGCCGACGCGAGCTAAATGCACGTACCGACGCCAGATCGCCCTGGCCGCAATCAAGAAAATCGCTGTCCAATGCGAGAATCACATCGGCGCGATCGAATTTGGGAATCACGCGCGCACCAGCGCCAAACGCATTCTGCGTGGCTGCGATTGTGCCCTGACTCAAAAGCGGCTCGTAAACACACCAGCGCATACCCGGAAGATTTTTTTCCAACTCTGCCCGCAAACGCTCACGCGTTGGCGAATTCGTTTCTTCGACGAGAAACGCCACGCTATCGCCGTGATCGGCGAGAAGCTTATTGCGAAGGTCCTTAAGGTAAGCGTCGAAATCTTCGCGCTTGGTCGTTTTCCCATCACGGACAAACCGTCTGGACCGGGTCGGGTCGTATAGGTCGAGAATCGACGCCTGAGTGAACGTGTCTGTCGCCCCACCAGTAGCTGGATGCAACGGATTGCCGTCCAGCTTAATCGGGCGCCCATCGACCGTCGTCGCGATGAGAGGAATCGCTCCGTTGCGCCGCGGCATGGCGGTGGCGTAATAGAGGAATTTTCCGGGAATCGTCCACTCGACGTTCTTTGTGAATGGAACAAGGTGCAGCTCCGGCCTGCGACAACTCGTTAGGCCAACTCCTGCAAGCGCCATCGATGCACTCATTAATTTCAGGAAATCGCGTCGTGACCACTCGTCGCCTTTCAGCTCCGCTGCGCCTGCAGGGAATTCGCGTTCCAGCCATTGCCGGAATTCGGGCGAATTGCTGTAATCGCCCAGACCACGCCAGTAATGCTTGCCCCCGCTATCGGGGGACTCCGGTGGATGCTGTAATACGCGTTTCATCGGTGGCACCCCTGACAATTTGTTGGCGGATTGATGTTCCAGTGTTCTTTCAACGTCTGGCCAATCTCTGCCTGGGTAAGTTTCTTCTTCGTCGAAAAATCGTCGCGCGCATCATGCGGCTGCCCGTACTTCGCCACAAATTCCGCCGGTTTCACGTCGTCCGGTTTCCAATCGAGATTGAAGACCTGGTCGTCGGGCCGCAGAAAATTCTCGGGATGTCGATGGCAATCGAGGCACCATGCCATGCTATGCGGCTTGGCCAGATACACCGTCGACATATGATTGACGGGGCCATGGCAACTGAAACAACTAATGCCGCGGTTCACGTGCGCTGCGTGATTGTAATAAACGTAATCGACGGTGCGATAGATCCACACCCACTCCACCGGGTTACCGGTTTTCCAGCTCGCCCGCACCGGCTCCAGTTTGGGATTATCTTTTTGCACCTGTGTATGGCAGTTCATGCAGGTCTGGGTGTTCGGCACATTCGATTGGGCCGCCATTTCCACAAAGCTATGACAATACCGGCAATCCATTCCCAGTTGCGAAACGTGGATGTCGTGCGGAAAGGGCACTGGCTGGATCGGTTCGTAGCCGATCTTTGTGTACTTTGGCGTCGCATAATACCAGGTCGCTGCGGTCAATCCACAGAGGGCGATGATTCCGCAGATCACTAGTTTGAGCGGTATCCAATTGGTCCAGCGTGGAAAGAAGTTGGCCATGGGATATCAGATCATGCGGCTCCGCGAGGCTGCCCCCGCCACCAGAACGAATCAATGTTGAAATCGAAATGCGCTGCGTTCAGACGATCCAAAAGGGTTAAGGGTTCTTCTTCGCCTGAGGGGAAACCAAGATTCTATAAATCTGTCCGGCGGTAGCAAAATAAAATTCCTTCTTCAATTTCATGTCGACAAAGAGCCTTCGCCTTTTCCGATACAGAAAAGCAAACAATTGGCAAAACTGATGACGTCAAAAGTTCGGCAACACGTCAAGCCTGGAAGCAGGCAATTGATTCCGAGGGGAAACTGCCGGCATGATTGCTGCAGTAATCGGTCAGGGCATTTTGCGAACTCGGCACGAAAATGGCGATTGGCTTTCTTTCTGGCTGGATTTTTCATAGGGACAATGGTGCGCGCTGAGGATCCCGATCTTCTTCTGACGAATGGGAACATTTACACCGTCACGGAGAAGCAACCGAAGGCTGAAGCGGTCGCGGTAAAGACCAATCGAATCGTTTTCGTTGGCTCAAATAAAGACGCAAAAAAATTTCACGCCGCTAAGATTGTCGATCTTCACGGTCGCACGGTGGTGCCCGGCTTCACTGATGCGCATTGCCACATTTTCGGGATTGGCGAACGCGAAATGCAATTGAACCTGGAAGGCACAAATTCACGTGAAGATTTTCTGGGCAGGGTGAAGGAGCGCGTCGACGCAACGGGCCCCGGGAAATGGATCACTGGACGCGGTTGGATCGAAACGTTTTGGAAACCGCCGCAATTTCCAACGCGCCAGGATCTCGATAAAATCGCGCCAAACAATCCTGTATTTCTCACACGCGCGGATGGCCACGCCTCAATTGCTAATTCCGCCGCGCTAAAAATCGCCAGAATCGATGAGAACACGCCGGATCCGTTTGGCGGACAAATTTTGGAAAAAAACGGCGAGCCAAATGGAATGCTGCTCGATAACGCGCAGGACCTTGTTGCGAGGAACATCCCCAAACCCGCTGAAGGCGAGCGCGAAGAAGCGCTGCTGCGCGGAATCGACCGCGAGATCAAACTCGGCTGGTGCGAGATTCAGAACGCCGGCAGTCACAAAGAAGACGTCGATCTTATCCGGAAAGCATTCGAAACCGGAAAAATCAAAATTCGATTCGTTAACGCCGTCTACGGTCCCGGTGAGGATGCGCAGAATTTCTTGCGCGAAGGAAGCACCGTTAACGCGTTCGATCATCATTTTACCCAGCGCATGATTAAAGTGCTCGTCGACGGCGCGCTCGGCTCTCGCGGCGCGGCGCTATTAAAACCGTACAGCGACGCGCAGGAAACGTCCGGTTTTCTCACAGAGAAACCCGAGGACCTCCGGCCGATGTTTGAAGAAGCGCTGCGCCGCGGAATCCAGGTGGAAACGCACGCGATCGGCGACCGGGCTAATCGACTAATTCTCGATCTTTATGAGCAGGCGTTCAAAGCCGTGCCGCCCGACGACCGAAAAATTCACGAACCGCGCTGGCGGATCGAGCACGCACAGATTGTCGATCCAAACGATATTCCCCGGTTCGCTAAACTTGGTGTGATCCCCTCAATGCAGCCATCCCATGCGATCAGCGATCTGTTTTTCGCCCCGGCTCGACTTGGAATGGATCGTCTCCTCGGCGCATACGCGTGGCAAAGCTTCATCAAGAGCGGCTGCATCATTGCCGGAGGTTCCGACGCGCCGGTCGAACGCGGCGAACCGATGATCGAATTCTACGCCGCCGTTGCACGTAAAAGCATCAAAGGCGCGTCAGGCGAAGGCTGGCATCCCGAGCAAGCCGTCTCGCGCAAAGACGCGCTGAGAATGTTTACGATCTGGCCGGCCTACGCCGCTTTCCAAGAAAAAGACAAAGGCTCAATCGAAGTCGGCAAGCTCGCTGATTTCACTGTTCTCTCACAAGACATCATGAAAATTCCTGAGATGGAAATTCTTGAAACGCGGAGCGAAATGACAGTGATTGGCGGTGAGATTATTTACTCGCGCTGAGCGCGCCGGAAATTTTAGCTTTCATGAACCACGAAGATGCACACCAGCTTCTGAGAGCGAGTCACCCGCGAATGGCTGAGTTGATCGCGCGCTCACGTCGCTACAACATCACGCCCGCGGTGTCCATTCGACCATTCGACGCACTTGCTGAATCAATCGCTTACCAGCAACTGAGCGGCAAAGCCGCTGCCACCATTTTTGGACGCGTCCGCGCTCTCTATCCGAAAAAAAAATGGCTGGATCCCGAACAACTTCTTGCAACGCCGGATGAAATACTTCGCGCCGCTGGTCTTTCTCGTGCGAAAACTGCTGCGCTAAAAGATCTGGCGGCAAAAACAATCGACGGCACAGTGCCAACTGGTCGCGCGCTCATCCGCATGAGCGATGATGAGATCATTACGCGTCTGACTGCGGTGCGCGGAATCGGCCGTTGGACAGTTGAGATGCTTCTCCTTTTCGATCTGGGCCGGCCGGATGTCTGGCCCGTTGATGATTACGGTGTGCGCAAAGGTTTCGCTAAAACTTTCGGTCGCCGAAAACTCCCCACCTCAAAACAGCTCATGAAGTTCGGTGAAAAATGGCGTCCCTACCGCTCAGCAGCCGCCTGGTATTTCTGGCGAGCGCTCGACACACCAGAAAAGTTAAAAAGTTGAAATGTTAAAAGCCATTCCCTTTACCCTCTTAACCTTTCAACTTTTTTACTCTTTAACGCTTCACTCTTCCGAGCAATTGTCTTGCGCTCTTCTCTGCGCATAACTAAAACGCGGGAATATGGCGATGATTCACGTTAACCGGGGCGCCACAAGTTTGGGCGTATTTTCCGAAGAAGAAGTTCGTGAAGGTCTGCGTACTGGCCGTTTCGTTCCGACGGACATCTGGTGGCGCGAAGGAATGGCAAACTGGCAGCCGCTTTCGCTGTTCCCAGAATTGGGAGCTGTGGCGCCCGCTGCCCCGCCTCCCCAGACCGGCGCGAGCGCAACCCCAGAAGTTGCCGCCTCGCGAACCGGTTTGCCATGGGATCATCGGCAAGAGCGCGGCTTTTCCAATGCATTTGTCGAGACCCTGGTTATCGTGCTTACGAAACCGGGCGAAGCGTTCACGGTGATGAAACGTGAAGGCGGTTTAGGCGAGCCGCTCATTTATGCGCTGATCGGCGGATGCCTTGGCGGCATCGTCTCGGTTCTATTCTCACTGGGATTGCAGTCCGTCGGCTTATTCGCCAATCGTCACGACGCATTCGCCGCGATGACTGGAATGGGAGGGTCTGCCGCATTTATCGTTCTGGTGCCACTATTTATCATAATCGGACTGTTCATCGGCAGCGCGATCGTGCATCTCTGTTTGATGATAGTCGGCGGCGCGAATCACTCATTTGAAACCACTTTCCGCGTCATTGCTTTTTCTCAGGGTTCCACTGGTCCTTTGCAGATGATCCCGGTTTGTGGCGGACTGATCGCTGGCGTTTGGGCGCTCGTTTGCAACTGCATCGGATTGGCGCGTGCCCATGAAACCGACACCGGCCGCGCGGTTGTCGCTGTTTTCCTGCCGCTGATTGTTTGCTGCGGCGGCGTGCTGCTCATTGCGTTCATGTTTGGTGGATTGGCCGCTTGGAGCACGTCACAACATTGAACTTCCCGGCAAAATGCGGCTTCGCGTCCGGTGCCTTGCTCCAGGTGAAATCGATCACGAGTTAATCTGGCTAAGCGTCTCGCTTGTATCGCTGGGCTTGGCGGCAGCGTGGTTAACAGTTGGTTTGCCATGGCCGCGCTGCGTGTTTCACGACATCACTGGCCTCCCTTGCGTCACGTGCGGTATGACGCGGTGTGGGGTTCAATTTTTTCACGGTCACTTTCTGACGGCATTGAAATGGAATCCACTCGTGTTCACAGCACTCTGCGGCCTGACAGCGTTTGATCTCTACGCGTTTTCGACGCTCGCAACGCGCGGGCCGCGCTTGCGAATCTGTTTTTACTCGGAAACGACGAAAATATTCGTGCGCATCGCAGTCATCTCGGCCCTCGTACTAAACTGGATCTATCTCCTGATGCACTGGCGCAATTTTTAACGCTGGGTGATAGAGCGCTGGACTATTGGAGTGTTGGAGTAGGAAAACTCACTACTACTTTACTCCGTCACTCCAATACTCCACTGCAGATTTTTAGTGCACTTCTTGTGCTTCGTGGTTGAACTTCTCGGGACATGCGAATTTTGGTCACAGGCGGAGCCGGTTTTATCGGCTCCCATCTCGTCGAACACTTGCTCGAGGCAGGACACGCCGTCGTGATCCTCGATGACTTCAACGATTTCTACGATCCGCAAATCAAGCAGGCAAACATCGCCGGTTTCGCCAAAGATGTGACCGTTCATCATGTCGATCTCCGGGATGGCGCGTCAGTGCGAAATTTGTTTCACCGCGAGAAGTTCGAAGTGATCGCGCATCTGGCTGCTCGCGCCGGTGTTCGACCATCGATTCAATATCCACAACTTTATTACGACGCCAATGTCACCGGCACATTGCATTTGCTCGAAGCGGCGCGTGTGACCGGAGTGGAGCGATTTATCTTCGCCTCCAGTTCGTCCGTCTACGGTGCCTCGAAGACCGTACCCTTTTCTGAGGACCAACATCTGACTCAGACATTGAGCCCGTATGCTGCGACGAAGATTGCCGGCGAGTTTCTCTGCTCAACGTACTCGCATCTGTATCAGCTGCGCGTAGCGGCGCTCCGTTACTTCACCGTGTACGGTCCGCGGCAACGGCCGGACCTGGCGATTCATCAATTCACCAGGCGCATTTATGCCGGCCGGCCAATCGAACAATTTGGCGACGGCACCACGCGACGTGATTACACTTTCATTGATGATGTAATTCAGGGAACGATCGCCGCGCTTCAATACGAAGGCCCGCTCTTCGACATCTTTAATCTCGGTGAGAGCGAGACGATCCAGCTGAAAGACTTGATCGTTGCAATCGAAAACGCGCTTGGGAAAAAAGCGAAGATCAACCAGTTGCCAGAGCAACCCGGCGATATGCCTCTCACTTGCGCGGACATTTCGAAAGCGAGAAAACTGCTCGATTACAGGCCAACCACGCGGTTGAACGAAGGATTGCCGTGTTTCGTCGAGTGGTTTTTGAGGTCTCAAAAAGGACACTAGCGGACCGCCGAAGCGGCTGGGTATTATCATTTTGCCGCTAGCTATTGTAAGCTCCCTCGATGATTTCGAGATTGTCTTTCGAGCAGCGAGCTTGCTTCATCGCAGGCCAGGCGAAATCCGGCACCACACTTCTTGTCGCGCTACTCGATAATCACCCCGAGTTGCTCGTATTGCCCGAAGAAACAGCCTATTTCCCCACTGTCCTCACGAAATATGCGCCGCGCGGTCGTCGCGCGCAGTTTGATTATTTGACCAAACAATCGCTGTCGAATGTGCTCTTCGGCGGGCCATGCAAATGGGGCAAGCGGAACTACGCGGCGTTCCCGCGCGAGAAATTTCTGGAGACCTTCGAGCGGGCGGCATTGGATCCCGCCAATGCGCAGGATGATCTGCTAGTTCTAATGGTCAAAGCGTACGCGGCAGCATTGGAACGCCCGCTCGACACCATCGGTCGTTGGGTGGAAAAAACTCCGGCCAATCGCAATCACGTTCCAGAAATTCTCAGACGTTTTCCAGACGCAAAAATTCTGGTAACCATGCGCGATCCACGTGCCATCCTCGCGGCGCAGATCGCGCTAGAGAAAACAAGGCAAACGGGAAGGTTCTCAACTTATTACGTGATCGCCCACTGGCTGGTCGCTGCGCGACTGGCCAGGCGTGTGCGGAATGGTGAAGTTCCTGGTCTTGTGGTGCCGTATGAACAATTGGTCTGCGAACCGGGCAGAACGATGGAACAGGTTTGCGCTTACCTCGAGATCGATTTCGACCAGGAAACAGTACTCACACCGACAAAAATGGGCCGGTTTTGGAGCGGTAACTCAGCAGCCCGGATTAATTTTTCACAGATCAGTCCAGAACCGGCAACGCGTTGGCAGCGCGAATTATCCGAAGACGAAATCGGATGGGTGGAATGGCATTGCCGCGATCTCATGCCGGAATTCGGCTACAAGCCAAAACTAGACGCACGCGAACTGCGATCATTTGTTCGTCCAATTCGTGGCGAACGCCCTCGGGAATACATCAAATCACGCGCTTATTCGTTGCGCGACAGGATGATGAAATCCGAATGACGAATGATGCGTCGCGAGTCCGGTTCTGCTTTTCGTCTTTTCTCTTATTCCTTCGTCATTTGGCCGTCGTGCTTCGTCATTCCTAATCCTTCCGCTTGCAAAGGGAACCGAAGCACGCCATAATTCGGCCGAGATGGCGGGATTCTTGTTCGGTTTTCCGAACCTCCGTTTTCCACGACGATTCAGATTTTTCGATACCACGGTGCGACGTTTTGCGCCCTGGCTGCTTCGTTGGTTGAATGCGCGGGTTCGTGGTTTAGTACAAGTCAAATCCCGGCTCGACGAGGCGGAGTTTCCAACGGCGTCGCAGAGTGCCTTGTTTGAACGGGCTCTGGATGATTGGCGCGCTGCGGACGGTGCATCGCTTGATGCGCTCCGCCGATTCAATAATTGGACTAAACGTAAGGATCAATATGAACTCTTATTCAACTGGGAGACGCTCGCATCGTTCGCGCGGCGGCTCCCGACGCCGTGGCAACGGCCCCGCGCGTCGTCAGCGAGAAGAAGCGAAGGAGCCAAAAAAGACATTCTGGCAGCGGATTGCGGCATTTTTTGGAAATGGCACAACGAGGGCAGAAGCAAGCGCGCGCAACGGTGCCCAGCCTTCGCGCCCGGCACGCAAACCTGAACGGATTGAAGTCAGTTCGCCGCGTCTGTACGTTGGCAACTTGTCTTTCGACGCAACCGAAAGCGATCTTTTTGAGTTGTTCAACGGAGTCGGACACGTTCAAAATGCGGAAGTCGTAAGTTACCGCCATAACCAACGCTCAAAAGGTTTCGCGTTTGTACAGATGCAAACCGTTGAGGAAGCGAAACGCGCCGTGGAAGAATTGCACGATAAGGAATTCCTCGGCCGCAGGCTGGTAGTGAGCGGCGCCAAATCCGGCGAGCATCGCGCGCGCTGACGAACCGGAATAATCCCATCGGGAGAGAACGCGCCTTCGCGCGGCTCTCCCGATTTTCTTTGGGATTATAGGGCATATCCATCAATCAGTGGCATCGGCCCGACGGATTCGGATGGCGGGGTCCCTATCTTTTGATCTCCAGATACGTTCGCGATTGCACGTGGTTCGTGCTAGGCTGGAGTTCTTCGATGCGCATTTGTTTTAGAAACCAGCGGCCTTCTATTTTCTGCGCGGAGACGACTTCGAAACGTTTGACCAGCTGAGCATTCCAATCGTAGCCCTCCATGCGCATCAGCGCGCCGCTCGCCTTATCAACCCATAGCAGCACGTTGGAATACTGCGATTCGCGCGACGGCGCGCGCAGTTGTAGCTTCCAACAATTCCGAGTGCGAACATTTTCCTCGCCTAAAACGCGCGCAGTCGGCCAGTAGAGAAATTTGAACGCCAAGTCTTCATAGGTCACGCAGGTGCCGCGAATTTTTTGCTTGAGGTTCGACGCTTCAAATTGCTCGGTGCCACTGCCGGTCACAAGATCAAGGCGCGAGCTGTTTTCACCGAGACGCAGCTGCAAAATCTCATCGGGACTCGCGAATGAATAACGAATCAGCGGTCCGTTTTGGACGAGGTGAAATGGAACTACCACATTATCCTGGCGAAGTTGCCCCTGAAGATCGATTTGCTGTCTCGACTCCATCATGCGCACCGACGCGAGAATGTCTTTGGCTGACGGTGGCGGTTCGGAAAAGATCGACATCGCCAGTCCAAAATAGATTGCGATTGTTTTTCGCACGGGAAAACGAGCTTTAAGTTTTAAGTGTTAAGCTTTAAGCCGATGATGTGCGCGAACAACATTTAAGACTCAAAACTTGGATCAATCTTTACTTCACCTTATTAATCAACAATGGACTAGTCCGGCGCTCGACTTGTTCATGGCGGCGCTGAGCGATAGCGCGATTTGGGAACCGTTATTCATCGCGATCGGAGTGAGCGCGCTCGTTTTTGGCGGATTTAGAGCTCGTACGTTCGTCACCTGCCTGGGCTTGTCTCTGCTGATCACGAATCCGCTCATCGGTGTGTTAAAATCAGCCGTGGATCGTCATCGGCCTAAACATGTACAAACTGTGCGGATGGTCGAGTTGCAAAAGGCGGATCCGAAGTTTCTTGCCCTGTTCAAAAAGCCAATCATCCGGTTTTCCGATTCCTCTGATCGCAACCGGTCGGGACCTTCGTTTCCCTCAGGACACGTGATGAACAACAGCGTGATTGCCGTGTTTTGCACGCTGTTTTATCGACGCCGCGGCTGGCTTTACTGGTTCGTCACCTTAGCCGTTGGTTATTCGCGGATTTACCTGGGTGCACATTGGCCCAGCGACATCATTTCGACGCTGTTTCTTGCAATTGGTGAAGCACTGCTGCTGCTGGGCCTGTTCGAATTGATTTGGAGGAGCGCAGGCCGCAAATGGATGCCGCAGCTTTTTGCGCGCTATCCAAGTTTGATTGCTGCTCCCAATGTCGGAACGCAAACACTAGGCGCGCAACAACACTCCGCATGACTACAACGCGCGCGGTCTGGTTTTTCATTGTCGCCCTCACGGCGATTCGATTGTCGATGCTGGCAACAACCGATCTCGAATTTGATGAGGCGCATTATTGGATGTGGTCGGAGCGCCTTGCGCCGGCCTATTTCAGCAAAGGGCCCGGCATTGCCTTCGCGATTCGCGCAAGCGCTGCGGTTTTCGGAGCGAACGAATTCGGAGTGCGCTTTTTCAGTCCTTTGCTCGCGGCTGGAACGAGCCTGCTCTTGTTTTATTTTGCACGCCGACTGTTCAACGCCAGGGCCGGTCTATGGGCCGTCATCGCGCTAAATGTTACGCCCATTTTCAACATCGGCGCGTTCGTGATGACGATTGATGCGTTGTCGATTTTTTTCTGGCTGGCGGCGATGTTCACCTTCTGGCTTGCGTTGGAAAAAAGCCCTCAGTTCTCCTGGTATTGGCCGTTGGCCGGACTTCTCATTGGACTCGGGTTTCTTTCCAAATACACCAACGCACTTGAGCTTGTTTCGATTGTGTTGGTGCTGGCCTTGGCGCCCCGGCTCAGGCACGAATTCAAGCATCCCGGATTTTATCTATTGCTTGGCATATTCGCTCTTTGCACGGTGCCGCCGATCATGTGGAACGCACAGCACGCCTGGGTCACGTTTGCGCATTTGCGATCGCGCGGCGGTATCGAGCATGGCTTTGGCTTGCACCCTGTCGAAGTTGCTTCGTTTATTGGCGAACATTTTCTCGTCTACTCGCCATTTCTTTTCCTGGGATTGGCGTGGGGCGTTATCGGAAGCTGGCAACGGGTGAATCAGCAATTCAAGGTTCTATTCCTGATGTGGTTTGGGTTGCCCGTGTTTCTTTTCTATTTGTTTCTTTCTTTAAACAAAGCTGCGGCGCCAAATTGGGATGGGCTTGCCTTCCTGGGTTTTGGACTGCTGGCAATTTATTATTGGTGGGAGCATCTTGAGACGAGTTCCCTCTTACGCCTCGGCGCGGCGATCGCGATACTGGTTGGATTGACCATGAGCGCGGTGGCCCTCGATACAGACTTGCTGCGCGTGGTTGGATACAACTTGCAGCGAAGCGATCCAAGCAACCGGATGCGCGGGTGGAAAAGCGCCACGAGCGCGTTAGAAACAATACGCAATGATCTTGAAACAAAATTGGGTGAAAAACTTTTCCTTATTGCAGACGCGCGTGACCGGGCTTCGGAGATTTCCTTCTACCTGCGCAAAAAACGGCCCGAAGGCCCGGGTCATCCGCCCGTTTACATTCCCGAGTCGCAGGACATGGTGAATCAATTCTCGTTTTGGCCGCGTTACGATGAATTTGTTGAGCTAAAGCCGGGTGCGCCGCGGCCAGAGAGCGAAGTTTATACTGAAGAAAGCGGGATCAACTTGTTCGTTGGACGCGACGCGCTCTTTATCAGAGACGGCAAAAAGCAACGCGTGCCGCACAATATCAAAGCCGGCTTTCAATCGGCGGAGCTCGTTGGCACGATTCAAGTGTCGCGTCATGGGAAGCCGCTGCGAACCTGGCAAGTATTCCTCTGTCGAAGCTACCGCACACTTCCGTTATGAACGAGGTGACAATCTCGCCGGCATTGTCTGTCGTCGTACCGCTTTATAACGAGGAAGCGAACCTGCCGATTTTGCAGGAAGAGTTGCGCGTCGCGCTGAGCGGGCTGGATTACGAAATCATTTTTGTCGATGACGGGTCGGTTGATCGCACGGCGGAGCGGATCGAAACCACGCCGAATATTCGCCTGATTCGCTTCGAGAAAAATTCAGGGCAAAGCGCCGCTATTTACGCCGGGCTCACAGCGGCGCGCGGCGGGACTGTGGTTATCATTGACGGCGATTTACAAAATGATCCCGCCGATATTCCGAAACTCCTCGCTGAAATTGCACGCGGCGCAGATCTTGTCTGCGGCTATCGGATCAAGCGCCGAGACACACTCGTAAAGCGCGCGACGAGCCGGATTGCCAACGCTGTTCGCAGCCGCTACACAAAAGATGGGGTCCGCGACACCGGTTGCACGCTCAAAGCGATGAGGCACATGTGCGTAAGCGCGGTGCTTCCTTTCAAGGGAATGCATCGTTTTATTCCCGCACTGGTCAAAGCCGCCGGCTATCGTCTGGTCGAAATTCCGGTGAACCATCGCCCGCGTCGCTTCGGCCAAAGCAAGTACGGCCTGGGCAACCGCGCCTTGCGCGCAACCATCGATATGTTCGGTGTACGCTGGTTGCTATCCAGGCGGTTGAATTACAAGATTCGCGAAAAGATGTGAGGATGAGACACATGAGCAACGTGCCAAATCTCGCTTGTCAACTTAGGCGCTCCCGCTAAGCTTCCCCTCCCGTACCGGGAATCTGCATGTCGCTGGCCAATTTACTTTCTGTCGAGCAAATCATCCCCGAGATGAAAGCAACGGAGCGCTGGGCCGCCATCGTTGAACTGATTGATCTGCTCGTTAGTCTGGGCAAAATCAAAAAGGAAGACCGCGATCCCATTCTCGCTTCACTGAAACAGCGCGAGGAAACAATGAGCACAGGCATTGGGTTCGGAATCGCCATTCCACACTGCTCTTCCGATCGGCTCGAGGAAGTTGTGGCCGCATTCGGAAGATCAACAACCGGCATCGAGTTTGATGCGCTCGACAATGCGCCGGTCAAGTTCGTCGTGCTTTTCATCGTCCCGAAAAATCAATTTCAAACGCACCTGCGTACTCTCGCCTCGATCGCAAAATTTTTGAACGATCGCTCTGTGCGCGAGAGCCTGGCCAGTGCAAAATCCACTGACGAAATTTTGTCGATCTTTCGCGATCGTTCGTAAGCTGTAGTCGTCGACCTCTGGGCGACGCGGCGCGCGGATGCAAAAGATCTTAGCGACGCGCCTCGCAGAGCGAGGCGACTACAAATTGGCCGCTATTACCGATGGAAACTTTTCAATCACTTCTCGCAAAGAAGCTTTCCAACGCCTTAGCCGCCGCCGGCCTGCCAGACGCAGGCGAATTAACGCCAGCAACCGATCCGCGCTTCGGCGATTACCAGACGAATGGGGCTCTGGTGCTCGGAAAACAACGGGGCGAAAATCCGCGTGAGATTGCGGAGAAAATCGCCGGCAATCTTGATGTTGGCGACGTTTGCGAACCGCCGGTCATCGCAGGTCCCGGTTTCATCAACTTTACGTTGCGTCCTGGCGCCGTTGCTGAAAGAACCGCCGACATCCTGGGCGATGAAAGACTCGGCGTCGCGGAGACGGAATCGCCTCGGCGCATTGTGATTGATTTCGGATCGCCCAATGTGGCCAAGCCGATGCACGTCGGCCACATCCGCAGCACCGTTTTGGGAGATGCACTGGCGCGTATCGCGACGTTTCTCGGCCACGAAGTGATCCGCGACAATCACATCGGCGACTGGGGGACTCAATTTGGCATGGTGATTTACGGGTGGAAAAACTTGCTGGATCAGCGCGCGCTTCAACAGAATCCGCTGGCAGAGATCGTCCGCATTTACAAAGAAACCAACGCGTTGGCGACCAGCGATCCCCAGGTCCGGGAAGCCTGTCGCCAGGAGCTGGTAAAACTGCAAGCAGGCGACAAGGAAAACATCGACATCTGGAACGAATGCGTCGCCTTCTCCATGCAGGACTTCGAGCACGTGTACGAATTACTCGATATTCATTACGACATCCAGTGCGGCGAAAGTTTTTACAACGACCGGCTCCCAGGCGTGGTCGAACGCTTGCTCAAGTCCGGAATTGCCGAGATCAGCGAGGGTGCCGTTGTCGTTTTCTTTCGCGATATCCCGGAGCTAGCGGATAAGCCATGCATCATTCGCAAACGTGATGGCGGATTTAATTACGCCACCACCGATATCGCGACAGTCGATTATCGCTTCGACGATTTGAAAGCGGACAGTGTCTGGTACGTGGTCGGCGCCCCGCAGACCCTGCATTTCAAAGAAATTTTCGAGATTGCCCGGCGACAGGGTTATCAAGCCGATCTTCGTCACATCACATTCGGCAGCATCCTGGGTGAAGACCGCAAACTGATGAAAACGCGCTCAGGCGAAAACGTGCCGTTGCGCGAACTGCTCGAGGAAGCATGCCGGCGCGCGCGCAAGATTATCGAGGAAAAGAATCCCGACCTGAGCGAGGGAGAGAAGATCGACGTCGCACAGAAAATCGGAATCGGTGCAGTCAAATACGCTGATCTGTCACAGTACCGGATGACCGATTACGTTTTTTTATGGGACAAAATGCTGTCCCTCCAAGGAAATACAGCGCCGTATTTACAAAACGCATATGTGCGAATTCGCTCAATTTTCCGCAAAGCCGGCGAATTCCCTGTAACCGCGCCAGCGTCGGGCGTTAGAGGGGAAACGGGCGGCAGGCGCGCGGCTACAACGCTCACCCTAACGAATCCCGCCGAAATCAATCTCGCCAAACGCCTGTGTCAGTTTGCGGAGATCGTTCCCCAAGTACTGAACGACTTCCGTCCGAACATTCTGGCAAATTACCTCTTCGAAGTGGCGAACGCCTTCCACACATTCTACGAAGCTTGTCCGGTCTTGAAATCCGAAGAACCGGGGCGCAGCTCACGCTTGGCTTTGTGCGATCTAACCGGGCGCGTTCTGCATCGCGGTCTCGATTTGTTAGGCATCAAAGTGCCTGAGAAGATGTAAAAGAAACGCCGAACGCTCAACATCGAACGCCGAACATCGGAATCAGACTCTGGATTTCGGTGTTGGACGTTGAGCGTTGGACGTTGGACGTTTGCTTTCTCCTGTGAAGACAGAGCATCCGCGTATCCCCACCTGCACTTACCGATTGCAATTCAATCGTTGGTTCACTTTTTCGCAGGCACGCGAGATCGTCCCGTATCTTGACGCGCTGGGAATCAGTGACGTGTATGCATCGCCGTATTTCCAGGCGAGCCCAGACAGCCTGCACGGCTACGACATCACCGACCACAACAAGCTCAACGGAGCGATCGGGTCGCGCGAGGATTATGAGGCATGGGTTGGGGAGCTTCATGCCCATGCGATGGGCCAGATCCTCGACTTTGTCCCGAACCACGTGGGCATCGCTGAACCGCTCAATGAGTGGTGGATGGACGTGCTCGAAAATGGACCAAGCTCCAGATACGCGCCTTATTTCGATATCGACTGGCAGCCACTGAAGTCCGATCTTCGCGATAAAGTTCTGCTGCCGATCTTGAGCGATCAATATGGGCGCGTTCTCGAGCGCGGTGAGCTGCAAGTGCGCTTTGAAGAGGGAACGTTTTATTTGCTCTACGGCGAGCGCAGATTGCCGATCGCTCCGGGGACGTATCGATACGTTCTGGAAATTGGGTTGCACAATCTTTCTGAACACAAGGAGGAAGACTTCTATGCGGAACTGCAAAGCATTCTTACTGCGCTCGAATATTTGCCAAAACGCACCGAAACCGATCCAAAACGCATCGCAGAGCGCATTCGTGAAAAGGAGATCATCAAGCGGCGTTTGGAACGCCGTTGCGCGGAAGCGCCACAAGTCCAACAGGCAATTGAAAAGGCGCTCGTTCAGATCAATGGGGAGCCCGGCGACCCGCGCAGCTTTGATGCGCTGGATCAACTGCTCAACGCGCAGTCTTATCGGCTGGCGTTTTGGCGAGTCGCTGCAGAGGAAATTAATTACCGTCGTTTTTTTGATGTGAACGACCTGGCCGCAATTCGGGTTGAGCTACCAAGGGTCTTTGACGCTATTCACCGACTCGTTCTGGAGTTGGTGAACGAGGGCGCAGTGACAGGACTTCGCATCGATCATCCTGACGGTCTTTATCTGCCGCGAGAGTATTTTGAAAAGCTTCAGCAGCGTTGCGCGAAAGCACTCGGGGTCGGACTCCCCAAGGACGGACGCGCCATTTATATGCTGGCGGAAAAAATCCTCACTGGCTCCGAATCACTGCGCAAAGATTGGCGCGTGCACGGCACCACGGGGTACGATTTCGCGAATCAAGTAGCGCAATTGTTCGTTGATTCCTCGGCCGAGCCGGCCATCACAAAAACCTTCCACCGGATCATTGGCCATTCAGTCCCGTTTGGCCACCTGCTGTACGCAAAAAAACTGCAGGTCATGAAATTGTCGCTGGCCAATGACGTCGATGTGCTGGGCAACTTGCTCGACCGCCTTTCCGAACAAAACCGATGGTATCGCGATTTCACGCTCGAGGCGCTTTCGCGCGCGGTGCGCGAGACCATTGCTTGTTTTCCAGTTTACCGAACGTATCTGGCGCCCGGCCAGCCCGTGACTGAGGAAGACAGGCAGATTGTCGAACGCGCCATTGCCGCGGCGAAGCGGCGCAATCCGGCGATGGAAGAATCGGTCTTGAATTTTCTTCGTGACGTATTGCTCTTTCGTTTTCCGCCAAACCTCGACGCCAAAGCGCGCGCCGAGCACACGAATTTCGTGCTGAAGTTTCAACAGGCTACTGGGCCGATCATGGCAAAGGGGCTTGAGGACACCGTCTTCTATATTTACAACCGGCTGGCAGCGTTGAACGAAGTGGGCGGCGAGCCGCAACAGTTTGGGTTAAACGTTGCGGCATTTCACGAGCGGAATATTGATCGACAGCACAATTGGCCCGCGTCGTTGCTGGCCACTTCGACACACGACACAAAACGCAGTGAAGATGTGCGCGCTCGAATAGTGGCGATTTCTGAAATCCCGGAGCTTTGGCGACGCTCGCTGCAACGGTGGCGTGCTGCGACTCGTCGCTGGAAGCGAACGATCAACGACGTCGAAGCCCCGGACGCGAATGAAGAATACCTGCTCTATCAAACTCTGTTGGGGACATGGCCAATGCAGCCCAACGGCGAACCAGAAACGACGGCGACACCGGATTACACCGAACGAATTCAAGCGTACATGGCCAAGGCGCTGCATGAAGCGAAACTCAACACGAGTTGGATCCAGCCCAACGAAGAATGGGACACAGCAATGCGCGATTTCGTCATGAAAATTCTGGATTCTTCCCCGCGAAATAAATTCATTCCAGCATTTATTCCGGTCGCGAAAGAGATTGCGCGGCTCGGCGCCGTCAATTCGCTCGCGCAACTACTACTCAAGCTGACTTCACCTGGAGTGCCCGACATCTATCAAGGCAACGAGATTTGGGATTACAGCCTGGTCGATCCCGACAATCGGCGCCCGGTCGATTACAACCGACATCGCGAAACGCTGGAATCCCTCGCAACCGCCAATGCTCACGACCTTGTGCGCGACTGGGCTGATGGCCGGATTAAGATGTTTCTAACGCAGCGCGTCTCACAATTTCGGCGCAAGCATACCGAACTTTTTCAATATGGAGAATATTTGCCGCTGACGCCGAGCGGCACATTCGCCGAATGCTGCGTCAGCTTCGCCCGAGAGCGGGAAGACCAATGGATTATTGTAATCGCACCGCGACTTTCTTCTCATGTTGGTTTTCCGCCGATCGGTGAGAGCTGGAAAGACACAATAGTCGAACTTCCTGAAACGCTCCCGTTGGCACACGCGCACGACCTTTTTACATGTCGCCCTATTCCTGTGCAGGGTCGACGAGTGAAACTCGCCGATGCAATGTCGACTTTGCCGTTCGCCGTGATCACGAACTTGTAGACGTCGACCTCTGGGCGACGCGGCGCTGGCGTGAATCGTGTAGGCGTACCGCATCTCGGAGGAACGGATATCTACAGATTAGCCATGATAAATAACTGCGATCTCGCCCGCGTACGGCCAGGCATCTGCGCTTTCCACGAGCCGCGCTCGAACTGGATTCTCACGGACGTAATTCCATTTTTGCGAATAGCTTTCTGCACTTCGCAGAATGTGATCGAAAAAGCCGCGCCGCCAGATTGGGTCACGCGGATTGTTGCGTTGGACGGCTTTGCCGACAACGCGTTTCAGCGCGCCGATCCAACTTCCAAGAGTCAGACGGGCAGGAATCGCCACGAAAAAATGCAAGTGGTTGGGCAGAATTACGTATCGACCAACTGCAACTCCCAGATCCTTCTGCCCTCTTTGACCAAACTCGACGAAGGCGGCGTGGACTGGATGGTTAGCAAGCAGAGGCCGTCTCCGGTACGTACAGCACGTGATGAAGTATAGCGGGTCATGGGCGTAAACTCTTTCCAGGCTGCGCGGCGGACGGGGAAACTTTGTCATTCCAGAAGCGTAATATTCGGATCTGATGCTGGACAAATCTGTAGAAGTCGACTCTCTCAGGCAATGCTCGGTGAATGGCACACCCGCACCGCGTTTCGCTAGAGCGAAACGTCTACAGCTGTGTCCTTTGCCCGAGGCTATTTCCATGATCGACAAGCCACCGCGTAAAGTTGCCGAGATTCGCAAGCAAATCGACGCCAAATCCTGCGAACGTAATCTGCGGGGATGCAAGAATGAGCATCACGCTTAACAGCAGCAGGTTCATTAAATAGATTACGACCAGCGAGAAAAACGTGCCCTGATCGCTCAGGTCGGTCTGATTTTTCGGAATCATCCAACAGGTGAACGTGAAGTGGAACGCCCACGTCACACCGATCACAGCGTAAAGCCATCGCCCGTACGGCTGCATATTCACGAAAAGGCTGAGCGCGCCGTAGATGGCGATTGCCAAAATGCTGTAGAGCGGAAAAAAATACGGCGCCAGCGCAATCCAAAAGTTGGCTTTGTTGGTAACTACATGTCCGCCGTCACGGCCAACGCGAAACCGGCTGACGCGTCCACCCATCAACCAAACCCAGAGCGCGTGGGTCAATTCGTGTCCGAATACATAAATAAGGATCGGCCGCGGAAGACCGAAAAACGCGATCAGCCAGAGAATTGCGCCCAGTGAAAAAAACCAAAATTCTTCGCCAGCCCAGAGACGTTGCGCCACCGCCGCGCGCGCGAACGCGGTAAAAAATGTCTGACTCAGAATTGCGCAAACCGGCAATAGAAAAATCGCAAAGACAAATTTCACCCAGCGCGTCGGCACGCTGAACGGATCCGACACCGGAATAAGTGTTCGCGCCCGAGCGACATTGCGGACAATCTTCCGGCCGCGCTTGGAACTGCGCTTCCCGCGATTGTTTGCCGATCTTCTCTTTTTTGCAGCCAAGTTGCCGCAGATTACGCAGAGTTAGCCAGCTAAAATCAAGACGGAACCGCGGATCAGAGATCGGGTAGATGGAGTGGACTACCGGAGCGTGGGTAAAATCATCCCATTACTCCATCACTCCACTAGTCGGTCAGCCTATTGCCTCACGCGCGGCCCATGTAGCCGCCGGTGCGCGTGTCGATTTTGATCATCTCGCCTTCCTTGATGAATAGTGGGACGTTGATGGTCTTGCCAGTCTCGAGTGTCGCTGGCTTGGTCACATTGCTCGCTGTGTCGCCGCGCAGTCCCTCTGCGGATTCGGTCACTTTGAGGCTGACTGATGCAGGCAACTCAACCTCCACTGGTTTGCCCTCTGCGTAGAGTACCTGCACGGAAAGATTTTCCACCAGATAATCTTTGGCGTCGCCGATCAGATTCTCTTGCAACGTGATCGTGTCGTACGTCTCGGGATCCATGAAATGATAGCCGTTGCGGTCCTTGTAACTGAATTCGAGCTGTTTTCGCTCAATCTCGACAAGCTCCACCTTGTCGGTCGAGCCAAAGCGAACATCGGCGCTCTTGCCAGTATTGATATAGCGGATAATCGCCTGGACGAAGGCGCGCAAATTTCCGGGCGTGCGATGATGGACTTCGAGCACAATAGCGGCGTTGCCATTGTATTTTATGGCCATTCCTCTGCGAAGATCGTTGGCTGCGGGCATGATTTCGTTCGTTAAATCGTTGAAGCGTTAAGCTGTTGAATCGTTCAACGCGGGGACGCGGAGTTTACACGCGCTTGGCGCGCATGCAACTCTCCGTCATCCTGAGCGGAGCGAAGGACCTCGCACCGGCTGTTTGATCACGCCAAGTAGTTTGTGTGCTCCGGAACTTTTGGGGAGGGGCCCCTCGCCGTCTGCGCGACTCGGGATGACAAGTCAATTTAGAGCAATTTCAACCGCGTCAGGTCCTGTGAATCGACGATACCAACAGGCACGCTGTCATCATCGACCACGACCAGGTCGTCGATGCGATGGCGCTCGAGCAGATTAAGAACCTCAACAGCCAGCTTGTCTTTGTTCACCGTGACCGGGTTCAGCGTCATCAAGTCCGCAACAAGTCGTTCGCCGATCTTTGAATCGAATTGAAAATGTCGTACGAAATCGCCATGGGTAAAAATACCCAGCAACCTTTGATTTTCATCGGTGACAACGGCAGCGCCGGCACGCACGCCGGTCATTGCCTTAAGCACGTCACGCACGGGCGTATCGGTAGAAACAATCGCCATGGCTTCGCGTGGCCGCATGACCTGGTGCACACGCATTAGCATGCTGCGGCCGATCATTCCACCGGGATGAAACTTCGCAAAATCTTCCTTGTTGAAACCGCGCGCCTCCAGCAACACCATCGCCAGCGCATCGCCAAGCGCGAGCATCACTGTGGTGCTCGACGTCGGAGCGAGGTTCAACGGGCAAGCTTCCTGTTCGATGTTTACGTCGAGAAGCAGATGCGCGTTCTGTGCGACCGTTGATTTCGGATCCCCGCACATGGCGATGATCCTGACTTGGAAGCGGGCGATCGCTGGCAGAATCCGAACCATTTCTTCCGTCTCCCCGCTTGCGCTCAAAGCTAGGACGACGTCGCCGTCGGCAATCACGCCGAGGTCGCCGTGCAACGCGTTCGAGGAATCGAGCACCACCGCTGGCGACCCGGTGCTGGTGAGGGTGGCGGCGATCTTTGCTCCGATGTGTCCTGACTTACCAACTCCGACGACAACGACTTTGCCCCTTGCATCGGCCGTCTCCTTAATCAATTCAACGGCTCTGGAGAAATTTTCGCCGAGACGTTCCCGCAATCTCTTGAGCTCAAAAATTTCTATGTCCAGGACACGCCCGGCCTTTTCAAGGTAGTCCATCGAAGTATATATAATGAGGGCAGGTATTGTGACGGGCAAGAATTTGCACGTCTGCATTGAAAGGAAAAAACATGAAAACATTAATGATTGCAATCCTGGCCGCGCTGGTTACGACCGTTTCGGCACAAGAATTCAGAGCACCACTTGGCCCGCAAAAACCAGTGCGCGCGATGGCCACTCCGCCGCCCCTTTTACAACGCCCTGCGGTCGAGGGAGTGATTCCGCGAGGATTTAGCGATGGACGCAACCCGTTCCAGATGCTCAATCCCTGGGCGCCGGCTCGCTACGGCACATGGGTAGACAGTACATCGTTCGACCCAAACCACCCCGGGAAATGGAACGGCATTAAGCTCTTCGAAATTATTTTTTGATTCTCAGTCGTCATGTCCCCGCGACGGCTAGGAAGCCGTCGCTCCTTGGAACTGGGCAAAAAACTTTCCTAGCTGCGAACGCACTGCCTGAAACGAGAGGTGCTCTAGCGCGCGTTGCTGTGATTCAGTCACAATGGCGCCGCGCAAATCAGGGTTCTTCAACAAATCGAGCGCCATAGAAGCAATTTCGGTAATCGCCCGGCCCTCGCCGCAAGTTCTGGAGAACGCAATTCGTTCAATCGCGCCGTCGCCGCCAACACAGGGGATTCGACAGAGCAGAGCGTCGCCCGCAAGCTGACCGGGCACATGGCTGCGGTCCAGCTGCAAGACGATCTTATGCCGCGACACATCCCGTAAATATTCCGGATACGATTTCCGCTTCCCAATTACATGGAGTTTTTCTTCCGGGAATTTCAGCTCGGAAAGCAAACGCCTCGCTTTATATCCATCCAGATTAACGACGGTGACCGGTTCGCCTGTCGCGTCACAAAGCTGGCGCGCAACCAGCAGCGCTGCGAAATGATTGCGCGATGGCACGTCCCATTCGCGCGTGCCGACAAAGATTCCAGTTTGCTCATTCGGTGGCAGACAAAAATTCCATCTTTGATCTTCAACGGGATAAGGCGTCGGAATAAATGCGACGCGCCTGCGGCTCCAGCGAGCGTTCTGATAGATTTCCGCGGCTTCCGGAGTTGTAGCGATGCATCCATCCGCTTGCGCCACAATTTTCATGAAGCGCGATAATCTGGCGCGCTCACATAGCTGTTGCGCGATCTGATGGAGTCCAGTCTCCTTTAACGAAACAACTACGGTGCGACCATGTCTTTTCAGGTCGGCAAATGCGCGCTCCGAAGCCCGAAAATCCCCGCGCAAAAGCAGAAGAACCGGTGTGTTCTCCTCGATGGCGCGACGGGAGCTACGGTGAAAGGCTCCCCGCGTACAGGCAGCGAAGGCGTGGAAGTTGATCGGTGGATGCTCGCCTTCGCCTGGCGCGGGCACACCACGAAACTGCTGTTCCGGATCGCGCCCACCTGGGTTGAGAACAGTCAATCGAAAATCCTCTGCGCCCTGCAATGTCATTGTTAGATAAGGGCGCGAAATGACGCGAATAGCGGTGATGAAAAGAACGAAGCACTAATAACGAAGGACGAAGGAATGACGAAATCAAAAAAACAGTCAAGTACGTGGTCATTCGAACTTCCGTCGGTACTCTTCATTCTGCCTGTTGGCATCAATCCGCGTGATTCGCGGTTCAAAACGCTCATTCGTCGGCATCGTCCGGCGGGGGCGTTGCGGATTTCAAAAGGGTTTCATCCTCGCCTTCCTGGTCCAGAGGTTTAACCGGTATTGCGCGCCGGATTTCGACCGGCTTTTTATCTTGCGGTTGAACCGGGATTGCTTTTCGAATTTCCGGGGCAGATTCCGCTGTTTGAGGACCGGATTCATTGCCACTCCCGCTGATGTTTGCTGTTTTCGCCCGGCTCTCTCCAGATTCGGAGTCGCTCTTCTGATTTGCGGCGGCTTGAGCGGCTTGCTCCGCCGCCGGCTCAGGTTTCAATGTTGGCTTAAGAGAATTGTAGGGGTCCGTGTCGGCCAATAACGTTGGACTTTTTATGGCGATTGGCGTGACCTCGCTGAGGTCTACAGCCAACGCGGCGCGTGGCAAATCGCTCGAAGAAAAAAAGCGAGCAATACGAGCGCGCGGTTCACCATGGACATTGCAAGGCTCAGTAGGGACCTGCGATTGAGTGCCAATCTCCATGTAAGTGGTACGCCGTTGAACCGTTTCGCCACTCGCTGTCTTGACCGCGTCATAACATTTATCGGTGGCGAGCAATCCAGACCTCGAACAAATCTCGACCTGCTTTAGCCCGCCCGAGGTGGATGTCGGCTGCTTGATTTCCCGGGGTGGATAGTGGTCGGCCGCGGCATTCATGACATCCACCCAAGCAGGCAGCGCCAGTTCGCGTCCAAATGCGCCGCGATAAATCTTTTGCGGTTTATCAAAACCTGTCCAAACGGCGCAGGTGAAATTGGAATCATATCCGGCAAACAGCGCATCGGTAAAATCGTAAGCGGTGCCGGTTTTACCTGCTGCCGGAATTTTCTTCAGACCAAATTCCGTGAAGGCAGCTTTCCCTGTTCCTGATTCAAGCGCGTCTGCAAGGCAGGAGTGCACTTCGTACGCGGTTTCAGGTTTGGTGACCAGCTTCCGGATACTCTCCCGTTTCCCGTCCCAAACCAGAGTTCCGTCCTTTTCTTCGATACGCTCCAGAATGTGTGACACGTTTGGTCGCCAGCCGCCGTTTGGGAATATCGTGTAAGCGAGCGCGAGCTCGGCCAACGTAACCTCGCTGCTTCCGAGAAACGTGGCCGGATAAGGACGAAGGGGGGAATGAATTCCCGCCGCAGCGCAAAGCTGCAACATAGCATCAACTCCCGCATCCATCCCAACCCGGACGGTTGCGCCATTTTTTGATTTCGCCAGAGCTTGTCTGGCCGTCATCGTGCCTTCATAACGGTTCTCGGCGCTTTCGGGTCCCCATTCCCCCAGAATGCCGGTGGTACCGCCGATCATGACCGCGCGATTATCCAGTGGCGAATCTTCGACCAGCGACCCGGGATACATTCCTTTTTCGAAAGCAGCCGCATAAACAAATGGCAGCATTGCAGTCCCAGCGGGCCGGCGCGCTTGCAACGCGCGATTGTATTGGTTGTGCTCGAAATCGCGTCCACCGACCAGCACCAGAATATCGCCCGTTGCATTGTCCAGACCGATAACGGCGCCCTGGAGATACTCAGGCGCAGGCTGGTCTGACATCGTGCCGTTGGCTTTGGCCTTGCGAAACGATGCTGCGTACTGGGCGTAAGTCGGGTGATTGTAATCGGGTCGCTGTTCGATTTGTTCGAGATTCGTTCGCAAGGAATCTTCGGCAACTTTTTGAAGATCGACGTCGATTGTCGTGTGAATCCGGTAGCCTTCGTTGATTGCGCGGTCCCATCCGACGGCTGCGATCACCTGCTGACGAATGTAATCGACTGCGTAAGTCTGCCCCTGCGCATTTTGCCTGCTCCCCACAACAATTTCTTGGCCTCGTGCGTTGGTGCATTGTTCGCGATTGATAAAGCCAATCTCGCGCATCCGATCGAGCGCGTAGTCGCGCGCTTCACGCGAGGTCGCCCGGTCTGTCCATGGCGACAATCTGTTTGGGCTCTTGATCAGGCCTGCGAGGGTGGCGCATTCTGCCAGCGACATTTCACGGGCTGGTTTGCCAAAGTACCCCCGCGAGGCTGCTTCCGCTCCGTACAGGCCGGCGCCGAAATAGATCCGGTTCAGATATAGCTCCAGGATTTTCTGTTTGCTGAACTTGTCTTCAATCCGTTGCGCCAGGAAAATCTCGAGCAGTTTGCGGCGGAACGTTTTTTGCTTGAGCGAAAAACTGTTGCGCGCCAGTTGCTGCGTAATGGTGCTGGCGCCCTGGCGCACATGTCCGGCCGTCAAATTTTTCAACGCTGCCCGGATGATTCCGAACAAATCGTAGCCATGATGCTGATAAAATTTCGCATCTTCAACTGCGACGACCGCGTTAATGAGATCGGGAGGCAGTTGGTCGTACGGCACTGTCTCGCGGTTCTCAACGTAGATTTGCCCGAAGATCTTGCCGTTGCGATCGAGGATCACACTCGCTGATTCCATTTGTTCGAGCTTGGTTAAGTCGAATGCTTTGGCCTGCGCTTTGAGATCGGCGACAAGGCTGGAGATGTAGACTGCTAAGACGACTGCAAGCACTGCAACGCAGGCAATGGGCACGTAAAACCACGGCCTCAAATACCATGGTGGCCGAAAGCGATAGCCCGGTGGAGGCCTCAGATATGTGGCGTTCGGTCTCAAGCTTTACAAAGGACTGGGCTTCCCAAGGTACGCGCCAAATGCCAAACGCTCAATGCTCAATGCGGGTTGGTTGCCCGGCGCTTTCTTTGGGTACCAAGCTCACCGTAAGACAATGCTTCATGAATTAACGGCGCGGCCCCGCTGGGGAACAGGCATTTGAAGAGCTGCTGCATCGGTTTCGGTCTTTTTAATGTTTTGCGGCGTCGCGGCGAGTGTGTACTTGACGCTCGCCTCTTTGTGCTTGACTGGATTGAACCAATTCGTTAGGTGTGGTCTTTGGCGCGTGCACGGTAGAAACAATGATTCGGGGCTGCCAAAGGTTGCGATGAGATGGGAGATCATTGTTGTGGACGACGGCAGCAGCGATGCCACGGCTCTGATCTGCGACGAGTTGAAAGCTCAACACTCGGAAGTTGAGGTGATTCGGCACGAGCAGAACAGGGGATACGGTGCAGTACTGAAGAGCGGCATGATGTCAGCCAAATATGACCTTATCTTCTTTTCAGATGAACTTTGTCCGCTTTTGCGGAAGCTTCGGCATGTAGCGCTCAACCAGACGAGACTCTATTCCGCCACTGACAAAGCGCAGACCACCCCAATTTTGACAGACGATGCCATCAAGGGTTCCTCACAGGAGCTTTCCTTGGATAACGAGGCAATTACCGTGCGTTTATCGCGCAACAGAGTCGTGACTTGAATAGCCTGCCTTGTCTCGAATCCACGCGCGACGCAGTCTTGCGTGCCGCTTCCGGAGAAACACGGCGACGGGTCATGCTGATAGGACTCGACTGCGCGGCACCTGAGTTACTGTTTGATCGCTGGCTTAATGATTTGCCAAACTTAAAGAGCCTTTGCCAAGTCGGTGTGCACGGAACGCTCCGCTCGTGCGATCCGCCCATCACAGTTCCGGCATGGTCAGTGATGATGTCGTCCAAGAGTCCCGGCAGGCTTGGAGTTTACGGATTTCGGAACCGGGCTGGTCACTCGTACGACCGACACTTGATCGCAAATTCCCTCGCGATCAAAGAGGATCGTTTGTGGGATATCCTTTCGAGAAGTGGAAAGCGTTCGATTGTCATCGGCGTACCGGGAACGTACCCACCTCAACCACTTAACGGATTGTTGGTCGGCGACTTTCTGACTCCAGATACGAGCTGCGACTACACATATCCGCCCGAACTTAAAGAGGAAATTGCGCGCGTGGTCGGAGAATATGTTCTGGACGTGCGGGATTTTCGCTCCGGCAATAAAAATAAGATCCTAGGTGACATCTATGAGATGACCCGAAAGCGCTTCCGACTCGCCCGCCATCTTCTTGCAAAGGAAGATTGGGATTATTTTATGATGGTGGAAATGGGCGTAGACCGAATTCATCATGCGTTTTGGGATGACATGGACCCGGCGCATCGGTTCTACAAGCCCGGCAACAAATTCGAGACCGCAATTCATGATTACTACCAGGAAGTGGATCGTGAAATTGGCGAATTACTTGCGTTCGCCGATAACGCAACGGCTGTGCTGGTGGTGTCGGATCACGGCGCTAAGCGTATGGACGGCGGCATCTGCGTTAACGAGTGGCTAATTGCAAATGGCTACCTCGCGCTGGCGGAAAAACCTGGCAGCGCCGTACCACTCTCGAAAGCTAAAGTTGATTGGTCGCGGACGAAAGCATGGGGAGATGGCGGCTATTACGCACGTGTTTTCCTCAATGTCGCTGGCCGTGAGCCAAACGGAACCATTGCACCAGAAGATTATGAAAAGCTGCGGGAGGAATTAGTCGCTGGATTGAAAGCCATTCGTGATGAAAACGGACAGGAAATGGGCACGCAAGTTTTTCGGCCGGAGCAATTGTATAAAGAGGTGCGCGGCGTCGCGCCGGATCTGATCGTTTATTTCGGCGATCTTTATTGGCGGTCTGTCGGTACCGTCGGCGGCGGAAGAATACATACCTTTGAGAACGACACTGGCCCCGATGGGGCTAACCATGCGGAGAACGGAATTTTTCTCTTTCGGCCGGCTGACGACGGGATTCCGGGTGGACGGCGAATCGAAGGGCTGCGAATCACCGACATTGCGCCAACGGTCTTGCAATTATTCGGTTTACCGGTTCCGCAAGATATGGAGGGCACGGCGCTGACCTGGTCATTTGCGGTTTCCCCTAACGACAAAAATTTATCAGCGACTATCAGCGACCAATAGTGTTCCTTTTGTAGAATCTTGATAGAAACCATGAAGATTAGCAATCTTTGATCACTGCGGAGACGGCCTTGAACCCGAACCATCACCCCGAAGTTGAGAAACGCCCCAAGGTAGTGATCATAGGTTTGGACGCAGCGACGTGGACGCTCATCCGTCCCTGGATTGCCGAAGGCGGCATGCCGAACTTGGCAAAGTTGATGGATGCCGGTGTGTCTGGCAAACTCGAATCAGTTCTTCCGCCGATTACTCCACCGGCATGGACTTCATTCATGACCGGAAAGAATCCGGGCAAGCACGGCATTTTTCACTTCGTCGAAGCCGCCGTGGATAGCTACGAGATGGATTATGCCAACGGCGGTTCGCGCCGCTCGGCCACGGTCTGGAAAATCCTCAACGCCGCCGGGTTTTCCGTGGGAACAATGAACATTCCGTTTACCTATCCGCCCGAGGCTTTGGACGGCTTCCAGATTTCTGGCCTGGATACACCATCGGCCAATAGTCCGTTCGTCTATCCGCCGGCGCTCCAACGTGAGCTGGTCGATCACTTCGGTAAGATTGATCATGACGTCCGCTTCCTCGGATTTATGTCCACAGACCGGCGGCGCGCTCAAGTGCTCGCCGAAATGGAAAAAATTGACCGGCAATGGGCAGCAGTCGCTCTTTACCTTCTGGAACATCATCCCCAAGACGTCATGATGTTCGTATTCATGTCGATTGATACAGTGCAGCACTATTTCTGGCAATACATGGATAGCAGTCATTTCCTCTACGATCCGAAAGCCGCACCTCGTTTCCGAGATGCAGTGCGCCAGGTGTACGAACGACTCGATGCGGTGACCGGGCAAATAGTGGAGAAGCTTCCGGTCGATACGACGGTCCTGGTGGTTTCGGATCACGGTGGCGGTCCTGTCGTCGACCGCATCGTGTTTCTAAACCGTTACCTGCACCAACTCGGGCTGCTGCACTATTACAAAAATGGAGGCGACGGAGAGCAAGGAAGATTCGGCCTGCATAGGATCGGCTCAAAAGTCCTGCGAGGGGGGTTTTCATTTCTGCGAAAGTCGCTCTCGTCGCGCCAAAAGAACCTTCTTGCTGAAGCATTTCCTAGCCTGAGGAAGAGGGCCGAACTCGCATACACATCGTTTCAAAACATCGACTGGGACCGCACGAAAGCATATTGCAGCGAAGTGCTCGCCTCGCCACCGAGCATCTGGATCAACTTAAAAGGGGTAAAACCCCGAGGCATTGTGGAACCAGCGGAGTATGACGCGCTGACTGACTTTATCATTGAGAAATTGCGGGAGCTGAAAGATCCGCGTACCGGCGAGCCGATCATCGCGCGCGTTTACCGACGCCACGAGATTTTCCATGGCCCGTTTGCCGGCGAAGGCGCCGACCTCATCCTCGATTGGTGGAGCGAAGACAGCCTCTTTTCGACGCAGCCAAGTTTTAGGAAAGACGGGGCCAAACCGGCCGTCGTGATTCGTGACCATCGTCCATCCGAAGAAAGCGAATGGGGCGGTACGCACCGGCGTAATGGAATCCTGATCGGCCGCGGGCCGGCGTTGAAAGCTGCTGCGGAGGTAGAAAACGCACAGCTTATCGATCTCGCGCCAACGCTTCTCTATTTGCTCGGTTCGCCTGTCCCAGAAGACATGGACGGCAAGGTCCTGACGAGCGCCTTCCGATCAGAGTTTCTTACTGCGCATCCGGTCCGAGCCGGTAATGCTTCTGGCGTCTCCGAGACGCGTCGTCAGAGCGGCTACACGGAGCAGGAGTCAGCCAAAGTTGAAGAACGTCTTCGGGCCCTGGGCTACCTCGAATAACCGATATGCTAAGGAACATGTTTGAAATGATTGGTGCCGGTCTTGAACGCAAAATGCGCAGATTCGGCACCGGCAGCAAGCTCAGACTTTCTGCCGAAAGAGTATAATGCCATTGCTCAAGCCAGCTGTGACAACATGAAGAAGCCTGCGCCACATAGGCGGAACGGAACGGAACGTTATTCTATCGCCATGGTAGCCGCCTGTGCATTTCCTGCCAACCACGGGTCGCCGGCGAGTGTCCGAGAGATGTCCGATACGCTTTCGCAGATGGGACACGACGTGCACATCGTCACATATTCGACAGGCCAGAAAGATATCGCCGTTCGCTACGCGAAGATTCATAGGACGGGGCCGTTTCGGCCCGAAACCAACGCCAGGGTCGGGCCCTCGTCGGAGAAATTTCTCGAAGATTTCGCCCTTTTGCGGTTGCTCCTGCGCGTGGTTCGGCGCGAACGCATCGATGTTATTCACGCGCACAATTACGAAGCCGCGCTGATCGGCGTGATGGCAAAATGGATCACGGGCCGGCCACTGCTGTACAATGCCGTGAACCTGATGTCCGACGAATTGGCCGGTTACAATTTCATCCGTCCGGCCTGGCTTGCCCGCGCAATCGCGCGCGCACTGGATTGGTTTGTTCCAATTTTTCCGGATCGCATCACGGCCGTCTCTCCCGAGCTGAAGCAGTGGTTGATCGAGCGCGGAACTCCCGAACAAAAGGTGGATATGGTCCCTGCAGGGATCGTGCCAGAACTGTTCGAGAATGCAGATCCGGAAAAGATCCGCCGCCGTCATCGAATCAATAGCCGCGCGATCGTGATGTATACAGGGGTATTGAATGCGTTCCAGAGAATCGATTACCTGCTTCGCGCCTTTGCCGTAGTTTCAAAGCAATTGCCCGATGCGCTGCTGATGATGGTAAGCGCCCTGGTATCCGAATCTCATCAAAGAGAACACAAAAAGCTGGCCGATCAGCTCGGCGTTTCTGATGCCATCATGTGGATCGCGCCCCATTCGCTTGAGGATTTGCCGAGTTATCTTGCACTTGCCAGTGTGGCAGTGATTTCGCGCCCGGAATGCCCGGGCCATCCGGTCAAGCTCTTAAACTATATGCTGGCGGGCAAGCCCATTGTTTGCTTCGAAGGCGCCGCCAAAGGCTTGCACCACTTACACGATGCATTCATTGTGCCCAATCACGATTGCGAGGCGCTCGGCCAAGGAATCATTACGTTGCTGAAGGATCACGAGCTGGCGGCGAGACTGGGAGCAAACGCACGCACAACGGTCATTACCAATTTCGATTGGCGTCAAATATGCCGGAGAATCGAGCGCATCTACGACAGGCTTCTCGGCAAGTCTGAGTTGATCGACAGGCAAAGCGAGCACCATGCGTTTGCGCGGCTGCAACCCTAACGCTTGTTATCCCGTGGCTTCGCCAATAGCACACAGTTTCGCCGGGTTTTGGACATTCTTGCTTATAACCGCGCGTTTGAAGGTGCGCCTTATCACTGCCTGCCGCCAATATCTACCGCAACTGGTGTTGCTGGTGTTACTTGCGAACCTGCCTGACATCGATTTTCTCTTCGGTCTTGCCACCGACGCAAACGCAAACGCCTTGCATCGCGGCTTTACCCACAGCCTGGCAGCAGCCTTTTTTGTTGCGCTCGCTGTCGCCTGCGTATGGCGGATAGCTGGCAGTTTTTGGCGAAGCGCGACTCTTTATTTTTTGGCATACGGCTCACATCTTCTCATTGACTTGTGCACCGGCAAGAAGCTCGGATGGAATTTCACCGGCTATGGCGTTCCTCTATTCTGGCCGTGGACAGAGAAATTCCGCTCGCCATTAGTATTGATTGTGGGGGTTAAGCATAAAGACCTTCCCACGCTATTCAGCATGGAAAATGTCCAGTTGTGCCTTTATGAACTACTAACCTTCGGCGCGGTCACAGCAGCTCTGCTGGCATTATGGCTGCGACATCAAAAAAATCGTGCCATGTCCCACGACCGGGAAACAGAGCCACGCGCAGTCTGTAACTCGAATCCAATCCAATGAAAGATTCCCTCCACCTATCCACCGACCGCCGAGAAAGCCCTCCTGCTCCGCGAAAATATTCCCACTGGATAGTCTTCCTGGTCGTCTGTTTTCTTTTGGGACTACTCGTCTTTAAAGCCGTTCTTCATATGATCGGCACCGATACTAAAAAGGCTCACATGGTGCATGCGGCGTCGCCCGTGGAAACCGTTCCAGTCCGCAAACAGACGCTTGAGGAAGTCATTGGGGGCAGCGGCACGATAGAGCAATTCAACGCCGTCCTCCTGACCGCACAGATTAATGCTCGAGTCCTCGAGGTCCCTGTGAAGATTGGCGATATCGTCAAAAAAGGCGACCTTCTGGTCCGCTTGGACGACCGGGTGATCCGAGCCACCCTTGAGTCTAACCGACAACTCGTCGAGGCCAATGATGTCAAGATAAGAGACCTAACCAGCCAGCTAAGTCGCTATACCGCGCTTTTGAAGAAAAACATGGGTACCCAGCTTGATGTGGAGAAAAGCGAAATGACGCTTGCCGAGGCGCGCGAGGCTCTCGCCAAAGCAACTCTGTTGCTGCGGCAGGCGGAGATTGAGCTTGAGCACGTGGAGATAAGGTCTACCATCGACGGCATCGTGCTCGAGCGGCTCGTAAATCCGGATGAGTTCACTAGGCCCGATCAGGCGGTCATGAAGCTTGGTATTATCAATACTGTCTTGATGGCGGCAAAGGTTACGGAGGAAAAAATCCATTCCATGCAGTTGGGCCTTTCTGCCGAAATCACGTTCCCCGCCTTTCCCGCAGAGACCTTTCAAGGCAAAGTTTTTAAAATAGATCCGAACACCGACCCGGTAACCCGGACTTTCACCAGCTACATAGAAATCAACAATTCGGGTTTTCGCTTAAAGCCAGGTCTATCGGGATTCGCGCGTATCCATCGCACCGCCAAAGACGTGCTCGCTGTGCCCAGTGTTGCAGTAATTAATCCGTCAGGCGACCAGGCCTCTGTTTTTGTTGTTAATGACGATGGCCGAGCGGAGCTGCGCAAAGTTCGCTTGGGGGTCGTTATAAATGCTATGACGGAAGTAACGGGTGGTTTAAAGGAGGGTGAAAAAGTCGTGACAGTTGGTCAACTATACCTTAACGAAAATGACAAAACCCATTCCACATCGAAATCTAATATGGCGAAATAGCCTGGCTGCTTCGCTAGCAGCCCTAGTGCTAATCCTGCCTCTCAGGTTACCAGCAGGAGAAATAAGCGTTCACAATCCGGACCTTCCCCGACATCCGCTGACGCTTAAAGATTGCATCGCCATTGCAACCGGTGAAAGTCCGAAACTGGTAGCCAGTCGCTTGGATATCCTGGCAGCAGGCGCGGAGATTCGCGCCGCCCAGGATTCGCTTTGGCCAAACCTGAAGGGAGCGGTCACGGGGGAGGCGTTCTCGGGCGAACCGACCTCTAAGTTCCGCATCTTCAGTGGAACGGGAATAAGCGCAGCGAAGAAGGTGGGTCTCGCCGGGTTCGGAATTGGTGACCTCAGATTGGAGTACCCCGTTTTCAAGGATGGGAGTATTTTCGGATTCAATGATGCACCGGCAGTCGAGATTAAGAGAGCGCAAAGAAATGCCCTCGCCTGGACGGCTCATCTTACTCGCGAGGATGTCATCAATCGCGTCACGCAAGTCTTCGTTGACGCCGTTTCAGCGCAGAACCGGGTGGAGCCCATCGACCGCAAAGTAGAGCTACTGCAGCGATCTGTCGATATTCACAGAGAACAACAGCAGAAGGGATTGATCCTTCCTGTCGATGTCGAGGTTGTCACAAAACAGCTCAATGGCGCCCAATCTCTTTCGAAAATCGTTCACCAGGAAGCCGTGGCAGGGCAGTTAGGGCTGACCCGGCTCCTCGGTTTGCCCTCCTCAGCCGACATTCGCCTGGGTACACTTCCCGAGCCGCCTACGCCGCCGAACGCGGCGCAGTTGTTTCACACGATGCTTGCGCGGCATCCGTCGCTCCAGGTGCAACTTGCAAATATCGAGAAGGCAAAGCAGGACTACCGGCTGGAAAATTTTCGACTCTACCCCGACGTGGATCTGCATGGGTCGGCGCTCTATATCACCGATTTTAGTCAATTTCACACTCGGACTCGGACCGGTGGCTCACAGACAGGGTTGAACCAAGCTCATGACTTAGTCGGCGGAATCACTGTCAACATCCCAATCTGGGACTTCGGGGCGCAACTTAACACCATGCGCGCGCGCAGGGACACCTATCACGCGGAACAAGCTCGCCTGGGCGCTGTTGGCGATGACCTGAGCAGTGAGATCGTTAGAATCTACGAGGAAATCTATTCAGAGACCCAACGGATTCTTACTCTGCAGGTCGAGGCCGGGAAACTCGACCGGGATCTGCGCGTTGCTCAATCTCAACAGCAGCAGGGCATCGGGCAACCAGTGACCACGATTGACGCGGAGGTGGCAGTTATCGATAAGCAGGAGGAGCTGGAGGTACACCAGTCGAAGCTGCTGCTGCTTTACGCTGAGCTGCAGAAGGCGATGGGTGGCACGTGGAAGTGGCTTCGATGAAGCAATCGCAGCGGATTGTCAAAAACGCAGTCTTTGGTATCGGCGCAGCTGTAATTGGTGGTCTCCTCTACCTGGCTACCATCCTCACAATCGCCCATTCGGTCAGCGTGACCGAATTCGGCAAGTATTCCTTCGTCTTGGCTTTTGCCATGTTCGTGAGCAATGTCGCCGATTCCGGATTGCCCCGCATGGTCATCCGCGAGATTGCAAGAGATCGCGAGCGACTCGTTCCGGTAGTAGGCGCCGCAGCCTCACTCATCTGGGTTATCTCAGGAATTATGTGTCTCCTGGTTGCGCTGGTGGTGCCCTTTTTTCATTTGGGAACAGACGTGAAGATATCCGCCCTGGGCATGAGTATTGCCACTATGGCATCCTTTCACGCCTCTGGCTACAGTGCCGTGCTGCGCGCATTTGAAGATAATGAGCTTAATCACCTCGGCTTTGTTTTGCACAAGCTTGCTCTGCTCGGTCTTGTATTTGCAATCATAAAGCTTCAACTGGGATTGGTTGGCATTGTAGGCGCCCATCTTATCGCAAATCTGCTGCTTTGGTACTTCTACCATCTGCTGGTAACCCACCTATATGCGCCCGTGCCGCTGCGCATCGACGTGCCGCTCTGGAAGGCTCTTCTCTTCTCCGCCCTACCCATGGGCGGCGGCGTCATGCTTCGTTCGCTTGCTCTCCAGCTCGACATCCTTGTCCTTGCCTGGATGACAAATCTCACCGCAGTCGGATTATTTAGCGGACCTTACAGACTCAGTATGGCTATGCGCCTGATCCCGCAAACTCTTTCCCTGCCACTTTACCCTCTTTACTCGCGCACGGCGCACTTCTCGCCGCAGCGATTTACCGAGGCTTACCAGTGGAGCGTTAAATTTTTTGCGCTGATTAGCTTTCCCATGGCGGCGTTCTTCGCGGCATGGTCTAAGCCAATTCTACAGTTGGCGCTTGGGACGAGGTATCTGGCGGCAATCCCGGCGATGCAGCTTCTTGGTATCGGCTTGGTCCCCTTCTTTCTTTCCGTTTTGTTTCAATACCTTTTCGCCGCGCTGGACCAGCAGAAACGTTTCCTTGCCAGTACCTGCGTCGGCTCAGGTTTGCGACTGTTGCTCCTTTTGATCCTAATACCGATCTTTGGATTTGTCGGGCCGGCGATTGCGTTTGTTTGTAGCGAAACACTAGTCGTGGCCATTTGGATGATTCAGCTTGCGCGACTCGGCTTTGACGCACGACCGCTCGATATACTCTGGCGTCCACTGGTCGCGGCGGTGGCGATGGCCCTCGTACTTGTTCTAGGCCGTAGCATGCCAATTCCCTGGCAGATCGGCACAGCGATCCTCGCGCTGACTGTTTATGTCGCAGTCTTATTTGCCCTTCGAACATTTTCTATCGAAGAGATCCGTCATGCACGGGAGGGACTTGGATTTCTCTCCCCCTTTGTAGAGTCCTGGACCAAGAAACTTAAACGCAACACGTGAACATAGGGAAGAGGGTGGAATTATGGGCAGGGGTGGGCGCATCCATTTGGGCAGCGCATTGGCTGCTTTTTGTAGGTAGTTTTTTGGTGTTTAGTTCGGCTATTCTTAAATGGCTTAACTTTCCTTTCAGCCATCATCCTCGCGGTTTACAGCTGCCCCTGCTGCGAAACATCGAACTACTTCCTCACCTTTCTCTTCTCTCTTACGGAGTGCTCGGGGTGTGTGTTTTAGCGACCGGTCTTGCCTTGCTTTGGCGTTCCGACACATTCCTCGCGGTTGCAGCCGCCATCCTCATTGCCTTTTGGGCGGCGGCGCCCTGCCAGATCGCCTTCCAACAGCCTGCTTTAATTCGTCGCCTGAATGCGGAGACTCAAGATCTTCCCATGATCAGGGGTTTTGCAAAGAGTTATCTTCCCGTAAATTATGGTCCCGCGGAAGAGTATTCGAAGCACTTCGAGTTGGACACCGTTTGGGACCGTTTTGTCGCTGCCTATTCTTTTCTTGGACTTGGATGGTATTGCTTTGGAATCGGATCGTTGCTGATTGCCACGTATTCGATAGGCCGCCTGCCTGGCGAGCGAGGAACAACGGCGCTGGCACTAGGCGGCATTCCAATCGGCGTGCTTATCATTTTCCTAACACCGCCGCTTATGGGGCAGCATTACTTCATCAGTGCCTGCACCGCGCAGGCCCGGGGGAATAATGAAAAGGCCATCACGTCTTATCGCAAAGCCATGTGGTGGGATCGATGGCGCAGGCAAGATATCAATATCTACGCAACTATTGGAGATCTCGAAAGGCTATCAGGTTCAGGTGAGGACTCGCCCGAGAGGCATATAAGCAGGGCCCAGGAATTAAAGGAGGCCAGAGAATACGAGTCGGCGGTCTTTGAGCTTAGCCGGGCCGTAGCGTGGGGCGGTGCGGTCGCCATAGCTTCGCGGTGTGAGTCTGCGCGCACTCGGGTGGATTTTGGTATCGCCCTCTACAATGGTGGAGGTATTGGGGCTGCTGTGACCCAGTGGCAGCAGGCGCTTATCGAAGACCCGGTGCAACAGCAAGGCCTTGCCTTCCTCATCGCGAGAGGAAATTATGATCTCGGCCGCTATCAAGCGTCGCTCGACGCTCTCAATGGGATTCTTAAAGCGAGCGGTGATAAGCCATTGTTAGCTAATGCCTACTCCCTTGCAGGAGATTGTTACACGAAGCTTGGCCGGGATACCGATGCCCGGAGGTCTTACAACCTATCCCTCAAAGAAGATATACTTGTAAATTTCTGGGCAATGAGTGCGTTAACCGGGAACTAACGCGATGGAGCCTTTCTTGCAGCCACTTCGAGATTTACCGCCACGCGCGCGGCGGTGGTCATTGGTTTTGGTGCTACTGTGCGGGGCGTTGCTTGGCTTATTCGTACTTCGCACCTTTGCGAGTCCGCTGTATCGGCAATACCAGTTGGATTTTGGAGCTGCTCAATGGATAGAACCAGCCGAGTTTGCTCCGGTAGCTTACTTTCGCCGCGAGATTTTCTTAAATGCTGAACCCGAGCAAGCTTGGCTGGAAGCCGCAGCAACGGATTCCTTCAAAATCATTATCAATGACACCACAGTCGGCACTGAAACGAATCTGAAGATGCGAGTAGCACAAATTTATGACGTCAAAAGATTTCTAAAGCCTGGGACAAACGTCATTGCGATCTCGGTTGTTCGGAATTCCTACCCAGGTTCCGCGCAGCTTCTTGTCTGTGGCGGCTTTAAAGAACCTGGCGGAAACACCGGCTCATTTATTTCAGACGAACAGTGGAGAGTTACTCCAAGGACCGGCATCGTACAGGGTACAGAGGAATGGGTCTCTCCCCTGGTGCAGGAGCAGGTTTGGCCGAACGCGCGTCGCGCTACGATCATGGAGCATCCGGTCTACATTACGTGGGTGGAAAGGAATCCGCTTTTGCTTCGACTCCCGCCATCTGGCAAGTGGATTAGAGCCGAAAACGCGTCGCGGGAGGCAACCTTTTCCGCCTCCATAAATGCGGAAAGAGCTCGTCCGGAGACATGGATCCAAGTGGCGAGTTCAGGAAGCCTAGACCTTCTCGTGAATGGCAAACTCATCACCGGCGTGGCCAGCTCACCGCTGAAAGAGCCAAAGACGCCGAGTCTACCCAGGCTGACGAGTGAGCCTTCGGAGAAGGAGAAGACCGAAATGACAACTCAACCACCGGCGATCGTTAGGCCGCCGCAGAACCTCAAACCGCCGCCTACTCCCAGGCCGTCTGCGAGTCCAAGCCCGGCTTCTAGTCCTAGCGCGACCGCCGCACCCGCGCACTCGGAAAGCATTCCCGAATTGATGGCTACTTCGTCGCAGAAGCCGACTCTTGACGCCTATGACATCAGCTACTGGATCAAAAAAGGCCCAAACACAATCGTTGCGACGGTGCGCAACACCCAGGGTCCAGCCAGGTTTCTCGCAACCGGTTTCATGGTTCGGAAGGATGGTAACATTCAACAATTCGAGACTAATTCGGACTGGCGAGTGAGCGATCAGCAAGGCGCGCAAAAGCAGCACGCTGTGGAAGCCGGTAGCAATGGATCCGCGCCGTGGGGTTACCTTACCCAACAGTTGCACAGCCCGGTTAATCTTTCCGACTTCGATGTCGTTGCCAAACCTGTAGCAGTGATTTTGTTGACGATCATCGGAACCATCGCCTTGTGGCTACTGGCCTCACGCTTTGTCGCCGCTAAGACACACGAGGCGCTTCGCTACGCTCTCGCTCGCGACGCGCTATTTCATGCCCCAATCACCGTCGGCCTGCTCTTCCTGCTCCTTCCAAGGTACGACTTTCGTTTTCCAATAGACTGGCCGTTCCAACCGAAATTTGTTGTGCTGGCAATTGTCGCCCTTTTAGGAGTTCGGTTGCTTCACTTCCTTCCGCGCCGGCGAATAACAGCGAATCTCAGCGCACAGATTCGGCAGCTCAAAAGCACCTTGTCTGCCGAGGCGCTGCCTTATCTACTGCTGGCAATGATCATAGGGTTGGGCTTCGCATTCCGTTATCATGATTTCGGCGTCATGTCGTTCGACCATGACGAGTACGGGGAGGTTCAGAAATCGAAAGGGATCTGGGAACTTGGTTTCCCATTTAACAGGGTTGCGGGGAGGATCAGACCGGCCACTACGTATGAGTTGGTTCCTTATCCCATGGCTGTTACGAGCCGACTTTTCGGCGTCTCGGAGTGGTCGATTCGCCTACCGGCTGTCATCATGGGCACACTTTGCATCGGGATCATCGCGCTCATGGGCCGCCGACTTTTCAATTGGCGGACCGGCTTAATCGCGGCATTCATCTACGCCTGCCTTCCAGTAGATATCCGGTGGGCGCAGAATGCCTTTCATCCGCAGCAGTGCCAGTTCATGGCTATGCTTACGTTCTGGTTCTTTTACGAAGGGATCAGAGTTCGCCCGTTCGATCGCAAATATCTGACAGCCGCGTCGGTAACCTTTTGCACATCTTATCTTTCATGGGAAGGAAGCGCATTCATTCTGCCCGCTTTATTCCTTGCCTTGCTCGTTGTCCGCTGGGGCGAATGGTGGTGGGTAAAAGAATTCCATCTCTACCGCTGTGTTTTCTTTATGGCTGCCTTGGTGATCGCGCAGTTCTCCTGGCGCACGCTCGTTTCATCGCCCTATTTGCAGATAGGTACCGGCGTTAATGATCTCGCCGGTCCTTCCCTTTTTTTTCTAAAGTATGGCTGGCAGCCAAGGTTTTACATCGACCATCTGTTGTTCGCGGAGAACCATGTCTTTTTTACTCTCATGACTGTCGCCGGAATCCCATTCTGCTGGCGCCAACCCGGCTTCCGCTACCTCGTTACCGTGATTGGTGCCCTGCTTTTCTGCCACACGAACTTAATTGCGGCTCTCTCCACGCGCTACTGTATCTATTATCAGCCGCTACTTATCCTCT
>Ga0209472_1000158_pt1 | contig 40556 bp, 32 predicted proteins | sample GraSoiAngelo_130_FD_185887 | JGI IMG/M metagenome (GOLD analysis project Ga0209472, IMG submission 185887) | Grasslands soil microbial communities from the Angelo Coastal Reserve, California, USA - 14_0929_02_20cm (SPAdes) (version 2) | ecosystem: Environmental > Terrestrial > Soil > Grasslands ... | reverse complement strand
CCCCGCCGCATGACCTGCCGGCGGTGCGGCGAGGATTTCGAAGTTGCGTGGTCGGAGACCTAGCCGAGCACGGTCCACCGCTGGCTGACAACCCCCTGACATCTTTGGTGCAACCAATTGGGCCTCCGTACGTCTTACAGTTCGAAAGCGTGCGGTAAGACCAGCAGTCCGGGAGGCACTCAATGCGCGTCTACGCTTTGCTGCTCGGCATTCTTCTCACCGCCGGCTATGGCTACGCTGCTCAGATCGCGGTGTCCTCGTTGGGACCCAGTCGGCAAAGGACGACCGGGACCACAGCCGCGACCCCTACCGGCGATGCGCTCGACGGCGTGTGGTACGGGGGGGTACTCGATCCCGTAACGGTCGAGTCACAGAGCGGGAGTACGAGAGCCGCGGCCACACAGGGGCGCGTCTTGAGCCGGCCGACCGTGCGGTGTACCGAAACACATCCGTCCAGATTCCACGCGGTTTCCTGAACGCTTCGAGGGGGGCTTCGGCCCCCCTTATCCGCATCACGCGGCGCCGCCTACTGGCGGCGCGCACTCGAAACCCCACCTCGCGAACCGCCGTACGACCTGCGAGTATGGAGCCTATCCGCAGCAGGGAGGGGCCGTGAGCGCGTTCTGGGACACCTGGCGCAAAGAGATCATTCGCGGGGCGGCGCTGTTCTGCGCGGTGCTCGCGATCGGGTTGTTCGTGCACTATGCCGTGGGCCGCGTACGCACCGGGGTCGTCCACGATCTTCCGATGGCCCTGCGCGACTTGCGCAGCGAGTTCGCTCGGGATGACGGCGGACCCGGTCGCCTGGCGGGGGCGCCATGGACGTACCGGGCCAAGCTCGGGGCGAACCAATGGCTGTGGATCCGGAACACCCGGGGCTCGGTGACGGTCGAGCCGTCGAGGGGAGATTCGTTGCAGATCTCTGCCGTGAAGACATACCGCTCTTCGGACAGCGCGAGCGTCCGCCTCGTCGCCGTGCCTGTCGAGGGCGGCGTTACCGTATGCGCGACGTGGGGAAGCGACAGCGACTGCGGCCCTGGCCATCATGACATTCGGATGCGAGGGGGACGCCATAACGACGTGGCCGTGGACTTCACCGTGCGGCTGCCGCGCAGTGCGGGCCTGGACGCGACGACCACCGTCGGCGACGTGCACGTGGCGGGGGCGCGTGGCCCCCTGGTCGTCCACGCGGTGAGTGGCGACGTGGATGTGGTCACGGCACGGGGCCCGGTCAAAGTCGAGCTGGTGAACGGCGACGTGCGCGTTCGCATGGAGGCGTTCGGGGACACCGGCGGAGTCACTGCCAGTACGATCAACGGGTCGCTCACCGCCGAGCTCCCGGCGCATCTCGACGCCAACGTGGAGGCGTCGACGGTGAACGGCTCCATCACCACCGACTACCAGCTCCCGGTGAACGGCAAGTTCGCAGGGCGTCATGTCAACGGGACGCTCGGCCGGGGCGGGCGCAAGGTCCACCTCGAGACCGTGAACGGTTCGATCAAGCTGAAAAAAGCGGTCTAGCGCACCGCGGACAGGTAGCGGGCGACTTCCTCCGGGAAGGAGCGCACGTCGATGGGCTTGGAGAGGTAACCGTCGAACCCGGCCGCCAGAGTTTTCTCGCGGTCGCCCGGCATCGCGTGGGCGGTGAGGGCGACGACCTTCCAGGGGTGTTCGCCGCCGATCCCTTTGACATCGCGCAGCACGCTGTAGCCATCGCGCCCCGGCAGCTGGATGTCGAGCAGGACCAGGGCGGGGGGTGGCTGCTCGGCCAGTAGCGTGGCCACCAGCGGCTCACCCGACGTCAGCGCGACGACGCGATGGCCCTTCAGGGTCAGCAGCGCCGTGATGAGCTTCAGGTTATCGGGCTGATCTTCCACCACCACGATCGTTGCCATCACGCATGCTCCGGCCGGCTCTCGGCCCGCCGCAGGGTGAACCAGAAGGTGCTGCCCTTGCCGAGCTCCGAGTCCACGCCGATGGTGCCGCCGTGCAGCTCCACGAGGCGCTTGGAGAGCGCGAGGCCCAGGCCCGTTCCTTCGTACCGGCGACTCGCACTCGCGTCGAGCTGCACGAACTCCTGAAACAGCTTTCGCTGGTCGGCCGGGGCGATCCCGATACCGGTGTCGCTCACGGCGATCCGCACCCGCCCCGCGTCCTCGAGACACGCGCTGAGCCCGACGCGGCCGCCGTCGGTCGAGAACTTGATGGCGTTGGAGAGGAGGTTGAGCAGCACCTGGCGGAGGCGCCCCCGGTCGGCCGTGACCACGAGGTGGTCGTGCAACGGCTCGATCACGAGCGTGTGCCGCCGGGCTTCGACCTGTGCGCGGACGCTGTCGGCGGCCTCCTGCAGCAGCGCGCCCAGCTCCAGCGGCTCGAGGCGCAGCTCCATCCGGCCCGCGGCGATCTTCGACAGGTCGAGCAGCTCGTTGATGAGCTCGAGCAGGTGGCGGCCGTTGCGCGCGATCGTCTCGAGGTAGTCCCGCTGGGTCTCGCTGAGCGGGCTCTCGGGCGTCGCCATCGTCAAGAGCAGGTCGCTGAATCCGATCACGCTGTTGAGCGGCGTGCGCAGCTCGTGTGACACGTTCGCGAGAAACTGGTCTTTGAGCTTGCCCGCCTGGTCGAGCTCGGCGTTGAGGCGCGTCAACTCTCGGTGCTGCTCCTCCAGCTCGGCGTTCTGCGACTCGAGGCGCTGCGCGGCGTGGCGCACTTCCACCGCCAGGCGGCGGGTGTGCTGGTGGGCGGAGTCGCGCTCGCACGCGATGGCCAGGTTCGGCGCCGCGTGCTCGAGCGCGACGCGCGCGTCGGCCGAGAGCTCCCCCGTCACGGTCGCCACCAGCAGTCCCACGAGCCGATCCCGGGAGCGCAGGGGCGCGAGCGCGAGGCCCCCGGTGGAATCGTCGTCCGCGGTGGTGAGCTGCAGCTGCGCCCGCACGGGCCCGGCCGCGGCGCTCGCGTAGTAGATGACCGTGACCGCGTCACCTACCAGTTGGCGCACGACGTCGCGGGACAACGGTCGGGCGGTGGCGCGGCGTACCGCCGTGGGCCCCCATTCGTTGGTGTCGTACTGCGGCTGATAGAGCGCCAACGCGGGCGCGCCCGTCGCGGCCGCGATGACGTCGAGCGCCGGACCAAAGCTCCCACCGGCGGTCGCCTCGCGCGATGGCGCGTTCAGAGCCGCGAGCAGGCGCCCGGCCTGATCCTGCATTCGCTCCCGCCAGGCAAGGGCCGCCGCCATTTGATTCACGCCGCGTGCGATCGTGCCGAACTCCTCGGGCTGGTCCTCGTCGAGTCGCTCGTCGTAGCGGCCCGCGGCCACGCGCTGAAGCGCCCCGACGACGTGGGCGAACGGGGTGGCGAGTCGCCGCCGGTTGTACCAGAGCCCGACGCCGAGCGCCACGAGCACGATCACGAAGATCACCGTCGTCTGTACCGCCGCCTGTATCGCGTCGTCGCCGACTTCGGCGGCGAGCTCCCGCATGGCGGCGATCTGGGGCTGGAGGGCGGGGGAGGGCGAGGCACGGGCCAGCTGCTCGAGGCGCTGGCTGAGCTCGATCATGTCGGCCTGCGTGCGTCGTGCGCTCCGCCAGATGGCGATACGGTCGGCCAGACCGGCGACGGCGATGGCCAGAAACGCCGCGGCGAAGAGCCGGCTGATGCTCGGCACGGGCGAAGGGCGAACCGGCGCGGGATGGGTCATGCGACCGCTACAAATAGGGAACGAGCCGCGGCAGGACAAGAGCGGCGGCCGCATGAGACGCTGGCGGGGGGCTGGGGCGTGCTGTAAGCTAGGCCTCCACGTCCCGTGCCCGACCTGCTCGACTCCCTGCGTGAGGCCGTCGCCGACCGCTACGCGGTCGAGCGGGAGTTGGGTCGCGGGGGCATGGCGACGGTGTTCCTCGCGGAGGACCTGAAGCACCATCGGCCGGTCGCGATCAAGGTCCTGCACGCGGACCTCACGGCGGCGCTCGGCGCCGAGCGGTTCCTGCGCGAGATCGAGATCGCCGCCCGGCTGCAGCACCCCCACATCCTGCCCCTGTACGACTCGGGGGCCGCGACGGGCTTCCTCTATTACGTCATGCCGTACGTGGAAGGGGAATCCCTCCGCGACCGCCTGACGCGCGAGAAACAGCTGCCCCAGGACGACGCGCTCCGGATCGCGACCGAAGTGGCGGGCGCGCTGGCGTACGCCCACAGCCGCGGGGTCGTGCACCGCGACATCAAACCCGAGAACATCATGCTGTCGGGCGGCACGGCGGTGGTGGCGGATTTCGGGATCGCGCGCGCTGTGAGCGCGGCCGGCGCCGGGCGCCACCTGACCGAAACCGGCACGATCATCGGGACGCCGGCTTACATGAGCCCCGAGCAGGCGACCGGCTCGGAGGAGATCGACGGCCGGAGCGATCAGTACAGTCTCGCGTGCGTCGTGTACGAGATGTTGGTGGGCGAGCCGCCGTTCACCGGGCCGACCGCGCAGGCGGTGCTCGCGCGTCAATCGCTGGACATGGTGTCGCCGCCGTCGATCGTGCGGAGCACGATTCCCGACGCCGTGGAGGCCGCGATCCTGCGCGCCCTTGCCAAGCTGCCCGCCGACCGCTACCCGACAACGGCGTTGTTCGCCGAGGCGCTCAATACGCGGTCGGCGGCGACCGGCGCGGTGCGGCGGGCGACCCTGGCGGGGGCCCGAGCGCCTCGCCCGTTCTGGCGGCGTGCGGTGCCCGCGGCGGGAGCAGTGGCGCTCGTCGCTACCGCGGTGGCGCTCTTCGCCCGCCGCCACGCCACTCCCGGTCTGGGCAGCGCGGGCGGCCTCGATCCCCGTCACGTCGCGGTGCTCTACTTTGAAGACTTATCGCCTGAGAAAAACCTCGCGTACCTCGCTGACGGTCTCACCGAAGCCTTGATCGGCGAGCTGTCGCGCGTGGCGGGGCTCGACGTCGTCTCGAAGAACGGCGTCGCGCCCTACCGCAACCCGGAGATTCCGCGCGACTCGATCGGGCGCGCGCTCGGTGCGGGTACGCTGGTGCAAGGCGGCGTCGAACACGTAGGCGACCGCTACCGCGTTTCGGTGCGGCTCATCGAGGGCGGGAGCGGCGCGGACTTCCGCCGGGCGAGCTTCGAGCAGACCAGAGGCGATTTCCTGAAGATCCGCGACACGCTCGCCGTCAAGGTGGCGGACTTCCTCCGCGAGCGGCTCGGCGAGGAAGTGAGGTTGCGGGAAGAGCGGGCCGGCACGAGCAATCCCGCCGCGTGGGCTCTGGTGCAGCAGGCCGAGAAGGCGCAGAAGGACGCGGGCGCGGTCGTCGGGACCGATCTGGCTGCGGCGGCCCGGCTGTACGGCCGTGCCGACTCGCTGCTGGCGGCCGCGGAGCAGATCGATGGCGCCTGGATCGAGCCGGTGGTGCTGCGCGCTCGGGTGGCCTACCAGCAGTCGCGCGCGGAGCGCGACCCGCGCGCCATCGACCGGGCGTTCCAGGTCGGCCTGCGGCACGCCGAGCGGGCGGTGCAGATGAACCCGCAGAGTCCGGACGCGCTCGAGATCCGAGGAACGCTCCGCTTCTGGCGCTACGCACGTGGGCTCGAGCCCGACGTCGCCGCGGCTGAGCGGCTGCTTGCGGCAGCGAGGAAGGACTTGGAGGATGCGACCAGACTCAACCCGAGGCAGGTCGGCGCATGGACGGTATTGTCCCGCCTCTATTGGGACGCGCGCGACCTCCTAGAGTCGAACCGTGCTGCCCGGACCGCCTACGAGGCCGACGCCTTTCTAGCGGGTGCCGACGCCATCCTGAACCGCCTGTTCCTGACCTCCTACGACTTAGAGCTGTTCCAACCGGCCCTCGACTGGTGTCAGAAGGGCTACCGCCGGTTTCCTGCGGATTCCCGGTTCGTCGAGTGCCAGCTCATGCTGCTGTCCACGAACGCGCGTGACCCCGACGTCGGCGAGGCGTGGCGGCTGGTGGACGAATACACACGGCTGATCCCAGCGCGCGACCGCCCGCTGCAGCGGCTGTACGCGCAGGTGTGGGCGGCCGCAGTGCTGGGACGTGCGGGACTCAAGGACAGCGCCCACCGCGTGCTGGAGCGTTCGCGGGGGGATGCGACGGTCGACCCGGAGCGCGACGTGCTCGGCTACCAGGCGGCGGTTTACACCATGATCGGCGACAAGGACGACGCGCTCCGCGTGCTGGGTGAGTACCTGGTCGCGAATCCACGGCACCGCGAGGGGTTCCGGAAGAACGTGCACTGGTGGTGGCGCGCCTTGCAGGACGACACGAGGTTCAAGGCGCTCATCGGTGCACGATGATTGTGGCAGTTACGTGACAAGTTCCGGCGGAGCTCCCCAGAAAGGCTCTGAACCCCGCACGTAGGGCGGGATGCCCGGGGTGCGCGTTTTGCACCGCTCATCACGGCTGTTCACGCGCGGCGCCGTCCCTCCCTGGAGCCTCGATAATGAAGCGCCTTCCCTTGGTGGTCGCAGTCGCGTCCGTCCTGTCCGTCGCCTGCCGGGACCGGGAGCTACCGCTCGCTCCGGCGAGCGGGCGGCCGGCGTTCCTGATTTCGGACGGCGCGCACACGGGCGGGAACGCCGATTTCTTTTTCCTGCCACCGCTGGTTCCCGATCCGAGCGGCAGCCCCAACTTCGACGGCGGCAAGTTCAACGCCCAGCTGGCGCCCATCGTCGAGGTGTGCGAGCTGGGCGCCGATCCGCGGCTGGTGCCCACCACCGACTGCGTCGCCGGCGATCCCGTGTTCGGACCGGCGACGTTGCCGCTGGACGGCGAGCAGTACCATCGCAATTGGGACACAAAGGCGTCGCGTCTCCGGGATGACAAGTTCTACCGAATGATCGTACGCGGCGCTCCGCGGGGTACCCCCCTCGGCTTCCTCGATCTCGATCCGGTGAGCGGGGGGATGAAAAATGTGCGGACCGGTGACGTGGTGGCCTTCCAGGACGGCCGCACGCTTCCGATCAACGTACGCATCGAGGACGGGGCATTCGGGTCGACCAGTCGAAGCGATCACGTCGAGCGGGTCGTACCCAACGTGGCCACCGTTGTGACGACGAACACCGGGTTCGCCGGCGCGTCGTTCCCGGACAATTGGCTCCCGGCAAACGCAGTCAGCGCGGGGATCACCCAGGTGGTCGTGATCGTCGAGCGGCTGGCGGTGAACGACGGGACGACCGAGAGCAGTTGTCTCCAGAGCGGGTTGCTGGAGCATGAGGGGTGCTATCGGTTCCGCACTGATCCGGACCTGCACGCCTTCGGCGACTTCAGCCAACCGGTCACCGCCGGGGTGTGCTTCGACCTCCCCGCCCTCGTGGGCCAGGCGGCGGGACCGCCGTTCCAGCTGTATCGCCGCGCAGAGGTGGAAGGCGCGCCCACGGGACCGGCGGTCCCGCTCGATGAAACGGTCGCGCCCTTCCTCAACTGTACTACCTTCGGGCCCACGCCGGTGATCGGGGCGATCCGGGCGGGCGGCCTGCGCGGGTTGGCCAGCGCTGGCTGGCGCGCCCTGGTGGCGGGCCTCGGGCGCTTCATCAGCCCGGGCGCGTTGCACGCTGTGGACCTGGGCGCCGGCGGCAGGACCAACGCCTTCAGTCGCATCGGCTGGGCGCGCACGGCAACGTTGACCAAGGTGGCGAGCACCGACAACCAGATGGGCCTGATCAACACGAAGCTGCCCATCGATCCGCAGGTGTGCCTGACGTTCAGCCATCATTCCGACCCGCGACCGCTGGTCGATGAGCCCGTGCGATTCACCGTCGCAGCCGGCGGCGGGACCGTGGGGGGCGGCCCGAGCACCGTCGTGCGCACGGGATCGACCGGGTGCGCGTCCGCGCCATGGGTGCTTGGGTCAACGACCGTGGCGGCGGGAAATAGGCTCACGGCGACGGCCGCCGCGTCCCCCGGTACAGTGGAGTTCATGGCTGCGGGAGTCTCTCTGACGGGAGTCTCCGCACAGGTGGAGGCCGGTGGCTTCCATTCGTGCGCTCTCACGGCGGCGGGCCAAGCGTTCTGCTGGGGCAACAACAGAGGCCAGCTGGGCGACGGCACGGCCCCCGATCGGTACGTCCCCACCGCGGTGGCCGGAGGCCTGACGTTCGCCGCGCTGAGCGCGGGTGACGGTGCCACCTGCGGCCTGACCCCGACCGGCGCGGCGTACTGCTGGGGCTTCAACAGCGGCGGTCAGCTGGGCGACGGCACGACGACCGATCGGTTCTCCCCCACACCGGTCGCCGGGGGCGTGACGTTCGCCGCGCTGAGCGCAGGTAACAACGGAGCCGGCGGGCACATCTGCGGCGTGACCACGAGCGGCGCGGCCTACTGCTGGGGCCACAACGGCAACGGCCAGCTGGGCGATGGCACGACCACGGACCGGCTCGTGCCCACACCGGTCGCCGGGGGCGTGACGTTCGCCGCGCTGAGCGCGGGTGGCCAGCACACCTGCGGCGTGACGCCGAGCGGCGCGGCGTACTGCTGGGGCTTCAACGGCGCCGGCGGCCTGGGCGACGGCACAACCACGCAGCGGCTCGTCCCCACGCTGGTCGCCGGTAGCCTGACGTTCGCCGCGCTGAGCGCGGGTGAAGCTCACACCTGCGGCGTGACTCAGACCAGCGCTGCGTACTGCTGGGGGTTCAACGCTAGCGGCGAGCTGGGGGACGGCACAACTACCAGTCGGCTGGTTCCTACACCAGTCGGCGCGGGCCTCTCGTTCGTCGCGCTGAGCGCAGGTTTCGGTTACACCTGCGGCGTCACGACGACAGGCACGCCGCTCTGCTGGGGCTTCAACGGCCGGGGTGAGCTGGGCGACGGCACGACTACCGAGCGGCACATCCCGACGTTGGTCGCGGGGGGCCTGTCATTTGCCGCGGCGAGCGCGGGTACCGGTCACACCTGCGGCGTGACGACAAGCGGGGTGGTGTACTGCTGGGGCCTGAACGGCAACGGCCAGGTGGGCGACGGCACGACCACGAATCGGCTCGTCCCCACGGCGGTCGCGTTCGCGACCGGGCCAATCCCCGACATCTCGGGGACCTACGCAGGCACGGTCAGCGGGGCGAACACCGACGGCTCCGGGGTGTTCAGCGGACCGGCTGCGTTCCAGTTCGTGCAAACGGGCGCGGCTATTACCGGAACATGGAGTTCGTCGGCTGGCAACGACCCCGCCACCGGCACCGTCAACGGCACGATCAACGGTTCTGTCGTCACGCTCACGTTCACCGAAACCGCTCCCTGTCCGGACAGCTTCACCGGCTCGGGCACGATTACCAACGGGGGCGCGAGCATCTCGGGCTCCTTTTCGAGGGGCCCCGGTCCCGCTTGTGGTCCTAAGCCGTTCTCCGGGACTCTCCAGGTCAGTCGCATCGTCCCCGGGGGTAGCGGCGTCTCGGGCCTCTATACTGGCACCGTCACCTTCACGGGTAGCTTTGGTTCCGGCGGCGAGCCTCTCACGTTCCAGCTGACGGAAACCGGTACAGGCTTTACGGGGACCTTCAGCTCGCCAGATCCGCTCTCCGGCCAAGTAACCGTCGGCGCCATCAACGCAATCGGTGGCGCCTCCGGCTTCACGTTTGCGCTTGTCGTGACAGCTCCGTGTCCGGGGAACTTCACAGGCTTAGGCACTATTGCAAACGCGGGCGCAAGCTTATTCGCCTCACTATCAGGCGGCCCGGACTGCGGCGGCGGACCGCTCTCAGGAATGTTCCTCGTCAGTCGCAGCGCGCTCTCGAGTGAGTTCACGGTCGCTGCGGACGCCGACGGGCAAAGCGTCGCGTTCGATGGGACGAACTACCTGGTCGGCATACAAGATCAGCTGGCGCGTAATCAGCCGCGTCCGGGTGTGTTCGCGCAATTCGTATCATCATCGGGCGCCCTCCAGGGTCCGCGCGTCGGCCCGCTCGGGCCTAGTGGAAACATCCAGGGCGACCCGCCATGCGTGAGTTTCGGCGCGAGCAACTATCTGGTAGCGTGGGCCGGCAACTTCTCGGAGACGGGAGGTGACATCCTCGGGCAGTTGGTCACGACGGGCGAGGCGCTCGCGGGGGTCGGGCTCGCGATCACGTCCACTCACGACGCGAGCAGCAGCGGCGGCGTTGTGTACGGCGGCGGACGGTATTTCGTCGCATATGAGCGGACCTCTGGTTCGCTCCACAAGATTTACGGGCGCCTCGTGTCCCCCGATGGCACCGTCGGCTCGGAACTGGCTGTTAGTAGCGGGTTCGGCCAGGTCCACTTCGACTTATGCCACCAGGTTGCGTTCGACGGGGCCAACTTCCTGGTCGTGTGGATCGAGGAGAGCAGCGACCCGAGCTTGAACAACATGTCCGTCAAGGGGCGCTTCGTAAATCCCTCCGGAGCCCTGGGCGCCGAGTTCACCGTCAATGGAGGGGGCCCGACGCGGAGTGCAGCAGAAATCGCCTACAACGGCAGCACGTACTTTGTGATCTGGAATACGATGATTGATCCGACGGACGAGGATGTTCTCGGCCAGCAGGTGACCACTGCGGGCTCGCTGTCCGGTAGCGTGATCACGATCGCTACGGGATCGGGATTCCAGTTTGGCCATGTTAGCGCCGGCGGGGGCAACTTCCTTGTCGTCTGGGACGACCTTAGGTCGAATCCGCCGTCCTTTGCGATCAAGGGCAAGGTCTTCAATGGCTCTGGAACGCTGATTGGCGCGGAGCGCACGCTTTTCACGCAGGGGTCCGATGGCCGGGCTCCGGGAGTGCGCGGCGAAGTGTTTAATGGCCGCGAGTACTTCCTTGTGCTGAGCCGCGCGACCCCGCCACTCAATCCGTTTGACTTTAACGCGTATACGAATCAGAGTCTCGCCGGCGCATTCATGACGCCTTGACCCGATCGAGGAGCGCGGACAGCGGTCTAGCGAGGGTCCGCCCCGGGAGCCATATTCCCCCATCCGCGAAGTCTCGCCCGCGGCCGAGCATCGGGTCTCTCGTGCGGAGGTGCCCTCGGTTGCGGTGATTCGAGGTTCCCTACCATGAAGCCCGTCGCCCTCGCGTGCCTCGCTGTTCTGCTGCTCACCGCGTGTAGTGACCAACAGCCCCTGCAGCCGCCGGCGGGTTCGCGTCCGTCGGCGCTCATCATGGATGGGGCGCACCACGGCGGCAACCCGGACTTCTTCTTCCTGCCGCCGTTGGCGGCGGATCCGACCGGCGGGCCGAACTTCGACGCCGGAAAGTTTAATCCCAACCTCGCACCGACCGCCGAGGTGTGTCGGCTTAGCGGCGATCCCGCGTCAGGGGCCGTCGACTGTGCCACCGACATCCAAGGCCAACCGGTCCTCGTGTTCGGGCCCAAGCCGATGACGCTGGCCGTCGAGCAGTATCAGGTCACGTGGGACACGAAGTCTCCGACGCTGCTCGATGCGAGCAAGTTCTATCGGATCATCGTGCGCGGGGCCCCCCGCGGGACGATGCTCGGCCTGCTCGACGTGGATCCGGTCACCGGCGGCCTCAAGGACGTGAGAACCGGCGAGGTCGTGCAGTTTCAGGACGGGCGGTCGCTCCCGATCAAGGTCCGGATCGAGCAGGGGGCGTTCGGGGTGACGAACCCGGACCACGTGGAGCAGGTGGTGACGAACCACATCACCACCCCGACGGGGACGGCGGATGTGACAACGAACACCGGGTTCGCCGGGGCGCGGCTGGTGGACAACTGGCTGCCGGCGGCCGCGGTCGCCGCCGGGATCGACCGCGTCGTGGTCATCATTGAGCGAGTGCCGGTCAACAACGCGGTCCCGGCGACGAGCTGCCTGAAGAGCGGGTTCAAGGAGCTGGAGGGGTGTTACCGCTTCCGGACGGATCCCGATTTGCACCTGTACGGCTTGTTCAACGCCACGGTGATCGCCGGCGTCTGTTTCGAGCAGCCGATTCACAGCGACGCGCCGTACGAAATGTTTCGCCGTGAGGAGACGGGGGAGCAAGAGCTCGTGCACCTTGACGACAGCGATGCGCCGTTCCTGAACTGTGCGACCTTCAGCCCGACGCCCGCGACGGTGGGCGTGTCGCCGGGCGCCAGGGCGGGAGGCCTGCTGGGGCTGGCGAGGGCGGGGCTGCATGCGCTGATGGACCGCATGGGCCGGGCCTTGACGCCGCGCCCCCTGCACGCCGTGGACCTCGGCGCCGGGGGCCGCACCAACGCCTTCAGCTTCTTCGGCTGGGCGCGGCGCGCGACCATGACGAAGGCTGCGCCGAGCGATAACCAAGTCACGCTGGTGGGCACGAAGGTGCTCACGGATCCGACGGTGTGCTTGACCACCTTGCATCCCGCGACGCGGCCGCTGGTGGGCGAGCCGGTGACATTTACAGTGAGCGGCGGTGGCGGGACGGTGGGCGGCGGCGCGAGTGTGCCCCGGGTCACGGGATCGGACGGGTGTGCGTCCGCGCCCTGGGTGCTCGGATCGACGACCACGCCGGCCGGCAATCGGCTCACGGCGGCGGCCGCGGCGTCCCCCGGGACGGTGGAGTTCGTGGCCACCGGAGCCTCCGTGGTGGTGGCTGCCGGCGGCGCCCACACATGCGACCTGAACGCGTCGGGCCAAGCGTCCTGCTGGGGTGACAACAGCTTCGGCGAGCTGGGCGACGGCACGACCAGCACTCGGCTCGTTCCGACACCGGTCGCCGGGGGCCTGACGTTCGCCGCGCTGAGCGCGGGTGGCAGTCACACCTGCGGCGTGACCGCGAGCGGCGCGGCGTACTGCTGGGGCTTAAACAACAACGGCCAGCTGGGCGACGGCACGACCACCCAGCGCCTCGTCCCCACGCCGGTCGCCGGAGGCCTCACGTTCGCCGCGCTGAGCGCGGGTGTCGGTCACACCTGCGGTTTGACCCCGGCCGGCGGGGCGTACTGCTGGGGCTTCAACAACGCGGGCGAGCTGGGCGACGGCACGACGACTTTTCGACTCGTACCGACGCCGGTCGCCGGGGGCCTGACGTTCGCCGCGCTTAGCGCGGGTGGCGGTCAGACCTGCGGCGTAACCCCGACCGGCGCGGCGTACTGCTGGGGCTTTAGCGGCAACGGGCAGGTAGGCGACGGCACGACGACCACTCGGCTCGTCCCCACGCCGGTCGTCGGAGGCCTGACGTTCGCCGTCCTGAGCGCGGGTACGGCGCAGACTTGCGGCGTGACGCCGACGGCCACCGCGTACTGCTGGGGCTTCAACGGCCGTGGTCGGCTGGGCGACGGCACGACCACCGATCGGCTCGTCCCCACCGCGGTCACGGGGGGCCGGACGTTCGCCGCGGTGAGCGTGGGTTGGTTTCACGCTTGCGGCGTGACCACGAGCGGTGCGGCGTATTGCTGGGGTGGTGGCCCGCTGGGCGACGGCACGACCACCGATCGGCTCGTCCCCACCGCGGTCACGGGGGGCCTCACCTTCACCGCCCTGAGTGCGGGTGGCAATCACACGTGCGGCGTGACCACGAGCGGCGCGGCGTACTGCTGGGGCGACAATTCGTTCAGCGAGCTGGGCGACGGCACGACCACGACTCGGCTCGTCCCCACGGCGGTCGCGTTCGGAACGGCGCCAGCCATTCCCATCGCGGGCGGTACGTACAACGACAGGAACGCGGGGGTCATCGGTACGGGGTTCCTGTTTGATCCCACGGACCCGGCCGGCCCCATCGAGAGCATGGCCATCGCTGGCCCCGCCGGCTGGAACGGGGGCGCGGGACTGACAATTTTCCGGTACCAGCCCCCAGGCATGGCGCCCACGCGCGCGGTGTGGTGGGTGTTCAACCCAGCCATCGCCACATCGGGCACCTACACGGCGACGGCAACCGTCGGCGGCGTCGTGCGGCGTGCCACCTTCTCGATCGATGCGACCAGCACAATGGAGGCGCCTCAGATTACCAGTCTGGACCCCGGGACGAGTCAGGTCGCCATGACATGGACCGCTTCGCCATCCCCGCAGTCGTTCTTGGTAGCTGTCATTGCCGTTCCGTTCCCTGGCTTCTATGCGGCCGCGCGAGTCGTCTCTGGCGACACGCGTGCGCTCACGTTCAGTGGGCTGTCGCTCGTCGCCGGCGGTTCGTATCAAGCTGTCGTGTGGGCCTACGATAAGGATGTGATCACACCCGGCGCGATCGGTAGCCAGTTCAACATCGGCGCGCACGCAGTACCCTTCACGGCGCCGAGCGCTATCCTGCAGTAGGGCCCGCGCGGGTCCAGCTTCGCCGGTGGCAGCGTTATGGGGCGGCTCTCCGGAGCCGCCCTTCGCGTTTACGCCGCCATCAGTTGCGGCTAGTTTCCTCTGCGTGCGCCCCACCAAGCTCGGGATCATCGGCCTCGGCGCGATCGGCGGCTCGCTCGCCCTCCAGGCGAAACGTGCCGGGATCACGACCGTGCTCGGGTGGTCCCCCGAGCCCGGTGAGCGGGTCGCGGCGGCGCGGCAGGGCGCGATCGACGACGCGCCGTCCCGCGCGGCGGACGTGGCGCGCGCGGTCGAGCTGCTCGTGCTGGCCGCGCCCCCCGCCGCCAACCTCGACCTGCTCGGCAGCCTCAAGCCCCACGTCGGCGCCGGTGCACTGATCACCGACGTGGGGTCGGTGAAGCGAGCGATCGTCGCCCGGGCGGACGCGCTGGGGCTCGGGCCCCGCTTCGCCGGCGGCCACCCGCTCGCCGGCACCCACGAGCACGGCTTCGTCGCTGCCCGTGGCGACCTGTTCAAGGGCGCGGTCGTGTACATCACGTCGACGCGCGACGGGAACGGCGCGGCGCGCGAGGTCGCGCACTTCTGGGAAAGCGTGCTCGAGGCGCATCCGGTGCTGATCGACGCCGCGCAACACGACCGCCAGCTCGCCCTCACGAGCCACCTGCCGCAAGCGGTGGCGTCCCTCCTGGCCCACTACCTCGCCCGCGCCGCTCCGCCCGGTGCCACGTTCGGCCCAGGGGCACGCGACGCCACGCGCCTCGCCGCGTCGGAGCCAGCGCTCTGGACCGAGATCTTCCTCATGAATCGCGACGAGCTGCTCCCCGCGCTCCGCTCTCTCGAACAGCCGCTCGGCGAGCTCGAGCACGCGCTCGAGACGGGGAACGCCCAGGCCGTGACGGCGTGGCTCAGCTGCGCGGCGCAGTGGCGCCGGCAGGCCGACGCGTGAACGTGCAAGGCGTCGTCCGGCCGCCGGGCGACAAAAGCATCTCGCACCGAGCCGTGATGCTCGCCGCGCTCGCGCGCGGGACCAGCGAGATCACGGGGCTGCTGACCGGCGAGGACGTCAAGTCCAGCGCGCGGGTGCTGCGTGGTCTCGGCGCTGATATCTCCACCGTTCGTGAGGGCGCCACCGTCAAGGTCCACGTTTCCCGTTTCACGTGTCCCGTCTCCCGGCTTCATTGCGGCAACTCAGGCACCACCGCGCGCCTGATGCTGGGTATCCTTGCGGGCCAGCGGTTCGCCGCGACGCTGACTGGAGACGCGTCGCTGCGGCGCCGGCCCATGCGGCGGGTCACCGAGCCGCTCCGCGTCATGGGCGCCGAAATCCAGGAGAAGGGCGGCGACGCGCTGCCGCTCACGATCCACGGCGGCCGCCTGCGCTCGCTCACCTATACGACGCCCGTCGCGAGCGCGCAGATCAAGAGCGCCCTGCTGCTCGCGGGACTCACCGGGAACGTGGGCGTCACGATTCGCGAGCCGTATCGCTCGCGCGATCACACGGAGCGGCTGTTCGTGCATCTCGGATTGGGATTGCACGAGCGCGACGGCGCGATCGTGTACGAGCCGTCCCCTCCTGGGCGTCATGGCGTCGTGCCGTCGTTCCATCTGTCGGTTCCTGGTGATGCCTCCTCGGCGTCCTTCCTCGTCGCGGCCGCCGTGCTCGCCGAGGGCGGCGAGCTGGTGATCGAAAACGTCGGGGTGAACCCGACCCGCACCGGCTTCCTCGTGGTGCTCGAGCGCATGGGCGCGCACGTCGAGCGCGTGAATCTCCGGGACGAGGGCGGTGAGCCGGTCGCCGACCTCGTGGCCCGCCCGGCCGCGCTCCGGGGGACCGAAGTCAGCGCGGCGGAGGTGCCGACCCTCGTCGACGAGATGCCGGTGCTCGCGGTACTCGCGAGCCGGGCCGCCGCGGGGAGCGAGACGGTGTTCCGCGAGGTGGGCGAGCTTCGGGTGAAAGAGAGCAACCGGCTCGAGCTCATCGCGGCCAACCTGCGCGCGGTAGGGGTGGACGCGGAGGCGCGCGGGAATGACCTGTTCGTGTGCGGCACGACGCGACGCCCCAGCGGACGGGTCGACACGGCGCGCGATCATCGGCTGGCCATGGCATTTGCGGTGCTCGGCACCCTTCCCGGGGCGGACGTGCGGCTCTCTGAACGGACCTCGGTGGCCATCAGCTACCCGCGGTTCTTCCACGACCTGAAGAGAATTGGGAAAACGGGAAAGGGGAAACGGGAAACGTGAGCCTCCGGGTCATCGCCATCGATGGCCCCGCGGCGTCGGGGAAGAGCTCCACGGCAGCCCTGGTCGCCCGGCGTCTCGGGTGGGCGCACCTCGACTCGGGCTCGCTGTATCGGGCGATCACGCTCGCAGTGCTGGATAACCTCGGGGAAACAGCCGGGGAAAGGGGAAAGGGGAAAGGGAAAACGTGGGGTGCGCAGCAAATCGTGGCGCTCGCCGAGGATCTGCCGGTACGGCTGGTGCTCGTGGACGACGCGTTCCGCCCCGAGGTGGCCGGCGTGGATGTGGCGCAGGCGATCCGCTCCGAGCGGGTGACCGAACGGGTCTCCGAGATCGCGGCCATTCCCGAAGTCCGCCACTGGGTGAACGTCCAGCAGCGGGAGGCCGTGCAGGATCACCCGCGGGGAGTAGTAGTGGACGGTCGGGACATCGGGACGGTGGTGTTCCCGGACGCTCCGCTGAAGGTGTTTCTCACCGCGAGTCCGGAGGAGCGGGCGCGGCGCCGCTTAGCCGAGCGGGGCGGGAGTGGGGGAGGTGGGCGGGTCGGACCTGCGCCGGGAGGCCGAGGTGTTGGCGGCCCGGGACCGCGCCGATTCCACCCGAGCGGTGGCGCCGCTCAGAGCGGCGGCCGACGCGGTCGTGCTCGACACGACGCGGCTCTCGCTCGAGCAGCAGGTCCAGGCGGTGGTGGCGCTGGCGCGGGAGCGGCTGCCCGGCTAGGTTTGCCGTCTTGTGTTCCGGAGCCCGGGGATCGCCCCGGGCGCCATGGTCCAAACCCGCAACCGAACCGGTGCACTGAATGCTGGTGGATACGGAAAACCTGCCCGAGTCGAAGTCCGAAGCTCCTGCTCCCGCTCACCCTCATCTCCGCGTCCGCTCCGATCTGCACGAGGAGTATTCGTCGGACGAAATCGCGAAGATGACGGAGCTGTACGAAGGGACGCTCTCGAACATCGAAGAAGGCGAGATCGTCAAGTCGAAGGTCCTGCGCGTGACCGACACCGCCGTCATTCTCGACGTCGGATTCAAGTCCGAAGGCGCCGTGCCGATCGACGAGTTCAAGGACGCGCGCTCGCTCAAGGAAGGAGATGAGATCGAGGTCTTCCTCGAGCACCTCGAGGATCAGGAAGGCGCGGTCGTCCTTTCGAAGAAGAAGGCCGATTTCATGCGGGTCTGGGAACGGATCCGCGAAGCCCATGAGAAGGACGAGGCAGTCTCGGGCACGCTCGTCAAGAAGATCAAAGGCGGCGTGGTCGTGGACCTGATGGGGGTGGACGCCTTCCTCCCCGGCAGTCAGATCGCCCTGCGGCGCGTGCCCAACATCGACGAGCTCCTGGGCCAGAGCTTCGAGTTCAAGATCATCAAGCTGAACAAGCGACGCCGCAACATCGTGGTGAGCCGCCGCGTCCTGCTCGAAGCCGAGCGCAAGACCAAGCGCGACGTCCTGATGAAGGAGCTGCAGGTCGGGCAGACCCGGAAGGGCATCGTGAAAAACATCACCGACTTCGGCGCCTTCATCGACCTCGGAGGCGTGGACGGGCTGCTCCACATCACCGACATGAGCTACGGCCGGGTGTCGCACCCGTCCGAGATGGTGCATATCGGCCAGGAGGTCGAGGTCAAAGTCCTCGACATCGACTGGGAGCGCGAGCGCATCAGCCTCGGCCTGAAGCAGCTGCAGCCCTATCCGTGGAAGAACGTGGCGGCCAAGTATCCGGTCGGGACTCGCGTGCAGGGAAAGGTCGTCTCGATCACCAACTACGGCGCGTTCGTCGAGCTCGAGCCGGGGATCGAGGGCCTGGTCCATATCTCCGAGATGAGCTGGACGCGCAACGTGCGCCACCCCTCGAAGATCGTGTCGATCGGCGAAACGATTGAAGCCGTCGTATTGAAAGTCGACGAAACGGAAGAGAAGGTCTCACTCGGCATGAAGCAAACCGAGGAAGACCCCTGGATGGCGCTGCCCCAGAAGTACCCCGTGGGCATGCGGATCAAGGGCAAGGTGCGGAACCTCACCTCGTTCGGCGCGTTCGTGGAGATCGAGCCCGGCATCGACGGGCTGATCCACATCTCCGACATGTCGTGGACCAAGCGCGTGCAGCATCCCTCCGAGGTCGTGAAGAAGGGCGACGAGGTGGAAGTCCTGATCCTGAACGTGGACGCCGAGAACAAGCGGATCTCGCTCGGCCTGAAGCAGGCGCTGGAAGACCCGTGGCTGCGGATCGGCGAGACGTACCCCGTGGGCACCGAGCTGCGGGGCCGGGTGCTGCGGCTCATGGACAAGGGGGTCGTGGTGGATCTGGGGCACGACATCGAGGGCTTCGTGCCGATGTCGCAGCTCGGCATCCCCGACATCCAGAATCCGGCCGACGCCGTGAAAGAGGGACAGGCGGTAGAGCTCAAGGTGCTGGAGGTGGACCCCATCCATCATCGGATCGTGCTCGCGGCCACCGGATGGCCCAAGGAAGAGGGGGCGCCGGAGCCCACGAAGCAGGAAAATCAAGACTAGACGCGGTAAGGCTAGACGCACAGACGCGGCAGACGCACAGGGGAAAACAGCAAGAGGGAGCAGGAATTCCTGTTCCCTCGCACGTGTTCTCCCCTGTGCGTCTGTGCGTCTAGTCGTAGCTGTCCTGTCCACTCCCGCCTAGATTTTGCCCTATGACTATGCGTGAGAAATTGGAGCTCCTGCAGCGCAAGCGCGCCGAAGCCGCGCTGGGCGGCGGCGCCGAGCGTATCGCTGCCCAGCACGAGAAGGGCAAGATGACCGCGCGGGAACGGCTCGACGCGCTGCTCGACCCCGGGACGTTCGTGGAGCTCGACCGGTTCGTCACGCACCGGTGGACCGACTTCGGGCTGGCGGACGAGAAATACCTGGGCGACGGCGTGGTGACGGGCTACGGACGGATCGACGGGCGCCTGGCGTACGTGTTCTCACAGGACTTCACCGTGTTCGGTGGCTCGCTCTCCGAAGCGCACGCCGAAAAGATCTGCAAGGTGATGGATCTGGCGCTCAAGAACGGCGCGCCCGTCATCGGGCTCAACGACTCGGGCGGCGCGCGCATCCAGGAGGGCGTCGTGTCGCTCGGCGGCTACGCCGACATCTTCTTGCGCAACACGCTCGCCTCGGGCGTCGTCCCCCAGATCAGCGCCATCCTCGGTCCCTGCGCTGGTGGCGCGGTGTACAGCCCGGCGATCACCGACTTCGTGTTCATGGTGCGCGGGATCTCCTACATGTTCGTCACGGGCCCGAGCGTCGTGAAAACCGTGACTCACGAGGAAGTGGACTTCGAAGGTCTCGGGGGCGCCGATGTGCACGGCGCCACCTCGGGCGTGGCGCACTTTGTGCACGACTCGGAGCGCGACGCCCTCGCCGCCATCCGCAAGCTGGCCGCCTTCATTCCGTCGAACAACCTGGACGAGCCGCCGATCCGCCCGACCGCGGACCCCGCGGACCGGCGCGACGAAGAGCTGCTGGACGTGGTCCCCGACGAGCCCACCAAGCCGTACGACATGCACGAGGTGATCCGGCGCGTCGTGGATGATGGGGAGTTCCTCGAGGTGCACCGCGACTTCGCGGGGAACCTGCTGGTGGGGTTCGCGCGCCTCGGCGGACGGCCCGTGGGCGTCGTCGCGAACCAGCCCGCCGTGCTCGCCGGCGTGCTCGACATCAACGCCTCGCTCAAGGGCGCGCGGTTCATCCGGTTCTGCGACGCGTTCAACATCCCGCTCGTCACGTTCGAGGACGTGCCCGGCTTCCTACCCGGGGTGGCGCAGGAGCACGGCGGCATCATCAAGCACGGCGCCAAGCTGTTGTTCGCCTACTGCGAAGCGACCGTCCCCAAGCTCACGGTGATCACCCGGAAGGCGTACGGCGGAGCGTACGACGTGATGAACTCGAAGCATGTCCGGGGGGACTACAACGTCGCGTGGCCGACGGCGGAGATCGCGGTCATGGGCCCCAAAGGCGCGGTGGACATTCTCTACAAGGACGACGCGACCGAGGCGCGCGAGCTGGAGTACCGCGAGAAGTTCGCCCACCCCTATCTCGCCGCCGCGCGCGGCTACCTGGACGACATCATCGATCCGCGCGACACGCGGCCCCGGCTGATCGACGCGCTCACGACCCTCGCCACCAAGCGAGACCGGAATCCTCCGAAGAAGCATGGCAACATCCCTCTGTAGCACGCTGGTGCTGGTGACGCTGCTGCAGGCGCCGCCCCCCACCCCCACCCCCCCCACCCCCGCCGCGTCGCCGGAGGACTCGCTCGCCACACTGCGCGGCCGGGCCACGCGGGACTCGACCGACGCGCAGCTGTGGCTGCTGATGGGACGCGCGTATCTGGGACTGGGCGCGGAGGCGCACGGCGCGACCCACCGCGCGAGCGAGGACAGCGTCTGGACCCGCGCCGTGCTCGACACCGCGGAAGAGGCCTTGGCCCGCGCGGCCGCGCTCGCCGGGCCGCTCGGCTCGAGCACGGTGGGTGACAGCGCCCGCGTGCTGCGAGTCGGCGCGTGGGCGGCGCGCTCGTGGCTCGGGTGGGAGACCGGTGGCGTGGACGCGGGTGTGGAGACGTGGGGGCCGCTGCCGATGGACCTGCGCGTCCCGCCGGTGCTCGAGGAGCTGGGCGAGAACCTGTTGCGCGCCTGTCCTGCCGGAGGCGTGCTGCTGACGGCGGGGGACGCCGATTTCTACGCGGCCTGGTACATGCGGTTCGCCCGCGGGCTGCGGCCCGACCTGCTCGTCGTCCCGCTCGCCGCGTGGCGATCCGATGCGGTCCTGCGAGCGCGACTGGCGGCCGACCTGAAGCTCAAGACCCACGCGGGTGCGGACGCTTGGCTCGGCGAGCTGGTGCGGCGACGCCCCGTGTGCGCGAGCATGGCGTTCGAGCGGCCACCCGAGACCCGCCCGCGCATCCGGTGGGACACCCGGCCGCTCGTGTGGGTAGCCGGACCGGAAGGGAAGGGCTCCCGGGTCCCGCCGCGCGATTTCGTGTTCGGGGCGCTGCGCGTGGCGCTCGACGCAAACGACCCCTGGGCCGAGCCGGCGCTCACGGCCTACGCCCGGGCTGCGCGGACCACGCCGGCGCTGTGCGAAGCGATCGCGACGTTCCGCGTCTCGAGCGAGGTCGGCACGTGCCGGCGATGAGCGACGTCGTCCGTCCTCCGTCCTCCGTCGTCCGTGACGCCCAAACGGATGACGGATGACGGACAACAGATGACCGCCATCAAACGGGTTCTCGTCGCCAACCGCGGGGAGATCGCCCTGCGGATCATCCGCGCCTGCCACGAGGAGGGCCTCGAGGCGGTGGCGGTCTATTCCGAGGTCGATCGTCTGTCGCCGCATGTGCGCGCGGCCGACCTCGCGGTGCCGCTCGGCCCGCCGGCGGCGGCCCAATCCTATCTGGACATCCCGAAGCTCATTGCCGCGGCGCAGGGCGCGGGGTGCCAGGCCGTGCACCCCGGGTACGGGTTCCTGTCGGAGCGCGCCCCGTTCGCGGAGGCGGTGGCGGCGGCGTCCCTCGAGTTCATCGGACCGCCGGCGGCCGCGATCCGCGCCATGGGCGACAAGACCGAAGCGCGGCGCCGCATGCAGCAGGCGGGGGTTCCGATCGTCCCCGGCAGCACGCGACCGCTCGCCGACCACGTCCAGGCCCGTGCCGAGGCCGCGCGGCTGGGATTTCCGGTGCTCGTCAAGGCGGCCGCGGGGGGCGGCGGCAAAGGCATGCGCCTGGTGCGAGAGGAGAGCGAGCTCGCGTCGGCATTCGAGGCGGCGACGAGCGAAGCGCTCAAGGCGTTCGGGGCCGGCGAGGTGTACCTCGAGAAGTACCTCGAGCGCCCGCGGCACATCGAGATCCAGATCCTCGCGGATTCCTTCGGGCGGGTGGTGGCGCTGGGCGAGCGTGAGTGCAGCATCCAGCGGCGGCACCAGAAGCTCGTCGAGGAGGCGCCTTCCGTGGCCGTCACGCCGCCGCTGCGCCGCCGGATGAGCGAGGCGGCCACGACGGCCGCGACCGCGGTGGGTTACCTCGGCGCCGGGACGATCGAATTCCTGCTCGCGCCCAGCGGGGAGTTCTCCTTCCTGGAGATGAACACTCGGCTGCAGGTCGAGCACCCGGTGACCGAGCTCGTATACGGCGTGGATATCGTGCGCGAGCAGCTCCGCGTGGCGATGGGTCAGCCGCTGCGCGTGCACGCGGGCACGCTCCAGCCCCGAGGCCACGCCATCGAGTGTCGCATCACGGCGGAGGATCCGTTCAACGACTTTCTGCCGGCGACGGGCGTCGTGCGGTATCTGCGGGTGCCCGGCGGCCCGGGGGTCCGCTGGGACGGCGGGATCGAGGCGGGGAACGAGGTCACGCTGTATTACGACCCGCTCATCGCGAAGCTGATCGTGTGGGGAGAGACGCGCAGCGTCGCGCTCGAGCGGATGCGACGCGCCCTGCGCGAGCTCGCGATCGTCGGCATCCCGTCGTCCCAGGCGTTTCACCTGCGGGTGATGGACGACCCGGAGTTCCAGCGCGGCGACATCGATGTCACATACCTCGAGCGCGCGGGCGCTCGCCTCCTGGTCGGTGAGCCTCCTCCCGCGCTGACCCGACCGCTCGCCGTGGTGGCCGCGCTCCTCGCCGAGGAGCAGCGTGCGGCCGAACCCCCACCGCCGTCACCGTCCGACCGTCCGGCCGTCCCACAGTCCGCCTGGCTGCTCGCGGCGCGTCGGGAAGCATCGGCCCAATGAGCGACGTCGTGGCGATCACGTCGATCGCGGCGGGTGGGGAGGGTGTGGGCCGGCTCGCGGACGGGCGCGCCGTGTTCGTCGCCCGCACCGCCCCGGGCGAGCGCATCCGGCTGCGCGAGGGGGTAAAGCTGCACAAGACCTTCGCCCGCGGAGAGCTCGCCGAGGTCGTCGCCCCCGGCGCGGCCCGCGTCACGGCACCCTGTCGGCATTACGTGCAGGATCATTGCGGCGGCTGCCAGCTGCAGCACGTCACCTACGAGGCGCAGCTCGCCGCCAAGCGGGCGATTGTGGGGGACGCGCTGCGACGGATTGCCAAGCTCGACGTCGGCGACCCCGAGATCGTCGAGGCGGTCGAGGAGTGGCGCTACGGGGCGAAGATAAGTCTGGCGGTGAAGTCCGTCGCGCGGTCGGACAGCCGGACGGTGGGACTGCACCCCTACGACCGACCCACGTCTGTGTTCCAACTGATCGACTGTCACATCGCCGACTTTCGCCTGATGGCGTTATGGCGGGAGCTCAGGCCGCGGCTCGATCTCTTGCCTGCGAAGCTGACGCGGCTCACCCTCCGCCTCGACCGCGAAGGGCGACGGCACGTCATCGCCGAGTCGACGGGAGAGCCGTGGCGCGACCCGGCGGCGCTGCGCGCGGCGCTCACCGGCGGAGACAGCGTCATCTGCTGGTGGCAGCCGGTGGACGGCGCGGCACGCGTGGTCGCCGGTCCCGCCACGGGATTCCCCGCGACGGCGTTCGAGCGGGTCAACCCGGAGATGGGCACGATCGCGCGCGGCTGGGCGGTCGAGCAGCTGGGTGACGTTCGGGGCGCCGTCGTCTGGGACCTGTACGGCGGCATCGGCGACACCGCAGTCGAGCTGGCGGAGCGCGGCGCACAGGTGGTCAGTGTGGACGCGGACGAGAAGGCGATCGACTGGGCGCGGCAACGCGAGGCGCCGCGCCCGGTGCGGTTCATCGCCGGCAAGGCGGAAGACGTGCTGCCCACGCTGCCCGAGCCAAGTGCCGTGGTGGTAAACCCACCGCGGGCGGGGCTGCACTGGAACGTCACCCTGCGGCTCACGGGTCAGCCGGTGAGTCGGCTGATCTACGTTTCCTGCGATCCGGCGACGCTCGCCCGTGATCTGCACCGGCTCGGTGCCACGTACCGCGTAACGGCGGTGCGCGCGTTCGATCTGTTCCCCCAGACGGCGCATGTGGAGACGGTGGCGGTGTTGGAGGCGGCGTGAAAGAAGAAACGCGGAACGCGGAACTCGGAACGCGGAACACTAGGGAGACGCACGCTCGCCGAGCGACCTTTCACCGCTGTTCCGCGTCCCGCGTTCCCACTTCCGCGTTCGGGGTGGGGGCGCCGCGATGAAATACTCCGTCACCATCGGAGCTAAGACCTTCGAAGTGGAGGTGGAGGGAAGCCGTGTGACCGTGGATGGGGTGGCTCTCGAGGCCGATCTCGCCGCTGTATCGGGGACGCCGCTTTATCACCTGCTGCTCGGGGGAGAGTCGTGGACCGTGGCGGCCGAGCCGCTCGAGGGTGGCGGCCGGTGGGTGCTGGGGCTGGTGGGGGAGCGGGTGGACGTCGCCGTGGAGGACGAGCGAACCCGCGGGATCGAGGCGGGGACCGCGACGGGCCGGCGCGTCTCCGAAGGCGGCACCGTGCGCGCGCCGATGCCGGGGCTGGTGGTGCGGATCGAGGTCGCCGAAGGTCAGGAGGTGGACGCGGGGACGGGACTGGTGGTGGTGGAGGCGATGAAAATGGAGAACGAGCTGCGCGCGCCACGCCCGGGGAAGGTTCAGACGGTGCACGTCGCCGTCGGGCAAGCGGTCGAAAAAGGCGCGTCGCTCGTGACCCTCGCGAGCCCGGAACCCTCGGGTTGACGGGACCTTACGGCCCGGGTATAGTTCGCGGCTGTCGCCGAGCGGGCTTCCCTGGGAGGGTTGGAGTGAAGACGTTCAGTCTCCGAAAAGAGGACGTGACGCGCCGCTGGTTCGTGGTCGACGCGGCCGGGCAGCCGCTCGGTCGGCTGGCGAGCCGGGTGGCGCAGATCCTGCGCGGAAAGCACAAACCGACGTTCACGCCGCACCTGAACGGCGGCGACTGCGTGGTGGTGGTGAACGCCGCGCGCGTCAAGCTCACGGGACGCAAGCTCGAGCAAAAGCGCTACTTCCGGCACACCGGCTACATGGGCCACGAACGGTTCGCGCCCGTCAAGAACGTCCTCGAGAAGCGTCCCGAGCGCGTGATCGAGAAGGCGGTGTGGGGCATGCTGCCGAAGACGACGCTCTCGCGCCAGAAGGTGAAGCAGATGCTGAAAGTCTACGCCGGTCCGGAGCACCCGCACGCGGCGCAGCAGCCCGAGCCGCTCAGCCTGGCGGAGGCTCGATGAGCTCTGCCATCACGCCGGAGCTGCGCTGGCACGCAGTCGGGCGCCGCAAGGTCGGCGTGGCGCGCGTGTATCTCACGCCCGGCTCCGGAAAATGGAACATCAACGGGCGCACGCTGGGCGACTATTTTCCCCGGCCGTCGCTCGTGTCGCACATTCAGCAGCCGTTCACGGCCACCGACACGCTCGGCGCCTTCGACGTGCGGGCGCTGTGCCGGGGCGGCGGGGTGACGGGGCAGGCGGGGGCGTTGCGCCTCGCGATCGCGCGGGCGCTGTGCCTGGCGGACGAGCGGCATCGCAAGAAGCTGCGGGAGCAGGGACTGCTGACGCGGGATCCGCGGGTCGTCGAGCGCAAGAAGCCGGGCCGGGCGGGCGCGAGGAAGCGGTTCCAGTTTAGCAAACGTTAACCGTTATCCGTTATCCGTCATCCGTTACGGAACACGGACGACGGATGACTGACGACGAGACCACACGCCGCTCGATCTTGTATCGGGTCCTCGCGCTGCGGGGTGATATAAGAGAAGACAGCGGCGGCGGAACGAACCCACGAGAGGGAGTGCATGGCGCAGCCTCAGTTACAGGATCTGCTGGAAGCGGGCGTCCATTTCGGCCACCAGACGCGCCGCTGGAATCCCAAGATGCGCCGGTTCATTTTCGCCGAGCGATCGGGGATCTACATCATCGACCTCCAGAAGACGCTCCGGCAGATCGAGGCCGCGCAAGAGCTGCTCCGCGGGGTGGTGCTCAAGGGTGAAAACGTTCTGTTCGTGTGCACCAAGAAGCAGCTCAAGAACATCCTCCAGGCGGAGGCGCAGCGCTGCGGGGCGTTCTACGTGACCGAGCGGTGGCTGGGCGGCACGCTCACGAACTTCCAGACCATCAAGAAGCAGATCAAGCGGCTGAAGGAGCTGGAGCAGGGCACCGCCGAAGGCGAATTCGAGAACTACACCAAGAAAGAGCAGCTGTTGTTCGACCGCGAGCGGGGCAAGCTCGAGAAGTACCTGTCGGGGATCAAGAACATGAGTCGGCTGCCGGGCGCGTTGTTCGTCGTGGATTCGAAGAAGGAGCGCATCGCGGTCGCCGAGGCGAACAAGCTCGGCATTCCGGTGGTCGCCATCGTGGACACCAACGCGGACCCGGAGCTGATCACCGTCCCGATCCCCGGCAACGACGACGCGATCCGAGCGGTCTCACTCATCACCGCGGCCATCTCCGACGTGATCTCGGAAGCGCGGCACCAGATGCCGCTGCGGGAGCCGGCCGAGGAAGGCGAAGGGGTGACGTACTCGACGGAAACCGGGGTGGAGGCGGAAGGGGAGGGGGACAAGAAAAAGAAGCCGGCCCGGCGCAAGCGTCGGCCGAAGCCGGAAGCGATCGCCGCGCGGCTCAAGACGGACGAGGCGCCGGCCCCCGCCCCCGCCCCGGCGGAATCGAGCGGCGGAGGCGAAGGCGAAGGCTGAGCACGCCGGACGCTCGCGTTCCGGTGGACAACCGACCGCCGCCCTCCGAGCCCAACGGCGCGAGGGCGGCGTTTTCATGAGGAGGAGGAGGCGTGACGATCGTGAAAGAGATTCCGGCGAAGCTCGTGGCGGCGCTGCGCGCCCGGACCGGCGCCGGCATGATGGACTGCAAGAAGGCCCTCGAAGAGACGGCCGGCGACCTGGAGAAGGCCGTCGACGTACTCCGCACCAAGGGCGCGGCCAAGGCCGATAAACGAGCCGGGCGCGAAGCGTCCGAAGGCCTGCTCGGCCACTACGTGCACCACGACGGCAAGATCGGCGTGCTGGTGGAGCTCAACTGCGAGACGGATTTCGTGGCGCGCACCGAGGACTTCAAGACGCTGGCGCGGGAATTGGCCATCCACATCGCCGCCAAGAACCCGCTCGCGGTGCGGATCGAGGAGCTGCCGGCGGAGACCGTCGCCCGGGAGCGCCAGGTGTACGAGGCCCAGGTCGCCGAGCAGAAAAAGCCCGAGAATATCCGCGCCAAGATCGTGGACGGGATGATGAAGAAGTTCTACGAGGAGAACGTCCTGCTCGAGCAGAAGTTCGTGAAGGAGGAAAAGCGGACGGTCGGCGAGCTGGTGAAAGAGCTGGCCGCGAAGACCGGCGAAAAGATCGACGTGCGGCGGTTCGCCCGGCTGAGGGTCGGGGAAGGCTGAGTGGCGCTCGCGTATCCTCGTGCCCTCCTCAAGATCTCGGGCGAGGCCTTCGCGGGCCCGCGCGGCGCCGGGGGAGGCATCGATTTTTCCTTCATCGATCACCTCGGGGACGAGCTCAAGCACGTTTCCGGAGTCGGCGTGCAGCTGGGCCTGGTCGTGGGCGGGGGCAACATCCTGCGCGGGACGGCGGCGAGCGAGCAGGGCATGGATCGCGTGTCCGCCGACTATATGGGCATGCTCGCCACCGTGATCAACGCCCTCGCCCTGCAGGACATCCTCGAGAAGAAGGGGGTCGACACGCGGGTGATGACGGCGATCCGCATGGAGGAGCTCGCCGAGCCCTACATCCGGCGCCGCGCGGTGCGGCATCTCGAGAAGGGCCGGATGGTCATCTTCGCGGGCGGGACGGGAAACCCGTACTTTTCCACCGATACGGCGGCGGTGCTGCGCGCGCTCGAGATCGAGGCCAAGGTGCTCCTCAAGGCGACGAACGTGGACGGCGTCTACACCGCCGACCCGAAACAGGACCCGAAGGCGAAGTTCCTGGCGGAGCTGTCGTTCCGGGACGCGCTCGTGAACGGCTACGCCGTCATGGACGCGAACGCCTTCGGCCTCTGCAAGGAGAACAAGCTGCCTATCGTCGTGTTCAACATCAACCAGCCCGGCGCGACGGCCAGGGTTCTCGCGGGCGAGCGCGTCGGCACGATCGTCCAATGACGCCCACCACGCCGCTCCTCGCGGATCACGTCAAGCAGGCGAAGCACTCGATGGACAAGGCCGTGGACGCCGTGAAGCGGGAGTTCTCGACGGTCCGCACGGGAAAGGCGACGACGGCGCTGCTGGACCTGGTGCGGGTGGAAGCCTACGGCAGCGAGATGCCGCTCAACCAGGTCGCCAACGTCGCGGCCCCCGAGCCGAAGCTGCTCACCATACAGCCATGGGACAAGGCGCTCCTCAAAGCGGTGGAGAAGGCGATTCTCGCGTCCGATCTGGGACTCACCCCGTCCAACGACGGCAACCTCATCCGCATCCCGCTCCCGCCGCTCACCGAAGAGCGGCGGCGGGAGCTGGTGAAGGTGGTGCACAAGTTCGCCGAAGAGGGCCGGGTGGCGGTGCGCCACGCGCGCACCGAGGCGATCAGCAAGATCAAGAAGACGGAGCACGTCTCCGAAGATGAAAAGAAGCACACCGAGAAAGACGTACAGAAGCTGCACGACGATCATCTGCGACAGGTGGACGAGGCGGTGAAGGCCAAGGAAGCGGAGATCATGGAGGTCTGAGGTGGCGGACGAGCTGCTCTCTCAGATCCGTCTCAACGGGGCCGTGCCCCGCCACGTGGCCGTCATCATGGACGGCAACGGCCGCTGGGCGCGCGAGCGGAGCCTGCCCCGGCCGCTGGGCCACCGGGCGGGCATGAAGGCGGTGCGCGAGGCGGTGGAAGGCGCACTCGAAGCCGGCGTCGAGGTGCTCACGCTGTTCGCCTTCTCCGAAGAGAACTGGCAGCGCCCGGCGACCGAGATCTCGGCGCTGATGCAGCTGCTCGAGGAGTACATCGCGCGGGAAGTGGCGGAGCTGAAGGACCAGGGGGTGGCGGTCCACGTCCTGGGCGACCGCACCCGGCTCGCGCCCGGCGCTCGGGCGGCGGTGGAGCGCATCGAGGGGGAGACGCGCGACGGCGCGCGGCTGGCGCTCAACCTGTGCATCTCCTACTCCTCGCGCGGCGAGCTGGCCCGGGCGGCGCGCCTGCTCGCCGAGGAAGTGCTCAAGGGCGTCAAGCGGCTCGAAGACATCGATGAAGACGCGATCCGTGCCAAGCTCTACACGGCGCCGTGGAGCGACCCGGACCTGCTGATCCGGACATCCGGTGAATGCCGGCTCTCCAATTTCCTGCTGTGGCAGCTCGCCTACACCGAGCTGTACATCACGCCGGTCCTCTGGCCCGACGTCACGCGGCGCGACCTGTTCCAGGCCATCCTCGACTACCAGGGTCGGGAGCGGAGGTTCGGCCGGATCACCGCCTGACATGTCTCGCAACCTGCTGGTACGCATCGCGGTCGCGGTCCCGGCCATCGCCGGGGCGGTGGTCGTGCTGTGGCTGGGCGGTTGGGTGCTCGCCGCCGTGCTGGCGGTGCTCGGCGTGCTCGGCACCGCCGAAGTGTACAGCTTCGCGAAGAAGCAAGGCATCGAGCCGCTGGAATGGGTGGGATTCCTCGCCGCCGCGGCCTGCCCGCTCGCCACCTACTGGGTAAAGACCGCCGCCGACTGGGAGCCGGTCGTGTACGCCGGCGCCGTCTGGCTGCTCCTGGGCCTGCTCGTCGCGGCCGCGCGCGGGCCGGCCCGCCATCCGCTCACGGCGCTCGCGGTCACCCTGTTCGGCCCGCTGTATGCGTCGACGCTGCTGTCGTTCATCGTGGCGATCCGGCACGGGCCTCATGCCGATGCGCACCCGCGCGGCTCCGTCGCCCTCGTCGTCATGCCGCTGGTCATCACCTGGGTGTGCGACACCTGCGCCATGGCGGTCGGGACGCTGGTCGGGGGGCGGCAGCTCGCCCCGGTCCTCTCGCCCCGAAAGACGTGGGCCGGCGCCGTCGGAGGGGTCGCCGGCGGCCTGGTCGCGGCGCTGGTATACGGTCCGCTGGTGCTCGACCGCGTCGCCTTGCGGCTTGGCGTCTGGCAACTGGTGACGGTGGGGTTGGTGGTGGCGGTGGCCGCGCAGGTCGGAGACGTCGCCGAGTCGCTGTTCAAGCGCGAGGTCGGGGTCAAGGATTCCTCGTCCCTCATCCCAGGGCACGGCGGCGTGCTCGATCGCCTCGATGCGGTGTACTTCGTCGCCCCGGTCACGGCGGCGCTGTTCCGGTTGCTCGGCCTCGCATGAGCGTCGGCGTCGCGATCCTCGGATCTACCGGATCGATCGGCTGCTCGGCGCTCCAGGTCCTGGCGCGCCAGCGGGAGCGGTTCCGGGTCGTGGCGCTGACCGCGCATTCGAACGCCGACCTCCTGCAGCGACAGGCCACCGACTGGGCCCCAGGATACGTCGGGATCGTCAATGGCGGGAGGCGGGAGGCGGGAGGCGGGATGCGAACTGGTCCGGAATGCCTGGTCGAGGCCGCGACGCATCCCGATGTGCAGATCGTGGTGAATGCCATCGTCGGGGCGGCGGGGCTCGAGGCCACCCTGGCGGCGCTCCGCGCGGGGAAGCGCGTGGCGCTCGCCAACAAGGAGACGCTCGTGATGGCGGGCGAGCTCGTCACCCGGACCGCACGTGAGGGCGGTGGGGAGATCGTTCCGGTCGACTCGGAGCACAGCGCCGTGCTGCAGTGCATCACCGGGCGGCGCGCCGGGGAGCTGGCGCGGCTCATTCTCACGGCGTCGGGCGGGCCGTTCCGCACCTGGACCCCGGAGCGCGTGGCGGGTGCGACCGTGGACGAGGCGCTGCGCCATCCCACCTGGAAAATGGGAAAGAAGATCACCGTAGACTCTGCCAGCCTCGTGAACAAAGCCCTCGAGGTGATCGAAGCGCATTTCCTGTTCGGCCTGCCGTACGAGGGCGTGGACGTCGTGGTCCATCCCCAGTCGGTGGTGCACGCGTTCGTCGAATTCGTGGACGGGTCGGTCCTCGCCCAGGTCGGCTTTCCGACGATGGAGCTGCCGATCCTCTACGCCCTCACCCATCCCGACCGGGTGCCGGACGCCGGGGCGCGCCGCTTCGACCCGGTCGCGGCGGGTACCCTCACCTTCGAGCCGGTGGCGGCGGGGCTGTACCCGGCGTACGGCCTCGGGCGCGCCGCCGCCCTCGTCGGTGGAACGGCAGCCACCACGTTCAACGCGGCGAACGAGGTGGCGGTGGAGCTGTTTCTCGAAGGGAAGATCCGGTTCGGTCGGATCGCGGAGACCATCGCGCGCGTGCTCGAGGGGCACCACGCGACCGCCGCCGCGTCGCTCGAGACGGTGCTCGCCGCGGATGCGGACGCGCGTCGCCTGGCGCGGGAGGCGGCGTGCTCCTGACGCTGGCCGCGCTCGCGGTGGTCCTCGGCCCGCTGATCTTCGTGCACGAGCTGGGCCACTTCCTCGCCGCGAAGGCCGTGGGGATTCAGGTGTTGCGGTTCTCGATCGGCTTCGGGCGGCCGATTTTCGGCTGGCGGCGCGGTGAGACCGAGTACTGGCTCTCCTGGCTCCCGCTCGGCGGCTACGTGAAGATGGCCGGGCTCGAAGACGAGGGCGTGGCCGGCGGCGTCGAAGGCGGGAAGTCCGACGTCCCGATCGACCCGGCGCGCGCCTTCGACCGCCAGCCCGTCTGGAAACGGACGATCGTGATCCTCGCGGGCGTCACGATGAACGCCGTGTTCGCGTTCCTCATCTACTCCGGTCTCGCCGCGACGACGGGCGCGCCCGAGCTCGCCAGCACGGAGATCGACTCGGTCGCGGCCCACGCGCTGCCGCCCGGGACCGAGGCGCTCGGGCGCCTCAGGTTCGGCGACCGGATCGTGCGGGTGAACGGAGACACCATCCGTTCGTGGAACGCCCTCCTCGACCACCTGCTGGCGGGCCCTACGACGTTGCGGTTCGAGGTTGGGGGCCGGCCCGAGCCCATCGTCGTGCACCTGCCCGACGGTGGGCTGTCCACCCGGCAGACCCTGGCCCAGGCGTTGACCCGCCTCGACCCGCCGCGGCTGGGCATCGTGGAGCCGGGCCGGCCGGCGATCCGGGCGGGCCTCCGACCCGGGGACGTTCTCGTGCGGGCCAACGGCGATACGCTGCGGTCCTGGAGCGCGGTGCTGCACACGGTGTGGAATAGCCCCGCCAAACCGGTGCGCTTCGACGTGCTGCGCGACGGACAGATCGTACAGGTGACGGTAGTTCCCGAGAGCAAGGTCGAGACGGACAGCGCGTCCCCGCGGCCCCCCGTGTACGGCGCGATCGGGGCGGCGCCGAATCCGCCCACCATCCACGTGCGGGAGCCGCTCGGTCGCGCCCTGGCATCGGGGTTCCAGGAGACGTGGGGCCGGGGCCAGGTGGTGCTCGGGTTCCTGAAGGGCCTCGTGCTGCGCCAGACCTCGTTCCGAGAGGTCGGGGGCATCATCACCGTCGGCCAGATCTCGGGGCAAGTCGCGCGCCTGGGGCTCGACTGGCTCCTCACGTTCGTGGCGTTCTTTTCGATCAACCTGGCGATTCTCAATCTGCTGCCCATTCCGATCCTGGACGGCGGGCAGCTCATGTTCCTCATCGCCGAGGCCGTGCGCGGAAGGCCGTTGTCGCGCGAGCTGCGGACCCGGCTCAGCAACGTGGGGTTCTTCCTGCTGGTCGTCCTCATGATTCTCGCGCTCACCAACGATGCCCTCCGTATCCTCCCCCGTTAAGGTCGCGCTGGAGAGCTACGTGGCAGGCCGCCTGAAGGCGGAGCGGCTTGTTATCGCCGTGTCCGCGGAGTACTACCGGGAGGCGAGAGACGGGAGGCGAGAGGCCCTGCAGCCCTTGATCGACGTGATCGATCGCGCGTCGCCGGGGATCGTCGAGCTGGGGACTGCGCCGGGTGGCTCGGGCTTCGAGATCAGGCTCGCTGAGCGGCCGTTCCCGAAGCAGTACCAGGCGGAGCTGCGGCGGGCGGCGGAGGCGGTGCTGTCGGGAGGCGGGATGCGGGATGCGGGATGGGTGCAGGACACGGAAGCCACGCATCCCGCATCTCGCATCCCGCATCTCGCGTCCCGCATCTCGCATCTCGTGTCGTGGATCCGGTCGCTATTCCGCGGCTCGGCGTCAGCCTGACCACCACTCCCGCCAGCGCGCCAGCAACCCCGTCGGCCGTTTGCCGTGCACCTCCGCGAGATCGGCGAGCAGCGCCGCCGCATCCGGGTAGCGGTCATCCGGGTGTTTCGCGAGGCACTTCATGACCACGCGCTCGAATCGTCGGGAGAGCTCGGGACGCTTCCTCCGGAGTGAGGGCGGTGAAGCCTCCACGTGCATCCGCGCCAGGGAGAACCAGTCGGGCGAGGTGAAGGGGACCTCGCCCGTCGCTGCCTTGAAGAGGGTGACGCCCAGGGCGTAGAAATCGAGCCGCGCGTCGAGCGGTCGCCCCTGCGCCTGCTCGGGCGAGAGGTACTGCGGCGTTCCGATGGTCATGTTCACGCCGGTGGAGGCGACGTAGCCCGACACGGCTCGCGCGATGCCGAAGTCCGAGAGGACGCCGCGGCCGTCCCGGTGGATGAGGATGTTGTCGGGCTTCAAATCGCGGTGGATCACGCCCTGGCCGTGGGCGAACTGGAGGGCCCGTGCCACGTCGCCCGCCAGGCGCACGATGTCGGCCTCGGGTAGCGGGCCCTCGCGCTCGAGCCGCGCGGCCAGCGAGTCGGCGCACAGGTCCATCGCGAAGTAGACGAAGCTCCCGGAGCGCGCCACGAAGCGGATGCGGATGATGTTCGGGTGCTGGAGCTTCGCGGCGGTTTCGGCTTCGTTCCGGAACCGGCTCTCGAACTGGGGGTCGCCGGCGTAGCGCGGCATGAGGACCTTGACGGCGACCGGGCTCCCATCCAGCTCACGACCCGCGAACACCCAGGCGAAGCCGCCCTGGCCCAGCAGACGCACGAGATCGTAGGGGCCGACGGTGCGGCCCAGAAGGTCGGTGGGCGCTGGGGGCGCGTGGGTCACGAGGGCTTTACAAACCGGTGTCGGCGGTCTAAGTTACTGCGCTCTCAACAATTAGGGAACCGGATCAGATGTACGACAAGACGACGCCGGTCAGGAAGTACGGGCGGCACGAGGGCGACACGGGGTCCACCCCGGTCCAGATCGCGCTGCTCACCGAGCGGATCAACAGCCTCACCGATCACTTCCGGGTGCACGCCAAGGACTTTCACGGGCAGCGCGGCTTGTTGAGAATGGTCTCACAGCGCCGTCGCCTGCTCGAGTACCTGAAGCGCGCCGACCTGGAACGGTATCGGCAGCTCATCGAAGAGCTGGGTCTCCGCCATTAATACCGCTGGCGTCGCGTGGGGCGCCCCGGAAGAGCACCGGGGCGCCGCGCGCATTTCTTTGTGCTCTAGACAGGCAATATGGTGAAACACGTAGAACGCAACTTCGCGGGCCGCGCTCTGAAGCTCGAGGCGGGCCGCCTGGCCAAACAGGCCGCGGGCTCCTGCCTCCTGCAGTTCGGGGAGACGGTCGTGCTCGCCACCGTCACGGTGTCGGACAACGTCTCGACCCTCCCGTTCTTTCCCCTGACCGTCGAATACCGCGAGAAAGCCTACGCCGCCGGGAAGATCCCCGGCGGTTTCTTGAAGCGGGAAGGCCGGCCCTCGGACGAGGAGATCCTCGCGGCGCGGGTGATCGACCGCTCGGTACGGCCGCTGTTCCCGGAAGGGTTCAAGAACGAGGTCCAGGTCTTCGTGTACGTCCTCTCGGCAGACCAGGAGAACGACGCCGACGTCCTGGGCCTGACGGCCGCCTCGGCCGCGCTGACCATGTCCAAGGTGCCGTGGAACGGCCCGATCGCCGCGGTGCGGGTGGGGCGGATGGAAGGCGCCTGGATCTTGAATCCCACATTCCAGCAGCTCGAGTTCTCCGACGTGGACATGGTGGTATCCGGCTCGAAGGATTCGATCGTCATGGTGGAGGGCGGGGCGCTCGAGCTGACCGAGGCCGAGATCGTGAAAGGCCTTGAGGTGGCGCACAAGGGCATCCGGGAGCTGCTGGATGCGGCGAACGAGCTGGTGGCCGACATGCGGCAGCCCAAGATGGAATGGACCAAGGTCGAGCCGCCGGCGGAGCTGGTGGCGCGGGTGAAGCAGCTGGCGGAGGCCCGGGTGTCCGAGGCGCTCAAGCTGCCGGAGAAGTCCGAGCGGGCCCAGGCGCTCGCCGCCCTGAAGGCCACGATCCAGGACGAGCTCGCGGCCGAGTTCCCCGAGAACGTGAAGGACGTCGCCAACGTGATCGAGGAAATCGAATACCGCACGATGCGCGAGCAGGTCCTGGCGCACGGCGAGCGGGTGGACGGGCGGGACTTGGACACGGTGCGGCCGATCAGCTGTGAGGTGGGCGTGCTGCCGCGCACACACGGCTCCGCGCTGTTCACGCGCGGCCAGACCCAGGCGCTGGTGTCGGTAACCCTCGGCACGACGCGGGACGAGCAGCGGATTGACTCAATCGACGTGGCGCAAGAGACCACGAAGTCGTTCATGCTGCACTACAACTTCCCGCCGTTCTCGACTGGCGAAGTGAAGCCGATCCGCGGGACCTCACGCCGCGAGGTAGGACACGGGGCGCTGGCCGAGCGGGCGCTGCAGGCGCTGCTCCCGCCGTACGACCAGTTTCCCTATACCCTCCGCATCGTCTCCGACATCCTCGAATCGAACGGCTCGTCGTCCATGGCCACGGTGTGCGGCGGCTCGCTGGCGCTGTTCGATGCCGGGGTCCCGATGACGGCCGCGTGCGCCGGCGTCGCGATGGGGCTCATCAAGGAAGCCGATCGGGTGGCGGTGCTCACCGACATCCTGGGCACCGAAGACGCCCTGGGCGACATGGACTTCAAGGTCGCGGGCACGCGCCAGGGCGTCACGTCGATCCAGATGGACATCAAGATCATGGGCCTCGACTTCAAGATCATCGCCGAGGCGCTCGAGAAGGCGAAGCAGGCGCGGCTGCACATCCTCGACATCATGGATCAGGCGATCCCGAAGCCGCGCTCGGAGCTGTCCAAGTACGCGCCGCGCATCATCACGATCCAGATCCGGCCGGACAAGATCGGCGACCTGATCGGCCCCAAGGGCAAGACCATCCGGGGCATCCAGGAGCAGACCGGCGCCGAGATCAACGTGGACGACAACGGCCTAGTCACCATTTCCGCGGTGGGCGAAGGCGGCGAGCGGGCGCGCGACATGGTGCAGGCGCTGGTGCAGGAGCCCGAGGTGGGCAAGATCTACGAGGGCGTCGTGAAGAGCACCACGGCGTTCGGTGCGTTCATCGAGATCCTGCCGGGAGTCGAGGGGTTGCTCCATATCTCGGAGCTGCAGCACGGCCGCACCGAGCGCACCGAAGACGTGGTGAAGAAGGGCGACCACGTGCGGGTGAAGCTGCTCGAGGTGGACGAGCGGGGGCGGATGCGCCTCTCCCGCAAGGCGCTGCTCGAGAAGCCGGAGGCGGCGCCGGCGCGCTCACACTGATGGAGACCGTCCGGCTCGACCGGGAGATCTCCCAGACCACCGCGCCGAGCGGGGTGATCGTGTTGTCCGAGCGGGTGGCGAGCGTCCGCTCGGTGGCGGTGGGGATCTGGGTGCGCAGCGCGAGCGCCCACGAGCCCCGCCGCAAGATGGGCGTTTCCCACCTGCTCGAGCACATGGTATTCAAGGGCACCGAGCGCCGTACCGCGCAGCAGATCGCGCTGGCGCTCGAGTCGCGGGGCGGGTCGCTCGACGCCTACACCTCTCGTGACACCACGGCATTCCAGGCGCGCGTCCTGGACAGCGACCTGCCGCAGGCGCTGGACGTGCTCACCGACCTGGTGAGGAATCCGGTGCTGCGCGCGAGCGACCTGGAGCTCGAGCGCAACGTCGTCCTCGAAGAGATCAACACCGTCGAGGACACGCCGGACGATCAGGTATTCGATCTCTCCTACCAGACGTTGTGGCCGGAGCATCCCTACGGCTACTCCATCCTGGGCACCCGGGACACGGTCGGCGCCATGTCCACGAGTGACCTGAAGCAGCTGCACGATCGGGCCTACTTCCCGGCGAACTGTGTCATCGCCGCGGCCGGGAATCTCACCCATGAGGGGCTGCTGGAGGAGCTCGGAAAGCTCGATTGGTTCGAACGTCCAACGGGCAACGTGGAACGTGCAACGCCCCCCGTGGTCCCAATCCGACCTGCCGTGCGCGGCACCGAGGCCCGCCACGCCAAGGACACCGCCCAGACTCACATCGTATTCGCCACGGACTCTGTCCCCTACGCCGACCGGCGCAAGTACGCGCTCCTGGTGCTGGCGAACGTGTTCGGGGGCGGGATGTCGAGCCGGCTGTTCCAGCGCATCCGCGAAGAGCTCGGGCTCGCCTATGCGATCTACGCGTTCACGAGCTTTTATCGGCAGGTCGGCGTGACCGGCGTGTACGTCGGGACGCAACCCAAGACGGCAGCCCAGGCCGCCGCGGCGATCCGCGAAGAGTACGCCAAGCTGGCGCGCACGGGGCTCGCGGGCGAGGCGCTCGCCGAAGCGAAACAGCAGACCCAGGGTCAGCTGATGTTGTCCCTGGAGAGTCCGTCGGCGCGGATGTATCGTTTGGCCGCCTTTCCGGTCCACGGCGAGCCGTACCAGAGCCTCGACCAGGTGTTGGCGGCGGTGGCGGGGCTCACGGAAAAAGAGATCGCGGATGTGGCGGCTGAGTTCTTCGACCCCGAGCGGCAGACTGTCGTTTGGCTCGGGAAGGACTAAAGGCGTCAAGCAGAGACGTAACACGAAGGCGTTACACAGAGACGTCACGCAACGACGTACGGCGGAGCGAGCATGATTGTTGGAGTCCCAAGAGAGATAAAAACCGCCGAGAACCGCGTTGCGTTGGTGCCGGCGGGAGTCGAGTCGCTGGTGGGCGACGGGCACAGCGTGCTGGTGGAGCAGGGAGCGGGGATCGGCTCCGGGTTCGCGGACGAGGCGTATCGCGCGGCGGGGGCGACGCTCGTGCCGAAGCCCGCCGACGTGTGGGCCAAGGCCGAGATGGTCGTGAAGGTGAAGGAGCCGATCGATCCCGAGTGGCCGTGCATGCGCAAGGGTCAGGTCGTGTTCACCTACTTTCATTTCGCCGCGTCGGAGCCGCTCACGCGGGCGGTGATCAAGTCGGGGATCGTCGCGATCGCGTACGAGACGGTGCAGCTCGCCTCGGGGGAGCTCCCCTTGCTCACGCCGATGAGCGAGGTGGCGGGGCGGATGGCGGTGCAGGAGGGAGCGAAGTATCTCGAGAAGGTGTACGGCGGGAGCGGGATCCTGCTCGGCGGCGTGCCCGGGGTGCTGCCGGCGGAAGTGCTGATCATCGGGGGCGGCGTGGTGGGCGCGAACGCGGCGAAAATGGCGGCCGGCCTGGGCGCCCGGGTGACGCTGCTCGACCTGTCGCTCGATCGCCTGCGTTATCTCGCCGATGTGCTCCCCTCGAATGTCGATCTGCTGTATTCCAACCGCCACAACCTGGTCGAGCAGCTGCAGCGGGCCGATCTCGTCATCGGCGCGGTGCTCCTGCCAGGGGCCAAGGCGCCGAAACTCGTGCGGCGGGACGATCTGAAGCTCATGAAGCCGGGCTCGGTGATCGTGGACGTCGCGGTGGATCAGGGCGGCTGCATCGAGACGAGCAAGCCCACGACGCACGAGAATCCGGTCTACATCGTGGACGGGATCATTCACTATGCGGTGGCCAACATGCCGGGCGGCGTGCCGCGCACCTCGACGCTCGGGCTCACCAACGCGACCTTTCCGTACGCGAAGCGCCTGGCCCGGAGCGGCTGGAAGCAGGCCTGCAAGGACGACCCGGCGTTGTTCCTCGGCCTCAACGTGGTCGAGGGGAAGGTGGTGTATCCCGCGGTCGCCGAGACGTTCGGTTTACCATCAGCGGATCCCAGGACCCTCGTGTGAAGGGAAAGCGATGACGGAGCGGAAGACGCTGGCGATCCTGGTCGGGGGCGGGCCCGCGCCGGGGATCAACAGCGTCATCGGGGCCGCCACGATCCGGGCGCGGCTCGAGGCCGTGGATGTGCTCGGGGTGCGGGACGGGTTCGAGTGGATCATGCAGGGCGACATCGACCACGTGACGCCGCTCGACATCGGCGAAGTGAGCCGGATCCACTTTCGCGGCGGGTCCTACATCGGCATCTCGCGTGCGAACCCCACCCAGAATCCGGCGCATCTCGACAACGCAGTCCTGGCGTTGTTACGCCTCAACGTTTCCCAGCTCATAACCATCGGCGGTGACGACACGGCCTATTCCGCCATGAAGCTGGAGGAGAAGGCGGCGGGGCGGCTGCAGGTGGTCCACGTGCCGAAGACCATCGACAACGATCTCGACCTGCCACCGCACGTGGACACCTTCGGGTTCCAGACGGCACGCCACTACGGCGTGGAGATCGTGAAGAACCTGATGGTGGACGCCAAGACCACGTCGCGCTGGTACCTCGTCATCACGATGGGCCGCGGCGCCGGGCATCTGGCGGTGGGCATCGGCAAGGCGGCGGGCGCCACGCTCACGCTGATCCCGGAGGAGTTTCTGGGACGGCGGATCCGGCTCAAGGCCGTCGTGGACACGCTCGTGGGCGCGATCATCAAACGGTTGTCCTACGGCCGGCTCGACGGCGTCGCCGTGGTGGCCGAGGGGCTGGCGCTGGGGATCGACCCCGCGGACCTCGAGGGCTTCGAGGAAGTCGAGCGGGACACGCATGGGAACATCCGCATCGCCGAGGTGAACATCGGCGAGATCCTGAAGGCGGCGGTGCAGAAGCGCTTGAAGGAGTTCGGGCTGAAGGCGACCATTGCGGCGAAGAACATCGGCTACGAGCTGCGCTGCGCCGATCCGATCCCCATGGACATGGAGTACACGCGGGACTTGGGCTACTGCGCCGCCAAGTACGTGTTGGGGGGCGGCAATGCGGCGGTCATTTCGATGCAGGCGGGGCGGTTCGTCCCCATCCCGTTTACGGCGATGATGGATGCGGCGACGGGCCGGACGCGCACGCGGCGGGTGGACATCACGTCGACGCGCTACGCGATCGCGCGCCGCTACATGATCCGGCTGCGGCGCGACGACTTCGAGGACCCGCACGAGCTGGCGCGGTTCGCGGCGACGGCCCACGTGTCGGTGGAGGAGTTCCGCCGACAGTTCAGGTATCTGATCGAGGAGGA
>Ga0209472_1000157_pt1 | contig 40560 bp, 30 predicted proteins | sample GraSoiAngelo_130_FD_185887 | JGI IMG/M metagenome (GOLD analysis project Ga0209472, IMG submission 185887) | Grasslands soil microbial communities from the Angelo Coastal Reserve, California, USA - 14_0929_02_20cm (SPAdes) (version 2) | ecosystem: Environmental > Terrestrial > Soil > Grasslands ... | reverse complement strand
GGCCGGCGGCGGCGCGTTGGAGACCACGATCTTCAGTTGCGGTTTGTGCTTCATGCGTGTTCCGGCGCCCGCGCCGTCAGTCGGGGCGCAGATGCATGGTGCGCCGCACTTCGTCGAGTGTCTGGCGCGCGACCTCGCGCGCCTTGTCGGCGCCCTCGGCGACGATGCCGCGCACCAGCTCCGGGTTGTCCTCGAACTCCTGGGCGCGCCGGCGCATGCCGCCGATCTCCTCCACGATCCTGTCGATCAGCGGCTGCTTGCAGTCCAGGCAACCGATGCCGGCGCTGCGGCAACCCTCGTTCACCCACTTGCGCGTGGCCTCGTCGGAGTAGAGCTTGTGCAGGTCCCACACCGGGCACTTCTCCGGGTCGCCCGGGTCGGTGCGCCGCACGCGTGCCGGATCGGTCTTCATGGCGCGCAGCTTCTGCACGACCTGATCGGGCTCCTCGCGCAGCCCGATGGTGTTGCCGTAGGACTTGGACATCTTGCGCCCGTCGAGACCCGGGACCTTCGGCGCCGCGGTGAGCAACGCCTGCGGCTCGGGCAGGATCGTCACTCCGGTGCCTTCGAGAAACCCCAGCAGCCGCTCGCGATCGGCCACGGTGATGCGGTTGTTGCTCTGCACCAGCGCCTGGGCGCGCTGCAGCGCTTCCCGTTCGCCGCTCTCCTGGAACTTGCGGCGCAGTTGCCGGTAGGCGGTGGAATTGCGTCCCCCGAGGCTCTTCACCGCGCGCTCCGCCTTCACCTCGAAGTCCGGCTCGCGCCCGTAGAGGTGGTTGAAGCGCCGCGCGGTTTCGCGGCTGAGCTCCACGTGCGCCACCTGGTCCTCGCCCACCGGCACGTAGGCGGCGCGGTACACCAGGATGTCGGCGCTCTGCAGCAGCGGGTAGCCGAGGAAGCCGTAGGTCCCGAGATCCTTCTCCTTCAGCTGCTCCTGCTGATCCTTGTAACTGGGTACGCGCTCGAGCCAGCCGAGCGGGGTGATCATCGACAGCAGCAGGTGCAGCTCCGCGTGCTCGGGCACGTGCGACTGGATGAACAGCGTCGCGACCCCGGGATTGAGGCCGGCCGCCAGCCAGTCGATGAGCACCTCGTGCACGTGCTCCTGCAGCTGCGCGGTCTCGTCGTAGCCGGTCGTGAGCATGTGCCAGTCGGCCACGAAGAAGAAGCACTCGTACTGGTACTGCAGCTCCACCCAGTTGCGCAGCGCGCCGTGATAGTTGCCGAGGTGCAGCCGCCCGGTGGGTCGCATGCCAGACAGGACGCGCCGCGCCGGCGCCGGCGAACTCACGTGCGTCGCCGCAGCGGGCCAGCGGGTGCGGGAGCGGATGCCGGCGCGCGGCCCACGACGATAAGGCTGTGGCTCACGAGCTGAATTATAGCGCACGCCCCGTGATCGGGCCGAGATCGCCCTTGCCCTTGCGTACGATCACCGGCGGCGTCACCGACAGATCGACCACCGTCGTCGGCTCGATGCCGCAGTCCCCGCCATCGAGAACCGCATCGATCTCGTGCTCGAGCCGCGCCAGGATCTCGCGCCCTTCGGTGAGCGGCTGCGCATCGGAAGCCAGCAGCAGCGTCGAGCTCATCAGCGGCTCGCCGAGCTCCACCAGCAGCAGCCGCGGCACCGGGTGATCGGGGATGCGCACGCCGATGGTGCGCCGTCGCGCGTGCTGCAGGCGGCGCGGCGTCTCGCGCGTGGCGCGCAGCAGGAAGGTGTACGGGCCGGGCAGGCAGGCGCGCAGGATGCGGAACTGCCAGGTGTCGAGGCGTGCGAAGCGCCCGACCTCCGCGAGATTGGCGCACACCAGCGTGAAGTGATGATGACGGTCGGCCTGGCGGATGCGGCGCACGCGCTCCAGTGCGCCCTTGTCACCGATGTGCCAGCCGAGCGCGTAACAGGAATCGGTCGGATAGGCAATGACGCCTCCGGAGCGCACCAGGTCCGCCGCGCGGCGGATGAGGCGCAGCTGCGGATCGACGGGGTGCAACTTGAAGTACTCGGCCAAGACCTGAAGCCAATGGAAGTTACGCGCGGCGCGTGACAATATACGCGGCCGTTTGCCGCGTATACCCTCGACTCAAGGACCCTCGCGCACCGCTCCCATGCAGGCTCTTACCGGCTTGGCGCCGCTCGTGGCGTTCTTCGTGACCTATCGTCTGCGCGGCCTCTACGTGGCCACCGCGGTGCTCATGGTGGCGATGCTCGCGCTGCTCGCCCTCGACTGGTTGCGGCAACGGCGCGTCCCGCCGCTGCACGCGCTGTCTGCCATGCTGGTGCTGATTCTGGGCGCAGCGACCTTGCTGCTGCACAATCGCCTCTTCATCCAGTGGAAGCCGACCGTGCTCTTCTGGGCAGTGAGCGGCGCCTTCATCGCGAGCTTCTGGGTCGGCGAGCGCACGCTCACGCAGCGCCTGCTCAGCGCGGCGCTCGAGGAGCGGCTGCGGGTGAGCGCGACGCTGTGGCGGTGGCTCAACCTGTGGTCGGCGGGGTTCTATGCCGCGCTCGGCGCGCTCAACCTCGCGGTGGTGCATTACGCCAGCGAGCGCGCCTGGGTCAACTTCAAGATGTTCGGACTGACGCTGCTGACCTTGCTGTTCGTCGCACTGCAGGTGCTGTGGCTCAGCACCCGCCCGGACCCGCTGCGCGCCGAACCCGGAGCTCCCCATGGATGAGCCGGTGATGGCGCAGTTGCGCGGCGCGCTCGAGCGCGCCCTCGCGCCCGCCGCGCTCGAGATAGTCGACGACAGCGCGCGGCACGCCGGCCACCCCGGCGCGCGCGGCGGCGGTCACTTTCGTGTCACGCTGGTGTCGGAGGCCTTCCGCGGCCGCTCGCAGCTCGAGCGTCACCGGCTGGTTTATGCTGCGGTCGCGCCCCTGATGAGCGGGGCCGTGCACGCGCTGAACATCATCGCGCGCACCCCCGAGGAAGGGCTCTGACCGCGGCCCCACCGCCATGATCTGCAACCCACCGGAAACGTCAGTATGAAGCACTCGCGCATCCTCTTCCTGGCTGCCCTCGCGGCTCTGGCCGCCTGCCAGCCCAAGAGCGGGGTGACCACCGCCGACACTTCCCCACCGGTCGCCACCGTGGACGGCCGCCCCATCAGCCGGGATTTCTACGAGTTCTACATCAAGGGGATCACGAGCAAGAGCTCCTCCGAGCTCACCCCGCAGCAGCGCGAGCTGGCGCTCGACAACCTGATCCGCGCGCGGCTCGTGGCCGAGGAAGCGGCCAAGGAGGGTCTCGACAAGAGCAGCGACACCGCCTCGATGCTCGAGCTGTCGCGCCTGAACGTGCTGCAGCAGGCGGTGTCGGATCGCTACCTGAAGGACCGCAAGCCCAGCGAGCAGGAGCTGCGCGTGGAGTACGAGACGCAGATCGCCGCAAGCCCCAAGCAGGAATACCATGCGCGGCACATCCTGGTGGCCACCGAGCCGTTCGCCGAGAAGCTCGTCACGCGCCTGGACAAGGGCGAGAAGTTCGACGTGCTCGCGAAACAGGAGTCGATGGATTCCTCCAAGAGCAACGGCGGCGATCTCGGCTGGTTCACCCCCGATCGCATGGTGCCGGAGTTCGCCGGCGCGCTGGTCACGCTCAAAGCGGGGGAATACACGCACCGGCCGATACAGACGCAATACGGCTGGCACATCATCCAGCTGCTCGAGACACGCGGGCTGACACCGCCCCCGTTCGAGCAGGTGCGGGCGCGGCTCGAGCAGATCGTGCAGAACAAGAAGTTCCGCGCTTACTCGGACGAGCTGATGCACAACGCCAAGATCGAGAAGCTGCTCGACAAGCCGTCCTCCGGGCAGGCCGCGGGCGCACCCGCCGCCAAGCCCGCCGCCGAGACGACGCCCGCACCCGCCGCGGCCCCGGCGCTCGCGCCCGCGCCGGCACCGAAGGGCTGACGCGCCGCGCAGCCGGCGGCGGGTGCGCGCGGCCCCTCGCCTTGCGAGAGCGCTCGCGCCCGACAAACGCGCGCGGCTCAGCGGCTCTCGGCGCCGAGCAGGGCGAGCAGCTGCTGCTCGTCGAGCACCGGCACGCCCAGCTCGCGGGCCTTGGCGAGCTTCGAGCCTGCCTCGCTCCCGGCGACGACGAAGCTGGTCTTCTTCGATACGCTGCCCGACACCTTGGCGCCGCGCGCGGTGAGCGCCGCCTGCGCCTGCTCGCGGCTCATGCTCGCGAGTGTGCCGGTGATGACCACCGTGCGTCCGGCCAGCCCCTGCGGCCCCGCGCTCCCGGCCGCCCGCTCCGTGTCAGGCCATTTCACACCTTTATCGGTTAAGGCTTTGATAACCCTACGGTGTTCGTCGGACGCGAAGAACGCGGCGACGTGCGCGGCGACCACCGGCCCCACGTCGGGAACCTGCTGGATCGCGCGCTCGTCCGCGTCCATCAGCCCCTCGAGCGTGCCGAAGTGCCGCGCCAGCGCCAGCGCGGTCGCCTCGCCCACGTCGCGGATACCGAGCCCGTACAGCAGCCGCGGCAGCGTCGTGTGCTTGCTCTTCTCGATGGCCGCCAGCAGGTTCGCGGCCGACTTCTCCCCCATGCGCTCGAGCTGCGCCAGCTGCGGCACGCTCAGTGCATACAGATCGGCGGGCGAGCTCACCTGTTCACGCTCCACCAGCTGCTCGATGAGCTTGTCGCCCAGGCCCTCGATATCGAGCGCGCGCCGGCTGGCGAAGTGTCTGAGCGCCTCCTGGCGCTGCGCGCGGCACGTGAAGGCGCCGGTACAACGCGCCACCGCCTCGCCCTCCACGCGCAACACCTGCGAGCCGCACACCGGACAGGACTGCGGCAGCTGCACGGGTACGGCATCCGGCGGGCGCTTGTCCAGGATGACGCTGACCACTTCGGGGATCACATCCCCGGCGCGGCGCACCACCACCGTGTCGCCGACCCGCACGTCCTTGCGGTGCACTTCGCCGATGTTGTGCAGGGTGACGTTACTCACCGTCACACCGCTCACGAACACCGGGGCGAGACGCGCCACCGGCGTGAGCGCCCCGGTCCGGCCGACCTGAAACTCGATTCCCTTCACGACCGTGAGTGCCTCGTCGGCGGGAAACTTGTGGGCGATCGCCCAGCGTGGCGCCCGCGACAGGAATCCGAGGCGCTCCTGGTCGGCGCGCCGGTCGAGCTTGTAGACCACGCCGTCGATCTGATAGCGCAGCGAGCGGCGCCGCTCGCCCATCTCGCGATAGTACGCGAGGCACCCCGTGACCCCGCGCACCGAGCGCGTGTCCGGGCACACCGGCAGGCCCAGCGCGCGCAGCCACTCGAGCAGCTGCCCCTGACGCCCGGGAAGGCTCGCTCCCTCGAGCGTCCCGAGGCCGTAGAAGAACGCCGTCAGCGGCCGCACGGCAGTGACGCGCGCATCGAGCTGGCGCAGGCTCCCGGCGGCGGCGTTGCGCGGATTCACGAACACCTTCTCGCCGCGCTCGCGCGCCTGCTCATTCATGCGCTCGAAGCCGGCCAGCGGCATGAAGATCTCGCCGCGCGCCTCGAGCAGCGCCGGCGCCTGCCCGCGCAGCCGCTGCGGCACGGCGCGTATGGTGCGCACGTTGGCGGTGACGTCTTCGCCCGTGACGCCATCGCCGCGGGTGGCCGAGCGCTCGAGCAGGCCGTCACGGTAGATCACCGTCACCGCCAGCCCGTCGAGCTTCGGCTCCGCCACGTAGTCGAGCTCGCCCGCGACGCCGAGGCGCTCGTGGATGCGCCGGTCGAACCCCTGCACATCCTCCTCGGTGAAGGCATTGTCGAGCGAGAGCATCGGCACCTGGTGCACCACCTCCCCGAAGGCGGCGCTCGGCGTGCCCGACACGCGCTGCGTCGGGGAGTCCGGCGTGATCAGCTCGGGGTGCTGCGCCTCCAGCGCGCGCAACTCCTGCATCAGCCGGTCGTACTCGGCGTCGGGAATCTGCGGCTCATCGAGCACGTAGTAGCGGTAATCGTGTTGCGCTATCTGCGCACGCAACTCGGCAGCGCGCGCTGCCGGCTCGTCTGTCACGAAGCCGCCCCGGCACTCAGGCGCTCGCGCAGCAGCGCGATGCGCGCCGGAGTCAACGGGCTGCCTTGCTCGTCCTGCAGGATCCCGCACAGGCGCTCGTTGAGGTTGCGCGCGGTGACGATGAGCTCGTCGAAGACCTGCGGCGGGGGCTTGGGCCCCGGCAGCACCGCGAACAGCGACAGCCCGCCGTAGTGCTGCGAGTCCATGGTCTCGACATCGAAGGTGCCCGGCCGGCTGAGGCTCGCGGCGCTCAGCACGGCGCGCTGCTCCTCGTCGGGCTTGTGGAAGATCGCAAAGCGGCCGAGCACGAAGCCTTCCGCCGCCAGCGCCTGGCGCAACGAACGGCCCGCGAAGCGCTCCGGCTGCGGTGCAACCAGGCGCAGGGCCACGACGCGGCGGCGCTCGTCCGGCGGCCAGTCGACCCGCAGCGCGGCCGCCGGCGGCAGCCGCGGAAGAGACTCGAGCGGCACGCCCGCGGGCACGCCGTGGACCGCGTTCGCCGCGACTTCAGCGGCGCGCGCGGCGGCGATGACTGCGGCAGCGTCGCCGTCGGCCGCGACGGCGGCACGGTCTGCGGCCGGCTCAACCTGCGCCGGCGCGTTCCCGGGGCCCGGGAGCGGGGTCGCCGGCAGCTCGCGCGCCACCTCCAGGACCGGCAGATCGTGCAACAGCAGCGGGTCGCGGGCGCGCATCTGCGGCAGGCTCAGACCCGACTCACGCACTGCCCGAGGCGCGGCCTCCGCGGCCGGCTCGCGCGCGCCAGTGCGCTGCGCCGCGCCGTCGCGACTCGCCTGCCGCGGGCGATGCCGCTCCCACCAGGCGAGCGCGGCGATGAACACCACTCCGAGTATCAGCAGCGTCCAGCGCAGCTCCGACATCATGCCGTGGACACCGGGCGCGCTCACACCGCCGCCAGCCGCACGGCCTCGTCGACGTCGACCGTGACCAGGCGCGACACGCCCGGCTCGTTCATGGTCACGCCGATCAACTGCGAGGCGAGCTCCATGGTGCTCTTGTTGTGGGTGATGAACACGAACTGCACGCGGGTGGACATCTCGCGCACGATATCGCAGAACCGCCCGACGTTGTGCTCATCGAGCGGCGCATCGACCTCGTCGAGCAGGCAGAAGGGCGCCGGATTGAGATCGAAAATGGCGAACACCAGAGCCACCGCGGTGAGCGCCTTCTCGCCGCCGGACAGCAGGTGGATGGTGCTGTTCTTCTTGCCCGGTGGCCGCGCCATGACCGCCACGCCGGCGGTCAGCTTGTCCTCGCCCACCAGCTCCAGGTACGCGTGCCCGCCACCGAACAGGCGCGGGAACTTGTCGCGCAGGCCGGTGTTGATGCGCTCGAAGGTGTCCTGGAAGCGCGTGCGCGTCTCCTTGTCGATGCGCCGCATGGCCTCATCGAGCGTGGCGAGCGCGGAGGTGAGGTCGGCAAACTGGCTGTCGAGATACTCCTGGCGCTGCGTCTGCTCCTTGAGCTCATCGATGGCGGCGAGATTGACCTGGCCGAGCCGCTCGATTTCCCCGCGCGCCTCCTCCAGGGACTGCTCCCAGGCCGGCACGCTTGCTGCCGCGTCGAGGTTGGCCAGCACCTCGGGGAGCTGGCAGCGGGTCTGCGCGAACTGCTCGGCCAGGGCCGCGCGGCGCACGTGCGTCTCCTGCGCCGCGAGGCGCGCCGCCTCCATGGCCTCGCGCGCCGCGCTCACGCGCCGCTCGGCCGCCAGGCGCTGCTCATCGAGGCTGCGCAGTGCCGCATCGGCTTCCTCGAGCGCGCCGCGCGCCCCCGCCAGTTCCGCCTCCGCCGTGAGACGCAGCGCCAGCGTGTCATGCAGGAGTGCCTGGGCCTTCACGATCGGCTCATCGCCCGAGGCGAGCTCCTGTTCCAGCTCGGCACGCCGGCGCGTGAGCTGCTCGCGCTGCTCGCTCATGCGGCCCAGGCCCACCGCCATCGAGCTCTCGGCCGAACGGCGCGACTCGACCCGCACCTGCAGCTCGCGCGCCGCCGCTTGTGCCGCCTGCGCCTCGGCGCGCGCAGCGCCGAGGGCCGCGCGCCGTTGCTCGCGCTCACTGTCGAGCGCGCGCTGGCGCTGCTCGAGCTCGCCAGCCAGTGCCTGCGCGCGCGCCAGCTCGGCCGCGGCCCGTGCGAGAGCCTCCTCGGTCACCGCGCGCTCGTGCGTCACCGCGCCGGCGTCCTGCCGCAGCCGCTCGCCCCGCAGGCTCGACTCCTCGGCGTGCGCGCGGCCTGCCTCGAGCAGCCCGATGAGACCTGCGTGTTTCTGCTGCGCGCCCTGCAGCGCCGCCTGCGCCTGCTCGCGACGCTCTTCCGCCTGCGCCAGCTGCGCGCGCGCCGCGGCGAGCTCGCTCTCCGCCTGGGCGAGCTGTGCATCGGCCGCCGTGACTGCGGCACGCAGCCCCTTGAGGCGATGCTCGCGCCCGAGCACCCCGGCGCGCGGGTCCGCTCCCCGGCTCACCCGCAGCCAGTCGCGCCCCACCCATTCGCCTTCGCGCGTGACCAGAGAGCGTCCCGCGGCGAGCGCCGCGCGCGCCCGCAACGCATCCCCGAGTGATTCGGCCGTCGCCACCGCGGCGAGCCGCGCGCTCACCGCCGCCGGACCCGTCACGTGGGCGGCGAGCGTCGCCTCGAGGCCCGCGGGTGCCGCGCCGCCACTCTCGAGCAGCGTGACCCGGCCCGTGGCGAGCTCCCCGAGCGCACCCGACACCTCCTCCAGGCGCTCGACGCACACGGCCTCGAGATAGTCGCCGAGGACGGTTTCAACAGCCCGCTCCCAGCCGCTCTCGACCTCGAGTGCGGCCGCGAGCCGCGGCCGCGCCGCCAGTCCGGCGCCGCGCAGCCACTCCCCCGCCTGTCCGGCATGGTCGGAGAGCGCCGCCGCCTGCAGGGCCTCGAGGGAAGTGAGCCCGGTGCGCGCCTCCTCGCGCGCCGCGCGTGTCTGCTCCAGGTGCTGCTCGGCGGCCAGCTGGGCGGCGCGTTGCGCCTGCAGATGCGCCTGCGCCGCCGTGAGCGCCGTGGCGAGCTGCTCGGTTGCAGCGCGCGCCTGCTCTTCCTGCAACGCCAGGCGCGCGAGCTGCTCGCCGCCGTCCTGTGCGCCCAGAGTCTGCTGCTCGGCGGCCAGGCGCTCGGCCTGCGCGCACAGCTGCCGCTGCTGATTTTCCAGCTGCTCGATGCGCGCCCGCTCCACCTGCGCGGTCTGATCCGCCTCGCTCACCGCCCGGACGTGCGTCTCCCAGCGCTGCTGCCAGTCCTGCAGCGCCTGCTCGCTCGCCTCGAGGGCCGCGCCCGCGCGCTGCTCGGCGTGCTGGGCCGCCTGGAACGCGGGCGTGAGGTGCGCGACCTCCGAGCGCAGCGCCTCGAGCTCGCGCTCATCGCGCTCGAGGTGCGCGCCCAGATCACCGAGCGTGGTACGGGCCTGGGCGAGATCGGCGCGCTGGCGCTCGCGCAATTCGCGGGCGTGCTCGATCGACTGCTCGAGGCGCGAGATCTCGGCGCCGACCTCGTAGTAGCGGCCCTGCACCGCCGACAGCCGCTCGCTGTGTACGGTGTGCGCCGCGCGCTGCTTCTCGATCGCGCTTTCCGCGGCGCGCTGCTCGGCGAGTGCGCCCTGCATGGCGAGCTCGCGCTCGCGCACCGCCGCATCGTGTACTTGCGCGCCGCTGTCCAGATCGCGCAGGCGCAGCGCCAGCAGCTCCGCGGTCAGACGCCGCTCCTGCTCCTTCAGCGCCTGGTAACGCCGCGCGCTCGCCGCCTGGCGTTGCAGGTGGCGAATCTGCTTTTCCACCTCATCGCGCACGTCCTGCAGCCGCTCGAGATTCTCGCGGGTCTCGGCGACGCGCGCCTCGGTCTCCTTGCGCCGTTCCTTGTAGCGCGAGACACCGGCCGCCTCCTCGACGAAGGCGCGCATGTCCTCGCTCCTGGCGTCGATGACGCGCGAGATCATGCCCTGCTCGATGATGGCGTAGCTGCGCGAGCCGAGCCCCGTGCCGAGGAACAGGTTGGTGATGTCCTTGCGCCGGCAACGCACGCCATTGATGAAGTACGCCGAGGTGTCGTCACGCGCCACCTGGCGCTTGAGCGAGATCTCGCTGTAGCTGGCGTAGGCGCCGCCGATCTTGCCGTCCGCGTTGTCGAACAGCAGTTCCACGGAAGCCGTGCCGACCGGCTTGCGCGCGGTCGAGCCGTTGAACACCACGTCCGCCATGTTGTCGCCGCGCAGATGCTTGGCGGACAGCTCGCCCATCACCCAGCGTACGGCGTCGATGACGTTCGACTTGCCGCAGCCGTTCGGGCCGACGACACCGGTGAGATTACTCGGGAAGCTGATTTGTGTTGGATCGACGAAGGACTTGAAGCCGGCAAGCTTGATCTTGGTCAGCCGCATCGTAGGTTCGTCCGCCCCCTTAAGCGGCCCCGAGGATGGTGTAGTGTAGAGGAATATGCCCCTGACGCCCACCGCGCAGCTCGAGACCTTCGCCAACCCGGCCGCCGATCGTGACTACACGATCCGCATGCAGATCCCCGAGTTCACCTGCCTGTGTCCGCGCACCGGGCAACCGGACTTCGCGACGCTCGACCTCGAGTACGTGCCCGACCGGCTGTGCGTGGAGCTGAAATCCCTGAAGCTCTACATGTGGTCGTTTCGTGAGCGCGGCGCGTACCACGAGGCCGTCACCAACGAGATCGCCGATCATCTGCAGGCCACGCTGCAGACGCGCTTCCTGCGGCTCGCTGCGCGCTTCAACGTGCGCGGCGGAATCTACACCACCGTTGTCGCCGAGCGCCGACAGAGCGGCTGGCAGGCCCAGCCCCCCGTCCTGCCGTAATCGCCGCGCCCCTAAGCGGCAGAACACCTACCTGTACAGCGCGGGGTCGGCCGGTATAATCGCGCGTTCTTCACGAGGCTGATGCCGTTTTGAGGAGCCATTGATGCCGGGCAAAAGACCAGCGCCCAAGTCCGCAAAGGGCAAGAAGGCGCCAAGCCGGCCAGCGGTCAGAAAGGCGGTCGGCCACAAGCCCGAGCCGGTGCGTGTCAGGGCAGCACCCGGGCACGCGCGCAAGAGCGCGGCGGCGCCGAAAAAGCCGGTGGCAGCCCCGCCCGCCGCCGGGAGCGCCCCGCCTGTCGAGCTGAGAAAGCCCCTGCGTGTGGCCCCGGCGACGCCACCCCCGGCCACCGCGACCATGATCACGGCGAGCCGCTCCGCGGCGCACGCCGCGAATGCCGACGGCGACGACGGCGAGACGATCGAGCCGGGGAGCCTGCTCGCCGGTCCGCGCAACGTACAGCCGTACATCGCCAAGCGCGGCGAACAGTACATGAGCAAGCAGCAGCTCGAGCACTTCCGGCTGATTCTCAACAGCTGGAAGCGCGACCTCATGGTGGAGGTGGATCGTACGGTCACGCACATGAAGGACGAGGCGGCTAACTTCCCCGATCCCAACGACCGCGCCACCCAGGAAGAGGAATTCAGCCTCGAGCTGCGCACCCGCGACCGCGAGCGCAAGCTGATCCGCAAGATCGACGACGCGTTGAAGCGCATCGAGGATGGCTCATACGGCTACTGCCTCGAGACCGGCGAGGAAATCGGCATCAAGCGCCTGGAAGCGCGTCCCGTGGCCACGCTCAGCATCGAAGCCCAGGAGCGCCGGGAACGGCGCGAGCGCCAGTACGGCGACCGCGACGACCGCTATCGCTAGCGCTCGCGAGCCCAACGCGCCCCCATCCGCCGCGAGCCCGGGCTACGTCGGGCGCTTCGCGCCCTCCCCGACCGGACCGCTGCACCTCGGCTCCCTGGTCGCCGCCGTGGGCAGCTTCCTCGACGCCCGCAGCCGCGGCGGGGGCTGGCTGCTGCGGATGGAAGATCTGGATGCGCCGCGGGTGATTCCCGGTTGCGCGGACCAGATGCTGCGTACGCTCGAGAGCTTTGCCCTGCACTGGGACGGCGCCGTCGAGTACCAGAGCACCCGCACCGAGCACTACGCGCGCGCGCAGCAGGCGCTCACCGCGCTCGGACTCACCTTCCCATGCAGTTGCTCGCGGCGCGAGCGTACGTCCGAGGGCGGTTATCCGGGGACGTGCCGCGACGGTCCCAGGCGCCGCGGACCCACCGCCACGCGCTTCAGGGTCGAGGACGTGGTCGTGTCCTTCCAGGATCGGGCGCAGGGGGACTGCCGCTTTCAATTGCGCGAGCGCGGAGATGTCATCATCCGGCGCCGCGACGGGGTGTTTGCCTACCAGCTCGCGGTGGTGGTGGACGATGCGCTGCAGGGCGTGACCGATGTCGTGCGGGGGGCCGACCTTCTCGACAGCACGCCCTGGCAGCTGGCCCTGCAGGGCGCCCTTGGGCTCCCGACTCCCCGCTATGCGCACCTGCCGCTCGTCACCGAGCCCGGCGGCGCAAAGCTCGCCAAGTCCAGGCGCTCCGTCGCCCTGGATCCGACCCAGGCGGGCCGCCAGCTCCACGAGGCCCTCCTCCTGCTGGGCCAGGGCCCACCAGTTACGCTCAAGCTCGAGTCACCCCGAACGGTGCTCGAGTGGGCCTGCGCTCATTGGAGTCTGGACCGGTTCCACGGCGTGCGGCAGGTGCGTGCTGCACCCGCGGGGCGTTGCTGAGATTTTTGCAGCTTTCTCGCTTTCCGAGTTGGGTTCGACGTGCCGATGTAATATGGTATGTGCAGACGCCCTGCACTACGGAAGGTGCAACAACCCATAGTGAGGGATCCGTCCATGAGCGAACCGCGCACTATTAAGAAGTATCCGAACAGGCGGTTGTATGACACGGTCGAAAGCCGCTACATCACCCTCGCGGACATCCGCCGCCTGGTGATCGAGCGCGTCGACTTCGTGGTCATCGACAAGAAGACTCAAGGAGACATCACGCGCTCGATCCTGCTGCAGGTGATCGCCGAGCAGGAACACGACGGCGAGCCGCTCATGAGCCGCGACTTCCTCTCACAGGTCATCCGCTCTTACGGTGACGCCATGCGCGGCATGGTCGGCAGCTACCTGGAGCAGAGCCTGAAGCTGTTCGCCAGCGAGAACGCCGGGCGCGCACCGCCGCCGGGTTGAAGGCGCGGGGGCGCGCACTGCCGCCGGGTTGAGTGCGCGGGGGCCGCGCTCAGCCGGCCTCGACGTCGCGCATCGACAGGCGGATGCGTCCCTGGCGGTCGACCTCGAGCACCTTGACGCGAATCACATCGCCTTCCTTGAGCTTGTCACTGACACGCTCGACGCGCTCGTTGGAAATCTGCGAGATGTGCACCAGGCCGTCGCGGCCGGGCAGGATGGTCACGAAAGCGCCGAAATCCATCAGGCGCGCGACCTTGCCTTCGTACACCTGACCCACCTCGACATCGGCGGTGATGAGCTCGACACGCCGCTGCGCCTCGCGCCCGGCGGCACCTGAAACCGAGGCGATCTTGACCGTGCCGTCGCTCTCGATGTCGATGGTGGTACCGGTCTCCTCGGTGATCTGGCGGATGACCGCGCCGCCCTTGCCGATGACGTCGCGGATCTTCTCCGGATCGATCTTGAGCGTGATGATCGACGGCGCCCACTCGGACATCTTGGCGCGCGGCTCGCTGATGACCCGGTTCATTTCGTCGAGGATGTGCAGGCGGCCGGCGCGCGCCTGCTCGAGCGCGACGCGCATGATCTCCGGGGTCACGCCCTCGACCTTGATGTCCATCTGCAGTGCGGTCACGCCGTCCTTGGTGCCGGCAACCTTGAAATCCATGTCGCCCAGGTGATCCTCGTCGCCGAGGATATCGGTGAGCACCTGATAGCGGCTGCCTTCCAGCACCAGCCCCATGGCGACACCGGCCACGGGAGCCTTGATCGGCACCCCCGCGTCCATCAGCGACAGCGAGGTGCCGCACACGCTTGCCATGGAGCTCGAGCCGTTGGACTCGAGGATTTCCGACACCACCCGGATCACGTACGGGAAGGCTGTCATATCCGGCATCACCGCTTTCACACCGCGGCGCGCCAGATTGCCGTGACCGATCTCGCGCCGCTTGGGCGCGCCCATCATGCCGGTCTCGCCCACCGAGAACGGCGGGAAGTTGTAGTGCAGCATGAACGGCTCGCGGCGCTCGCCCTCGAGCGCGTCGATGATCTGCGCATCGCGCGTGGTGCCGAGAGTGGTCGCCACCAGCGCCTGGGTCTCGCCGCGGGTGAACAGCGCCGAGCCGTGGGTGCGCGGCATCACCCCGACCTTGACGGTGATCGGGCGCACGGTGCGCGTGTCGCGTCCGTCGATGCGCGGCTCGCCGTTGAGGATTCGCTGGCGCACGATGTTGCTCTCGAGCTTGAACAGCACGCTCTCGACCTGTTCGGCGCTCCACTTGGCCTGCTCGTCGCCGGCGAGCTTCGCGAGGGTCTGGGTCTTGATCTCGCCGAGGCGTGCGTGTCGCTGCTGCTTCTCGGTGATGCTGTAGGCCTGGGCCAGCGCGGCCTGCGCATGCAGCGTGACCGCGCTCGTCAGCTCCGGGTTCTCCACCGGCGGCTGCCAGCTCCAGCGTGGCTTGCCCAGCTGGGCGGCGAGCTCCTTGATGGCACGGATGGCGACCTGCATCTGCTCGTGTCCGAAGACCACCGCGCCCAGCATGACCTCCTCGGACAGGCCCTTGGCTTCCGACTCGACCATCAGCACCGCGTGCTCGGTACCGGCCACCACCAGATGCAGCTGCGACTCGCTCAGCTCGCTGGCCGTCGGGTTGAGCAGGTAGCGGCCGTCCTTCCAGCCGACGCGGGCGGCGCCGATGGGACCGCTGAAGGGAATGCCCGACAGCGCCAGCGCGGCGGAGGCGCCCAGCAGCGCGGGGACGTCCGCGTCGATGTCCGGGTCCATCGACAACACCGTCGCCACGACCTGCACGTCGTTGTGGAAGCCATCCGGGAACAGCGGCCGGATCGGACGGTCGATGAGCCGCGAAGTCAGCGTCTCCTTCTCGGTCGGCCGGCCTTCGCGCTTGAAGAACCCGCCGGGAATCCTTCCCGCGGCGTAGGTCTTTTCGATGTAGTTGACGGTCAGGGGGAAGAAATCCCGTCCCGGGGTCGGGGTCTGCTGTGCGCAGGCGGTGACCAGCACCACGGTATCGCCCACGCGGACGCGCACCGCGCCCTCGGCCTGACGGGCGATCTCACCGGTGTCGATGGTGACCGCATGCGGTCCATAGGAAAATGACTTGCTGGCGACGCTCAAGGCTCAATCCTCGAAAGTGGAAGGTTCAAGCACAAAACACAAAGGCCGCGCATGTAGCGGCGGCCCTTGGGTTCTCAGCGGCGAAGCCCCAGTCGCTCGACGAGCTCCTGGTACTTCTGGGGTTGCGTGGCTCTGAGGTAATCGAGGAGCTTGCGGCGTTGGTTCACCATCTTGACGAGCCCGCGCCGCGAGGAATGATCACGCTTGTGCGCGGTGAAGTGCTCGCCGAGGCCATTGATGCGCTCGGACAGCAGCGCCACCTGTACTTCCGGGGAGCCGGTGTCGGCTGGTGCGCGGCGGAACTGCGCGAGAATCCCGCCCTTTTTTTCGCTGGTTAGAGCCATGGCGCGATAATCCTAACTACTTGTCTTGAGAGCCCTTTTGATAAGCGCGGGATTGTACCCGGCCGAGCCGGCCTGCCACAAGCCTGCAAGCCCCGCGCCCACTGGCCGCGGACGAAAGCGCTCGGCGTCGTCGGCACGATGCGCTCGAGGATGCCCAGAAGTCGCCATACACGACCTGCCCCCTGAATGCGGTGAGGTCGAGCAGATCGTCGGCGCTCGCCGCGCTCCCCGCCGGCGACGCCAACACCGGCGAGCAGCACCATCACTGTGCCGAGCGCCTGCCGGCGTCGCATCGGCACGTGTTTCCAGGGCCTGGGGAATGCTGACTCCGACATAGGTCCCGTGCGTCGGGGCGATGAGCATAGCCCCTTCAAATCAATGACGTACGAATGCGGCGCGTCGCGGCGCCCCGTGACGTGCGTCGAGGACTGCGCGCGCCTGCGTCCCTAGGATTGTCAGCATGACGAACCTCTCCGAGACCCCGGATGCGCTGATCGAAGGGCTGCCCGATCTCGTGCTGCTCGTCCGACGCGATGGCGTCGTGCTGCAGTGTGGCGGCGGGCACGGCGTCCCCGAGCTGCGGCCGTCGCGGGGTCTCACCGGTCAGCGGCTCGAGGCCGTGTGGCCGCGACCCGTGGCGGCCCTGCTCAGGCAGCTCGCGCGCCGGGCGATCGCCTCGCGCGCGACCACGGAAGCGCGCTTCGAGGAAGGCGGATGCGCCTACGAGGCGCGCGCCAGCGCCCACGGTCCGGAGTGCGCGATCTGTGTCGTGCGCGCCGCGGCCACGGCGCCGGAGGATGCGCTGGATGCCACCGATGAGCGCCCCCGGCCGCAGCTCGACCGCCGCGGCTTCCTGCGCCGTTTCAAGGAGTCGATGTCCATGGCTGCGCTGCGCGAGATGCCGCTCGCCGTCGCCGTCATCCACGTCGATGGCATCGCCGATATCGCGCAGATCATCGCCCCCAAAGTCGCAGAGCAGATCTTGAGCGCGGCGATCCTGCGGCTGCCGGCCCAGGACCCCGGCGCTGAGAAAGCCTGGTGGTACCTGGGACAGTTGAGCGAGAGTCTCCTGGCGGTGGTGCTCGAGAGCTCGGATCGCGAGGCCATCGATGCCTGCCTCGGGAGCGTATGCGCCAGCCTGCGCGAGCCGGTCGCGACCCTCGGCGCCGAGTTCCATCTGACGCCCTACGCTGGTGTGGCGGTTCTGGGCCAGGATGCCTCCTCGCCGAAGCTGCTCCTCGATCACGCGCGCGCCGCCGCCACCGAAGCGCGCCGCTGCGGATCCTCCGCGGTGTGCTTCTTCACCGACACCCTGCGGCTGCGGTCCCTGGCGCGGCTCGACATCGCCCGTGAGTTGCGTGACGCCATTGCGAACCGCGACATCCGTCTGCGCTACGTCGGCCGTCACGACCTCGAGAGCGGTCGTCTGGTCACCTGGGTGGGATACCTGCGCTGGCTGCACCCGCTGCGCGGGGAGATCCGTGCGGCGGAATTCCTGAAAGTCGCCGAAACCACCGGTCTCGCCACGACGCTGTCGCGCGCCGTCCTCGGCGGCCTCGGCGAGGATTTCGCGCGCCTCTCGGCCGCAGCGGACGCGGACGTGCGTCTGTCCTTCGGCGCGCTGCGCCATCACGTGCTGCACGAGGATTTCGCCGCCGACATCGGCCGCATCCTGTCCGACGGCGCCGTGCCCGCCGAGCGGCTGGAGCTGCGCGTCTCCGAGCGTGCGCTCATTGCGCGCGACGCGGTCGACCTGCGCTGCCTGGGGCAGCTCGGCGTGCAGCTGGTGGTCGACGAAGTCGGCCGCGGGATGGGCTCGCTCGACCTTCTGGCCCGCGCACCGATCTGGGGATTGCAGCTCGATCGCGCCTGGGTGACCGCACTGCGCAGCGACGCGGTGGCACGCAAGGTGTGTCACGCCGGCATCGGCATGGCCACCGCGCTGGGGGTCACGCCCATCGCCACCGGCGTCGACGATCCCGAGCAGCGCGCGGCGCTGCTGGCGCTCGGCTGCCGGCTGGGCAGCGGCGACCTGTTCCGGGACGCCGCGGCTGACATCGCGACACCGCGGCGCGCGGCGGCCCGGGCCTGAGCGAGCCTCGCGCCCGCACCGCCGGGCGCAGCGGGGGATTTGACCGGACGTTATGCGACGCGCGTCACGATCGCGGGCGCGCGCCTGAGTTGAGCTCGACTGCGACGCACGTCACAGCCCCTGACAATGCGTATCGCATCGAGTCGTAAACCGGGACTGGCAGCGGCGCGCCTGAAGTCGGTCAACACATCGAGGGACGGCCTCGTGCATGGTAGGCGCATGAGCACGAACACCCATGGCGGCACCCGGTCTGCGACGCTGATCATCGCAGCGCTGTGCCTGCTGGGGGTGTGTGCCGGCGCGCACGCCGCGGACGCGCCGCTGGTGCTCGATCACCTGACGACCTCCGACGGCCTGCCGCAGGGGACGGTGTTCGCGACCCTGCAGGACGCGCAGGGCTTCGTATGGCTCGCCACCGAAGACGGCCTGGTGCGCTACGACGGCCATGAGCTGTTCCGCTACGCCTACTCGCGCAGCGCCCGCGGCGGGCTGCCGGGCAACTACATCCAGGCCATCGTCGAGGACCGGCACCACGATCTGTGGATCGCCATCAAGGACGGCGGCGTGGCGCGCTGGCAGCGCACCACCGACACCTTCATCGTCTACCGCCACGACCCGGACAATCCCGCCTCGCTCGCCAGCGACGCCGTGCACACTGTCATGGTCGATGGCGGCGATCGTGTCTGGATCGGAACCTCCAACGCGGGGCTCGACGTTCTGGAGCCGGCATCGGGGCGCATCGAGCACCTGCGCCACGATCCCTCGGACCCGAGCTCGCTGGTCGATGACCGCATCAGCACCCTGACCTTCGACCGCTCGGGGACCCTGTGGGTCGGCACCGAAGCGGGGCTCGATCGCTGGCAGCCCGAGCACCACGGGTTCCTTCATCTGCGCGCCCTGAGCGGCAGCCGCATCTCGCGGGTGCTGGAGGACCAGGCGGGCGCCCTGTGGGTCGGCAGCTATGGAGGTCTCGAGCGGATGGACCGCGCCGGCGGCGTACTGCAGCTGCTGCGTCACGATGCGGCAAACCCGGCTTCGCTCGCCAACGACGACGTGCGGGCGCTGCTCGAGGATCAGGCGGGTCACCTGTGGGTCGGAACCGCGGGCGGGCTGGATATGCTCAACCGCGCCACCGGACAGTTCAGCCACTACCGCCACGAGCCGAGCGATGCCGACTCGTTGCGCGACTCCTTCGTCATGTCGCTGTACCAGGACGAGACCGGCCTGGTGTGGATCGGAACGCGCGCCGGCGGCGTCAGCCGCTGGAATCCCCGCAGCTGGGAGCTCGGCGGGCACCGCCCGGCCTGGCTGGGAGACAAGCTGGTGACGGCATTCGCCGAGGCGCCCGATAACAAGGTGTGGATCGCGTCCCTCGGAGGCGGCCTCACCCTGTACGACGATGACAGCGGCAAGGCCACCGACATCGACGCCATCACCGGGCGGCACAATGCCATCGGCGATGCGCGGGTGATGTCGCTGCGCGAGGATCACCACGGCACGCTGTGGATCGGAACCTTCGGCAATGGCCTGCGCAAGCTCTCGCCCGACGGGCGGCTGCAGTCCATAGGCGTAAAGGCAGGCGATCCGCAGTCCCTGAGCGCCGCCGGCATCATGACCATTTTCGAGGCGCGCAACGGTGCGATCTGGGTCGGCACTCACGGCGGCGGCGCGAACGTGCTCGACCCCGCGAGCGGACGCGTCCGCCAGCTGCCTTACGGCTCCGGCGCGCCGGGCGCGCTCAGCTCCCCGCACGTCACGGCGATCGCGCAGGACTCGCACGGCAACCTGTGGATGGGGACCGACGGCGGCGGGCTCGACCTGGCGCGCGCCGACGGCACGGTCGTCAAAGTGTTCCGCCACGACGCGCGCGACCCGGGGACGCTGCCCGCAAACACGGTCTACGCGCTGGCGGTGGATGCGCGCGACCGGGTGTGGGTGGGGACCGACGGCGGCGGGCTCGCCCTGGTGCAAGGCTCCGCGGCGGCACCGGATGCGATCCGCTTCAAGGTGCTCTCGCGCGAGGAAGGCCTGTCGAGCGACACCGTGTACGGGGTGGTGGCGGACGCCGGCGGCCGCATCTGGCTGAGCTCGGACGCCGGCCTGGTGCGCTACGATCCCGAGAGCGGCGGCATCAAGAGCTATCACCGCGAGCACGGCCTGCAGGGCGAGGAGTTCAACTTCGGCGCCTACCATCGCCTGCGCGACGGGCGTCTGTGCTTCGGCGGGCCCGGCGGATTCAACATCTTCGATCCGTCGCGGCTCACCGAGAACCGCCAGCCCCCGCACGTGGCGCTGACCCGGGTCGAGGTCCTGGGCGTGCCGGCGCCGGGCCCGAAGCCCTACTGGCTGCTCGAGCGCATCGATCTCGGTTACCGGGCCAACATCCTGTCACTGGATTTCGGCGCGCTCGACTTCGCATCCCCGAAGCGCAACCGTCTCGCCTACCGCATGACGGGCCTGACCGATCGCTGGCTCGACCTCGGCGCGCAGCGGCGCATCACGCTCACCAACCTCGAGGCCGGCGATCATCTGCTCGAGGTGCGGGCGGCGAACTCCGATTCGATCTGGAGCGGCACGCCGCTCAGGCTCACCATCCATCGCGACCCGGCGCCGTGGAAATCGTGGTGGGCCTGCATCGCCTACGCGCTCGCGGCCCTCGCCGCGCTCGCCTACCGCGTGCGCCTGCAGCGGCTGAAGTTCCAGCGCGTCGTGAGCGCCCGGCAGCGTCTGGAGTCGGAGGTGGAGCTGCGCACCCGGGAGCTCACCGAGAGCAACCGCCAGCTCGCCGACGCGGTGCAGGCCAAGGGCAACTTTCTCGATCGCATGAGCCACGAGCTGCGCACGCCGATGAACGGCGTGGTCGGCATGACCGAGCTCCTCGCGCGCACACCCCTGTCCTCGACCCAGGCGCGCCTCACCGACACCATCCGCTCCTCGGCCCGGGTGCTGCTGCAGATCGTCAACGACCTGCTGGATCTGTCGAAGATCAATGCCGGCAAGATCGCGCTCGAGGAGCTGCCGTTCGATCTCGGCCAGGTGCTCGAGGAGTGCACCAGCCTGTTCGCGGGCGCCGCCCAGGCCAAGGGCATCGAGCTGATCGTGTGGCCACCGGCGCGCGAGCACTGCTCGCTGCGGGGCGATGCGCTGCGGGTGCGGCAGATCCTCATGAATCTGATCGGCAACGCCGTCAAGTTCACCGCCCAGGGCGAGGTGATCGTCAAGGCGGACGTGCACCCGCAAGCCCCGGGCGGCACGAGCCTCGATATCTCGGTGAGCGACACGGGCATCGGCATGGATGCGGCCACGATCGGCAAGATCTTCGAGCCCTTCACTCAGGCGGACGAGTCGACTACCCGGCGCTTCGGCGGCAGCGGGCTCGGGCTCGCCATCTGCCGCGAGCTCGCGCAGCTCATGGGCGGCAGCATCAGCGTCGACAGCCGCCCGCGGGCCGGCTCGACGTTTCATCTGCGGCTGCAGCTTCCGGCCGGGCCGGCAGCGGCCGCGCCGGCGCCGATGTGGCCGCAGCGCCGCGTGCGCATTCTGACCCGCCGGCCGGCGCTGGCCGAATCCCTCGCGCGGCACGCCCGCGCGCTCGGTCTCATGGTGCTCCCCGACAACGCCACCCCGCCCGCGGAGCAGGACCTGGTCCTCGCCGATGCCAGCAGCCAGCGTGACTACCTGAAGGCGCGCCTGGGCGCCGGCCAGGCGCGGCAGCGGAATCTGATCGTGCTCGCCACCGCCGCCGAGCTCGACTCACCGGACCTGGCGGGCCTCGAGAGCCAGGCCGTGGTGCTCAAACCCGTGCAGCGCGGCGCACTCTACGACGCCCTCGCCGCCGCCGGCGCTCGCACGCCGCAGGCGGTGGTTGCGCCGGCCGTGGCGCCCGCCGAGGCCCTGAGCGCGCACGTGCTGCTGGTGGAGGACGAGCCGGTGAATGCCGCGGTCGCGCAGGGCTACCTCACGGCTCTGGGTTGCACCTCGGTGTGGGTCAAGGACGGCGCCGAGGCCGTGGCCCGCCATGCCGCCGAGCGCTTCGACCTGATCCTCATGGACCTGAGCATGCCCGGCATGGACGGCTTCGCGACCACGGCCCTGATCCGCCAGCGCGGCGCGGCCGCCGCCCGGGTGCCGATCGTCGCACTCACGGCGCACGATGCGGCCAACTATCGGGACGCGTGCCTCACGGCGGGCATGGACGACATGCTGAGCAAGCCCTACACGCTGGAGGAGTGCGCACAGGTGGTGCGCCGCTTCGGCGTGCGCGGCGCGCTCGCGGCAGGCACGCGCGCGCCGAGCGATCCACTGGCGAGCGTGGACGCCGCGGCAGTGGCCACCCTGCGCCGCCTGCGCAGCGATGAGCGCGTCGACCTGTACTCGAAGCTCGTCGAGCTGTTTCAGGCCGGAGCCGCGCCGGCGCTGGCGCAGCTCGCCGCCGCGCTGGACGCGGCGGACCTCGTCGCAGCCGCCGCCATCTGCCACAAGCTCGGCTCCAGCGCCGCCAACGTCGGCGCGAACGCCTTCGCCCGCGATGTTCGCGAGCTCGAGCGGCTGTGTGCCGCCGGCGAGGCGCAACGCGCCCGCGAGCTGTACGAGCGGCTGGCGGCGGCCTACCCGGCCCTGATCGAAGAGCTGTCGGCACAGCGCCTGCGAGCGAGCGCATGAGCGAGGCACGCGCCACGGCGCCCATCGCGATCATCGCCGACGATGAGGATCTCGGCCGCCTGCTGCTCGCGGAAGCCGCCAGCGCCGGCGGCCTGACGCCGCTTGCCTTCGACAACGGCACGGCGGCGCTGGAGGCCGCCTTGTCGCAGGACGTCGCCATCGTGCTGCTCGACGTCGACATGCCCGGCATGGATGGCAACTCGGTGTGCCGCCGCCTGCGGGCGGAGTCGCGCTTCGCCACCGTGCCCATCGTGATGGTGACCGGCCACGAGGATTCGCCCGCCATCACCCGCGCCTTCGAAGCGGGGGCGACGGATTTCATCTCCAAGCCCGTCAACTGGGCGCTGCTGCCGCGGCGGCTCGAGTACATTCTGCGCAATGCCGCCGCCGCCGAGCGCATCGAGCGGCTCGCCTACTTCGACCCGCTCACCGGGCTGCCGAATCGACAGTACTGCATCGAGACCGCCGAGCGGCTGGTGCGCGATGCGGCACAACTGCAGGAGTCGGTCGCGGTCGTCTATCTGGACCTGAACAGCTTCAAGCGGGTGAACGACACCTTCGGGCACGCGGTGGGTGACACGGTGCTGCGCAACGTCGCCGGCAAGCTCAGCGGGCTGCTGGAGGGCTTCAAGGCCGAAGGCCAGCAGCTGGCCCTCGCCCGCTTCGGCGGGGACGAGTTCGTCATCCTGGTGCGGCACGCGAGTGCGCGCGCGCGCGCCATTCACATCGCGGAGGCGTGCGCCACGGCGTTCAAGGAGCCCATCCGCTACGACGGCCTCGAGTTCTACCCGGCGCCGAGCATCGGCGTGGCCGTCCACCCGGACGACGGCGCCGATGTCGCGACGGTGCTCAAGCACGCCGACACCGCCATGTACCAGGCCAAGACCGGCGCCGCGGAGTCGGTCGCCGTCTACACCCCCGCGATGAGCAGCCGGCTCGCCAACTGGCTCGACCTCGAGGCGCGCCTGCGCCGCGCGGTGGTGGAGGACCGTCTCAACCTGGTGTATCAGCCGAAGTTCCGTCTGCACGACAATCAGCTCGTGGGGGTGGAGGCGCTGCTGCGCTGGTGCGATGCCGAGCACGGTGAGATCCCGCCGCTGCGCTTCATCGAGATCGCCGAGGACAGCGGCCTCATCCTGGATTTGGGCAGCTGGGTGGTGCGCGCGGTGTGCCGGCAGCTGCGCAAGTGGATGGATCGGGGCTTCACCGTCCCGGTGGCCATCAACGTGTCCGGCAAGGACCTGCTGCACGGGGATCCGGCGCGCGTCATCCGCGCTGAAGCGGCGGCGGCTGGCGTTCCCGCCTCGCTGATCGAGGTCGAGATCACCGAATCGCTGCTGGTGAAGGACTCCGCCGCCGGGCGCAACGCGCTCAAGAAGCTGCGCGAGCTCGGCTGCCGCATTGCGCTCGATGACTTCGGCACCGGCTATTCCGCGCTCGCCTACATCACCCGCTTTCCCCCCGACCGCATCAAGATCGACAAGGCATTCGTGCGCGACGTGGACCGCTCGGCGAGCGATGCCGCCATCGCCAACGCCATCCTGTCGCTCGGCGAGAGTCTGGGCATCACCGTGACGGCCGAGGGCATCGAGCGCTCGGGGCAACTCGAATGGCTGCGCGGGCGCGGCTGCCAGGAGGCGCAGGGGTTTCTCCTCGCCCGACCCCTGTCGGCGGCGGAACTGGAGCGCCAGTTCCTGCAGCCGGCGGAAAGCTCGGCGGCGCCGCACAGGCGGCGGGGTTGAGGGCAGCGGCGGCGCGCTTCGGGCAGGAACGGCTGTCGAATCGGGGGGCCGTTTGCGCGGTATTCAGGCCGGCACTAGGATCGAGCCGAGGTGACTGCCATGCTGACGAAACTCCTCATCGGCGCCTTCCTGGTCCTGCCGCTCGCGGCCTGCACGACCGCGTCTGCGACCCGTGAGCCGCCGAAGAGCGCTTCGCTGGCGCTCGCGCGCACCCCGGGCTGCGTCCCGGATACGGCCACGCGCATTCCGGTGAAGGAGGCAGACTGCGCCGGACTCGGCCGCACTTATACCCAGGAGGACATCCTGCGCACCGGCGCGGCCGACGCCGGCCAGGCCCTGCGGCTGCTCGATCCCGCGCTGACGGTGCACGGGCACTGAGGCTCAGAGCGCGGCGTTGAGGAGTCTGCGCGGGCGCACCGCGCCGCGCCCGTCGGCCTCGCCGAGGCCGAGGAACGTGCCGGCCTCGTCGTACAGACGCACCGCCGCCGCACCGGCCACCTCCACCATGACGCTCTGACCGCTGAGCAGGCGTCGCGCCTCGCTCGCGGTGAGGCGCACCGCGGTCAGGTGCCCGAGCGGCCAGTCGCTGGACAGCAACCGCGGCCAGTCCCCGCGCGCACGCGTCGCGGCCACTGACTCGAGCGTGTGCATCGGCTCCTTCTCAAAGGGCTCCACGTACAGCCGCCGCAGCGCCGTGACGTGCCCACAGGTGCCGAGCGCCGCCGCCAGATCCTCGGCCAATACCCGGATATAGGTACCCTTGGAGCACAGGGCCTCGAGCTCGAGGCTCGCGGGGCCGAGCGCGAGCAGCGCAAGCTCGAACAGCTCGATGGCGCGCGCCGCCCGCGCCACGGTCACGCCGGCGCGCGCGAGCTTGTACAGCGGCTGGCCGGCGCGCTTCACGGCCGAGTACATCGGCGGAGTCTGTGTCTGCGGGCCGCGGAAGCGCGTGAGGAGCGCCTCGAGCGCCGCGCGCTCGAGCGGCGGCACCGGCGCCGTTGTCGTGACCGCGCCTTCCGTATCGCCGGTCGCGGTCGCGGCGCCGAGCGCCACCGTGAAACGGTAGCGCTTGCGGCCGGCGAGGATCTGCCCCGCGATCTTGGTGGCCTCGCCCAGGCAGATCGGCAGCATGCCGGTGGCGAGCGGGTCGAGGCTGCCGACATGTCCCGCCTTCTGCCGCAGGAACAGCGTGCGCACACGCTGCAACACCGCGTTCGACGACAGGCCGAGCGGCTTGTCGAGCAGCAGGATGCCGCTGGGCATGAGCGTGCGCGTTCAGCGCCGGGAAGTGTCGGCGCCCGCCGGCGGCCCGGAGCCCGGCTCCGGGGCGGACGGCGCGGCCGCGCCGGCACGGTCGCCGGCGACGGCGCGGTCGATGAGGCTGCTCAAGCGGGCCGCGCCCTCGACGCTCTCATCGAACACGAATTCCAGCCGGGGCGCGTGCCGCAGCGACAGCCGCCGGCCAAGCTCCCCGCGCAGGAACCCGGCGGCGTGGGTGAGTCCGATGCGCACCTCGTGCGGCGGGTGGCGCGAGGCGAACGGGGTGAAGAACACGCGCGCCGTGCCCATGTCGGCCGCGACGCTGACCGCGGTGATGGTCACGTTGCCCACGCGCGGATCCTTCACTTCGCGCGCGATCAACGCCGCGAGCACCCGCTGGATCTCCGACTCGATGCGTTGGGCGCGGGCCTGCGGCATTACTGCAGCGTTCTCGCGACCTCGACGCGCGCAAAGCACTCGATCTGGTCGTTGACGCGCACGTCCTGGTAGTTCTTCACGCCGATGCCGCACTCGGTGCCGGCACGCACCTCGCCCACGTCGTCCTTGAAGCGGCGCAGCGACTCGAGCGCGCCCTCGAAGATCACCACGTTGTCGCGCAGCACGCGAATCGGATTGTTGCGCTTCACCAGGCCCTCGGTCACCAGGCAGCCGGCCACCACGCCGAACTTGCTCGAGCGGAACACCTCGCGCACCTGCGCCACACCCACGATCTGCTCCTTGATCTCCGGCTGCAGCATGCCGGTCATCATCTGCTTCACGTCGTCGATGGCTTCGTAAATGATGCTGTAGTAGCGTACCTCGACGCCGGTCTCCTTGACGGCATCGCGCGCGCCCGCATCGGCGCGCACGTTGAAGCCGATGACCAGCGCCTTGGAGGCCGCGGCGAGCTGCACGTCGGACTCGGTGATGCCGCCCAGGCCGCTCGCGATCACCTTCACCTGCACCTCCTCGGTGGACAGCTTGGCGAGCGCATCGCGCAGCGCCTCGGCGCTGCCCTGCACGTCGGCCTTGATGAGCACCGACACCAGGCCGGCCTTCTCCTCGCCCATCTGAGCGAATGCATCCTCGGGACGGGCGCTCTGGCGCGCCAGCTTCACGTCGCGGAACTTGCCCTGGCGGTAGAGCGCCACTTCGCGCGCCTTGCGCTCGCTCTCCACCGCCAGCAGCTCATCGCCCGCGTTGGGCGCGCTCGAGAGTCCCAGCACCACCACCGGCATGGACGGCGGGGCTTGCGCCACCTGCTGGCCGTTCTCATCGAACAGCGCGCGCACGCGCCCGTACTCGGAACCGGCGATGATCGGGTCGCCCATGCGCAGCGTGCCCTTCTTCACCAGCACGGTCGCCACCGCGCCGCGGCCCTTCTCGATGCTCGACTCGATCACCACCCCGGAGGCGAGCCCGTTGCGCGGCGCTCTCAGCTCCAGCACTTCCGCCTGCAGCAGGATCGCTTCGAGCAGCTTGTCGACACCAGCACCGGTGCGCGCCGATACGCTGACGAACATGTTCTGCCCGCCCCACTCCTCGGCAATGACCTCGTGCTTGGACAGCTCGGTGCGCACGCGGTCGGGGTCCGCGTCGCTCTTGTCGATCTTGTTAACCGCCACCACGATCGGCACGCTGGCGGCACGCGCGTGCTGGATGGCCTCGATGGTCTGCGGCATCACACCGTCGTCGGCGGCGACCACCAGCACCACGATGTCGGTGGCCTTGGCGCCGCGCGCACGCATCGCCGTGAACGCGGCGTGCCCGGGGGTATCGAGGAAGGTGATGACCCCCTTCGGGGTTTCGACGTGATAGGCGCCGATGTGCTGGGTGATGCCGCCCGCCTCGCCCGCCGCGACCTTGGTGCGCCGGATGTAATCGAGGAGCGAGGTCTTGCCGTGATCGACGTGGCCCATGACGGTGACCACCGGCGGGCGCGGCGCAGCTTCCGCCTCGGCCTGCGCGCCCTGCAGGTCCTGTTCGATCTGGTTCTCCTTGAGCACCTTGGGCGTGTGACCCATCTCCTCGACCACCAGCACCGCGGTGTCCTGGTCGATCGGCTGGTTGATGGTGGCCATCACGCCCATGTTCATCAGCGCCTTGATGACCTCGTTGGCCTTGACGGCCATCTTCTGCGCCAGCTCCGCCACCGTGACCGTCTCGCCGATGCCGACCTCGTGCACCACCGGCGCGGTCGGCATCTCGAATCCATGCCGCCCTTCGGCGGACGCCGGAACGGGGCGCGCCTTGGTGCGGCGCTTCTTCTTGTAGCGCGAGCTGACATCTCCGGTGACGTGCAGCTCCTGACGGCCATAGCGCGTGTGCTGCTTGTCGTCCGCCACCGGCGCGGCGGGGGCGGCGGTGGCCGGGCGTTCGCGCGGCGCCGCCGGCGGCGGGGTGAGCGCCTGCGGCCGCTCACGCTCGCCGGCGTGCCGCTCGTGCTCCTCGCGCTCGCGGGTGCGCCGCGCCTCGTCGTCGCGGCTGCGCTGTTCGGCCACCCGGCGCGCGTCCTCCTGGGCGCGGCGGCGCGCATCCTCTTCCTCGACGCGGCGGCGGTTCTCCGCCTCGAGCCGCTCGCGCTCGCGCCGCTCGGCTTCGGCGCGCTCATTCTCGGCGCGCGCCGCCGCTTCGGCTTGCTGACGGCGGTGGTCGAGCTCGTCCTGCTGGACGCGCGCCTGCTCCTCGAGCACGTCGCGCTTGATGTAGGTGCGTTTGCGGCGCACCTCGACATTGACGGTGCGCGCGCGCCCCTGCGCGCTGGCGAGCTTCAGCTCGCTCTGGGTCTTGCGCCTGAGGGTGATCTTGCGCGGCGCGCCGTCGCTGTCGGCGTCGCTCCCGTGGCTGCGGCGCAGGTGCGTGAGCAGCTCGAGTTTGGCGTCGTCGCTGATGCGCGCGTCCGGACCGGACACCTTGATGCCCGCCTGATCGAGCTGTACCAGCAGCCGGTCCACCGGCACCTTGAGAACCTCGGCAAACTGGGAAACGCTCACTTCGGCCATAGGCTTGAACCCTCGTCCCGTTGCTGTCAGTTACCCGCCTCGAACCACGGCGCGCGCGCCGTCATGATGAGCGTGGCCGCCTTGTCGGCGGCCAGCCCTTCGATGTCGGCCAGCTCATCCACCGACTGCTCGGCGAGATCCTCGCGGGTACGCACCCCGCGGCGCGCCAGGGTCAGCGCCAGGTCCGGGCTCATGCCCTCGAGCAGCAGCAGATCGTCCGCCGGCATCGACTGATCGAGCGTCTCCTCGCTGGCGATCGCCTGCGTGAGCAGCACGTCGCGCGCGCGGTTGCGCAGTTCCTTGACGATATCCGCGTCGAACTCCTGTATGGCGGCCAGCTCCGCCTGCGGGACGTAGGCGATCTCCTCGATGGTGGAGAAACCCTCCTGCGCCAGGATGGTCGCCACGTCCTCATCGACATCCAGCTGCTTCATGAAGTTCTGCACCAGCTCCTTGGACTCGGTCTCGCTCTTGACCTCGGCGTCGGATTCGGTCATCACGTTCAGGTCCCACCCCGTGAGCTGGCTCGCCAGGCGGATGTTCTGGCCGCCGCGGCCAATGGCCTGCGAGAGCTTCTCCTCGGAAACGGCGATGTCCATGCTGTGCGAATCCTCGTCCACTACGATGGACATCACCTCGGCGGGGGACATGGCGTTGATCACGAACTGCGCCGGGTTGTCGACGTGGGGGATGATGTCGACGCGCTCGCCGGCGATCTCGTTGGAGACCGCCTGCACGCGCGAGCCGCGCATGCCGACGCAGGCGCCGACCGGATCGATGCGCGGGTCGTTGCTCTTCACTGCGATCTTGGCGCGCACCCCCGGATCGCGCGCCGCGCCCAGGATGTGGATGAGCCCCTGCCCGACCTCCGGCACCTCGAGCTTGAAGAGCTCGATGAGGAACTCGGGCGCGGTGCGGGTGAGGAACAGCTGCGGGCCGCGCGGCTCGGAGCGCACTTCCTTGAGGAAGGCCTTGATGCGGTCCTGGGGCTTGGCCTGCTCGCGCGGGATCATGTCGGTGCGCGGCACGAAGCCTTCGGCGTTGCCGCCCAGATCGATATAGATGCCGTTGCGGTCGACGCGCTTCACCACCCCGCTCACCAGCGTGCCGACGCGGTCGCGGTAAGCGCCGACCACCTGGGCGCGCTCGGCTTCGCGCACCTTCTGCACGATCACCTGCTTGGCCTGCTGGGCCGCGATGCGCCCGAAGGCCACCGATTCGACCGGCTGTTCGACGTAGCCGCCCACCTGCGCCTGCGGGTCGAGCTCCACAGCATCCTCGAGGCGCAGCTCGTGCTCCGGGACCTCGAGCTCCTTGGAGTCGTCGGCGAACACCTTCCAGCGCCGGAAGGTGTCGTAGTCGCCGCTCTTGCGGTCGATCGACACGCGCGCGTCCCACTCCTCGCCGTGCTTCTTGCGGGTCGCGGACGCGAGCGCGGCTTCGAGTGCCTCGAAGATCACTTCCTTGTCGACGCCCTTCTCGTTGGATACGGCATCGACCACCATCAGAATTTCTTTGTTCACTGTCCCGCGTACCTCTTAAGACGCCAGCCTTGCCTTGCCGATCTCCGCGAACGCCACCGCCACACGCTCACGGTCCACCTCGAGTGCGATGCCGGTGTCATCGACCGTCAGGAGCTTGCCGGTGTAACGCCGGCGCCCGGCGCGCGCCTCGCGCAACTCCACGAACACCCGCGAGCCGACGAAGCGCCCGAAGTGCGCCTGGGTGCGCAGCAGCCGGTCAAAACCCGGCGACGACACCTCGAGGGTGTAGGCGCACGGGATCGGGTCCTCGACATCGAGGAGCGAGGCGACCGCGCGGCTCACCCGCTCACAGTCCTCGAGGCTCACGCCCGCTTCCCGATCGATGTAGAGGCGCAGCAGTGCGCGCGCGTGCGCGGGAGCGTACTCGAGCTCCACCAGCTCGAAGCCCAGCCGCCCCAGCAGGGGCTCGATCAGTGCGCTCAAGCGCTCGCGCAGAATCACCGTCACCGCCTCTTGCGGCACCCGCAGGCCCGCTGCAAATCAGACCGCTGTAAACAAAAATGGGCCCCAAGGCCCACCAAAAAGCAAAAAGCCCCGCGGGGGGCTTGCCGATCACACCTCTTTCGGGGGTGCCACGCGTCGAACCTGCACCCGCGCGACACCCGCCACCCGTCCCCGCGCGGCATGCAGCCCACCGGGGGCCGGGCATTCTACCGGAAATCAGGGCCAGGGAACAGCGAGCCGACGGCGCCGCCGTGCCGCCATGGGGCTAGACTGGCCGCCAACGCCCGCCGAGGTAACACCATGCCCGAGCCTACCCCCCGCCCGCCGCTGCGCGCCCCGCGCGGCTCGAACCTCAGCTGCCGCAGCTGGCTTTCCGAGGCGGCGCTGCGCATGCTCATGAACAACCTGGATCCGGAGGTCGCCGAGCGGCCGCAGGATCTGGTGGTGTACGGCGGTATCGGCAAGGCGGCCCGCAACTGGCGCTGCTTCGAGCAGATTGTGGCCGCGCTGCGCGCGCTCGAGGACGATGAGACGCTGCTGATCCAGTCGGGCAAGCCCGTCGGTGTGTTCCGCACGCACGCCGATGCGCCGCGCGTGCTGCTCGCCAACTCCAACCTCGTGGCGCGCTGGGCCGACTGGGAGCACTTCAACGCGCTCGACCGCAAGGGACTCATGATGTTCGGCCAGATGACGGCCGGCTCGTGGATCTACATCGGCACCCAGGGCATCGTGCAGGGCACCTACGAGACCTTCGTGGAGATGGGCCGCCAGCACTTCGGCGGCGACCTCGCCGGCAAGTGGATCCTCACCGCGGGCCTGGGCGGCATGGGCGGCGCGCAGCCGCTCGCCGCCACCATGGCGGGAGCCTCGATGCTCGCGGTGGAGTGCCGCCCGGAGCGCATCGCGAAGCGCCTGCAGACCCGCTATCTCGACATGCAGGCCGGGAGCCTGGATGAGGCCCTGGAGAGCCTCGCGCGGGCGCGGCGCACCGGCAAGCCCGTGTCGGTGGGCCTGCTCGGCAACGCCTGCGAAGTGCTGCCGCAGCTGCTGCGTCGCGGCGTGCGGCCCGATGCCGTGACGGACCAGACCTCGGCCCACGATCCCGTCAACGGTTATCTGCCCGAGGGGTGGACGCTCGAGAAGTGGGACCGGCTGCGCCTCGAGAACCCGGCGCAGGTGGCGCAGGAGGCGTGCGCCTCGATCGCCAAGCACGTCGAGGCGATGCTCGCCTTCCAGAAGCTCAAAATCCCGGTGTTCGACTACGGCAACAACCTGCGCCAGGTGGCCTTCGACGCCGGCCTCAAGGAGGCGTTCGCCTTTCCGGGCTTCGTGCCCGCGTACCTGCGGCCGCTGTTCTGCCGCGGCATGGGGCCGTTTCGCTGGGCGGCGCTGTCGGGCGACCCCGAGGATATCTACCGCACCGACGCGAAGGTCAGGGAATTGCTGCCCGACGACGCGCACCTGCATCAGTGGCTCACCATGGCGCGCGAGCGCATCCAGTTTCAGGGCCTGCCGGCGCGCATCTGCTGGGTGGGTCTGGGTGACCGGCACCGACTCGGGCTGGCGTTCAACGAGATGGTGGCGCGCGGGGACCTCAAGGCGCCGATCGTCATCGGCCGCGATCACCTGGATTCCGGCTCGGTCGCGAGCCCCAACCGCGAGACCGAAGCGATGCGCGACGGCTCCGATGCCGTGGCGGACTGGCCGCTGCTCAATGCGCTGCTCAACACCGCCAGCGGCGCGACCTGGGTGTCGATCCATCACGGCGGCGGAGTCGGCATCGGCTACTCGCAGCACGCCGGCGTCGTCATCGTGTGCGACGGCACGCCCGCCGCCACGCGCCGCATCGAGCGCGTGTTGTGGAACGATCCGGCGAGCGGGGTCATGCGGCATGCGGACGCCGGCTACGAGAGCGCGATCGAGTGTGCCCGCGCGCGGCACCTCAACCTGCCGTTCCTGCAAGGCTGAGCGGTAAGAGCGCGTGTCCGAACCGCTCAAGCTGTGGCGCAACGCGCAGCTCGCGACCTGCGACGCCGCGGCGCGCGTCATCGCGCGCGGCGCGCTCACGACCCGCGCCGGGCGCATCGAGTGGGTGGGGGAGGAAGCGGCGCGGCCGGCGGCGGCGGCGGATGAGGTACATGATCTGGCGGGCGCCTGGGTCACGCCCGGGCTGATCGACTGTCATACGCACCTGGTGTTCGCCGGCACCCGCGCCAACGAGTACGCCGAGCGGCTGCGCGGGCGCTCGTACGAGGAGATCGCGCGCTCCGGCGGCGGCATCCTCGCCACCGTGCGCGCGGTGCGTGCGGCGAGCGAGGAACAGCTGTTCGATGAGAGCGCGCCGCGGCTGGCGGCGCTGCTCGCCGAGGGCGTCACCACGGTCGAGATCAAATCCGGCTACGGCCTGACGCTGGCGGATGAAGCGAAGATGCTGCGCGTCGCGCGCCACCTGGGAAGGGCGTTTCCGGTCACGGTGCGCACGACGCTCCTCGCCGCCCATACGCTGCCGCCGGAATACCGCGACCGCGCCGATGAGTACATCGAGGCCATCGCGCGCGAGTGGCTGCCGCAGCTGTGCGCGCAGGGCCTCATCGATGCCGTGGACGTATTCTGCGAGCACATTGCCTTCAGCGTCGCGCAGGCCGAGCGGCTGTTCGCGGCGGCGCGCGCGCTGGGGCTCCCGGTCAAGATGCACGCCGAGCAGCTCGGCAACCTCGGCGGCACGCTCCTGGCGGCGCGCCAGGGCGCGCTGTCGTGCGATCATCTGGAGTACGCCGGGGAGCGGGAAGCGGCGGCGCTCGCCCGCGCCGGCACCGTGGCGGTGCTGCTGCCGGTGGCCTTCTACTGCCTCGGCGGTGAGCGCCGCCCGCCGATTGCGGCGCTGCGCGCGCACCACGCGATGCTTGCCATCGCGAGCGACTGCAATCCCGGCTCCGCCCCCGGCGCGTCGCTCCTCACCGCGATGAGCATGGCGACGCGGCTGTTCGGCCTGACGGCGGAGGAAGCGCTGCTGGGCGTCACGCGCCATGCGGCGCGCGCGCTCGGGCTCGAGGGCGAGCGCGGTGCGCTCGCCGCCGGGCAGGTAGCCGACTTCGTGGTGTGGAACCTGCGCTCCATCGAGGAGCTCGGTTACTGGATTGGCTTTAACCCGCGCCGGACCGTGGTCCGCGCGGCAGAGGTCCTGCGATGGCCGAACCCGATTCTCTGAAGCTTGGCTCCCGGCCGCTGCGGCTCGCCGACCTGCGACGGGTGTACCAGGGCCCGGTCAGCGTGCAGATCGACGCGGCGGCGCTCGGCGCGGTGCGCGACGCCCATGCCGTCACCATGCGGCTCGCCGCGGCCGATGCGCCCGCTTACGGCATCAACACCGGCTTCGGCCTGCTCGCGAACACGCGCATTCCCCCCGCGCAGCGCGCGTTGCTGCAGCGGAACATCATCCTGTCGCACAGCTGCGGCGTCGGGCCACTGCTCGATGATGCGATCGTGCGCCTCACGCTGGTGCTGAAGCTCGCGAGCCTGTTGCAGGGCTTCTCCGGGGTGAGCCCGGAGCTGGCACGCTTTCTCGAGCGGCTCATCAACACCGGCCTGTGTCCGTGCGTGCCGGCGCAGGGGTCGGTTGGAGCCTCGGGAGATCTCGCGCCACTGGCGCATCTGTCGCTGGCGGTGCTGGGACTGGGCGACATCCGCCGCCACGGCGAGGTGTTGCCGGCGGCCGAAGCTCTGGCGCAGGAGGCGCTGGCGCCGCTTGCGCTCGGGCCCAAGGAGGGATTGGCGCTGCTCAACGGCACCCAGGTGTCGACCGCGCTGGCGCTCGCCGGGCTGTTCGAGATCGAAACGGTGTTTGCGGGCGCGGTGGTGAGCGGCGCGCTGTCGCTCGATGCGCTGCAGGGGAGCGATGCGCCCTTCGATCCGCGCATGCACCACCTGCGCGGCCACGACGGTCAGGCGCGCGTCGCGCAGGTGTATCGCGAGCTGCTCTCGGGGAGCGAGATCCGCGAATCACACCGCACCTGCACACGGGTGCAGGATCCGTACTCGCTGCGCTGTCAGCCGCAGGTGATGGGCGCGTGCCTCGACCTGATCACGCAGCAGGCGGCGACGCTCACCATCGAGGCCAACGCCGTCACCGACAACCCGCTGATCTTTCCGGACACGGGCGAGGTGCTGTCGGGCGGGAATTTCCATGCCGAGCCGGTGGCCTTCGCGGCCGACATCCTCGCGCTCGCCTGCGCGGAGGTGGGCTCGATCGCCGAGCGGCGCCTGGCGCTGCTCGTCGACCCGAAGATGAGCGGGCTACCGGCGTTCCTCGCCCCCGACAGCGGCGTGAACTCCGGCTTCATGCTGGCGCAGGTCACCGCCGCCGCGCTGGTCGCCGAGAACCGCATGCTGTGCCATCCGGCGAGCGTCGACAGCATCCCCACCTCCGCCAACCAGGAGGACCATGTGAGCATGGCGACGCACGGCGCGCGGCGGCTCCTCGCCATGGCGGGCAACGCCCTCAACATCGTCGCGCTCGAGTTTCTCGCCGCCTGCCAGGGCGTGGACCTGCGGGCGCCGCTGAAGACTTCGCGGCGCCTGCAGGACGCCCACAGCGCCCTGCGCCTCAAGGTGCCTTTCGCGCAGACCGACCGGCTGCTCGCGCCCGACGTCGCCGACGCCGCCGTCACCGTGCGCCGCTCCGAGGTGCAGTCGCTCGTCGCCCCTCTGCTACCGAGCTTCCGCTGACGCAGGCCCAGGCGCGCCGCTGGCGCAGGCCACCTCGACGGTGTCTCAAGCCCTCGGTGCGCACCGCCCAAGGATGCGGTCTACAGGTCTTCGCGGCGATTCAGACCGGCGCGTACTCGGTGGCCTTGGGCTTGTCCGAGAGGTCCGACTGCTGCTCGCGCTTGATGCGCTCGTAGATCTCTTCCCGGTGCACGGCAACGCTCTTGGGCGCGTTGATGCCGACCCGTACCTGATTGCCCTTGACCCCCAGAACCGTAATGGTCACGTCGTCGCCGATCATGACGGTCTCGCCAACCCGGCGTGTGAGAATGAGCATCTTCCAATCCCTCTGTCGTTATAGTTAGGTGTGCCACCGCGACTTGAAGTTCGCTCCCGACACGTTTTTATCCTTTCGTAGGGTACGCGGAAACCGGCGCAAAGAGAATCCGGCCCTGTGCAGCAGGGGGGCTTGAACGTTCGCGCCATGGGTATACCACCCACCACCCATACACCCCCTACCCCAGCAGTCTCTTCAGCCCCGCACACGCTGCCTCCGCGGCAGGACCCACGATCACGTGCACACAGCCCGCGACCGGTGTCGCGATGCCGCGCAGCCCGAGGCCACGAATGGCGGCGCGGTCGATGAGCGCGGCATCGCCCACGCTCACGCGCAGCCGACTCGCTGCGGTTTCCACCGCGTGCACGTTGGCGCGGCCGCCGAGCGCGGCCAGGAGCGCCTCTGCATCCGGGGCCACCAGCGCGGGCGTCTGCGCGGCCGGCGCGGCCCGCGCAGACGTGCCCGGCGCGACGGCCTCGGGCACTGCGGCGCAGCTCGTGGACTGCAACGCGCTGCGGATCTCTCCGGCGATCTGATCGGCGACGGCACCGACCACCACCTGCAACGCGTTGGCCGACGGTCGCACGAGCCCGCGGACGCCGAGTCGCTTCAGCGCACCCTCATCGACCGCCGCCTGATTCGCAACCAACAACCGCAGGCGCGTCGTGCACGCGTCTACCGACACGAGGTTGGCCGCGCCGCCGAGCGCGCCGATCCAGGCACGCGCGCGCTCGGCCGGCGGCGGCGGCGCCGCCGCGGTGCTCTCCAGGGCGTCGCGCCCCGGGGTCTTCAGATCCAACCTGACGATGACCAGGCGGAACAGTCCGTAGTACAGCGCGAAGTACAGCGCGCCCACCGGCAGCAGCCACAACGGCCGCGTGGCGCGGCTGAAGTTCAGCACATAGTCGAACAGGCCGGCGGAGAAGCCGAAACCGAGTCTCACGTGCAGGGCGTTCATGATGATGAACGCGACTCCGGTGAGCAGCGCGTGCACCCCGTACAGCACCGGCGCCAGGAAGATGAAGGTGAACTCGATCGGCTCGGTGACGCCGGTGAGGATCGAGGTCAGCGCGATGGAGGCGAGCAGCCCTCCTACCGCGCGGCGCCGCTCGGGGACAGCGCTGTGATACATGGCGAGACAGGCGGCCGGCAGACCAAACATCATCACCGGAAAGAAGCCCGACATGAACGCGCCGGCACTCGGATCGCCGGCGAAGAAGCGCTTCAGATCGCCGGTAACGCCGTGGTAATCGCCGAGCAGGAACCAGGCGATGTTGTTGATGATGTGGTGGAGCCCGGTCACGATCAGCACGCGGTTGAGCACGCCGTAGGCGAACAGGCCGAGCGGCCCGGCGTGCAGCACCGAGCGGCTGAGCGCATCCATCCCCTGCTCGAGGTGCTGCCACTGGGTGCCGAACGCGCCGGCCAGCAGCAGCCCCGCGAAGCCACTCGCAATCGGCACGAACCGCCGCCCGCCGAAGAAGGCGAGGTAACTCGGCAGACTGATGTTGTAGAGGCGGTTGTAGAGCGCTCCGGCGGTCAGGCCCGAGAGGATGCCCGCCGGCACACTGAGCTTGGCGAGCTCGTGCGCCTTGTACGCCGCGACCGCCAGCTCGCGCGCGCGGCCGCTGAAATCGGCCACCGCCGCCGACGGCACCGCGATCAGTACCTCCGCCCCCTTGGTCGCCACCAGATAGGCGACCACGCTCGCGAGTCCCGCCGCACCGTGATTCTCGCGCGCGAGTCCCACCGCCACGCCGATCGCGAACAACAGGCCGAGATTCGAGAAGATGGCCTCGCCCGCCGCGGCCACGGAGGCCGAATCGAGCAGGTCGGGCTGCCCCAGGCGCAGCAGCAGGCCCGCGATCGGCAACACCGCGATGGGCAGCATCAGGGCGCCGCCCACCTTCTGCAGTCCCGCGAGCCCGAGCTTCACGACAGCGTCCCCGACAGCAGCGCCGCCAGCGCCTGCACGGCGACCGTGGCGTCGGGCCCGGTGGCACGGATCTCGATCTCCTCCCCGCGCTCGACCCCGAGCGCCATCAGCGCCACGATGCTGCGCGCATTGGCCTCGCGTCCATGCGCCGCGATGCGCACGTCCGCGGCGAGACTCCTCACCGCGTCCGCAAGCAGCGCCGCCGGCCGCGTGTAAATGCCGTGCTCAACGCCGACCTTGAGGCGCCGCACGGTTGTCGCATCGCCCGGCGCCGCCGGCGCGGACACCTCCTGCGCTTGCGAGGCGACTTCCATGAGGAGGTTCCCGACCGCGAGCTCGCAGCCCGAGCTGCGGCGCACAATCCGAAAGCCGCTGTCGGCGGTCACGATCACCGGGGTGAGGACGCTCCTGGCGCGCCGCGCGAGGAGATCCAGATCGAAGCTGAGGAGCCTCTCGCCCGCTCTAACGCGCGCGCCCTGCTGCGCGTGCAGCTCGAACCCCTGCCCCCCGAGCTCCACGCTATCGATGCCGACATGCAGCAGCACCTCGCACCCCTGCGGAGTGCGCAGCGTCACGGCGTGTCGCGCGGCGGCGATCACGATCAGCTCCCCGTCACAGGGGGCGCAGAGCGTGGCCGAGGTCGGATCGATGGCCAGTCCGTCGCCGAGCAAGCCTCTGGCGAACACCTCATCGGGCGCTTCCTCGAGAGGGGTGCTCCAGCCGGCGAGCGGCGCGAGCAGCCTCACGGTGCGCACCGGCGTCATGGCAAGAGCTGCACCCAGTCGAGCGCCCATAGCGGATCGAGCGTGCGCTGGGTGAAGCGGAAGCACAGGTCGTGCGGCCCGGCCGCGCCCGGCAGCGGCACCGCCGGCAGCGTCGTCACCGCGTCGTTGTCGGCCGCCGGTGCGAGTGGCAGCACCGCGACGGGCTCACCCTGGCAGCCGTCCAGACGCACCTCGAGCTCCCCGGCGGGCGTGTTCGGCGCATTGAGTTTGATGGCCTCGATGTCCTTGCCGATCTGGAAGTTGAACGGCACCTGCCCCACCGCGGCGGTCAGCGTCGACCCGTGAGACAGATCGGCGGCCGGCAGAATCCAGCAGGGATTCATGATGTCGATGAGGAACACGGCGCGCGCCCCCTCCATCGGCGCGTCATCCTCGAGCGACAGGACCAGCTTGTCCGTGCAGGTCTTCAAATCCTGGCTCATGTGGCGCTCGTGCGGCCCCACGGTGTGAGGCGGCGCGAGCGCATCGTCCGAGTAGTGCACGCCGAGCCCACTCAGGCGGCGGAACTCCGCCGGCAGCCGGGCGAGAAAATCCGGCCAGTCGAGGCGCGCGGGCGGGGACCAGCCGATCTCGGCGAGGGCGGCCGCGCGCGGCCAGGTCATGTAGGCGGCGCGCTCTTCGGTGCGCACGTGCTCGGTCCAGAGATTCGCCTGCAGCCCGAGCACGTGTCGCCCATCGGCCGCGAGGGGTCCGGGCAGCGGGTCGAAGTGATAGACGTCGGCGAGCGTCTCGACCGTGCCGCGGCCCGGCGGCTCGCTCGGCGAGCGGCCCTGGCGGCTATCCAGGTACAGCGTCGGGTCCGGGGACAACACTGCGTCGTGTCCGGCGGCGGCGGCGGCGATCGCGCCCTGCACGCCGCGCCAGGACATAACGGTTGCGTCCGCCGGCACGCCGCCCTCGAGGATCTCATCCCAACCCACGAGGCGCCGGTCGTGCGCCCGCAGGTACTCCCCCATTCGGTGAGTGAAGTAGCCCTGCAGTGCCTCCTCGTTCGCCACACCCAGCTCGCGCATGCGCGCCTGCACGCGCGCGGACGCCTTCCATTGATCCTTCACCGCCTCATCGCCCCCAACGTGGATATATTCCCCGGGAAAGAGTCCCATCACTTCGGCGAGCACGTCCTCGAGAAAAGCGAAGGTGGATTCTTCCACGTTGAAGAGATTCGGGTAGATGCCCCAGTCAGCCGGCACTGCCTGCGGCGGCTCATTCGTCGCACCCAGCTGCGGATAGGCGACGATGGCCGCGGTCGCATGCCCGGGCATGTCGATCTCCGGCACGATGGTGACGTTGCGCGCCTGCGCGTGCGCGACGATGCGGCGCACGTCGTCCTGGGTGTAGAAGCCGCCATACAGACGTGGCCGAGCGGTGGCCGGATCGATGTCGCGCGCTGCCGCGCGGCCCGCCGGCACGCGCCAGGCGCCGACGCTGGTGAGGCGCGGATACTTCCCGATCTCGAGCCGCCAGCCCTGGTCATCGGTCAGATGCCAGCCCAGCACGTTGAGCTTGTGCAGCGCCATCCAGTCGATGTAGCGCATGATGAACGCGGGCGATTGAAAATGGCGCGCCGAGTCCAGCATCAGGCCGCGCCAGCGAAAGCGTGGCGCATCGACGATGTGCAGTGCGGGCAGCGTGATGCTGCCGTGTACGGGGGCGCTCGCGGTGCACAGCTGCCACAGGGTGACGGCGCCGTAGAACAAGCCGCGCCGATCGCCCGCTGACACGACGACTCGCTGCGGTAACACGTCGAGTCTGTAGCCCTCCGGACCTGATCTCACGTCTCCCGCGTCTGGCTTCGCACGGTGGGAAACGAGTGCGAAGACGATCGCACCCGCGGGCGGGTTCGCGCCCGTGCGTTCCACCACCTCGAGCGCAGTTCCGCGGGTCTGCAACAGCAGAGCAGCGAAATAGCGCCCAATCCGCGCGGCTTGAGGATCTCGGGGGATTGACACTTTTGTTCCGGTGCGGAGCGCGAAAACGCCGCGACCGGGCAGTACCTGCGCAGGTGCCGGGATGACATCGGCGATTGAATTGAAGCGGTCAGCCGCGCGCGAGCCTGCTGGCGTGCCAATGCCCAGCAACACAATTGCCGCCGCCGCTGCGGCAAATGACTTCCGTCCTGCGCCGGCCATCAAGCAATGCCCTAAACAAGCCGCCTGGAAGCGGGCACCATAGCGGGTATGAGCAGCTGAGTCTGCATCCGTCTCCCGAGGCTTGCTTCATGGCAACCGCGCCCCATCCCCTTATCCTTCGCGGCCGCGAGGCCCTGCAGCGCGGCGACCTGAGTGGCGTTGAAGCGGCCGCCGAAGAGCGGCTCAAGACCGCAGCACGAGACGTGACCGCGCTCGAGCTGCGCTCCATCGTCCAGCGCCGACGCGGCCAAATCGGCGAAGCCGTGCACACGCTGCAAACCGTCATCGGCATCGATTCGCGGGCAGATTGGGCCTTCAACGATCTGACTCAACTCCTGCT